>LIDZ01000115.1_pt1 | contig 67253 bp, 59 predicted proteins | sample 644651 | NCBI WGS metagenome assembly LIDZ01 (sample SAMN03856242, study PRJNA289617) | food metagenome | isolation source: wine grapes on drying loft during traditional withering process | host: Vitis vinifera cv. Corvina | place: Italy: Gargagnago di S. Ambrogio di Valpolicella | collected 2014-01 | reverse complement strand
CCTTGCCTGATGAAAAATATTCATGGCAACTTTGGACTTGTTATTTATTTTCATGTGCCTTAAATCAGTGAAGAGTTAACAGTGAACAGTTGATAATGAAATTTTTTGATTTAAACTCATTTGGAGTTTATGAAATTAAGTAAGGATTTTATATATTCTAATATGGTAATATTCTAAACAATATATATTCTGAAGAATACTACCATAAATATTCTAAAGAATATCACCATATATATGGTGAAGAATATGCACATATAAAAAGGTGCGATAGCACAACCAAGAACCTTAATACCGCTAAAAAAAGTGCTAAGTGTAACTGAAAAATTTTACCAATATTATTAAGGAATAATTAGATTGAAAATAGAGTGTAAGGAGAGAATAAAGAATGAATTATAAAACACAAATGGAAGCAGCTAAAAAAGGTATAATTACTAAAGAAATAAAGGTAGTAGCTAAAAAGGAGAATATGTCAGAAGAAAAATTAATGAAGCTTGTAGCAGAAGGTAAGGTCGCTATTCCGGCTAATATTAATCATAAATCACTTAGTCCAGAAGGTATTGGTGATGGACTTAAAACAAAGATAAATGTAAACTTAGGTGTTTCAGGAGATTGTATTGATTACTCTAATGAAATGAAAAAAGTAAAAATGGCAATTGAATTTGGTGCTGAAGCCATCATGGATTTAAGTAATTATGGAAAGACTCAAGAGTTTAGAGAAAAACTTATTGAATATTCGCCAGCTATGATAGGTACAGTTCCAATGTATGATGCAATTGGATATCTTGAAAAGGATCTTTTGGATATAAAAGCTAAGGATTTTCTTGATGTAGTTAGAAAACATGCAGAGGCAGGCGTAGATTTTGTTACCATCCATGCGGGTATAAATAAGAGAACAATTTCATTATTTAAGGAAGATAAGAGAAAATTAAATATAGTATCTCGTGGAGGATCTTTATTATTTGCTTGGATGGAAATGACAGGAAATGAAAATCCATTTTATGAATATTATGATGAATTACTTGAGATTCTTAGAGAATATGATGTAACAATAAGTCTTGGAGACGCAATGAGGCCAGGCTGCCTTGACGATTCAACTGATGCAGGACAAATTACTGAACTTATTGAACTAGGATTACTCACAAAGAGAGCTTGGGAAAAAGATGTTCAAGTTATGGTTGAAGGACCAGGACATATGGCTATGAATGAAATTGCAGCTAACATGCAAATTCAAAAAAGATTATGTCATGGTGCACCTTTTTATGTACTTGGACCTCTTGTTACAGATATTGCTCCAGGATATGATCACATTACATCAGCTATAGGTGGAGCTATTGCAGCAACACATGGAGCAAACTTTCTTTGTTATGTAACACCTGCTGAACATTTAAGACTTCCAGATTTAGCAGATGTTAAAGAAGGAATTATTGCATCAAAAATTGCAGCTCATGCAGCAGATATAGCTAATGGTATACCAGGTGCAAGAGACAGAGATAATGCAATGGCAGATGCTCGTCAAAAGCTTGACTGGGACGAAATGTTCAAGATTGCTATTGATGGAGAAAAAGCTAGAACATATTTTGAAAGTTTACCACCAGAAGAAAAACATAGCTGTTCTATGTGTGGAAAAATGTGTGCAGTAAGAACAACTAATAAGATCTTAAATGGTGAAAAAGTAGAACTCTTTGATAAAAAGTAGGAGATGAAATATTTATGAATAATGAAATAGTTATAAAAGTAGGAAAATTATTAGAAGAGGTTAGAACTAAGAAGCCACTTGTACATAACATAACAAATTATGTCACAGTAAATGATTGTGCAAATATCTTACTTGCAATAGGGGCATCACCAATTATGGCTGATGATATTAAAGAAGCTACAGATATTACTAAAATTTCAGCTGCTCTTGTAATAAACATTGGTACATTAAATGAAAGAACGATAGAATCTATGATAGAATCTGGTAAGGAAGCAAATAGATTGAAAATACCTGTTGTAATTGATCCAGTAGGTGCAGGTGCATCAGATTTTAGAAATGAGACTACTAAGAGATTATTGGAAGAAATAAAAGTAAGTGTATTACGTGGAAATATGTCTGAAATTAAATTTATAAGTGGATTAGAATCTACCACTAAAGGTGTTGATGCTTCTGAAAGTGATACAAAAACTGGTAATAATGAAGGGATTAATGTAGCTAAAAGTGTAGCTAAAAAACTTAAGTGTATTGTAGCCATTACAGGGGTAACAGATATTATATCTGATGGAGAAAAAGTAGCTATACTTGAAAATGGAACTAAAATGCTAGCAAATGTTACAGGAACTGGTTGCATGACGACTGCATTGGTTGGAGCTTTTTGTGGTGCAGGTTCAGACTACTTTATAGGAGCTATTTCTGGAATTATATCTATGGGTATTGCAGGTGAAATTGCCTTTGAAAAGGCAGGGCAGATTGGAATAGGAAGCTTCCATATAGCAATTATAGATGCTATAAGTAATTTAAATTCTGAAATAATTAGAGCTATGGCAAAAGTTCAAGAAATATAAAAAGAACGTATATGCAACCGAAATAATGGAAGTTAATAGAATTCAGAAATGAAAAGTAATTAAGAGGAGGAAAATTTAAATGAAACCTAAAATTAATTATAGTATTTATCTTGTTACAGATAGAGATTTAATGAGCACAGAAACTTTAGAAGAGGCAGTAGAACAATCTATAATTGGAGGATGCACATTAGTTCAGTTAAGAGAAAAAGATTGTTCATCTCTTGATTTTTATAATGCGGCTATAAAAGTAAAAAAAATAACAGACAAATATAAGGTACCATTATTAATAAATGATAGATTAGATATTGCACTAGCGGTTGATGCTGCGGGAGTACATATAGGTCAAAGTGATTTGCCGGCAACTGTGGTTAGAAAAATTATTGGTGAAGATAAGATTATTGGAGTTTCAACAGGCTCTTTAGAACAAGCAATTAGGGCACAAAAAGATGGAGCAGATTATTTAGGTGTTGGTGCTATGTATGCAACTGGAACTAAAAAAGATGCAAATTCAACTAGTATGGAAGAATTAAAGAAAATAAGAGAAAGCGTATCTTTACCTATAGTTGTAATTGGTGGAATAAATAAAGAAAAAATTAAAGATTTTGAAGGCATGGGGATTGATGGACTTGCAATAGTTTCAGCTATTATTGCTCAAAGGGATATCGTTGAAGCTACAAAAGAGTTGAAAACTATATTTACACAAATTTAATTATAGATACATAACATTAGATACAAAATCTGAATTTTAAGATTTATATTGAGCGTGACAGTCCATATGGAGACTGTTGCAAAATTAGTAAAAAAATGAAGAAGAAATCAAAAATCAAATGGATTAAGCGAAGAATATTTCAGCTTAATCCTTTTAATTTTAATAAGGCACATTCAATTCCATATGCCTTATTAAAATTAAAAGGAGATCTCTTGAAAACATAAATTGAATTAAAGTTTATATTTTACTTAGTAAGAGGGTTAGAAAATGATTTTTCGAGGGAAGAGAAGTGAAGATATATGAGATTAGATAAATTTTTAGCAGAATCATCCGTTGGAAGGAGGAAAATAGTTAGGACTTATATAAAAGAAGGCATGGTGAAGGTAAATGGAGAGGTGATAATAGAACCTGCAATAGAAATTAATGAAGATTCTGATGTTATTGAGTATCTAGGCACAGTAGTTTACTATACTGGAAAAGTATATTATATGTTTAATAAACCTGCTGGCTACATTACTGCAAGAAAGGATAAAGCTCATAAAACAGTATTTGATTTTTTTGATGATGTTAACATGAAGGGAGTATTTCATGTTGGAAGATTAGACAAGGATACAGAAGGATTATTGCTTTTTACAAACGATGGCGAATTTGAACATCAATTAATGTACCCACAAAAGCATGTTGAAAAAACTTATTTTTTCTGGGCGCTAGGTTCTTTAGATAAGGAAGATAAGAAACAATTAGAGCAAGGAATCTATATCGGAAAAGATGAAATACTAACGAAACCTGCAAAAATGGAAGTGCAAAAATGTGGAATGTATAAAGAGTTTAAACATGAAATAGCTATTGAGAATTTAAACAACATAGATTTGAATCATTATAACCAGCCCATTGTCTCTGGATATCTTACTATTTCAGAGGGACGTAAGCACCAAGTGAAGCGTATGTTAAAGGCAATAGGCTGTTATGTGGTATATTTAAAGAGGATTTCCATTGGAGGATTAATGTTAGATGAATCATTGAAAAAAGGTCAGTATCGGTCTTTAACAGAAGTGGAAATACAAAAATTATTTGGGAGATTATGAACTAATGAAAGGAAAAACATATAACGATTTATAGGAACTATAAGGATCTAAGACTATTTAATATTCTTGTTAAAAATATGGTTTTCAAATTTTATTGAGAATGATATATTATAAGAGTGAAAAATGTAATAATAAAAATTATTAAGTATAGATATATGTTTAAATAACAAGTCAGTATGCTAATCTATTTCACGTTATACTGCGTCGGCATGTCTTCCAAAATAACCCACTATGAGATGAACATACCTTGTCTAACGCAAAATATACATAGCATATTTGATTTGTTATTTTCTTTAATATGCCTAGAATAAGTTTTGTAATGTAACTAGGGTCATGAGAGGAGTTTATAAATGAGTATAGGTTATGCGTGTTTAACTGTTGGAGTTTCAGATACTAATCTGAAAACCTGCATACTTAAAAATGTAAATGAGGAAAAATTGTTGGAGTTAATTTCACACAATTTGAATTCTCTTGAAAATATAATTGAGTATAATATTAAAAATAACATAATGCTCTTTAGGATTAGCTCTGATTTAATACCATTTGGTTCGAGTCCTGCGAATAATATTCTGTGGTGGGATATATTTGCATCAAGATTTATAGAGATTGGAGAAAAAATTAAAGCAAGTGGTATGAGAGTCTCTATGCATCCTGGACAGTATACAGTATTGAACTCTCCAACTATAGATGTTGCAAATAGAGCAGTTGATGATTTGAATTATCATACAAAGGTTTTGGATAGCCTTGGTGTAGGAGCGGAACATAAAATAATTTTACACATTGGTGGGGTTTATAATGATAAAAAACAGGCGATTAGCAGATTCATAACTAATTATGGTTATTTGAAGCCTTCGGTTAAACAGCGACTTGTTATAGAAAATGATGATAAATCCTACAATATAAATGATGTATTAGAAATAGGTATAAAGCTTAATATACCAGTTATTTTCGATAACTTACATAATGAGATTAATTTTTGTTCTAAAGAAGAGAGTGCTATATACTGGATAAATGAATGCAAAAAAACATGGAAAGAGAAGGATGGCTATCAAAAAATGCATTATTCTCAGCAAGATCCTCTAAAGAAAACTGGATCACATTCAAAAAGCATAGAAATTAATGAGTTCATTGACTTTTATGAAAGATTAGGAAGAAAAGATATTGATATAATGCTTGAAGTTAAGGACAAAAATCTTTCAGCAGTTAAATGCATTAATTGCACATCTACAAACAAAAAGATTAAAGAACTCGAGATTGAATGGAGTAAGTATAAATATAAAGTTTTGGAAAATTCGCATTCGGATTATTTACAAATACGAAAATTACTTGAGAACAAAAAAAATTATCCTGCTATTTCTTTTTATAATTTAATAGAAGATGCGTTACAAAAAGAAACTGTAATTGGAGACTCTATAAATGCAGCAATGCACGTCTGGGGCTATTTTAAAAACATTGCATCAGATAAAGAAAAAAGCAATTTTTTAAGGAGTATAGAGGAATATAGTGAAGGCAAAAAATCTATTAGTGTTATTAAAAATAATTTGTGGAAAATGGTTGTTAAATACCAGCAGTCTTATCTTCTAGATTCTTATTACTTTGTAATGTAAGTCACTATAAAAAAATAAACGTCTCATCTTTGACTTGTTATTGTCTTCTATAGTGCCTAAGCAATAATAAGAATTACAATCAACGAGAAAAATTAGAATGATATTAGGTAAGATTAAATATTTAGTTAAAATATTAACATATTCATATTTTTCGATAATTTTATCTATTTTAAGATGGAAATGATGTATAATATGTTTATATATACGGAATATCATAAGGAGGAATTTTTAAATGGATACATTAGAACTGAAAAAAAATTTTTATTGGACGGGAGTATTAGATCCAAAATTAAAAGTATTTGATATTGTTATGGAGACAGAATTTGGAACTTCTTATAATTCTTATTTACTTAAAACAAATGAAAAAATAGTATTATTTGAAACAGCAAAATTAAAATTTTTTGATGAATATTTAGAAGAATTAAATCAACTAGTTAATATAGGTGATATTGATTATATTGTAGTAAATCACACAGAACCAGATCATGCAGGAAGTATAGAAAAGCTTATTGATATGAATCCAAATATCAAGATTATTGGTACCCAAGTTGCAATAAGCTTTTTAAAGAATATTGTAAATCGTGAATTTTATAGTATATCAGTAAAAGAAAATGATACATTAGATTTAGGAGATAAAACTTTACGCTTTATGGTTCTTCCTAATTTACATTGGCCTGATACCATGTATACATATATTGAAGAAGATAAAACTTTAATTACTTGTGATTCTTTTGGCTCACACTATAGTTTTGATGAAATTTTATTAAGTAAGGTTACAGATAATGAAGGTTATATGAGAGCTAATAAATATTATTTTGATAATATTATTGGACCTTTTAAACAACCATTTATGGTTAAGGCGTTAAATAGAATTAAAGATTTAGAGATTGATATGATTTGTACAGGGCATGGACCAGTAATTGATTGTAGGATAGATGAGATTATAGAAATTAATGCTAAATGGTGTGAAGTGGTCAATCCAAATCCAAGAAAAACAGTAATTATTCCATATGTAAGTGCTTATGGATATACAAAAGAATTAGCAGGTGAAATAGCTAAGGGAATTAAAGCTAGTGGAGACATAGATGTAAGAGATTATGATTTATTAGAATCAGATAAAAGTAAGGTTTTAGAAGAATTAGGATATGCAGATGGTATTCTTTTTGGTACACCTACAATTGTAGGTGAAGCACTAGAACCAATTTGGGATTTAACTACATCAATTTTTGCTAGAACTCATGGAGGAAAGCTTGCTAGTGCCTTTGGTAGTTATGGATGGAGTGGAGAAGGCGTTCCTCATATTATAGAAAGGTTAAAACAACTTAAGATGAAAGTTATTGATGGTCTACGTATTAAGTTTAAACCAAGTGATAATGATTTAAGTGAAGCTTATAATTATGGTTATAATTTTGGATGTCTTCTACAAAATAAAGAAAATCCAAAGAAAAAATCAGCAAAGAGAACGCTAGTAAAATGTTTGGTTTGTGGAGAAATATTTGATTCTAGCCTTGAAATCTGCCCAGTTTGTGGAGTTGGAAAAGAAAATTTCATACCAGTTGAAGTAGAGGAAAATAGTTATAAGAAAAATACAAAAGAAATTTATTTAATTCTTGGAAATGGTGTAGCTGGTATAAGTGCTGCAACAGCAATAAGAGAAAGAAATGAAACTTGTTCTATAGTCATAGTATCAAATGAAAATGTATTAGCGTATAATCGTCCAATGTTAACAAAATCGATGATAGCGAAGTTTAATCCAAAGCAAATTGAAGTTCATAATGAGGCTTGGTATAAAGAAAATAATATTACAAATTTGCTTGGAAAAGAAGTTATAAAAATTGATACAAAGGCAAAAGAAGTTATTTTTAAAGATAAAATTAAACTAAAATATGATAAATGTATTTATGCTTTAGGTTCAGAATCTTTTATTCCTTCAATCTTAGGAACTGATAAGCAAGAGGTTATAGCAATTCGTCGTATTTCAGATACTGATAAGATTACACAAATGTTACCAAAAATAAAAAATGCAGTTGTAATTGGCGGTGGTGTTCTTGGGCTTGAAGCTGCTTGGGAATTAAGTAAAGCAAAGTGTAAGGTTACTGTATTGGAACTTGCAGATAAATTAATGGGACGTCAATTAGATTATGAAGGTGGAAAATTCCTAGAAGGAATAATTAAAGATACAGGAATCGATGTTAAATTAAGTGTTAAAATTGATGAGATAGAAGGAAAGGATTCAGTTACAGGGGTAAGGATAAATGGAAGCGAAGTTATTAAAGCGGATCTCGTTATTATATCTTGCGGTATTTGTCCTAATCTTGAAATAGTAAAAGATGCAGGAATTAATACTAATAGATCTATAATTGTAAATGAAAAAATGGAAACTAATATTCCTTATATTTATGCATGTGGAGACTGTGCAGAATATAATGGAATAAATCATGGCCTTTGGTCACAAGCTTTAGAAATGGGTAAAGCAGCGGGTACTAATGCTGTAGGAGACTCATTAACATACGAAACAGTAGATGCAACTTTAACTTTTAATGGGATGAATACTTCATTATATTCAATTGGAGATAATGGTAAAAATCCTGATGCTAAATATAAAACAGTAGAATTCAAAGATCCTGTTAAGAAGACATATACAAAATATTATTTTTCGAATAATCGTTTATGCGGTGTTATTTTGATTGGTGATACTAGTGATATTGCTAAATTAACTCAAGACATAAAAGAACATAAGTTATTTAAAGAAATGTTTTAAATAGAGCGCTACAATAATTAAAAAATAAAGGGCTGTATATAGATTTGTATAAAAGTAAATCTATATACAGTCTTTTTTAATTTAAATTATATGCTGATAGACTTTATTTAGATAAAATTTATACAAATAACAGATATTTTGATGAAAAAATAGCAGAATAAACAAATAAAATGTAGAAAAACAGTATAAGATAATGTAAGATTATAGATGAGTAAGAATTTAGAATTAGGAGCTAGCATAGTTGTAGAGATTGATAAATAAGATGCCTTGTTATGTTCAAATTAATAACAGATGTAAAAAATATATAGATTATATGTTTTATGGAGTAATAGATATAAGAAAAATAGTAGATTATTAGGCTATAGTTCACATATGAATGTAATTACAGAAACAGTTTAAAAATAACATAAGATGAAAACGTTAAAATAATATGGATGGAATATTATACAAAGACATTAGTATAGTAAACCACTTTTAAGGCAAAATCTTGAAGAATGTATTATGAAAAGAGAAGGGACGCGTTAAAATGAAATTTTTTATAAATTTAAGTGTAAGAAAAAAACTTATATCAATATTTTTAGTGATTTGTATTATTATAATTTTAATAGGAACACAAGCTATATTAAGTTCATCAAAGATAAATGAGGGCTCTAAGTCTATATATAATAATAATTTAATATCGATTAAGGACTTGGAAGAAATTAAAGGTAATATAAATGAAATAAGAGCTGAGACACTTAGAATTGTCTTTGAAAGAGATAGATCAAAATTAGATGAGCAAATAAATAATATAGATGATCTAACTAATAAAGATTTAAAATGGCAAAATGAATATGAAAGCCTAGGGTATGACTCTAATTCTGATAGTGAAAAGGAAGAAGCTAAAAATTATGATGATTTTAAGAATGATTTAGTAAAATATAGAGAAGCTAGGAATAAGGTAATTGAATTTGCGAAAGTTAATAACTATGATGATGCAGTTAAGATCTATAATTCAGAGATGAATGTGATAAGACTTTCTATGTTTGAAAAATTAGAAAAATGTATTGAACTAAATACTAAATCTGCTGGAGAGGCGAACTTAAATAACATAGATACATTTAGCAAGTCTAGGAATACAAATTTAGTTTATACAGCTATAGCATTTTTGATCATAATTTTCATGGCGTACATATTAACTAGAAATATAATGAATCCATTAAACAAGATAAAAGATTTAGCCGAAAAGCTATCTATATACGATTTTTCAGATCCAATTATTATCACAAGAAAAGATGAATTTGGACAAACAGGTAATGCATTAAATACTGCGCAGGATAATATAAAAGAATTAGTGAAAGAAATAATGAATAATTCTTCTAATATGAGTACATCTGCTGAAGAACTTTCAGCTACAGTTGAAGAAATAACATCTAAAATACAAATCATAGATAATTCAACAGTAGAAATAAATAAATCTGTTCAAGAAGCAAGCGCTACATCAGAAGAAATAACTGCATCTGTTGAAGAAGTTAACTCAAGCATGGAGCAATTATCTTCAAAGGCTATGGATGGAAGCGGTAATGCAGCGCAAATTAAAGAAAAAGCTAAAAAAGTCGAGATAGAAGCTAAGAAAGCATTGGAGAAAAGTAATAGTATTTATGAAGAAAAAGAAAAAAATATACTAGAAGCGATAGAGGCTGGAAAAGTTGTAGGTGAGATAAAAATTATGGCAGATGGAATTGCAGAAATTGCATCACAAACTAATTTACTTGCATTAAATGCGGCAATTGAAGCCGCAAGAGCAGGAGAACAAGGAAGAGGGTTTGCAGTAGTTGCAGATGAAGTAAGAAAGCTTGCAGAAGAATCAGCAGAAACCGTAAATACCATTCAAGGTACTATAATGAAAGTTGAAGATGCATTTAAGAACTTATCTGAAAATAGCAATGATATACTTAAATTTATTATAGAAAATATTATACCAATACTAAAGCAATATGAAATATCTGGAAAACAATATGGTGAAGATGGAGAATTCGTAAGCTCAATGTCAGAAGAAATTGCATCAATGTCAGAAGAGGTTGAAGCAACAGTGAATCAAGTTAGTACGGCAGTTCAAATTTTAGCACAAAGTTCACAACTTTCAGCAGAACATACTGGAGATATTCAAATCAGTATTGATGAAACTTCAAAGGCTATGGGACAAGTAGCACAAACTTCACAAATTCAAGCAGAACTCGCACAGAAGCTTAATGGATTAGTACGAAAATTTAAGATCTAAGAGAAGGAAAAAGCATGCTTTTAATTAATCCAAAAATATTATCTTCGTTCACCTTGATTGAGTGTGATTCGCCTCCACAAAAAAGCCACGACAAAATTGTCGTGGCTTTTTTATAGACCGTATTCATTTGTGGAGTATATGTTTTAATGTCATTGTGTGTAAGTTTCTTAACTTTGTTAGAGATTCCACAGGCAGTTAGTATGAATAAGGCACAATCAATAAAATAACAATTTCTTTCATAAAGATATCCTTTCATTTCTTAAAATTTATAATTTGATATTAAAATTTGTTCACTTAAGTGTTTAATTAATATTTATTTAAGACCTATGATTCTATAATATAGTATAATTTTCAAAGGAAGTAAAATTAAAGAATAATTATGAATTTATTTTAATTAATTATTGGCTCTTAAATAAATAAAAATTATAAAATATAAAATAGTTCTATAGAGATTATAGTGGGGTAAAGTATGGATAAAATAGCTAAAATTTTAGTAGTTGAAGATGAAAATGATATTAATAAATTACTTTGTAGTATTCTTGAAAATAAGGGATATAGAGCTAGAGCAGCTTTTTCAGGAACAGAAGCTTTGATGTGCGTAGAAAATGAAAAGTGGGATATGATTCTATTGGATTTGATGATTCCAGGGATTGGTGGAGAAGAAGTCATATTAAAAATTAGAGAAATAACAGAAGCTCCAATAATTGTAGTAAGTGCGAAAACCTCTAAAAAGATTAAGCTAGAATTATTAGAAAAAGGTGCGGATGATTTTATTTGTAAGCCTTTTGATCCAGATGAATTAGTTGCAAGAGTTAATTCTAATTTGAGAAGATATTTAGAATTTTCTCTAGATGAGGAGAAGAAAAATAATATTTTGAGTTATAAAGATATTAGTTTAAATACAGAAAGTAAAGAAGTAAAAGTAGGACAAACTATAATTACGTTAACGGCAAGAGAATTTGCAATACTAGAATTATTATTAACGAATCCCAATAAGGTATACAGTAAATCTAATATTTTTGAAAGTATATGGGGAGAAGAATTTTTAGGAGATGATAACACTGTAAATGTACATATGAGTAGATTAAGAAATAAGTTATCTAGTGCAAAAAATAATGGGGAAGATTACATAGAAACAATATGGGCAATGGGATATAAATTAAGAAAATAATTAATCCAAACGATTTAAGATTTTTGAAAGACTTTGGTAAAGTTTTCTTATGGATTAGAGCTTATTATAAAAATATGATTTATAAGAGAGGATGGTGATAAAGATGAATGAATATATAATTAGAGCTAGTAATGTTACAAAAATATATAAAAAGAACAAAGTGTTAGATGATTTATCCATTAATATTAAAAAAGGTGATATATATGGATTTGTAGGAAAAAATGGCGCTGGTAAAACAACTATGATTAGAGTAATTTCAGGACTTGTTATACCTAACAACGGACAAGTTGAATTGTTTGGACATAGTGAAGAGAAAGAGATTATAAAGCAAAGAAGTAGAATAGGTGTATTAATAGAATCACCAGCTCTTTATCTTAATATGACTGCAAAGGAAAATCTTGAACTTGTCAGAATTCAAAGAGGGATTCCAGGAATTAAATGTATTGATGAGAGTTTAGATTTAGTAGGTCTTAAGGATACAGGAAAAAAGAAAACTAAGAATTTCTCATTAGGAATGAAGCAAAGATTAGGAATTGCTATGGCGTTATTAAATGATCCAGAACTTTTGCTTTTAGATGAACCTATAAACGGATTAGATCCAATTGGAATAAAAGAAATAAGAGAGCTTCTACTAAAATTGAATAAAGAAAGAGGAACAACTGTTTTTTTATCAAGTCATATACTATCTGAGCTTACTCAGATTTGTAATAGATATGGCTTTATTAATGATGGGAAATTAATTGAAGAAATAACTGCAAGTGAGTTTTCAGATAAATGTAGAACTTATCTTCATTTGAAAATAAATGATTCTTCAGATGTGCCTATTATTTTAGAAAATGAGCTTGGAATAAAAGACTATGAAGTTTTTCCCGATAATATTTTAAGAGTTTATGATGAATTTAATGGAGAAAAGATTACTCTATGTCTTGCTAAACATAACATAGGTGTTAAAGAAATAATGCAGATGGGTGAATCACTAGAAGATTATTTCACTAAGTTAGTTGGAGGAGAGGGTAATGAGTAATTTAATCAGAGGAGAATTTTATAAATTAAGAAAAAGCAAATATTTTATAGGAATGATACTCCTAGCAATAGTGACTTCGTTTTTTTTGATAATTCAGTGGGATAATGATGCACAAATATGGCAGACATCACATCCTGATATTGTGAATGGATTATATTCAGTATCATATGCATTTCAATTTATTGCGGTTACTAGTTTTATATTTGCTTTATTAGGTGGAGGATTTATTTCTAAAGATTTCGAAACTAGTAATATAAGTAAAAGTTTTAGTTATGGATATAAAAGAAGTAAAGCTATATTAAGTAAGTTAATAGTATTTATAATATTTTCTTTGCTTTTAGAATTAATTTATACATCAATTTTAGTTGCATATGTTTCAATGAATCATGGGTTTTGTGAAGATTTAAATTTAAGTACTATTTTATACTTAACCAGAGTGATTGCTATTGGAATAATGTATAATGTAGCAATAATGTGCATAATTGCTATGATTGCAATAATAACAAAAAGTATTTTTTGCACATTTGCTTTACCATTTATATTTTTGATAAGTTCTTCAATGGCGGATATACACATAGGTTCATATTTATTTTCTTATATGCCTTATATTGTTGGGTTAAGAGCAATGGGGATATTTTCATCTAAAGCAGAAATTATAAGAAGCATAAGTTCATCAGTTGTAATTTTTATAATAACAATTGGAGCAAGTGTATTATACGTAGGAAATGAAGATATTAAATAGAAATAAATTAGATTAGGTAGTTTATATCTTTTAGCTACTAGTTTAGTTAGGTTTCTATAATATTAATTAATTGTTTTATTATGTTAGTTGGAGGAGAAGATGATGAGTAATTTAATTAAAGGAGAACTCTATAAATTAAGAAAAAGTAAATACTTTGTTGGAATGATGTTTTTATCAGTAATAGTTGGATTTTTTTTAACTGATATGTGGAGTCGTGATAGAGAACTGAATGTGTTATTTGCCCATGATACTATTAATGTATTAGACTCAATTCAATATGCCTTTGGCTTTATTGTACTTAGCAGTTTTTTGTTTGCATTATTAGCAGGGGAATTTATAGCAAAAGATTTTAAAACTAATAAACTAAGTAATAGCTTTAGTTATGGATATACAAGAGATAAAGTTATTTTGAGTAAATTTATAGTGTTCATTATATTTTCACTATTTTTAGAAATAATCTATTTAACTATCTTTGTTATATATGTTTCATCGCGACATGGATTTTGTGAAGTTTTAAATTTAAGCATGATTTTAAAGTTTATTAGAATTTTTATTGGTGGGATACTGTTTAATTTAGCTACAATAAGTTTATTAGCTATGGTTGCTATAATAACAAAAAGTGTTTATTTAACATTCATTTCACCAGTTTTTATATTATTTAGTTTTATGTGTTGGGTTAATTATGGACTGGATTCACATATATTTCAATACCTGCCATACATTCGAGTAGAAAGTGCAGTTAGGGAATTTGCATCTGAAGCAGAAGTTACAAAAAGTATAATTTCATTATTTTTGACATTTAGCATAACAATTGGAGGAAGTTTATTATATACAAGATATGATGATATTAATTGATGCAAAATTCTATTTTATGATTAGGAGAATTTATATGGATTTATCAGCTATTATTTGGTTAATTATTTTTATAATTATTTTTTCAGTAGTAATATCTATAAAATTACTTTCATATAAAAAACAAATACGAGCTATTACCACTCAAGTTAAAGAATTTAAGGATAGAAAAACAAATAAAAAAATTAATACTCAAATAGTTGATAAAGATATAGAAGAACTAGCTTTTGAAATTAATGAATATTTGGAGCTTTATAAAAGAAATGAACAAGAAAAAGTAGTGTTTGAAAATACATTAAAACAAGGAATAGCTAATATGTCTCACGATTTAAGAACACCCCTAACGTCGATAATAGGATATTTAAAGTTACTTCAAAAGGATGAAGTAGATAAAGAAAAAGCATTAGAGATAATTGGAAATAAAACTAATAAATTAAATATGCTTATAAATGATTTTTTTGAGTTAGCTTCAATAGAAAGTGAAAATTATGAATTGGAGATGACAAAAGTAAATTTAACAAATATAGTACGTGATGAAACTTTATCACTTCATGAAGCTTTTGAGAGCAAAGGATTTGAACCAAAGATAAATATTTTGGATAAGCCAATTTTCATAATGAGTGATAAAGATAGTTTAGAGAGAATAATAGATAATTTACTTTCTAATGCATTAAAGTATGCAGAGCAAGATATTCAAATAACTTTAGAACAATGTAATGATAAAGTTATTTTAGAAATATCGAATATATGTACAAGTATTAGTGAAGAAGATGTATTACACATATTTGATAGATTCTATATGGCAGACCAAGTGAGAAAAGGACAAAGCGTAGGACTTGGTCTGTCTATAGTGAAAAGTTTAATGGAGAAGATGGATGGAGTTGTAATGTCAAAACTTGAAGATAATAGAATTTCCACAAAATGTGAATGGAAAAATATATAAGAAAAAATAAAATCAATCACTTAGACGATACAAATGAAAAGAATTAATCATAGTGACTTTATCAGAAAAAAATGATATATTATTATAAAATAACTGGGATGAAATTTAAATTATAGTTAGGAAGAAGGGATTATTTATTTATGTATGAAATGAAAGAAGAATATAAAATTGGAGTAGAACTTATTGATGAGCAACACAAGAAACTTTTTGAACTAGCTGATAAAGCATATATGTTATTGAAAGATGAATTTGCACTTGATAAATATGATAAAATAGTAGGAATAATAAACGAATTAAAAGATTATACTATTTTTCATTTTAAATCAGAAGAGGAATATATGGAAAGTATAAAGTATAAAAGATTATTCACTCAAAAGATAGAACATGCAAAATTTATTAAAACTCTTGAAGAAGCAGATTTAAGACATATTGATGAAAAACAAGATGAAAGCTTGGTGAAAATTTTAAATTTTTTAAATGAATGGTTGATAGAACATATATTGAAGACAGATAAACTTATAGTAGAATAAAACTTGTATCAAATGTTCCTTATAGTAAAGAACGGGAGTGTTGCAAAATGATTTTTAAATAATTTTGCAACACTCCCTTATAATTATGGATGAAAAAATAACATGGCATTTTAGACTTGCTATTTTCTTTCATGTACCTTATACTGTTAGAAATTTCAAGATATAGTTATAAATATACCGTAATTATATTCATTATTAATGAACTATATTTATAATGGATTAAGCAGCATTTCATACGGATATCTAATAGTCCACTAAAAGAAAAGTGTATTCTTACAGTGGAATTGAAGAATATTGTAAACGTTTTTAAAATATAGTATAATTAAAGAAAAAATTGTAATAATATTAAATAAAATAAAAATGTGCGTTAGTGAAACTGAATTAAAACAAGAAATTTAGAGAGGTGTGATTTCTATGTTAAACAATTTTAAAGTGAGGACAAAGCTTTTATTATTAATTTTATTAGTATTCATAGCAATCACAGGAATTGCAGTTGTTAATATTCAGAAACAAGCAGAGGCAAATCGTGTTTCATCGGAGGTATTAGAAAAGACTGTTCGTCAGGATTATGATGAGTATATTAAGAGTCAGGTAAATACTGTAATTACATTGTTTGAGAGTATTAATAAGAAATATAAAAATGGAGAATATACATTAGAAGAGGCAAAAAAACTTTCAGCAGATTTGGTACGTGATTTAAGATATAAAGATGGTGGGTACTTTTGGATTGATACAACAGATGGACAAAATGTAGTTCTATTAGGTAACAAGACAGAAGGGACAAACCGTATAAATGCAAAAGATGTTAATGGATATGAAATGATAAAAGATATTATTAAAAATGGAATGCAAGAAGGTGGTGGATATACAGAATATTCATTTCCTAAAGAAGGAGCAACAGAAGCTTCACCAAAGAGAGCATATAGTAAATATTATGAACCTTTTGGATTTGTAGTTGGAACTGGTAATTATACAGATAATATTGACGACATTATAGCCACGCAAAGTGAGATTACAACAAATAATTTTAATAAAAACAAGATATTAATGGTTATTATTTTGGCAGTAGATCTTCTTCTAGCGATTGCTGCTACTTTTGTAGTAGCACAAGAAATTATGAAAGGACTAAATACGGCTATTGACCATATGAAAATTATTGCAACAGGAGATTTTTCAGTAAAATTACCTGAAAAATATATTAAGAGAAAGGATGATTTTGGTGAACTTGCAACATCAATGGAAACTATGAAATCATCTATTAGGACTTTAATTGGAAAAATACAAAGTGAATCATCCTCAATATACACAGTTATTGAGGATATTGACAAAAATATTTTTGGATTAGATCAAGATATACAAAAAATTTCTGAAACAACAGAGACACTAGCAGCAAGTATGGAAGAAACAGCAGCTTCTTCTGAGGAAATGTCAGCAAGCTCTCACGAAATTGAAATGGCTGTTAGAACTATTGCTCAAAGGTCACAAGAAGGTTCAGAAGCAGCAGCAAAAATTAATGATAGAGCTGATAGTACTAAAGAAAAAGTTTTAGAAGCTAAAGAAAAAACAAATAATATGATTGTTGAAGTTGGAAAACGACTAGAGAAAGCTTTAGCAGATGCAAAAGTAGTTGAACACATTGGTGTTTTATCTGATTCAATTATGGATATTACAGCCCAAACAAATTTGCTTGCATTAAATGCAGCTATTGAAGCAGCACGTGCGGGAGAAGCAGGTAGAGGATTTTCAGTAGTAGCAGATGAAATTAAAAAACTTGCAGAACAATCTAAAGATACCATTATACAAATAAAATCAGTAACTAATGAGGTTATGGGGGCTGTTGCAAACCTTTCAGAGAGTTCAAGTGAGCTATTAAACTTTGTTTCTAATGAAGTAACAGCAGATTATGAAGTGTTCATGGACGTAGGAAACAAGTATAGTGAAGATTCAGAATATGTAGATGGTTTAATGACTGATTTTAGTGCAACAACAGAGGAGCTTTTATCATCTATACAAAGTATGACACAAGTAATTTCAGAATTAGCAAAAGCTTCAAGTGAAGGCGCAATAGAAACATCAGAAAATGCAGAAAGTGCTATAAACATAAAGATGCAGTCTAATGAAGTATCACAATTGATTAAGAAATCAAGAGAAAGTACTATGAATTTAGAAAAAGAAGTAAGTAAATTCAATATATAAAAGATATAGTGGCTTATTAATAAAAGAATAAGGCATAGCAAAATAGTGACAGTAAATAGTTTTGTTTTTACATAAGGCTATTTACTGTCACTTGGTTTATATTGGGACAAGGAATAATAACATTGAAAATTACCAATGATTGAGATATAATAAATGTAATTATTAACAAAAAGGAGGGTAGATTATGGCTAATATAGTTGGTACTGTTAGAGTTACTTGTAAGAAGATACTAGAATATAGTAGTTCTTTTGTAAAAAATGGAATGTCAGCTTTTAACGGGAGGGGTGCGTCCATTTTTAGAATAAGTACTGATTATAGTATAAATCCATGATTCTACATCTTTTTGTTAGTTGAATTCAATATATGAATTCATATTACTAATATGTTAAGATTTTTTAGGACTCAAGGTTTTGTGCTTTGAGTCCTTTTATCGTGTACTTATTTAAATTAATAAGTTCTCTGTTAGGAGATTAAAACTTAAGGACATACTCACTTCCATAAGCCTTTTATTGTTATCTTTTTTAATAGTTTTATATTAAAAAGGATTAACAGAGGCTTATTTTTGTTTGTAAAAAAATAAATAAGTTGAATTATTTGGAGGCATTAAATATGATTATCAATAATAAATTAAAACAAAATATATCAGTAAGTTACGTATATAATTTTTTATTACAATTTAATATTACTTCAGCTATATGGGTTTTATATCTAGCGTTTAGAGGTATGTCCTTAGTTGAAATAGGACTTTTAGAATCTGTTTATCATATAACAGGAGTGCTTTTTGAATTACCTACAGGTGTTATTGCAGATTTGTATGGAAAAAAGTTTAGTGTAGTTACAGGAAGAATTGTAAGTGTAATTTCTTGTATTCTTATGATAACATCAGATAGCTTTTTAGGTTTTGCAATTGCATTTTGCTTAAGTTCAGCATCTATGAATTTAAACTCTGGAGCTGCTGAAGCACTAGTTTATGATAGTTTAAAAGAATTAGGAGAAGAAGATAAATATAAAAAAATATGGGGAGACTTAGCCTTCCTTATGTCTATTGCACAAGGGTTGGCTGTTTTACTAGGAGGAATATTGGCGGATGTTAGATTTCTATATGCGTATATACTAGGCACTATTCTACAAATTGGAGCTTTAATTGCTGCTTTTAACTTTAGTGAGCCACCTATTCATAAAGATAGAGATAAAGACAAAAATGAGAATCAAGAAAAGCAACAAGGAAATTTGATAGTTAATCAATTAGTAACAAGTATAAAGGTACTTAAGGCAAGGAGAATGGTGCTGTATTTAATACTATTTTCTTCTCTGGTAGCAAGTCTTCAAACTACTGTGTTTTTCTACAGTCAACAGTATTTTTCAGATATGAGTTACTCGAAAACTGCAATTGCTATAATATGTGCCTCAAGTAGTCTTATTGAAGCAATAAGTTCAAAGTATGCATATAGAATTGAAAAAGTATTGAAATTGAGAGGGACCTTGATAAGTATAGCATTAGTAAATATTCTTTCGTTGATAGGATTAGCATTTATTAAAAATTTATCTATAGCATTCTTTCTTGTAACATCAATTACAGGAGGTTTGGCATTTACAGTATTCAGTGATTATATTAATTCGAGAATACCATCACAGTATAGGGCAACAATATTGTCCTTTGATAGTTTATGTTTCAGTTCATTTATGATATGTGTATTCCCTTTATTTGGCCTACTAGCAGAAAACACAAGCTTTCAAATAACATTTGGAATTATAGCATTGTTATATATTCCAGTAATGATGTTCTTAATGTTAAAACTTAAAAAACACAAAAATAAAGAAAATAAAGAAAATGTTGGAGGAATTAAAAATGATAGAATTAGCTTTAAATAAATTACAAAAGTATTATGGTGCAACTAAGGTCTTAGATGATATTACCTTTGAGGTGCAAACGGGTGAAAAAGTTGGAATTGTGGGAAGTAATGGTTGTGGAAAAAGTACACTATTAAAAATAATTATAGGTAGTGAGGGCTATGAAAGTGGTAATTTGTCCTTTAAAAAAGGAGCAACCTTAGGATATCTTGAACAGATGCCAAATTATCCGGATAATTTTAAGGTCATTGATGTATTGAATTTAGCTTTTGAAAATGTTGATAATGTATATAAGGAATCAGAAATATTAGAAAAACAGCTTTCAAACGTTGATAAAGCTAATATGGATAGGCTATTAAGTAAGTATTCAAAGGTAGAAGTCCTTTATGAGAGTTTAGGTGGATATGAAAAAGAAGAAAAGTTAAGTAAAGTTTGTACTGGACTTAAGATTAATGATATCTTCAAGGAAAAATTATTCTTAGAGCTAAGTGGTGGAGAAAAAACTACAATAATTCTTGGGAAAATACTACTTCAAAATCCAGATATATTGCTATTAGATGAACCTTCTAATCATTTGGATCTAGAGGCGATGGAATGGCTTGAATTATATCTTAAAGAGTATAAAGGTATAGTAATAATAGTATCTCATGATAGATATTTCTTAGATAATATAGTTACAAAGATAATAGAAATAGAAGATATGGTGTCAAAAAGCTATTATGGAAATTATACAGATTTCGTAGGTGAGAAGGAAAGGCAGCTTAAGCTTCAAATGGATTCATTTTTAGATCAGCAGAAAAAAATTAAAGAGATGGAAAAGTCTATTGCTCAATTGAGAGATTGGGGAATGAGAGGAGATAACGGCAAATTTTTTAGAAGAGCAGCAAGTATGCAAAAACTTTTAGACAAGGTCAAGAGAATAGATAAGCCGATGCAAGAACGAGATAGTATTAATATAAATTCAGCTATGGGAAATAGGTCTGGAGATAATGTAGTTGTAATCAAGGATTTATGTAAAAGTTATGGTAAAAAAATTCTATTAGATAAAGCTGAATTATTAATAAGAAATCAAGAAAGTGTAGCACTGCTAGGGGCAAATGGATGTGGAAAATCAACCTTGATTAAAATTATACTTGGAATTAATGAGGCAGATAATGGAACTGCATATTTAGGAAGTTCTATAAAACTGGGATATTTACCACAAAATATTGTCTTTGAAGATGATATCAAGACTATACTAGAATATTTTAGGGAAGATATAGTAATAACTGATGGAAAGGCAAGAGAATACCTTGCAAGATATATGTTTTTTGGTGAACAGGTATTTAAAAAGGTTGGAACTCTTTCAGGTGGTGAAAGGAGTCGATTAAAGTTAGCTATGTTAATGTATAGTGAAGTGAACTTATTGATTCTAGACGAACCAACAAACCACTTAGATATTGATTCAAGAGAGGAATTAGAGGACTTTTTAAAAGAATTTAAAGGTACACTTATGTTTGTATCTCATGATAGATATTTTATAAATAATATAGCAAGCAGAGTTGTGGAATTATCACAGGGTTCATTGATTTCTTATGATGGCAATTATGAATATTATAAAGAAAAGTCAGTTCAAATGAAAAACTCAACAGTAGTTATAGAAGATAAAACTAAAGAGAAAGTAGTAAAGACACAAAAAGAAAAAACATATAAAACTACAAAAGGTAACAACAATGAGTTTAAGAAATTAAAATTAGAAAAACAAATAGAAGAATTGGAGGAACAGCTAAAGGAAATAGAACAGGAAATTGGTAAGCTTTCTGATGATTATGAAAAGCTAAATACTTTATATAATGAAAAACTAGAAATACAAAGCAATCTTGATACATTTATGGAGGAGTATTTCAAATTATAAAGAATTTTAGAACTTTAGAATTTGCTCATAGAATGAGGGTTAAGAGATAAGACACATTCAAAATAAATAACAAGTCAGTATGTTAGTCTATACAGAAGAATTAGAAAAGGCTGGTTCTGAAACAATTAATACAGGGATAAGAGAACTATGTAAGCCAGATGAAGATGCATTAAATTTACAAGAGATGTGATATAATAAATAGACAAAATTAAAATAGTTTTGCCTTAAGTAATAAAATTTATTTGATAAGGATGAGAAAAATGAATATTAAAAATAAAAAAATATTAGTCTCATTATTTGTAATTGTCATTGCTATAGTTGGATTAATAGGATATAAGATTTGGATTGTAAATTCCAAGCAAGTTAAAGGGGTAAAGGAATATACTCTAGTGATTAAAGATAGTAGTAATAATTATAAAAAAGAATATGAATTTAACACAGAAGAGATATCGCTTGGTAAGGATTTAGATTCTAGAGACCTTATTAAAACTGATAATAATGAAACTAGTAGATTTGTAACGAGTGTTGATGGTAAAGAAGCTGATGCTCTAAAACAACAATGGTGGAATATTAAAATTAATGGAGAAGATTCTAAAACAGGTGTAGATGATATAATGATAAATAATGGTGATAAGATAGAATTTGTTTTAACAAATGGGTGGTAAGGATTGATAAAATGAAAATTAGTGTAAAAGAACTTATATTGTTTGGAGTACTTGGTGGAGTTGTTGCAGTATCTCAAATAGCATTGAGCTTTCTTCCAAATATTGAAACAGTAAGTTTATTTATAATAATATTCTCACTGATTTATAAGAAAAAAGCTCTTTATATCGTTTATACTTTTGTGGCTATTATGGGAATTAGCCATGGCTTTGGACTATGGTGGTTCGGATATGTAATACTATGGCCGATATTAAGTGTTGTGACAGGTAAGATTGGAAAGTTAATAAATAGAAAATATTTAGCTTTATCAATTTATTCAGGAATTTTTGGATTATTATTTGGATTTTTCTATGCTATTCCTTATGCGATTTTTGGAGGATTAAATACTGGAATAGCTTATTGGGTTACTGGAATTCAATTTGACATAATTCATGGAGTAGGAAATTATTTCATAATGTTTTTTTTAGGAGAAAAATTATTTAATTTATTAAATAAATTAAATAATAGATATTTTTCTAGCAGCTAGATCGCATCGGAGAAAAGAGGAATTAAGATGATTAAAGGTGGAATTATGAATGTTAATAATATACTTATACTTTTTCCTGTAAGTAAAATATAAAATTCATATATTAAAAGATTATATTTAATAAACAAAAAGGTAGCTAGTTTGAGTAAATACAAACCTAACTACTTTTTTTAGAATATAGTCTTTAATTATAAAAATTATTTTTCATCATAAAGATGGCAAGCGACTCTATGTCCAAATTCTAATTCTAAAAGTTGTGGTTCAGAGTGTCTACAGATATCCATACATTGAGGACATCTTGTATGGAATCTACAACCGGATGGTGGGTTTATTGGACTTGGAACATCACCTGTTAATATAATTCTTTCTTTTTTCTTTTCAGGATTAGGAATCGGAATGGCTGAAAGCAGAGCTTTAGTATATGGGTGCATTGGAGTACTGTAGAGTTTATCCACAGTTGCAATTTCCACCAATTTACCAAGATACATAACGCCAACTCGATCACTTATATGTTTAACTACATTTAATCCATGTGCTATGAATAAATAAGTGAAGCCTAAATCCTTTTGTAAGTCTGATAAAAGATTTAGAATTTGCGCTTGAATAGATACATCAAGGGCAGAAACAGCTTCATCGCAAACTATGAGCTTAGGATTAACCGAAATAGCACGAGCAATTCCAACTCTTTGTCTTTGACCACCACTAAATTCATGTGGATATCTATCTTTATGATAAGAAGCAAGTCCGACTTGCTCTAAAAGAATATTAAGTTTCTTTTCTAATTCATCGCCATGTGCGATACCATTTATTTTCATAGGCTCCCTTATAATATCTCCAATTGTCATTCTTGGATTTAAAGAAGCATAAGGATCTTGGAATATAATTTGTATATTTTTACTTATATCTCTTCTATTATTCTTGCGGATTGCATTAATTTCTTTACCTTCAAAAAGAATTTCACCAGAAGTCGAATCAAGCAAAGTTACAAGAAGCCGTCCCATAGTAGATTTACCACAACCAGATTCTCCAACTATTCCTAAAGTTTCGCCCCTATAAATATCAAAGGTAACATCATCAACCGCTTGTACGATATCTGGTCTTTGAAAAAATCCTGAAGATGCTACAGGAAAGTATTTCTTTAAATTTTTAACTTCCATTAATTTATCCATTAGATTTATTCTCCTTTTCATATAAGAAACAACGAACTTCTCTTTCTCCTAAATTGATTAAAGGAGGTTCATCAGTCTTACATTTTTCAAGACAATTTGGGCATCTGTCTCTAAAAGCACATCCAGAAGGTAAGTGGAGTGGATTAGGAACCATACCAGGTATAATAAATAATCTTTCTGTATCTTCATCTATTTTAGGAATTGAATTAAGTAATCCATTAGTATACGGATGTTTTGGATCTTTAAATAGATCCTTAACAGCTGCTTTTTCAACAACTCGTCCACAATACATAACAACAACTTTATCTGCAACTTCAGCAACGACACCTAGATCATGAGTTATAAGAAGAATCGCAGTACCTAATTTTTCTTTAAGATCAAGCATGAGATCAAGTATTTGAGCTTGAATTGTAACATCAAGGGCAGTAGTAGGTTCATCAGCGATTAAGAGTTCAGGACTACAACTAAGTGCTATAGCTATCATAATCCTTTGTCTCATTCCCCCGCTTAACTGATGAGGATAATTATCGATTCTAGTTTCAGGTGAAGGAATACCAACTAATTTAAGCATTTCAATTGACCTATCTCTTGCAATTTTTTTATTAACACCATCATGTTTTATAATTGATTCGGAAATCTGTCTTCCAATTGTAAAAACAGGATTTAGAGAAGTCATTGGTTCTTGAAATATCATAGATAATTGCTTTCCACGCATTTTTTGCATTTCTTTTTCAGATCTATGTAGTAAATTTTCACCTTTAAATAAGGCTTCACCAGTTACAGCTGTGTTGTCAGTTTTTGCAAGGAGTCTCATTAAAGATAGAGCAGTAACACTTTTGCCACTACCAGATTCCCCAACGATTGCAACTACTTCGCCCTTATCTACACTAAAATCAACACCATTCACAGCGGCAACAATGCCTTTCCTAGTCTTAAATTCTGTTTTTAAATTTTTTATATCAAGTAGCATTTAAAATCCCTCCTATGCATTTAGCTTAGGATCAAGTGCATCTCTAAGCCCATCTCCAAATAAGTTAAAAGCAAGTACTGTAAGCGTAATTGCAAGACCTGGGAATAAAATTATGTAAGGAGCATTATAGAAGTAACTTCTACCTGCACCGAGCATGGTACCCCATTCAGCAAGAGGTGGTTGAACTCCAAGACCTAAAAATCCAAGTGCTGCAGCATCCAAAATTGCACCTGAAATACCAAGTGTTGCACGAACAATTATTGGAGATAAAATATTTGGTAGTACATGTTTAAAAATTATAACAAATTCATTATTACCAATAGCCTTCGCTGCTTGGACATATTCACTTTCACGAACAGAAAGCACACATCCACGTACTATACGTGCATATTCTGGAATAGTAACAATACTAATTGCAATTATGGCTTTATCGATTCCCTTACCTAAGGCACTCATAAATGCTATTGCAAGTAATAATGAAGGAAAGGCTAATATTATATCCATAATTCTCATCAAGAACATATCAAGCTTTCCTCCGAAATATCCACAAACTGAACCAACTACAGTTCCTATAGACAAGGCAACAGCAACGGAAATAATGCCAACTCTAAGCGAAATTTTAGTCCCATCAATTACTCTTGATAAAATATCTCTTCCTTGTTCATCAGTGCCAAAGAAATGAGCTGCTGATGGAGGGTTAAGACTGTTAGATAATTCACCTGTATAAGGATTATATGGCATTAAAAGATTACCCAAAATTGCGATTGCAATTAATAATAAGATAATTATTAATCCAACAAAAGCAGCTTTATTTGAAACAATTAAGCTCATAAATTGTTTGAATCTTGTTATTGACTTTTTTAATTTAGTTATTGATGTGTTTTTTTCTTCTTGAGAATTTAAATTATTAGTATTCATAAGAATATATCCCACCTTTAAGAATATTTGATACGAGGATCTATAAATGCATAAAGTAAGTCAACTAATAAATTTACTAAAACAAATACGATTGCCATTATCATAACAGCACCTTGTACCACGGGAAAATCTGATTTCAAAATAGCATCAATAGTATAGCTACCAATTCCAGGCCATGAGAAAACTGTTTCGGTTAAAACAGCGCCACCGAGCAATGAGCCTAATTGAAGCCCAATAACAGTTAAAACTGGAATTAGAGCATTTCTAAGTGCGTGACTTTTTACAACTATGTTTTCAGCCAGTCCTTTGGATCTTGCAGTTCTAATATAATCTTGTCCTAGAACTTCAAGCATTGCAGAACGAGTCATACGAGCGATAATAGCAGTAGAGTATGATGAGAGTGCTATTACAGGTAATACTAAATGCTCTAATGAATCAAAGAAAGCAGTCATGTTTCCAGAAAGTAAACTATCTAAAAGGCAAAGTCCAGTAATCTTAATAGGTTCTAGACCTATAGTTGATCTACCTGATACAGGAAGCCAGCCTAAAGTAACTGAAAACACAACAATTAGTATTAATCCAAGCCAAAATATAGGCATAGATACTCCAACTAAAGATGTGCCCATACAAAGATAATCTATAATTGAATTTTGTTTTACAGCTGAAAGAATTCCAAGAGTTATACCAACAATAGAAGCAACAATTATAGAAAGTATTGCAAGTTCAATAGTAGCAGGAAATCGTGCAAAAATTTCAGAAGCTACAGAGCTCTTAGTTATAAGAGAAGTACCGAAATTTCCCTTAAGTATGCCAGTTATAAAATTAAAATATTGAATATATAAAGGATCATTTAATCCTAATTGTTGTCTTAGAGCATCAATTTGCTCTTGGCTAGCATGTTGTCCTAAAATCGTTGCTGAAGGATCTGTAGTAAATACATGCATTATTAAAAATACTAAGGCAGAAACTCCTAGAACTACTGGTATTAATAATAATAGTCTTTTTATAAAATACTTGAACATAATTCACCTCTTTAAAAGTAATTTGAAAGCTCCGACTTTTGTCGGAGCCCCATAAAATTTTCTTTAGTAATTATTCCTTTTCAACATTCTTGAAGAAAGCCGATCCTGTAGGGTGAATACTAAAGTTTTTAATCTTTGGTGATGAAGCTGCCATTTGTTTTGAATATGAAATTGGAACCCATGGGGCATCCTTTGCAGCTATATCTTGAAGATCACCATATATAGCATTTCTTGCATCTCCGTTAACTATTGATTTACCTTTTGCTAAAAGTGCATCAACATCAGGATTTGAATATCGAGCTATGTTTAGACTTGAAGTAATTTCTTTACTATCAAGTAACGACATAAAGTTGTCGGCATCACCATTATCACCATTCCAACCATAGAATTTTATATCTCCTTCGCCTTGTTTAGTTTTTTCTTTATATTCAGTCCATTGATATACATCAATTGTTGCAGTAATTCCAACTTTACTTAAATAATTTTGAATTGATTCTGCAAGTTTCTGTCCACCAACAGAGTTATAAGGTCTTGGATTTGAATAAGTAATCATCTTAATTTGAAGATTTTCTTGACCTAATTCCTTAAGCATTTCCTTAGCTTTCTCTGGATTATATTCATATGCAGCTACATTAGCTTTGTATCCAGCTATAAAATCAGGTAACATAGTTTTTGCTGGGTCAGCATATCCTTGGTAAAGATATTTAACTAATTCATTACGATCAATTGCATATGATATAGCTTCTCTTAATTTTGGATCATTAAATGGAGCTCTATCACAGTTAAACGCCATGTAATTTATATTCATTCCAGGCTTTGAGAATATAGTCATATTCTTTTCCTTTAATTTATCAACATCATTTGGATCTAATCCATCCATTGCATCGATTGAACCTGTCATAAGTTCACTAGCTCTTACTGAATTTTCTTTAGTAATTTTAATTACTACCTTATCTAATTTTGGTTTTTCACCCCAATATTCATTGTTCTTTTCAATTGTAACTTTTTCTCCCTTTTCCCAAGATACAAATTTGAAAGGACCAGTACCAACGGGGTGTTCATTTAAGTTACCATTATTTTTTTCAAGTGCAGTTGGACTCACAATTGGTGCTGCAAGTGTCATTGCAAGATTAGCTAAAAATGGAGTATTTGGAGCATCGAGTGTAAATTTAACTGTATTTGTATCAACAGCTTCAACTGATTTAACTCCAGCAAAAGTAAATGATGCATAAGGCATGTCCTCAGTTACATTTGGTGGTAATTGTCTTTGAACAGATTTAACTACTGCATCTGCATTAAAGTCAGTACCATCATGGAATTTAACTCCAGTTTTTAGATGGAATGTGTATTCTTTACCATCTTGACTAATGTCCCAACTTTCAGCTAAACATGGTTTAATTTCTGTATTGTCATCACCATATGCAACTAAGCCTTCATATATATTACACATAACCTTAGCTGATTCACCATCATCGACGAAAGCAGGATCTAGTCCTCTTGGATCTGCTCCTTGTGCAAATATAAATGTTTTCCCTACAGAACTGGATTTGTTAGCGGTTTGTCCACCACAACCTACAAGAAAAGTTGCAGAGAGTAAACCAGTTAATATGCATGCTAAAACTCTTTTTTTCATAAAGTATCCCCCTAAATAATTTTAATATTTTATATTAATATAAAAAGAGAGAGCTAAATTATAGTAATTTAATAAAAATACTATAAAATGCTCATCTTCATTGAGTAGCATTATAAGTGAATAGTAATAAGTAAATCCGATCAAAATAGTTCTTTTATATACTATAATAGAGATTATAGCACATGGAAACACTCTTATACAAGCACAAAATGACAAATCATTAAAATTTAATGAAAATTTTTACTTATTTAATTTAAAATTATATTAATAATAATTAAAATGATTGTATAAAAATCCACGTGTATTCGACAAGAATACACGTGGAAAATATATTTAGACCTAATTAATTAGAATAGCTATATAAAAGCAACTCTTTTATATAGCTATCAGTATATACACTTAAATAAATAGAATAAATTTTATTTATATAGAATATAACATCTAAAAAGTATAAGAATAATAGAATATTATTTTTAATAGACATGATTATATTAACTAATAATTATAAGTGACATAAATTTATATTTTAATTTTATCAATACAATCTTGTAACCATTCTATATATGATTTTTCGCGCAAAATTGCACCGTTTAAGACTATGTAGTTTCCAAATTCAGGAGAAGTAACATTTGAAATATTAGTGTTTTCTAAAAGATTTCTCATGGTTATTTCTAGACTGTTTAACTTTTTTATACGTTTTTTAAATTGACTTTCAAATTGTTCTAAAAGGACAATTTTATCTATTTCATCACAAAAATAAGATTTAAGCTTAAAGACATCCTTAGGGGTTGGTTCTAAGGGTTCGTCTTTAGCAAGCCATTCCTTTAGATCTCTTTTTCCCATTTCTGTTATTGTATATAACTTTTTTTCTAGCTTTTCGCCTTGAATAACTATTTTATATGAGATAAGTTCTTCATCTGTTAACTTTTTCAGTTCGGGATAAATCTGGCTATGTTTTGCATACCAAAAGTTTACTAGACCTTTACTAAATTCTTTTGTTATATCATATCCAGTTAATGGTATTCTATTAACTAATCCTAATATTGCATATTTTAAAGTTCTCATATTTCTCACCTTAATCTTTCTTATATTATTGTAGCATTCTTAAATATAATGTAAAAGAAAAATAGAATTGATATAATTTACTAAAGTATCACTATATTTATTTGATTGTAATATTTTATAATAAACTTATTAATATTTAGAAACATGTCAATGTTGATATGTTTTTTAAATTCTTATATAATAATCATATAAATCACTTACATGAATTATATTTTATATAATATTTGTAAATTTTATAAAAAATATAATTATAAAATAAATTAATATTGCAAAAAATCAAGGAGGGTATATATGAATAAATATACAAATCTATTCCAAAGTATAAAAATTGGAAATTGTGAAATAAAAAATCGTTTTGCAATGGCACCTATGGGACCTCTAGGGTTATCAGATGCTGAAGGCGGATTTAATCAAAGAGGTATAGACTATTATACCGAACGGGCAAAAGGCGGTACCGGATTAATTATTACAGGTGTTACTTTTGTAGATAATGAAGTTGAAGAACATGGTATGCCAAATTGTCCATGTTCTACACATAATCCTGTACAATTTATTAGAACTGCTAGAGAAATGACAGAGAGAATTCATGCTTATAATGCAAAGGTATTTCTTCAAATGTCTGGTGGATTTGGTCGAGTTACTATTCCAACTAATTTAGGGGAATTCCCACCTGTTGCACCATCAGCAATTCAACATAGATGGTTAGATAAAACATGTAGAGCAATAACTGTAGAGGAAATAAAATCTATTGTTAAAAAATTTGGAGATGGAGCGTATAATGCAAAACGTGCAGGTTTCGATGGAGTTCAAATTCATGCTGTTCATGAAGGATATTTAATAGATCAATTTGCAATGGAATTATTTAATCATAGAACTGATGAATATGGTGGTTCGATAGAGAACCGCTTGCGTTTTGCTCGTGAGATTGTCGAAGAAATTAAGAAACGTTGTGGAGAAGATTTTCCTGTGACGCTTAGATATAGTCCAAAGAGTTTTATTAAAGGGCTAAGAGATGGAGCTCTTCCAGGTGAAGAATTCGTTGAAAAAGGACGTGATCTTCCAGAAGGTATTGAAGCTGCAAAATTACTTGTAAAGTATGGATATGATGCTCTAGATATAGATGTTGGATCTTATGATTCATGGTGGTGGAGTCATCCTCCAATGTATCAAGAAAAAGGATTATATAGACCTTATGCCAAAATAATGAAAGAAGCTGTAGATGTACCTATTATATGTGCTGGAAGAATGGATAATCCAGACATGGCATTAGAAGCAATTCAAGATAAAACATGTGATATGATAAGTCTTGGTAGACCATTACTTGCAGATCCTGACTATGTAAACAAGTTAAGAAGAAATGACATAAGTGCAATTCGTCCTTGTATTTCATGTCAAGAAGGATGTATGGGACGTATTCAAGAATATTCAGCTTTAAATTGTGCAGTAAACCCTCAAGCATGTAGAGAAAGAGTAACAACACTTACAGCTATATTAAAGAAGAAAAAAGTTTTAATAGTAGGAGGAGGTGTTGCTGGGTGCGAAGCTGCAAGAGTTTTAGCACTTAGAGGACATGAACCGATAGTATATGAAAGATCTTCAAAACTTGGAGGAAATTTAATACCAGGTGGAGCACCAGATTTTAAAGAAGATGATATTGCACTTGCAAATTGGTATACAAATACATTGAAAAGTTTAAATGTGCCTGTTAATTTAAATGAAGAAGTTACAAAAGAGTTAGTTTTATCAACTAATGTAGATACTGTAATTATAGCAACAGGTTCAATTCCAAAGATATTCTCACTTGGGGATGATGATAAGGTATATGCAGCAACTGATGTTTTAAATAATAAAAAAGATCCTGGAGAAGAAATTGCTGTTATCGGCGGAGGACTTGTAGGATGTGAGCTTGCATTACATCTTGCACATCAAGGTAAGAAAGTAACAATAGTAGAAGCTTTAGATAAATTACTTGCATTAAATGGACCATTATGTCATGCAAATAGTGAAATGCTTGAAAAATTAATTCCATATAATAATATAAAAGTAAAGACAAATTCTAAAGTAAAGAAATACAGTAATGGAATTCTTAAAATGGATACACAAGATGGAGAAGAAGAAATCAAATGTGATTCAGTAATTCTTGCTGTAGGATATAAAGAAAATAATGATTTATATAAATCATTAGAATTTGAAATTCCAGAAATATATCTTTTAGGAGATGCACGTAGAGTTTCAAATATTATGTATGGTATATGGGATGCTTATGAAGTAGCAAATCATATATAGAATTTATAATATGTATAGTATTAATTTATATCTAGAAAAATATTATTTATAATTACAAAACAGGAGCAAATAAAAAGGCTTCTGTTTTTTGCAAATTAATCTATTGATTAAATATATTATTCTCGATAATATTTAGGTACATTCAAAAAAATAACAAGTTATCATATTAGTCTGTTTTGTATTATTACTTATTATTATCTTTCACGTGCCATAGCCTTATATATGTTCAAATACATAATAAATAAATTGATTATTTGGTTAATTTAATGATGAAATAGATTTTGAAAACTATTATACTTTTAATGTGTAAAATTAATAGACCGAAGTGGATAGTGTACTGGTCTGCTATTTTTTTTGATAAATTAGACCCGATCATGGAATCGAAACTTCTGGAAAATATGATGATAATCCAGTATACAGATTATATGATAGAGACTTAGGAATTACATTTATAAATGGATTATAGGAATATATTGTTAAAACATCTAAAAATATAAATAATATGCCTAATGATAGTTAGAAAAATTTATACTTTTACTTAAATATCTCCAGGTTGATATAACTACAACATCACTTTGGCCTACGCTTGAATACATAAAAGGAGGACTTGTACCTATAGCGTTAATAACATTAGGAGTTCAACTTTCAAAAACTAAATTTGACTTTAGAAATATTAATGTAAACATAGCAGTGTTTACACGACTCATTATGGGACCTATACTTGCGCTCATATTAATATATGTATTGGGATTCGATGGGGTTATTGCGCAAACAGTGCTCATTTCTTATTCAGTGCCAACAGCTGTAAATACAGCCTTAATTGCTGTTGAATGTAACAACAATCAGAACTTTGCATCTCAGGAAGTAATGGTGTAAACCATTTTTAGTGGTGTTACACTTACATCAGCCATATACATAGCCAGAGTTTTATTCCCTGTCTAAAGTGCTGAAGGTCTAAAACTTTTATGATGTTACTACCTTTCTCAAAATTTGTACTAAATTATAATAATAAAACATTTAATTATAGACTACAATGTTTATATATAATCTACGTATAAGCTTTATTATCAAAGAAGTTATAATACCTTGTACACAGATATTGAAAGGAGCTTTCAATGGAAAATTAATGATATTTGCAATTAACAGTATATTAATAAGTAAATGCGAATTTATAGCACGGTAATGAAAGTTTAATTATTATAAAGTAACTAACAATAATGTTAGGAAAAGAGGAATTACAATGAATGAATCAATTTATAAATATTTAAAAGTTGGATTAATACATTTTATGGCTTATCCAGAGGTTACTAAATTTGAAAAACAAGAAAATATCATAAAATCAATAAAAAAAGTTTTAGTAGATGATTATTTTAATGCAATAGAAATTACACATATTGAAGATCCAATCAAAAGAGAAGAAATCAAGAAGTTATTAGAACAAAGCCATATGACAATTGCATATGGAGTCCAACCGAGATTATTGGGCGCTGGATTAAATCCAAATCATTTAGATGAATCTGAAAGAAAAAAAGCTGAAAATATAATTATTGAATCTATAGATGAAGCAAATTATTTAGGAGCTAAAAGTATAGCCTTTTTAGCAGGAAAGTATGATGAAAATAAAAAAGATGAAGCATATGCGCAATTATTAAAGACAACGAAAAATGTATGTAAATATGCAAAAACTAAGAATATGTCAATTAGTCTTGAAGTTTTTGATTATAATGTTGACAAAAAGGTATTAATTGGACCAGCCACTTATGCAGCAAAATTTGCAAAAGATATAAGAGAGCATGCAGATAATTTTGGATTATTAGTAGATTTATCTCACTTACCTCAAACCTATGAATCTTCAAAGTTTGCTATTCAAACTATGAAACCATATATAACACATTTTCATATTGGAAATTGCGTTATGAAGGATGGAGCAGTAGCATATGGAGATACTCATCCACGTTTTGGATTTCCAAATGGAGCTAATGATGTAAATGAAGTTAAAGAATTTCTTAAAGTTATGAAGGAAGAAGGATTTTTTGAAGATGAGAACCCTTATATAGTTTCATTTGAAGTAAAACCTTGGAAAAATGAAGATTCAGAAGTTATAATTGCAAATGCAAAAAGAACTTTAAACAGAGCATGGGCATTACTTTAAGTTAATAATGTATAGTACGATATTAACTGGAGATTATAGAAATACATTAAATAAAATAAGAGACGAATTTCAAGAATAATCAGACGTAAGAGATATTGCAAAAGTTTGATTTAAGAACAACTATTCATGTAGTAGTAGCTCCAGGAGATATAATAGCAATAGATACTCACTAGATTTGGTAAGAAGGATATGACAGATTAACAAAAGAACCACTACAAATTAAAGATGGATTTGTATAAGTACCTAAGAAACCAGGGATTGGAGTTGAGATTGATAGAGAACAAATTATGAAAGCACATAAATTATATATAGACAAGAACTGTGCATCAGGAGATGAGGCACAAGGAATGCAATTTTTAATTCCAGATTGGAAATTTAATAATAAACGTCCTTGCTTAGTTAGATAATAAGATGAAATTTAAATATATTTTACCAAAGTAGCCTTACACTTTGGTGAAGTATATTTTATAAGAGAGTATTTGAATAATAAATAGTAATTTAATATGTTATAAAAATATGGAATTATTGTATAAAGATAAGTTCATATTTTTATTATATAATGAAATTATTAAGAATGATTGAGGTGGAATTATGAATGCTATTAATATACTTATACTGTTACCTATAAATGAAAGACAAAGAAGGTCAATAGAAATTGAAGCACCTAATGCGAGTTTTATATATAGAACATATGTAGATATTGATAAATCAACAGTTAAAAAAGCAGATATAATCATTGGGAATCCACCAGCAGAAATGCTTATAGATTCTCCAAATTTAAAATGGTTACAATTAAATAGTTCTGGAAGTGATGATTATATAAAGGAAGGTATACTAAATAGAGAAATATTACTAACAAATGCAACAGGTGCTTACGGGCTAGCAATATCTGAACATATGATAGGAGTTCTTCTTCAACTGTTTAAAAAGCTTCATATTTATAGAAATAATCAAAAATTACATCTTTGGAAAGACGAAGGTGAGGTTAAATCTATCTATAACTCTAAAGTTCTAATCATAGGGCTTGGAAATATTGGTGGAGAATTTGCAAAAAGAATAAAAGCATTTGGTGGTTATACAATAGGAGTAAGAAGAACTAATACTGAAAAACCAGATTTTATTGATGAATTATATTTAATGGATAAAATAGATGAATTACTCCCAATAGTAGATGTTGTGGCACTTACTATACCTGGCACGAAAGAAACCTATAAAATGTTTTCTAAAGAAAAGTTTAAACTTGTGAAAAATGGAGCAGTGATATTAAATGTTGGTAGAGGAAATGTACTTGATACAGATGCGTTATGTGATTCAGTAGAAAGTGGACATCTTTTAGGAGCTGGACTAGATGTAGTTGATCCAGAACCACTTCCTAAAACCCATAGAATCTGGGATATAGAGAATATCATAATTACTCCACATATTTCTGGTGGATATCACATTCCAGAAATTTTAGAGAGTATTGTTCAAATCAGTGCTAAAAATTTAAGAAGTTTCATTAAAGGAGATAGGCTCGTAAATATTGTTGATTTTTCTACTGGGTATAGAACTTTAGATATTAAATAAACATAAAATTAAAATTCAAAATAGATATATTAGAATGTCTAATTTTGATACAGATGATATGCAAGAGCTACTTAATAAATATATGGGAGAAAATTGTTCTGTAAATGAAGTATTATATCATTTAGGATCAAGAGGGATAGGGTTTAATTTGTTACCTTGGCAAAGAAAAAATAATATTCCAACTATACTATATTGTCCATTAGCACAAGGTGGATTCTTAAAAAGAGAGTTGTTAAGAAATGAAATTCTAAATGAAATCGCAGAAGAACATGATGCAAAACCATTGAAAATAGCACTTGCTTGGACAATCCGTGGAAATGATATTATTTCAATCCCAAAAGCATCAAATAGGCTTGGCAAAGGGACTTGTTATTTTTTTAATTGTGCATTAAGATCAAAAGAAGGTCTTAATGCAACTAGGAGAATATTTTTTAAAGTAACTTTTCAGATCTACGAGCGAATGAGCGATCATTGTAATAGGATACAAAAAAAATTATGTTTAAGAATTTAACACTCGGGTATATACTATTATTAAAAGAAAATTTGGAACTTTAGTTTTGATTATTACTTAGAGGAAAGGTACTTAAACATGAATAATAAACAGAAGATTTTTTATGCATTAAAGAAATATTATGGCTTTGATACTTTAAGACACGGCCAATTTGAAATTATAGATAGCATTTTAAATGGAATAGATACCTTTTGTCTTATGCCAACAGGTGGAGGAAAGTCTGTTTGCTATCAAATTCCCGCAATAATACTTAAAGGAATAACAATCGTAATATCTCCATTAATATCACTTATGAAGGATCAAGTAGATAATTTAATAGGAGTTGGTATTAAGGCAGTATATATTAATAGCACTCAAAGTATGGAGGTAATAAAAAATGTATTAATTGAAGCATCTATGGGAGAATATAAAATAATCTATATTTCACCTGAAAGGCTTGAATCTAAAATATTTAGGGAGATGATTAAAGATATTAATATTTCTCAGATAGCAATAGATGAAGCCCATTGCGTATCACAATGGGGACATGATTTTAGGAAAAGTTATTTGGAAATTTCACGTTTCTATAATATGCTTGAAAATAAACCTATAATATCAGCTTTTACAGCTACAGCAACTCAAGATGTTCGAGAAGATTCTATAAAACTTCTAGGATTAAAGAATCCGTATATATATATAGGCGATATAAACAGAGAGAATTTGAAACTTATAGCCTTAAAAGAGATAGATAAGCTTGAAGAAGTAAAAGATATAATAAGAGAGAATGACGGGGAATCAGGAATAATTTATTGTTCATCAAGGAAAGAAGTAGATAATCTCTATTATTATCTGAAGGATTTAGGATTTAGTGTTGGTAAATACCATGGTGGACTTACCAGAGAAGAAAAAGAAAATTTTCAAGAAGATTTTTTATATGAAAGATTGGATATAATTGTTGCGACTAATGCTTTTGGAATGGGGATAGATAAGTCTAATATAAGATTTATTATTCATTTTACACTTCCTCAAAATATAGAATCTTATTATCAGGAAATTGGAAGAGGCGGTAGAGATGGAGAAAAATGCGATTGCTATATATTTTACTGTAAAGATGATATAAGTAGAGTTGAATATATAATAAATAAAGGTTCATCAATTAATAGGAGAGAACTGCAACTTAGAAAATTCCAAGCTATGATAGAATATTGTATTTTAAAAGAAGAATGTTATAGAAAATATATATTAAATTACTTTGGAAATGAACGTAAATTAAGTTATTGCAACAATTGTAGTAACTGCTTAAATGATCATGAATTAAAAGATTTTACAAGAGAGAGTCAAATGATATTATCCACAGTTTTTAGAACTAAGGAGCAATACGGAATATCAGTTCTTGTTGATATATTAAAAGGATTTAAAGGACCTAAAATAATACAAAATAATTTAGACAAAGTGACTACATATGGAATAATGAAAGAATATGGAAGTACATTTATAAAAGATTTAATTAAGAGTTTATTAAACGAAGGAGATGTTGATTTAAAGGCAGGTACGTACTCAATGTTAAAGCTTAATATGAGATCACTGAAAATTTTAAAAAATAAAGAAACAGTAGTATTTAAGATTTTAGATAAGAAAGAGACAGTTCTAAATAAAGAATTATTTGAGGATTTAAAGAAATGGAGAAAAGATAAAGCATATATAGAAAGAATAAAACCATATATAATATTCTCTGATGCAAGCCTAATAGATATATCTAATAGTAAGCCAAAAAATTTAGATGAACTATTAGAAATTAGAGGTGTTGGTACTAAGAAAATAGAAGCTTATGGGAAAGAATTATTAATAATAATAAAATCTGGAAAATTACTTTAATCCAAATCTAACGATACATTAGATTTGGATATCTTTATTTTATCAGAATATTTTCTAATTACTTTACCAGACAATGATGTGAATATTGAAATAGATATGGTGATGTTGTGGAACAAAAGACATCGTGTCTCTACCGTTAAAAAAGAGCTAATTAAGACTATTAAATCTTTATGCTCTGTATATGAATTTATATAGATATTAAGATTTATGTAATATAGTACAAATAGTTAATAAAAAAGTCAGACTATAAAAGTTATGACTTCTTTTTTTGCAAAAAATATTTAAGGATGACTTGATATAAGATAATATAGCAATGTTATTAGAATAGAGAACTTGGTGAAAACAATTACTTGAAGTAGAAGCAAGGAACTTATAATTTCAATCAGATTTAGTTTATATATATATAAATAAATTGATTTAAATATAAAACAAACTATTGCTAAAAATATATAGTCAGTATATAATTAAATCATTAATATGTATATATATAAAGGATTTAATAGGATTTAAAATGCTTTATATAATATAAATAAATTATTTTATTAGTGTATTAAATAATACTTTTATTTAAATAATATTAAAATATAATCTACCATCTAAAGTCAATAAAAACATATACATTATAATATATTAAATAATTTTATAATTAAGGAGTAAGTTTTATGTTAGAAGGAATGTATAAGAATCCAATAGTTATTCAAAGAGCAGATCCGCTAATTTATAAACATAGCGATGGGTATTATTATTTTACAGCATCAGTTCCAGAATATGACCATATTGAAATCAGAAGATCAAAAACACTACAGGGCTTAGGCGAAGCAGAAACTTTCACAGCCTGGGCAAAACATGTTGAAGGTGAAATGAGTAATCTAATATGGGCACCAGAAATTCATTTCATACGAGGAAAGTGGTATATATACTTCGCAGCAGCTGGAAATGCTAATGTAACAGGAATTACATTTAATCATCGGATGTACGTAATTGAGAATTCTAATAAAGATCCATTAACGGATAATTGGGTAGAAAAAGGGCAAGTGAAAACAGGATGGGAATCATTTGCGCTTGATGCAACTATATTTGAACATAAGGATAGGCTTTACTACGTATGGGCACAAGAAGAGATAGAAGTTGAAGCGAAATCACATTCAAACTTATATATATCTGAAATGGAGAATCCATGGACATTAAAGACAAATCCTATACTTTTAACAAAACCTGAATTAAATTGGGAAATAGTAAAGTTTTGGGTTAATGAAGGACCAGCAATATTAAAGAAGAATGGAAAAATATTTTTAACATATTCAGCAAGTGCAACTGATGAAAATTATTGTATGGGAATGCTTACGGCTGATGAAAATAGTGAATTGTTAAAATCTGATTCTTGGATAAAATCTACAGAGCCAGTATTTAAGACTTCATGGGAAAACAAGCAATACGGGCCAGGACATAACAGTTTTACCGTATCAGAAGATGGAAATGAAGATATTTTAGTTTATCATGCTAGAAATTACACTGAGATTGTAGGTGATCCATTATATGATCCAAACAGACACACAAGAATAGAAAAAATCAAATGGAACGATGATGGGACACCAAACTTTGGAGCACCATCGTGCGATGAAAATATTAAAGAACTACAAAAGATAGAAAAATAGAATAAGGCAGATAGACTTGTTATTATTTTTATATAATAAACGCATTCATAAAGCCAAATAAAACTTAAGCTCTCTTTTATAAGAGTATAAATAAAATCAAAAATATGTTAAAATAAATACTATTATAGCAAAAAGAGTTTATAATAAATATGTAAACTGATAGTCAATAATTAGAGAAATTTAATATTGGCTATATATTTTGTGTTCTAAAATGTATTTATAGATTTTAATGCTTTTATAGAAGGAGTTTTAATAAATGAAATATTTTAAAGAAAGTATAGAGTCTGTTTTAACAAACTTAGATGTTAATCTAGAAAATGGTTTAAAGGACTCATCAATACAAGAGAGAAACGAAGAATATGGAAGAAATGAATTCACGCGTAAGAAAGAAAAAAGTATATTCAGTGACATAAAAAATGCTTTATTAGAGCCAATGATGCTCATTTTATTAGTAGCAGCGCTGGTTAGTGGAATCATTGGAGAATATTATGATTCAATTGGTATAGTATGTGCAGTAGCAATTGGAATAACAATTGGAATCATTACTGAAGGCAAATCTAAAAAAGCAGCTGAAGCTTTATCTAAAATGACAGAAGATATTGTTGTAAAGGTGCTTAGAAATGATACAGTAAAGCAAGTTAGTAAAAGTGATTTAGTGCCAGGAGATATTGTTTATCTTGAAACTGGAGATATGATACCCGCAGATGGGAGATTTGTTGAAACAATAGATCTAAGGGTTAGGGAGGATATGTTAACTGGTGAATCTGATGATGTCAAAAAAGACGCTAAGGCTATAGTTGGCATGGAAGAGATAGAAGTGAATGGATTAAAAAAAATTCAAGATCCAATTCCAGCTAAACAAATTAATATAGGATTTGGAGGAACTTTAATTGCTTATGGTAAAGCAATTATGGTTGTTACTGGTATTGGTGATAATACTGAAATGGGTAAGATAGCTCAAACACTCCAAATGAAAGAAGAAGAAACTCCACTTCAAATAAAATTAGGTAATTTAGGTGCAACAATCACTAAAATATCGAGTATTATAGCCGGAGTGTTATTTATATTTATGGTATCAAAAATGATTTTATCTAATAGGTTTGATGTAGATATGTCAGGAATCATACCCTTTTTAGATTCAATAGATCCTGTAAAGACAGCATTTGTTGTATGTATTGCTTTAATAGTTGCGGCTGTACCAGAAGGGTTGCCAACTATGATTAATATGACACTAGCAATAACAATGCAGAAAATGGCTAAAATAAACGCGCTAGTAACTAAAAAAGAAGCTTGTGAAACCATAGGATCTATTAGTGTAATCTGTTCAGATAAGACTGGAACTTTAACACAAAATAGAATGACTGTAGAAAATCTTTATTTAAATGGAAGATTTTTTACAGATAAAGAAACTATAGATGAACACTTTGTAAAAAACTGTCTTGTGAATTCAACTGCGGATATTAGCTTTGAAGATGATAAATGGAATTATTTGGGAAATTCAACAGAATGTGCATTGCTTTCATATTTAGAAGATTATGATTATAAAAGGGAAAGAAAAGAAAGTGAAATTATTCACCAAATTCCATTTAGTTCTGAAAATAAGTTTATGGCAACAATTATGAAGATTAAAGGAAATAATGTAGTACTTGTAAAGGGAGCTCCAGAGATATTATTATCAAGTGCTACTAATGAAGTTATAGATGGTAAATTTATTGAATTAACAGAAGAGAGAAAAGGGCAAATAGTCAAGGAAATACAAAAATTGCAAGCAAAATCAATGAGAATTTTAGGCTTTGGATTTAGAATTATAGAAGATCAAGAAGCAGAGGTTGCGGTTACAAGTGAAGTAAGTATTTTGGAACCAGAACTATTAAATGGAAATAACGAATTAATATTTAGTGGATTTGTTGCAATAAGAGATCCTTTAAGATCAGATGTAGTTGAGGCTATTGAAATAGCTAAAAAAGCTGGTATTGAAACTAAGATGTTAACTGGAGACAATATAAATACAGCAATTGCAATAGGTGAAGAGATTGGATTGCTTAAAGGTGGGAAAAGAGCAGTAGAAGCGACGTATATTGATACTTTAAGTAATGAGGAGTTAAAAGATAAAATCCAAAATATAGCTATTGTAGCTAGAAGTACGCCAGAAACAAAGATGAGAATTGTAGAGGCACTTCAGGATAATGGAGAGGTAGTAGCAGTTACAGGAGATGGAATAAATGATGCACCAGCATTGACAAAAGCAGATGTAGGAATAGCAATGGGAATATCAGGATCAGAAGTTTCAAAAAATGCTGCTGATATAATATTAACAGATGATAACTTCACTACAATTATTCATGGGATAAAGTGGGGAAGAGGAGTATATCAAAATTTTCAAAGGTTCATACAATTTCAGATTACAGTAAATATAATCGCATTTTTAATTGCAATTATATCACAAATTTTGAATTTTGATATGCCATTTACGACAATTCAATTGCTATGGATCAACATCATAATGGATGGCCCACCAGCATTAGTGCTGGGATTAGAACCTATTAGAGATAATGTATTTAATAGAAAACCTGTAGATAGAAATTCAAGTATAATCACAAAAACCATGATTATGGGTATAATTTTAAATGCCATATACGTAACATCGATTTTATTTATACAAATGAAGTTTAATATTTTAGAAGCATCAACAGAAAAGAATGGATTTGCTAGTGAAATGGGAACTGTTTTATTTGGATTATTTGCATTTAGTGCATTATTTAATGCATTTAATTGTAGAGAATTTGGAATAGATAGTGTATTACCTAATTTCTTGAAAAATACTGTAGCAATTAAGATAATATGTATCACAGGAGTCGCACAAATTATATTTACACAAGTATTTACTAAATTCTTTAGTTCAGTGGCATTATCACCGTTAATGTGGGCTAAGGTTTTAGGATTATCATTTATGATAATAGTCGTAAATGAAGTTGTAAAACTTGTTCTAAAAATAATAAAAAAATGATAAAAACGATAAATTCTTAAAATATAGAATAAAGGAAGGCTGAAAGCCTTTCTTTTATTTTTATGACCTTTTTTGATTTGAATACACAATAAAATTATAGCTATCTTTAAGAAAAAATATTTGGCTAGTATATATCTCTTGATTAATAGTAAAAACAATATATAATGTAATTAATAATGATTTTCAATACAAATCAATTATATAAGACTAATATAATTGAAAAATCAAAATCTAAGCATTAACGCTGCATAAAAAAATATAAATTATTCAATTAATAAATAAAACAAGAGGAGATTGAAGGGTATAAATGAATATATATTATACAAAAAAAGGGGAGACGTGATGAAGATGTTGTTAGATAGTGGAGGTTATCATGACATAATAGAGAGTATGGCAGCAGCATTAGATGCAAAGGATATTTATACGGCAGGTCATTCGACCAGAGTTGGAAATATGGCTTATAAATTAGGGGCTTTCTTAGGAATGACAGAAGAGGAATTAGAAATTCTACATATAGCAGGACACTTACACGATATTGGTAAGATAGGTGTGCCAGATAGTGTGTTAAATAAAAGAGGCAAGCTTGATTCAAGCGAATGGGAGCTTATGAAGAAACATCCTAGAATTGGATATAATATCTTAAGCAAAGTGAAAAGTTTAGATGAAATTTCTAATATAGTATTGCATCATCATGAAAGATGGGATGGGAAAGGATATCCTGATGGATTATGTAAAGAAGAAATACCAATGAGTTCTAGAATAATAGCTGTTTGTGATTCAATAGATGCGATGCGAAGTGATCGGCTTTATAGAAAATTAATAAGTGACAATGAGTGTCTTCAGGAGATTATAAAGAATAAAGAGATCATGTATGATAAAAATATAGTTAATTGCATCGTTAAAAATTGGAATGAAATTGTAGTCGAGCAGTATAAGAAAACCAGTTGTTCTTAAATAAGAAAAATACCTAGACTGTTATTTTTCCCCATGTATCTAATGAAAATATATTAATATACTATTAATAATTTGAGAAAAATAGTAGTAGAATTCCATACCTGAAAATGTAACTAAATATAGATTATTCTATATCTAGTTACATTTTTTATGTGATGATTTATTTAGAGTTATATATATTTTTTTGCTCAAATTGGATATACTTATTAAATAAGTAGTATAAAGTCTAAGGTACAAATCTAAGAGCATACTAAAAATTAAAATATACTGAAAATTTTAATTATAGTAATTCTGGTATTTTTAGAAATTTTCTAAAATATAAGTTTATAATATAAAGGAGAAAATTATATGTTGGAATTTAACAAAGAAATGATAAATAGTTCATCTAATAAGGTAAATAAGGCAAGAAAAGAGATAGATCATATAAATGTAAATATTAGAATGAGGAATAAAAAATTGATATTAAGCTAACAGGAAGAAGTATTTGGGCTGTTGGATTTGTAGCAATTGCACCAACTGCAATATGTTAGGCATAACGGTAGCAGTATGTGCGATAACTAAAACAATATCTAGAAGAAATAAGCGAAAGGATGATATGATTTATAATAAGCAAAAACGAGGAACTATATGAATCAATATAGATGCTAATAACATAGATCATAATAATGATAGTTATTATGATCTAAATTAAAGATGAGAAAATTAAACTCTTTTAGTATAAAGGAGAAGGTAAAGGAGAAGAGAGAAATGGTTCCAATTAAATATATTAAGGATTTGGCTACGAATGCTACTACATATAATAGAGGTAGTACTTATTCAAATAATGGATGCATTTCGAATTTCAAGGTAAGTGTTGGAGAAAATGTACGAACCTTATCAGCTAAGGTGATAGGAAATAGTAGTTACATTACATGTGCTAGATTAGATTCAAATACTGAAAAAATATTAGAATACAGCTGTTCATGCCCTGCATTCTTAAGTTATCCTGGCATATGTAAACATATTGTAGGAATGCTTTTAAAATATAATGAAATTCCAGAGTATAGATTTAATGTTATTAATTTTGTAGATAATAAAAAAAAAGCATTAGTTAATAACGAAAAAAAATTAATTAGTATAGAAAAAAGTATTATAGATAATATACTAGAAGAATATGAAGAAAAAGAATTTATGAATATAGGGGAGAATAAAAAAGTATGCATTCAACCTATATTGTGTATAGATAATGAACAAAATATATCTATTCAATGCAAAATCGGCGATCGTAGATTGTATGTTGTAAAGGATATAGTGGAACTTGGGAAGGCAATTCAAGATAAAAGTGAAGTTGCATATGGAAAAGAGCTTGCTTTTGTACATAAAATGGATAATTTTGATTTGCAATCTAGAAAAATTGCTGAATTTATTTGTATACAAGTAGCAGAATATTTAAATTTCAAGAAGTATGTGGGTGAATATAATGCTTATAGCTCAAGAAAGAATACTAAAAATTTAAGTCTTTCAGTAAGAGGATTTAATGAATTTTTTGATATATATAAAAATAAAACTATAATGTGTGATTTTGGAGAAAATCAAAATTATATTAATAAGATTACATTATCGAGTGAACAACCACCTATTGATTTCAATCTTATAGAACATGATGACAAGTTTTTTAAATTAAAGCCAAGTATAAAAATTAGTAATATAAAAATCATAGATAATAAGATTGATAAATATTTTATTTGGGATGAGGTAATGTATAAGATTGATGATGAGTTTGCGCTAAATATATTCCCACTTGTAAAAAATATTATTAAAAGTAAGAAAGAAAATATTCTTATTTCTAAAAAGCAAATGCCTAAGTTTTGCAGTATTGTTATGCCTAAAATAAAAAATAATATACAAGTTTCTTTAAAAGATAGTAAATTAGAAGATTATATGCCTCCAGAACTTGAAATAAAAATTTATTTAGATATGCCAAATGAAAATGTGATCACAGCAAAATGTAACTATATCTATGGAGAAAAAGTAATAAACCCATTTAATAAATTTGAAAAAAAAGATACAGATATAGTAAGAAATAAAAATAAAGAAATTAGTGTTGAAAATATAATAAGTAATTATAAATTCGTGAAGGATAGTTATGAGACTTTGGCTAAAAAGTATAATAAGTCAAATGTAAGTGCTAGTAAACTCATCATAAAAAATAAACAATTAGATGAAAATAAAGGAGTATATAGTAATGATGAGATTATATATCTAAATGATGAGGATGATATTTATACTTTTATAAGCGATGGAATCGATGAATTAATGTTATTAGGAGATGTGTATATTAGCGATAATCTTAAAGAATCCAAAATAAGAAAAATCAATCAAGCATCAATTGGAATAAAATTAAATAACGATTTTTTAGATATAAACTTAGATGAATTGGGATTAGATAGAAAAGAACTTATACAAGTGCTGAAATCATATAGGATAAAAAAGAAATTTCATAGATTGAAAAGTGGAGAATTTATTTCACTTGAAAATTCAACAATAGGAGATCTAGTAAATGTTATTGATGCACTTGATATAGACGATAAGAAATTAGCACAAAAGCAAATTAAATTACCTAAATATAGGGCTCTTTATTTAGAAAATGTTATCAATAAAAATAAAAATATGAAAGTGAAAAAAGATGAAAATTTTAAGCAGCTTGTAAAAGATTTTAATCAAATAGATTACTATGATGTTGAAGTTCCAGAAAATCTAAAAGATACATTAAGAAATTACCAAGAAATAGGTTATGGTTGGTTGAAAATGCTATCCTATTATGGTTTTGGTGGTATCTTAGCAGATGATATGGGCCTTGGAAAAACTTTGCAAGTCATTACGTTATTGAGTTCGCAATTAAACTCAGGAAAATCAATATTGCCATCATTAATTATAAGTCCGACATCTTTAGTATTAAACTGGGTGAATGAATTTAAAAAATTTGCTAAAGAGATAAAAATAACTACAATTACAGGAACGATTGATGAAAGAGAAGAAAAAATAAGTCATATTAGTGAATATAGTATTGTAATTACATCCTATGAATTATTAAAAAGAGATATATCTAAATATGAGAATATAGATTTTGAAAATTGTATAATAGATGAAGCCCAATATATAAAAAATAATTTAACCAAAAATGCTAAAAGTGTTAAAGAAATAAAGAGTAAGGCTAGAATTGCATTAACAGGTACGCCTATAGAAAATTCACTTGGAGAGCTGTGGAGTATTTTTGATTTTATAATGCCAGGGTACTTATTTAGTTATAATAAATTTAGAAAAAATTTAGAATCGGCAATTGTTAAAGATGATGATAAAAATGCATCTGAAAGATTAAAGAAAATGATAGCTCCTTTTATACTTAGAAGACTAAAAAAAGATGTGCTAAAAGAATTACCAAATAAAATAGAAAGTGTAGTTTATTCTAAGCTTAATGAAGCCCAATATAAAATTTATATGGCGTATATTGCAAAAGTAAAAGAAGAGGTCATTGAAAAAATAGATGAAGATAATTTTGACAAAAGTAGAATGAAAATTTTATCTTGTTTAACAAGATTAAGGCAAATCTGTTGCCATCCATCACTTTTTATAGAAAATTATACTGAAGGAAGTGCAAAATTAGAAACTTGTTTAGAAATAGTACAAAATGCAATTTCAGCAGGACATAAAATACTTCTATTTTCACAATTCACTTCAATGTTAGATAAAATAGGAGAAGAGTTCAAAAAATTAAATATATCATATAGCCTTTTAAAGGGCGATGTGAAGGCAAAAAATAGAATGAGTATGGTAGATGAATTTAATAATGGAAATACTTCAGTATTTTTGATTTCATTGAGAGCAGGGGGACTTGGTCTTAACTTAACAAGTGCAGATATAGTAATTCATTATGACCCTTGGTGGAATTTATCAGTTCAAAATCAAGCAACAGATAGAGCATATAGAATGGGGCAAACTAACAATGTCCAGGTATTTAAATTAATATCTGAAAATACTATAGAAGAAAAAATAAAAGAGATGCAAGATAAAAAAGATGATTTAACACAAAACATTCTTTCAACTGAGCATACATTAATTAATCAATTATCAAAAAAACAGTTGTTAGAATTATTTGAATTGTAAAAATTGAAATATAAAATTCAGAGTGTGGCAAATAATTATCACACTCTAAATTTTATTTAGATTACCACCAACTAAAAAATTATATATCTCTTCTTCATTAAGAAATATATCGCCTATTATTCCATGAGTTCTATAAAATCTACTACAGCCATGAAAATCTGAACCAGCTGTATAAAGTAAATTTTTATCTTTAGCAACTTTTAAAAAGTATTCAGTATCCTCACTTTTATTACTGAAGTATTTAGCTTCAAGTCCATCGAAGTCCATTTTTATAATATCATTGAAATCATCTCTATTTAAAAGAACAGGGTGAGCTAAAATAACTGTAGCTCCAAAAAATCTTAGAATTTCTATGCCTGTTGTTACATGTAGTTTGTTCTTTTTATCGTGAAAATTCATATGATTTCCAAGTAAATGTTTAATATAAGAGATTTTACGAGATTTTAAATTTTTTAATACTTTTATAAGAAGTTCATTTTTATAACTATCATCTTTAAAATATCCTAAAACATGTACTTTAGCATTATTATAGATAGTCGAAAGTTCAACTCCAGGAATGACTTTAATTCCAGCCTCTTTTCCAAGTGAAATAGCTTCATCTAAACCATTTGTGTTATTGTGATCTGTTAAAGCAATAATATCTACATTTTTTTTCTTAGATAACATAACGACTTCACTAGGGGTAAAGCTTCCATCTGAGTAAGTCGAATGAATATGAAAATCACCTTTTTTATACATTATAGCTCCTCTTAGATTATCCGTTTATTAGTATATGAATTTATTTATAAATTGTTAAAATGATGATAAGGGGTAGGAAAATATTTCTAATATGTATTCAAATTTATTCGAATTAAATTAGTTGCAAATTATATATAAAGATATATCAGTGCGTGAATTTAAAAATTCGAACATATTATATGACTCGAGGAAAAAATATAATTCTACATTGTATATATAATTTCATAATTAAACAAACTTTGCTATAATATATAGGTATCAAAAGTTTATTTTTAAAAAATTAGGAGATGATTCCAAATGATAAGATTTATTGCATCAGATATGGATGGGACTTTATTAAACGAGAAACATAAAATAGATAAGGAAACTGTAATTGCTATAAAGAAGGCAGAAGAGGCAGGCATTGTATTTGCTATTTCAACAGGGCGAGAATATGAGACTGTTGAGCCACTTCTTAAAGAAAATAATATAAAATGTCAATGTGTCCTTATGAATGGCGCAGAGTACCGAGATGAAAATGGAAATATATTAGAAGAAATCAATATAGAACAAGAGACTGCAACTAGAATAATACATATATTACAAGAAGAAAAAGTATCTGCAAGAATATTTACCAATAAGGGAATATACACTACTGATACTAAAGAAGAAGCACTGCAAGAAATGGTTTATAGAACTTTATCATTTAATCCAGATTTCACACAAGAAGAAGCTGTAAAATTTGCTAAAGTTCAAGCATATTTTGTTAATCTTAATTATATTTCTAAATTAGAAGAATTTTTAAATAGTGATATGGAAATTAGAAAATTTGTAGCTTTTCACAATGATCTAGACCTTATAAATAAAATGAAAAAAGTTATAGGAGAGATAAAAGGAGTTGCTGTATCGTCTTCTTTTAAAGATAACATAGAAGTTACAGATATAACTGCACAAAAGGGGATTATACTTGCAAAAGTAGCTAAGAAAATGGGATTCAAAAGAGATGAAGTCTTAGTACTAGGAGATAGCTTCAATGATTATTCCATGTTTACGGAATTTACAGAATCAGTAGCTATGGGAAATGCTATTCCAGAAATAAAAGAAGTAGCAAAATATATAACTGATACTAACAATAACTTAGGTGTTGCAAAAGCAATTTATAAGGTTTTAGAAGAACAAAATAAATAAATTGCTTTTGTTTATAAGCGATTAAATATTGAATACACAAAAATATTTACACTTTCCTAATGGGGATATTAAAATAGGATATATGATTGCTGAGCAGTATTAGAAACTAATGAGCAATTATATATTCTATTTTTTGTATGTCTAAATAATTTTTATTCTGATATATACTTTTGTTTTAATGTATATTTGGATATCTCTATTTCTATAAGTTGCGTTTGTGATACTAATTCTTCAGTGGATGCAGCTAATTCTTCTGCTGTTGCTGAATTTGTTTGAACTACCTGAGATATTTGATCAACTCCAGCGGTCATTTGACTGATTGATTCGGTTTGATTTTCAGAGGCTATAGTGATTTCTTTTATTAAAATTGCTGTATCCTCGACATTTTTTATTATAGTATTTAATGAAGCAGCTGTTTCTTTAGTTAAATTTTCTCCATTAATTACAGCAGATAAAGAATTTTCTATGATTATAGTAGTATTACTCACTGCTTCACCAGATTGTTCAGCAAGATTTCTAACTTCCTCAGCGACTACAGCAAAGCCTTTGCCAGCCTCACCAGCTCTAGCAGCTTCTATAGCTGCATTTAATGCTAAAAGATTTGTTTGTGAAGCTATATCTTCTATTGTACTTATAATTTCAGCAATCTGTTTTGACGAGATGGTTATTTCCTTCATAGAATCCATTAACTTATGCATTTTATTATTACCATCTTGGACAATTTGTTTGGTATTATTAGAAAATTCATTAGCTTTCTCAGCATTTTCAGAATTTTTCTTAACTTGATTCAGTATTTCAGTAAAACTAGAAAAAAGTTCTTCAACAGCTCCAGCTTGATCTGAAGATCCTTCAGAAAGCATTTGAGTAGTTAAAGATAATTGTTCTGAACCATTGGAAATTGAAAAAATTGATTGATGCATATTAAAGAAAATAGAATTTAATGAATCAATAATATTTTTAAGCGAAGTTTGGATAGGCGCAAAATCTCCTATATAGTCTATTGAAGTATTTAAGTGTATATCTAAGTTCCCACTCGCTAATTTCTCTAAAGTAGTAGTTATATCATTAATATAAGAAACTAGCCTTTCTATAGAATTAGTTAAATCATTTGACATTTCACCCATTTCATCTTTTGAATTATAATTGGAAGCTATTTTAAGACTTCCAGAAGATAAATTCTTTGCTATATACTTAATATGGTTGATTCCATCAAGCAATACATCTTCTAATACCTTGCTTAGTAAAATAGAGACTCCTATCAGAATAAGCATCTTGGCTTACTTTCATTACTGAAGGATTAATATTTGATTTAAGTAAATCACGTAATTTCCCTCTCTTATCTTCGGTATTTTTTAGACTTGATAAAAATTCATTTAGTAAAGAAGGATCTTCTTTAAATATTGTTTTTAATATTTCTACGTTATTTGTAAGCTTTATATCCTCTTGATCTGCTAGGTCCAAATAAACATTTGTACTATCCGAGCTTGTTCTTGATATAGATCTATACATGTTCATATTGATTGTTTGAAGATTAAATCTAATATTAGAGATAGTCTCTGAAACTTCATATGGACCCGTATATAATGAATTTGTTCTTGAAGAGATAAAGAGTACAATAGATATTACAATTACCATAAGAAAAAGTGTTAATCCAAGTATAGATACAAATGTCCTTTTTAATTTAGTATGTATAGAATAATTTTTCATGTTTTCTTTTAATTTATTGTACATATTTAACTCCCCTTTAAAAATCAATAAATTTAATAACTCAAAATCAAAATAATAGTAACTATATTTGATAAATATAATGATTTTAAAATACTATATATGACGATTGAGATTATACTGTTAATTGATAATTTCAATTAACAGTACAATCTCAATTGAAAATTTTTTTAAGGTACATTGACTAAAGATTTATGATACAGAAAATTTATAAATTGTTTTATGTTTATACTCTTCGCCTTCTCTAAGTATTGGAGATTTAAAATTACTACAATTTATAGAATTAGGGAAGTATTGAGTTTCAAGACAAAGACCATTTCGTATATTATAAATAGCTTTATTTTTACCTATATCACATCCATCAAGAAAGTTTCCACTATAAAACTGAATACCAGGAGTGGTTGTATAAACATCCATTATTATACCTGTACTTTCATCGATAACTTGAGCAGCTTTCAAAATATGTGATTTATTATCATTTAACACCCAATTGTGATCATAACCGTTTCCAAAAGTAATTTGCTCATAGTCACTATCTATATTTGCACCAATAATAGTTGAAGTTCTAAAGTCCATAGGTGTACCCTCTACTTCTTTAATTTCGCCAGTAGGTATTGAATATTTATCGTTTACAGTGAACTTGTCCGCATTGATCATTAATTTATGATTAAGCACATCACCGGAAGAATGACCTGATAAATTAAAATAAGTATGATTTGTAAGATTTAAAATAGTATCTTTATCAGTAGTCGCTCTGTAATTTATCTCTAAAGCATTATCATCAGTGAGGACATACGTGACCTTAACATCAAGATTTCCAGGGTAGCCTTCTTCACAATCCACGCTAAAATAAGAAAGCTCTAATGTATTAAGTTCAGCTTCAACTATTTTTGCATCCCAGACTACTTTATCAAAACCTTTTTGCCCTCCGTGAAGATGATTATTTCCATCATTTTGTGCTAAATTGTATTCAAGACCATTAAGATTGAACTTACCATATTGAATTCTATTGCCAAAACGACCTATTAATGCTCCAAAGAATTTATCACCTTTCAAATAATTCTCTAAATTGTCATACCCCAATATTACATCAAGAAATTTTCCGTTTTTATCAGGAACCATTGACGAAACAATTGTACCACCATAAGTACAAATCTCTACTTCCATACCATTAGAATTTTTGAAAGTATAGATATAGACCTCTTTTCCATCAGGCATAATTCCGAATAATTTTGATTTTATTGCCATTATGAGCACCTCCAAATTTAATAAAATAGTTATCTACTTCTTATAAGTATACATTTACATTTACATTAAATGAATATAATGTATGGTTGTATGCACAAGTATATTATAATACAATATATTTGCACATACAATTAAATAAATAAATTTAATAGAACTATTGAAATAATATAAACATGTATCTAATATACATATTATTAAGTAATGTTGTATACGATAATTGATTTTAGGCACAATCAAAAGAATAATAAGTCCATATGTTAAGCCTATTTTCCATCATAAATGAAGCTCGACTCGCTACGCTCACTGAATAAGCGATTCACACAAAATAATTTCTATATGAAGTTAACTCATAAATGAGTTAACTAAGTTCAAGAAACCAAATCAAAGATTTGGACTTTCACTTATCTGCTCATCAGGAGATTGCCATAATAGGCCAGCTAAGAGAACAATCTGCTCTCTTACCATGATAGAAAATAATCAGAGAGTTTTGGACTTGCTATTTTATTTCATGTACCTTATAAAAAATATAAGACTGTAACTGTTTTAATACAAATATTTATAGTATAGTTAGTTATTACAAAAAGAGGAGGCTTTTTATGTGGAAGTTAGTCGTTGCTGATGATGAACCTAAAATTAGAAGAGGGCTTGAAAATATTTTAGAATGGAGTGATTATAATATTGAGATAGTTGGAGAAGCAGAGGATGGAGAGATTGCATTAGAAGTAATTAATGAAAAGAAACCTGATATAATTTTATTAGATATTAACATGCCATTTTTAAATGGATTAAATCTTTTACAAAGATTAAAAGATGCTAATAATAAAAGTATTGTAATTATAATAAGTGGATATGATGATTTTTCATATGCACAAAAAGCTTTACAATTTAATGTTTTTGATTATATTTTAAAACCGGTAAATAAAAAAAGCATGGAAGAAATAATAGCAAAAGCAATTTTCAGACTTAATGAGATTGAAAAAGAAAAGAATTACTTAGATTGGGTAAATGATCAATTAGCTGAAAATATGGATATATTAAAAAAGACTTTTTTTACTGAATGGTTAAATAACAGACTATGTGATGAACAAGTATTGAAAGAAATTGAGTTTTTTAATATTGAATTTGGAAAGAACATAGGAATTATGGTTATAAAAATTATTGATAAATCAAATATTGAGATAATAGATAAAAAATGGAATGTAGAATTATTAGAATTTGCAATAATTAATTTATTAAATGATGAATTTAAGGAATCAAATATAAAATTAGTTTTTGATGATGATAAAAAAAATATTATATTATTAAGTAAAATAAATGATATTTCCGAGTGGATTACTCTTGGCAATAAATTAGAGATAGAAATATATGAATACTTAAAGTGCAACGTAATAATTGAACAAGCAAATGCAGTAGGTGGAATTTTAAAAATAAAAGATACTTATGTCAATATGATAAATAGTATAAATGAAAAAAAGAGATGTAGTCCAATGGTATTACTTATAATTAAGTATATAGAAGAAAATTATTATTCAAATGATTTGAGTATAAATGATATTTCAGATAAATTGGAAGTGACATCATCATATTTAAGTAAATTGTTAAAAAAAGAAACTGGATTATCATTTATTGATTACTTAACAAACATAAGAATGAAAAAGGCTATGTATATTATGGAAGATCCTACAATTAAGATTTATGACGTTGCTGAGTTAATTGGGTATAGTAATCAACATTATTTTTGCAGAGCTTTTAAGAAAGTTGTTGGAATTTCTCCAACAGAATATAAGAGAGGAAAAAAATGAAGAATAAAAAAAATATAATTTATTTGTCTACGGTCACAATTTTTATAATTTTAGTGGTGATTTTTGCAGTACAGTTATATAGGACGAATTCTGAAAAAGAAGATATATTTATAATTGGAATGTCTCAAGCCAATTTGTATGAGCCGTGGAGAATATATATGAATAAGGAAATACAAGAAGAAGCTAAAAAACATAATAATATAAAAATAATATTTAAAGATGCAGGGGGAGATACAGAAAAACAAAAAAAAGATATAAAGGATTTAATTAATTTCGGTGCAGATTTATTGATAGTATCGATAAATGATTCAAAAGAATTGACAACAACAGTAAGAAAAGCATATGAATCTATACCAGTTATAATTTTAGATAGAGCTGTTGATGGATATGATTATACTTTATATATAGGATCGGATACTAAATCTATAGGGTATCAAGCTGGGACATTAGTTGCAGAATTATCTGGTGGGAATAAGATTAATGTTATAGAAGTTCAAGGAATATTAGACTCAAGTACAGATAAGGAGATAACTAGTGCATTTAAGGATTCTATTAGCAATTATAAAAATATTGCTATAGACAGAACTATTGTAGGTAATTGGCAGAAGAATGAAGCGCAAGATAAACTAGAAGAAATCTTAAAAGAAGATAAGAATGTTAATATAATTTTTTCCCATAGTGATTATATGGCACTTGGCACATATTATGCTGCATTAAACACGAATTATAAAAATATTAAGATAATTGGTGTGGATGGACTTGAAGGGCATGAAGGAGGAATAGAGTTGGTCAAAGATGGGATTCTGCAAGGAACTTTTACTTGCAAAACAGGAGGCAAAGAGTCGGTAGAATATGCTATAAAGATATTAAACAAAGAAGAAGATATTCCAAAAAAAATATTATTGCCATGTAATACAATTACGAAAGAAACTCTAAAAAAATAATATATTCCATTATATAAATAAATTTCTATAATTAATAAAAGTATACAAAAGTGCTGATTAATGCAAATACAATTTAAGATTATAGATATATAGTTAACTTATGAAAACGAAATCACAAATATAGGGGGAGTTAATTATGAAGTTAAAAAAGATGATCGCGTTAATGGCAAGTGCAGCTTTATGTGTAGGTATGCTTGTAGGATGTGGAGGTTCAAGTTCGGGGTCGAGTGCATCAACAAGTGAAGCTAAATCAGGCAAAAAAGTAATTGGATTTGCACAAGTTGGTGCAGAAAGTGGCTGGAGAACTGCAGAAACTGATTCTATCAAATCAATTCCAACTTTAGATTCTAATTTTGATTTGAAATTCTCTGATGGTCAACAAAAACAAGAAAATCAAATAAAAGCAATAAGATCATTTATTGCACAAAAAGTAGATATAATTGCATTGGATCCAGTTGTTGAAACAGGTTGGGATACAGTTCTTAAAGAAGCTAAAGATGCTAAAATTCCAGTAGTAATTGTTGATAGAAACGTGACAGTTTCTGACGATTCACTTTATAAATGTTTCTTAGGATCAGATATGGTGGAGGAAGGCAAAAAAGCAGCTAAAATAGTAATAGATAAGTTTGGTAAAGATGCAAAGCTTAATATAGCAGAGCTTCAAGGAACTGTTGGATCAACTGCTATGGTTGGAAGACAACAAGGATTTAATGATACAATAAAGGATTGTCCTAATTATAAAATTATAAAATCACAAACTGGTGACTTTACTCGTGCAAAGGGTAAAGAAGTTATGGAAGCTTTCTTAAAATCAGATGGAGAAAATATAAATGTACTATGGTCTCATAATGATGATATGGCAGTTGGGGCTATCCAAGCTATAGAAGAAGCTGGTAAAAAACCTGGACAAGATATATTTATAGTTTCAGTTGATGGTATTAAAGATATGTTTGAAGTAATGGCTGCGGGTAAATCTAATGGAATTGTTGAATGCAATCCATTGCTTGGACCACAATTATTAGAAGTTTCTAAAAATATATTAGATGGTAAAGATGTAGAAAGATCTATAAAGTCTAAAGAAGGTCAATTCTTACAAAAAGATGCAGCTACAGAATTACCTAATAGAAAATATTAAAAATATACCTAAACCTGAGACAATGAGCATGTATTTGTTTTGATTGCTGAGGATTTAGCTGTGAATTTCTAATAATAGAAGTTGTACTATCTACGCCTGATCTAAATACAAAATTTAGATAGTAAAATAGTGTAACTTCTACTAGAGTGATATCTGTAGCTAAATCCTTTGATGTAGCGCAAATAATGCTCTTTATTTCTAGGTTGAGTTTATTTGAGAAAACAGGATAGATTTGTAAGGTTAGTATCTATATTTTAAATTGTGCAGTACGAACATGATTACATATATGTAAAAACAAGAGGAGGGATATAAATGAGCGATTCTAATATAGTTTTAGAAATGAAAGGGATAAGTAAAATTTTCCCAGGAGTTAGAGCTCTTTCAAATGTTGATTTTAATCTCAGAAAAGGAGAAATCCATACACTTATGGGGGAGAATGGAGCTGGGAAATCAACTTTAATAAAGGTACTTACAGGGGTTTATAAGATAGACGAAGGAATGATTACCCTAAGAGGAAAAGAAATAAAGATATCATCTACACAAGAAGCTCAAAGCTATGGAATAAGTACTGTTTATCAAGAAGTCAATTTATGCCTCAATTTAACAGTTGCTGAAAATATATATATTGGTCGTGAACCTATGAAGAATGGGAGCATTGATTGGAATAAGATGAATGAAGGTGCAACAAAATTACTTCAAGAGAGACTTAATTTAAAAATAGATGTGAAAAAAGCATTAATTAATTATTCAGTTGCAGTACAACAGATGGTAGGAATTGCACGTGCCGTTGATATGTCACAAGGTATATTAATTCTTGATGAACCAACATCAAGCTTAGATGAGAATGAAGTAAATCAATTATTTAAAATTATGAGGAAATTTAAAGAAGAAGGAATGTCAATAATATTTGTAACTCATTTTTTAGATCAAGTATATAAAGTTTCAGATAAAATTACGGTACTTAGGAATGGTGAGTTAGTTGGAACGTATGAGGCAGATAAGCTTTCTAGAATTGAGCTGGTTTCTAAAATGATAGGTAAAGATTATGGCGAAATAGAAAAGAGTACAAGAATAAAAAAGCAAACTACAAATATTAAGAGAGAAAATTTTATAACAACAAATAACTTTGGTAGAGCTGGATCTATTAATTCATTTAATATAGAAATTAAAAAAGGTGAAATCCTTGGTTTTGTAGGGCTTCTTGGATCAGGCAGAAGTGAATGCGCAAGAGCAATATTTGGAATAGACAAATCTACTAGTGGAAATATAACTATAAATGGAAAAAAACATTCATATATATATCCTCAAAAAGCAATTGAAGAAGGGCTAGGATTTTGCCCGGAAGATAGAAAAGTAGATGGTATAGTTGGAGATTTAACAATAAGAGAGAATATAATATTAGCAATGCAAGCAAATAGAGGTATATTTAAATATTTACCAATGAAAAAACAACAAGAAATATCACAAAAATATATAGATCTACTTAAGATTAAAACCCCAAGTATGGAACAAAAAATCAGTAATTTAAGTGGTGGTAATCAACAAAAGGTAATTTTGGCCAGATGGCTTGCAACAAATCCAAAGCTTTTGATTTTAGATGAACCTACAAGAGGAATAGATATTGGAGCAAAGGGTGAAATAACAGAATTAATACTAGCATTAGCTAAGCAAGGTATGACAATCTTATTTATTTCATCAGAACTTCCAGAGGTTGTTAAATGCTGCGATAGAGTAATGATACTTAGAGATAGAAATATTATAGGGGAACTAGTTGGTGATGAAATACAAGAAACAAATATTATGAAAACTATAGCAGGAGGTGCAAAATAGTATGGAAGATAGAAAAAAAGAAAATATATTTAAAAAGTTCTATAACGTAAAAATATTTTGGCCATTAATGAGCTTGATTGTGTTAATTTTATTTAATTTTATTATGACACCAAGTTTTCTAAATATAAGTATGAAAGATGGACATCTATTTGGAAATACTATTGATATATTAAATCGTGCAGCACCACTTATCCTTATATCCATAGGAATGACTCTTGTTATTGCAACTCAAGGAATTGATATTTCAGTAGGATCTATAATAGCAATAAGTGCTGCTCTCTCAGCAACTGTTATAGTTGATGGTGGCTCTGTCCCAGTAGCTGTAGCTGTAGGTGTAATTAGTGGGCTGATATGTGGAATGTGGAATGGATTTATAGTTTCATATATAGGAGTTCAACCAATGGTTGCAACACTAATTTTGTATATAGTAGGTAGGGGAATTGCACAACTCATAACAGGCGGTCAAATATTAACTTTTACTAGTAAAGATTTTATATTTATAGGAACTGGATATATATTACTTCCAGTAGCAATATTTATTGCGCTTATAGTTGCACTTATTATGTATGTCTTAATAAGAAGAACTGCCTTAGGATTGTTTATAGAATCTATAGGTATTAATAGTAATGCCTGTAAATTCGCAGGAATTAAATCTAAGAAAGTGGTATTTTCACTTTATGCTATATGTGGAATGCTTGCAGGAATAGCAGGTATAATTTTATGCGCTAATATAAAGAGCGCAGATGCGAATAATGTAGGATTATGGTTAGAATTGGATGCAATACTTGCAACAGTTATAGGGGGAACATCCATGTCTGGAGGGAAATTTTATCTTGCAGGAACTGTGGTTGGAGCTTTATTCATTCAAACATTAACAACAACAATCTATAGTTTAGGTGTTGCACCTGAAATTACATTAGTTGTTAAAGCTATAGTTGTTATAGTTGTATGTATAATTCAATCCCCTGAATTTAGAAAAATGCTTAAAATAAAGAACAACTCTAAGCATAATTTGAAAGAAAAAGAGGTGGCTAAAGCATGAATAAATCAATAGCAAAAAAGGATATATTTAAAATAAATAAAGATTATATTGCAATTTATGCTACAATTGCATTATTTATAGGATTATTTTTAATAGGTTCAGTTTTATATAGAGGATTTTTATCGCCACAAGTATTTTCAAACTTATTTATTGATAATGCATATTTAATAGTAGTAGCAATTGGTGAAGCAGTAACAATATTAACTGGTGGAATAGATCTTTCAGTAGGAGCAATGATAGCATTTGTAAGTATGATTACTGCAAGCTTATTGCAAAAGGGAGTAAGCCCAATTTTTGTTATATTAATAGTTCTTGTAGTTGGAATGGTTTTTGGAACTGTTCAAGGAGCTTTAATTCAAAAATTCAAATTACATCCATGGATAGTAACACTTGCAGGTATGTTCTTTGCAAGAGGATCAAGCTATGTAATAAGCATAGATACAATAACAATTGATAATCCTGTATTTACTAAAATTTCATCATTTAGAATTCCAATATTACCTAGTACATTTATATCTATTAATGTCATCATAAGTTTATTGATTGTAGGTTTCGCAGCATATATGCTGAAGTTCACGAAGTTTGGAAGAACAGTATATGCTATTGGAGGTAATGAAAATTCAGCTAAACTGATGGGATTACCAGTAGAAAGAACTAAAATACTTGTATACACATTTTCTGGATTTTGCTCATCATTAGGTGGATTATTATTTACTATATATACTCTTTCAGGTTATGGACTTCATTGTAATGGAATGGAAATGGATGCTATAGCAGCATGTGTAATAGGCGGTATATTATTAACTGGAGGCTATGGACATATTATAGGGCCACTATTTGGAGTGCTTACAACTGGAATTATTCAAAGTCTTATTATGTTTGATGGAACATTAAATTCTTGGTGGACTAAGATAGCAGTTGGAATGTTATTGTTCGTATTCATAGTATTGCAAAGAATAATTGTTATTAGGGATGAAAAACTAAAGAGCCTCACGAGTTAATAGAAGGAGTATTTTTATAATTAGATTGATTTGAATTAATATAAGAATGCAGTTCATAAAATAAAGTGTAGAGTTTAATATGAGAACTCTACACTTTATTTTATAGAGCAATTGCTATTTTCTTTCACGTGACTAAGATCTATAATATAAATTGATTGGAGGGAATGATGTGAAGAATATAAAAGTATATTTCATGAATAAAAGCATAGGTTATAAACTTATATTATATTTTTTTGGAGTAATTTTAGCAGTAACAATTACAACAACAACCTTAGGAAATATGCTATACAAGAATTCAATAAATCATTCCCAAAATGAAAATACGAAGCAAATAATAAAGCAAACAAATAATAATATTGAGTCTTATGTAAACAACACTGAAAATATAATTAACTATATGTCTATGGATACAAGAATATTAAAATTTTTCAATGATAATAAGTTAGAAAACAGTGATATAGAAGATGATGCGTACAAGCCAATATATAATTTCACCAAGTTCAATCCGGAAATAGCTGGAATAATGATAGTAAATAATAATGGTGGATATATAAGTGATGTTATGAATAAGGTATCGCGAGATTCATTGACAACAGAAGAATGGTATTCACAAGCATACAATGAACCGGAAAAAATACATTTGTTTACTAAGCCAATAGGAAGAAATATTGATAATATATTTCGTTATTCAGCTGATGAAGTGTTTTCTATGTCTAAGGCTGTGGTAGATTATACGACAAAAGAAATCAAAGGTGTAATTTTAATTGACATAAAATTAGATATTATTAAAGGTATTATTGAAAATTCAAAGCCAGGAACAGCTGGTTTTATATATATTGTAGATAGCAATAAAAATATAGTATATACTCCGGTAAATAATATAGTTTATAGAATCGACAATGATTGGATAGAAAATATTAATAATGAAATAATAATAAAAAGTATAAATAAAGAAAATTATCAATTAACCAAGGTAGAATCAAGGTACACAGGATGGGAAACTATAGGCGTATTCCCTGAAAGCGAAGGGCTACGTGTAATAAAATATATTAGATATTATTCTTTGATTATAGGTATTATAGCACTAATAATTGCAGAGGGGCTGGTCGTGATTTTTACAAAATCTATAGTTAAACCAGTTCATAAATTAAAACAATTAATGAGAAAAGCTCAAGAAGGTGATTTGACAGTATCTTTTAACACTAAATATAGTGATGAAATAGGTGAACTAGGAAGCTCATTTAACACTATGGTAAAAGAAATCAATAATCTAATAAATTTAGTTCATATAGAAGAAAAAAGTAAGAGAATTGCTGAAATGAATGTGCTGCAAGCGCAAATCAAACCACATTTTATGTATAACACATTAGATACAATAAGGTGGATGGCCGAAGAACATAATGAAGACGATATAGTAGAGATAATAGAGGCATTTACTAATTTACTTAGAATCAGTTTAAGCAAAGGCAAAGAGATAATAACAGTAGAGGAAGAATTAAATCATATTAAGAGCTACCTAACTATACAAAAAATAAGATATGAAGATAAGTTAGATTATGAAATTAAGTTTGATGAAAATATATTAAATTATAAATTAATAAAATTAATATTACAACCACTAGTAGAAAATGCAATCTATCATGGTATTAAAGAAAAAAGAGGAAATGGGAAGATATTAATAAGAGGTGAGATAAAAGATGATCTACTGAATTTTACAATAAGTGATGATGGGAAAGGAATAGAAGAAGTAGCCTTAAATAATATAAATAAAATGCTGAAATCTGGAGATATGAATAATAATAAAATAGGATATGGTATCTTTAACGTAAATAAGAGAATACAACTTATACATGGCGATGAATATGGTTTAACATATAAAAGTATTTATGGGAAAGGAACTATTGTAGAATTAAGGCATCCAATTATTAAATAAGGCATATAAAAGAAAAGGACAAGTCCAAAATGTTCTTTAAAATTTATAAATTTTTATATAAAAAAAGAGAAAGTCTTAAGATGACTTTCTCTTTTTACTTATGGGAAATAATATAAAAATTTTAGATTATTTCCAAGCAACACTAGCAAATTTTAATTCATTTTTGAAGGTTGAAAGTTTAGTATCATTATTGATTAATACGCATTCTATACCAACCATGTCAGCCCAATCTACTAATTGTTCTTCAGTAACTACGAATGAGAAACTAGTATGATGAGCACCTCCTGCAATAATCCATGCTTTTGCACCTTCTTTTAATGATGGTTGTGGTTTCCAAAGAACGCTTGCTACTGGTAAGTTAGGCATATCTTCAGTCATTTCAACGGCATCAACACAGTTGACAATTAGACGGAATCTGTTACCCATATCTATTAATGAAGCAGCAACAGCAGGACCAGAAGCTCCCTTGAACACTAAACGAGCAGGATCTTCTTTATCTCCAATTCCAAGTGGATGTACTTCAATAATTGGTTTTGTTCCAGCAAGTGTTGGACAAACCTCAAGCATATGCGCCCCAAGAATTAATCCGTTTTTAGAATCAAGATTATAAGTATAATCTTCCATTAAGCCGGTACCTTTTCCATTAGACATAATTTTCATAGCTCTAAGAAGAGCGGCAGTTTTCCAATCTCCTTCAGCGCCAAATCCATAACCTTCAGCCATTAAATGTTGGGCAGCAAGACCAGGAAGTTGTTTCAATCCATGAAGTGCTTGGAAATTAGTTGTGAAAGCAGTATATCCTTTTGAATCTAAGAAAGTTCTTATTCCAATTTCGATTCTAGCTTGTTCACGAATTGATTCAATAGAAGCTTTAAGGTCTATATCATATAATGATTTATATTCAGCCATAAGGGTATCAATTTGATCTTTAGTAATTTTATCTATTGATTCTGCTAAGTCACCGACGCCATAGTAGTCAATAGTCCAACCAAATTTGATCTCGGCTTCAATCCTATCACCATCAGTAACAGCAACATCTCTCATGTTATCTCCAAAACGAGCAACTTTAATGCTACGACCTTCAGTAACAGCAACGGCAGCAGCCATCCATTTAGCTATATCAGCTGAAACATCATCATCAGTCCAATGACCAACTACTATTTTACGAGCTATATCAAGTCTAGCTCCAATATATCCAAATTCTCTATCTCCATGAGCTGCTTGGTTTAAGTTCATGAAGTCCATATCAATTGTTCCCCAAGGAATTTCTTTATTAAATTGAGTATGAAGGTGAAGCAATGGTTTTCTAAGCTCAATTAGACCATGAATCCACATTTTAGCTGGTGAGAAAGTATGCATCCAAGTAATTATACCAGCACAGTTTTCAGAAGTATTAGCATCATTACATACTTTTCTGATTGAATCAGAATTGGTAGCAACTGTTTTAAATACAATTTTATAAGGTAAATTTTTAGCATTTAAACCTTTAACAATTTCTTTAGAATTATCAGACACTTGATCTATTACTTCAGGACCGTAAAGAGATTGACTTCCTGTAACAAACCAAAATTCATAGTTTTTTAACTTTAACATTTAAACATTCCTCCTACATAGTAAAATACTTATTTCATTTTATTATACTTTTTAATAAGTACAAACACAACTAGTTGTATGTACAAGATAATTATAATATAATAATATTGTACATACAAGGTGAAAACAAAAAATATTATAAATAAATAAAGTTTTTATAATAAAATATAGATAGAGTTATGTATGTGAATTAGTTTTATACTTTAAAAGATATAAGCATAATAAATTATGAGATAGAAAATACTTAAAGTGGGGTTTGTACAAATTTATAAAAAACTGTTGATATAATAAGAGAATGGATATATAATCAAATTAGCAAGTGCGTACAACTTCTGAAGTTTAATATTTTATTAGATTAAGAAAAATATCGCATATTTTATTTGATGAAAGTAGTTGATAAGTGATGAAACAGGCTGAAACAAAACATGAGATTATTGAAAAATATTATAGTAGCCTTATAGAAGAAAATAAGGTTTCAGCAGGAGACCAATTACCTTCTGAAAATGAAATAGCCACTTTGTTTAATGTAAGTAGGCATACTGTAAGACAATCTCTAAATTATTTAGTACAAGAAGGCTTCATATACAAAGAAAGAGGAAAAGGAAGTTTTTACTCTAAAAAAAAACCAAAAGAAATTAAAAAAAATGTTGCAGTACTTACAACATATATATCGGATTATATATTTCCTAAAATTATATCAGGTATAGAAGAGGAATTAAGGAAAAAAGGATATAATTTATTGTTGTTTAATAGCAATAACAATATTGAAAATGAGAGAATTTGTTTTGAAAATATTATAAATCAAGATATATCTGGATTAATAGTAGAACCAGCACAAAGTACTATTAATAATTTACATCACGATAGTATTAAAAAATTAGAAAAAAACAATATAAAATATATTGCAATAAATACTAACTGTGGTGAAAAAAATTCTGCTTTTATTGTAGTAGATGACGAACAAGGTGGATATAAACTGACAAATTACTTATTAGAACTTGGTCATAAGAGTATTGCTGCGATATTTAAAGCAGATGATTTGCAAGGTGAAGAACGTAGAAAAGGTTATATGAAAGCTCTTAAAGAATATAATTTGAGTTTCAATAAAAATATAGTAGGAGAATATATAACAGATAATGAAGACATGTATATAGATCAATTTGCTAAAAAAATATTAAATGTTGAAAATAGGCCGACAGCAATTGTTTGCTACAATGATAAAGTTGCATTAAGGATAATGGACAGTTGTAGAAAAGAAGGGATAAAAATACCTAGAGATTTGTCAATAGTAAGTTTTGATGATTCTACTTTAGCAGTTTCATCTGATATTAAACTTACTACAATAAAACATCCAAAAGAAGATATGGGGATAAGAGCAGCGAAATGTATTATTGATATGATTGAGGGGCGAATAGATAAGCCACAATATACTTATAATGCTGAACTTATTGTTAGAGATTCATGTTCTAGAATTTAATTTTTATATTCGTTTTATATTATGAAACGAATATGAAATTTAATAAATATATATAATTTAATGAGAAATTGATGTTATTTTCTGTGCGCTTGTACGTACACATACAATAAGGAGGTAATTAAAGTGTAAAAATCAAAATATGTTATAGAAATTGCTTATGGAACTCAATAGGGAAGAGTAGTGATCAGAGATGTGGACGATGGATAGAAGATTACAAATGCTGTAAGCGTATACTCGCTTGAGGTTACAGATAATCATCTGATGCCTGTAGATAAAGACGGAATGGTATTAGGACAAAAGGAAGAATTTTAAAATAATTGTCATGCATGGACTAAATTATTGAAGCGACATATTTTTGAAGCCACAGAAAAGATGGCTAGATTAAAAGACCGCAGCTTCAATCCAATTTCAGATAATGTTGAAATATATTCAAAATTATTTAAAGAATATGAAAAACTTCATGACTATTTTGGTCGAGGCGAAAATAATGTTATGAAGGTAAAAAAATAAAAGCAAATGTATAATATTAACAATGCACTGAAAATCATAAATTGTGTGTTAAATAAGGAGGTTATTATGTTAAAAAAATTAAAAGAACAAGTTTTTGAAGCTAATATGGAATTACAAAGAAAAGGACTTGTAATTTATACATGGGGAAATGTAAGTGGAATTGATAGAGACAAGGGATTGGTCGTAATAAAGCCAAGTGGTGTTGATTATGATACAATGAAAGTGGAAGATATGGTAGTTATAGACTTAGAAGGAAATCTTGTAGAAGGAAAATATAAGCCTTCTACAGATACACCGACTCATTTAGTCTTGTATAATGCTTATCCCAATATAGGTGGAGTTGTTCATACTCATTCAGAATGGGCAACGACTTTCGCTCAGGCAGGTATGTCTATCCCTGCATTTGGAACAACTCATGCCGATTATTTTTATGGAGATATACCTTGTACTCGTGATTTAAGCGATGAAGAAATTAGTGGAGAATATGAAAAAGAAACTGGAAATGTAATAGTAGAAACAATTTCAGATAAAAATCCTTTAGAAATCTCTGCAATTTTGGTCAAAAATCATGGTCCGTTTACTTGGGGGAAAGATGCTGATTCAGCAGTATACAATGCAGTAGTATTAGATAAGGTAGCTGAAATGGCATATAAAACTATGACTTTAAATAAAGATGTAAAAGGTGTTAAGCAGCATCTCTTAGATAAACATTATCTTAGAAAACATGGTAGAAATGCTTACTATGGTCAATAAAATTCATAATAAACAACTATAAAAATATAAAATAGGAGATGTAAATAAAATGAAATTTTTTTTAGATACAGCAAACATAGAACATATTAAAGAAG
>LIDZ01014242.1_pt13 | contig 67524 bp, 61 predicted proteins | sample 644651 | NCBI WGS metagenome assembly LIDZ01 (sample SAMN03856242, study PRJNA289617) | food metagenome | isolation source: wine grapes on drying loft during traditional withering process | host: Vitis vinifera cv. Corvina | place: Italy: Gargagnago di S. Ambrogio di Valpolicella | collected 2014-01 | reverse complement strand
TTGAGTCATATCCGCAATTTCTCCATCATCGCCCACATTGACCATGGCAAGTCGACGCTGGCTGACCGATTTATCCAGATGTGCGGCGGCCTGACCGAGCGCGAGATGGAAGCTCAGGTCCTCGATTCCATGGACCTGGAGCGTGAGCGCGGGATTACGATCAAAGCCCACAGCGTCACGCTTTATTACAAAGCGAAGGACGGGATCACCTACCAGCTCAACTTCATTGATACCCCGGGGCACGTTGACTTCACCTACGAAGTCAGCCGCTCGCTGGCGGCATGTGAGGGCGCGTTGCTGGTGGTCGATGCCGGTCAGGGCGTAGAAGCCCAATCCGTCGCCAACTGCTACACCGCTATCGAACAGGGCCTGGAAGTCATGCCGGTCCTGAACAAAATTGACCTGCCCCAGGCCGATCCGGACCGGGTCAAGGAAGAAATCGAAAAGATCATCGGCATTGATGCCACCGACGCCGTGGTCTGTAGCGCCAAGACCGGCCTGGGCGTCGACGAAGTGCTGGAGCGTCTGGTTCACACCATCCCGGCACCGACCGGCAACATCGAAGATCCCCTGCAAGCGCTGATCATCGATTCGTGGTTCGACAACTACCTGGGCGTTGTTTCCCTGGTGCGTGTGCGTCACGGCCGCGTCAAGAAGGGCGACAAGATTCTGGTCAAGTCGACCGGCAAGATGCACCTCGTCGATAGCGTGGGCGTGTTCAACCCCAAGCACAGCGCCACCGCTGATCTGAAAGCGGGCGAAGTGGGCTTCATCATCGCCGGCATCAAGGACATTCACGGCGCGCCAGTGGGTGACACCCTGACCCTGAGCACCACCCCGGACGTTCCGGTGCTGCCCGGTTTCAAGCGCATCCAGCCGCAGGTCTACGCCGGTCTGTTCCCGGTCAGCTCCGATGACTTCGAAGACTTCCGCGACGCGCTGCAAAAGCTGACGCTGAATGACTCTTCCCTGCAGTATCTGCCGGAAAGCTCGGACGCGCTGGGCTTCGGCTTCCGCTGCGGCTTCCTCGGCATGCTGCACATGGAGATCATCCAGGAGCGCCTTGAGCGCGAGTACGACCTTGACCTGATCACCACCGCACCGACGGTCATCTTCGAGCTTCTGCTGAAGACCGGTGAAACCATTTACGTCGACAACCCGTCGAAATTGCCAGACCTGTCCACCATCGAGGACATGCGCGAGCCGATCGTGCGGGCGAACATTCTTGTGCCTCAAGAGCACCTGGGCAACGTCATTACGCTGTGTATCGAGAAGCGTGGCATTCAGCACGACATGCTGTTCCTCGGCACGCAGGTCCAAGTGACCTACGATTTGCCGATGAACGAAGTGGTGCTGGATTTCTTCGACCGACTGAAGTCGACCAGCCGCGGTTATGCGTCGTTGGACTACCATTTCGATCGTTATCAGTCGGCCAATCTGGTTCGCCTGGACGTGATGATCAACGGCGACAAGGTCGACGCTCTGGCGCTGATCGTGCACCGTGACAACGCCGCCTACAAAGGCCGCGCGTTGACTGAAAAGATGAAAGAACTGATTCCTCGTCAGATGTTCGACGTGGCAATCCAGGCCGCCATTGGCGGTCAGATTATCGCGCGTACAACCGTCAAGGCGCTCAGAAAGAACGTACTGGCCAAATGTTACGGTGGTGACGTCAGCCGTAAGCGCAAGCTGCTCGAGAAGCAGAAGGCCGGTAAAAAACGCATGAAGCAGGTCGGCAACGTGGAAATTCCACAAGAAGCCTTCCTTGCAGTGCTCAGGTTGGAATAGTCAGGCCCTATGTCACTAAATTTCCCGCTGTTGCTGGTCGTCGCCGTGTTTGTCTGCGGTTTGCTGGCCCTGTTCGATCTGGTCATATTGGCGCCGCGTCGCCGTAACGCGATAGCGAACTATCAGGGCAGCGTGAGCCAGCCTGATGTCGCGGTCGTGGAGCGGTTGAACAAGGAGCCGTTTCTGGTCGAATACGGCAAATCGTTCTTTCCGGTGTTGTTCATCGTTCTGGTCCTGCGCTCGTTTCTGGTTGAGCCGTTCCAGATCCCGTCGGGCTCGATGAAGCCGACGCTGGACGTGGGCGATTTCATCCTAGTCAACAAGTTCTCGTACGGCATTCGCCTGCCGGTGATCGACCTCAAGGTCATCCCGGTCGGAGACCCGCAGCGTGGCGACGTGATGGTGTTCCGCTACCCAAGCGACCCCAACGTCAATTACATCAAGCGGGTGATCGGCTTGCCAGGTGATGTGATTCGCTACACCAACGACAAGCAGTTGTTCATCAACGGCCAGTTGGTGGCCAAGCAGTTGATCGGTTCGGAGCCGGGCACGCTGGGCAGCGCAGAGCTTTACAACGAGAAGCTGGGCGAAGTGGAACACCAGATCCGTCAGGAAATGAGCCGCTACCGCGCGCCGCCTGATCATGAATGGACCGTTCCGGCCGCGCACTACTTCATGATGGGCGACAACCGCGACAATTCGAATGACAGCCGTTACTGGGATGATCCCAACATTCCCAAGGACGAGCTGGGCATGGTCCCCGACAAGAACATCGTCGGCAAGGCCTTCGCGGTCTGGATGAGCTGGCCTGAACCCAAGCTCAGCCACTTTCCGAACTTCTCGCGAGTCGGTCTGATCAAGTAACCGATGCGGCGCTGCCATTGGCAGCGCCGTATGTCATTCAGGGCCATGTTGCGTGGCCGATCTCGCAGGTGACAGGGAAGGGCTACTCTTGAAAACAATCATGACGTCTGCCGGTCCGCAAAAAGGCCTCTCGTTCATCGGCTGGCTGGTGTTGCTGGCGATTCTGGCCTTCGCCGGAAGCGCTGCCGCCAAGATCGTGCCGCATTACATGGACTACCTGTCTATGAAGAAAATCATCGAAAGTGCCGGCACTGACCGCACGGCAGACATCACCAACGCCGGTGACCTTTACGCCTACGTGGCCAAAGGTATGCAGGTTAATAACATTCGGGATTTGGATTTGAACAAGGCGTTAACTGTGACGACGGAGAACAACAGGTTCCTCGCTCATTTGAACTACGAAAAACGTGAGTCACTGATCCAGAACATCGATCTGGTGGTCAAGTTCGACCACGAATTCAGCGTGGGTAAACCGTGAGCGTTTCATTGAGTCGCCTGGAGCGTCAGCTCGGCTATACCTTCAAGGATCAGGAGCTGATGATCCTGGCCCTGACCCACCGCAGCTTTGCCGGACGCAACAACGAGCGTCTGGAATTCCTCGGTGATGCCATTCTCAACTTCGTCGCCGGCGAAGCGCTGTTCGAGCGTTTCCCCCAGGCGCGTGAAGGTCAGTTGTCCCGTCTGCGCGCCCGTCTGGTGAAAGGCGAGACCCTTGCGCTTCTGGCCCGCGGTTTCGATCTGGGCGAATACCTGCGCCTGGGCTCGGGTGAGTTGAAGAGCGGCGGCTTTCGCCGTGAGTCGATTCTGGCTGACGCACTGGAAGCCCTGATCGGTGCGATCTACCTCGACGCCGGCATGGACATGGCAAGGGAGCGCGTGCTCGCCTGGCTGGCCAGCGAGTTCGAAACCCTGACGCTGGTCGACACCAACAAAGACCCGAAAACACGGCTGCAGGAATTCCTTCAGTCACGCGCCTGCGATCTGCCACGCTATGAAGTGGTGGATATCCAGGGCGAGCCGCATTGCCGAATCTTCTTCGTCGAATGCGAGATCTCTTTATTGAATGAAAAAAGCCGGGGACAAGGCGTAAGCCGTCGCATTGCCGAACAGGTAGCAGCGGCCGCAGCCCTTATCGCCCTGGGTGTGGAGAATGGCAATGACTGATTCACCTGCAACACGCTGTGGCTATGTTGCCATTGTTGGCCGGCCAAACGTGGGCAAGTCGACGCTGCTGAACCACATCCTCGGCCAGAAACTGGCAATCACGTCGCGCAAGCCGCAGACGACCCGGCACAACATGCTTGGCATCAAGACTGAAGGCGCCGTGCAGGCGGTCTATGTCGATACCCCCGGCATGCACAAAAACAGCGACAAAGCGCTTAACCGCTACATGAACAAGACCGCCTCGGCAGCGTTGAAAGACGTCGACGTGGTGATTTTCGTGGTCGACCGCACCAAGTGGACCGAAGAGGACCAGATGGTTCTCGAGCGCGTGCAGTACGTGACCGGCCCGTTGATCGTGGCGCTGAACAAGACCGATCGCATCGAAGACAAGAGCGCGCTGATGCCGCACTTGTCCTGGTTGCAGGAGCAGCTGCCGAACGCCCAGATCATCCCGATCTCGGCGCAGCAGGGGCACAACCTGGAAGCGCTGGAGAAGGTCATTGCCGATCAGTTGCCGGAGAATGAGCACTTCTTCCCGGAAGATCAGATCACCGACCGCAGCAGCCGTTTTCTCGCAGCGGAACTGGTGCGCGAGAAGATCATGCGTCAGCTTGGCGCCGAGCTGCCGTACCAGATCACCGTCGAGATCGAGCAATTCAAGCAGCAGGGCAAAACGCTGCATATTCACGCGCTGATTCTGGTCGAGCGCGACGGGCAGAAGAAAATCATCATTGGCGACAAGGGCGAGCGCATCAAGCGTATCGGCTCGGATGCGCGTCGTGACATGGAAGTGCTGTTCGACTCCAAGGTCATGCTCAATCTGTGGGTCAAGGTCAAAGGCGGCTGGTCCGATGACGAGCGCGCGTTGCGTTCGCTGGGTTACGGCGACTTGTAATCTAAGCAGTCTGGTTGTGCCGAACACGTGTGGGAGCGAGCTTGCTCGCGAAGAGGATGTGACATTCAGCATTTGATGTTGACTGGGATCGCCTGTTCGCAGGCAACCTCACTCCCACAGTCGTTTCAGATGGCCCGTTCTGCCGCGTTCTTTCATCGAGATAGCCATGTCACAGACCCCTCCCGTCGGTCAGCTCGCTTATGTGTTGCACAGTCGTGCGTACCGCGAAAACAGCGCACTGGTCGATTTCATCACCCCGCAGGGTCGGTTGCGTGCGGTGTTGCGCAGCGCTCGGGGAAAGGCGGGGACGATGGCGCGGCCCTTCGTGCCGCTCGAAGTGGAGTTTCGCGGCCGGGGCGAGCTGAAGAACGTGGGGCGCATGGAAGGCGTCGGCGTCGCCACGTGGCTGGAAGGCGAGGCGCTGTTCAGCGGTCTCTATCTCAATGAATTGCTGATTCGTCTGTTGCCCGCCGAAGACCCGCACCCGGGCGTGTTCGAGCATTACGCTGCGACCCTTGTGGCCCTGGCCGAAGGGCGCGCGCTGGAACCGTTGCTGCGCTCGTTCGAATGGCGGCTGCTGGACGATCTCGGTTACGGCTTTGCGCTGGATGCAGACGTCAACGGCGATCCACTGGCCAGCGACGGCCTGTACCGGCTTCAGGTGGACGCAGGCCTTGAGCGGGTGTATCTGTTTCAGCCGGGATTGTTTCAGGGCGCCGAATTGCAGGCGATGTCTGAAGCGGACTGGACTTCGCCGGGCGCGCTGTCGGCGGCCAAGCGTCTGATGCGCCAGGCCCTGGCCGTGCATCTGGGTGGGCGGCCGCTTGTCAGCCGTGAATTGTTTCGCAAACTCTAGCGTCCTGCGGCGCAAACCTAGAAAATCCTTCCTCGCTTGCGCAATCAGCCACTACTGGCTGGCACCGCCACAGTAATCAGGAGAACCCCGTGACCCACAGCACTCGCATTCTGCTCGGCGTGAACATCGACCACGTTGCTACCCTGCGCCAGGCCCGCGGGACGCGCTATCCCGATCCGGTCAAGGCCGCGCTGGATGCCGAGGAAGCGGGTGCCGACGGCATCACCGTGCATTTGCGTGAGGACCGTCGGCACATTCAGGAGCGCGATGTGTTGCTGCTGAAAGACATGCTGCAAACGCGCATGAATTTCGAGATGGGCGTCACCGAAGCGATGATGGCGTTCGCCGAGCGCATTCGGCCGGCGCACATCTGTCTGGTGCCGGAAACCCGTCAGGAACTGACCACGGAGGGCGGGCTGGATGTCGCCGGTCAGGAAGCGCGCATCAAGGCGGCGGTGGAGCGGTTGTCTGCCATCGGCAGCGAAGTGTCGCTGTTCATCGACGCCGATGAGCGCCAGATTGCCGCGTCGGCCCGGGTTGGCGCGCCGGCCATCGAGCTGCACACGGGCCGTTATGCCGATGCCGAAACCCCGGCGGCCGTCGCCGAAGAGCTCAAGCGGGTTGCCGATGGCGTTGCTTTTGGTCTGGCCCAGGGCCTGATCGTCAATGCCGGTCATGGTTTGCACTATCACAACGTTGAAGCGGTCGCGGCGATCAAGGGCATCAACGAACTGAACATCGGCCATGCGCTGGTGGCCCATGCCCTGTTTGTCGGCTTCAAGTCCGCGGTATCGGAGATGAAGGCGTTGATTCTGGCAGCGGCGAGTTCTTCTCACCGCCAGTGATCTGAGGGAGCGACCACCATCGCCTTCGCGAGCAAGCTCGCTCCCACGGGTGATTTGTCCGCACTGACCGCTGCGGTGTTGTCATGCTCCATGAGCGCGCGCGATGGCGCTGTTGTGGGTTTACGGCTTGCGCCCGACGATCACCGCACGCCGCGGTGCCGGCAGTCCTTCCACGGTCTTGCTGTGATCAGCGGGATCGAGAAAGTCGCTCAATGATTGAAAACGCATCCAGTCGGTGCCGCGCTGTTCCTCTACCGTGGTGGTGCTGACGTCGACGCAGCGCACATCCACAAAACCCGCGCGGCGCAGCCACAGTTCCAGCGCCGGGACTGAGGGCAGGAACCAGACGTTGCGCATCTGCGAGTAGCGGTCTTCCGGCACCAGCACCTGATTCGCGTCGCCTTCGACCACCATGGTTTCCAGCACCAGCTCGCCGCCTTTGACCAGGCAATCCTTGAGTGCCAGCAGGTGATCGATGGGGGATTTGCGGTGATAGAGCACGCCCATGGAGAACACCGTGTCGAAGCCTTCCAGCCGCGCGGGTAGATCTTCCAGGGTGAACGGCAGGTGCCATGCCGGCAGGTTCGGCAGGTAGCGCTGCATGGCCTGGAACTGGCAGAAGAACAGCCAGTTCGGGTCAACGCCGATCACGCTGTCGGCCCCGGCCCCCAGCATGCGCCACTGGTAATAGCCGTTGCCGCAGCCCACATCCAGAACGCGCTTGCCTCTCAGATCAAGGTGCGGCGACACCCGCGACCATTTCCAGTCCGAGCGCCATTCGGTGTCGACGTGCACGCCGAACACATCAAAAGGGCCTTTGCGCCACGGCGACAGGCCCATCAGCGCCGCACGGGTCTGCTCGCGGGTGGCATCGTCGCAGTCGGCGTCGAGGATAAAATCGTCCTTGAGCTCGATGCGGCTTGGCGTCAGATCAGGCAAGGCATTCAGGGCGCCTTGCCAGCGTTCGAGGTCGCCGTGACCCTTTTCCATCTTCGCGTCGAGTTGCGCCTGCAGGCCTTGGGCCCAGGCATACAGTGGCGTGCCCGCCAGACGGCGGACCAGGGGAGCGAGATCAATCATGGCAGGGCAATCAACGAGGCGAAATTAAGGCACTGGAACCAGGGCACGACTTTACTGAAACCGGCGGCCAGCAAGCGTTCGCGGTGCTGCTCAAGGCTGTCGGGCTTCATCACATTTTCGATCGCGCTGCGTTTCTGCGCGATCTCCAGCTCGCTGTAACCGTTGGCGCGCTTGAAGGCGACGTGCAGATCGCTGAGCAGCGCGTGCTCTTCGGTGTCATCAAAGCGCAGCTTCTCCGACAGGATCAGCGCGCCGCCGGGCAGCAGCGACTGGCGGATGCGAGTCAACAGGGCGAGGCGTTGCTCGGGGGCGATGAACTGCAGGGTGAAGTTCAGGGCGACCACCGAAGCCGGCTCAAACGCTAGATTCAAGATATCGCCTTCGATGACCTCCACCGGCAGCAGCTCCTGGTACATCGAGTCCTGAGCGTTCAGGTACTCCCGGCAGCGCTCGACCATTGCCGACGAGTTGTCGATGGCGATCACCCGGCAATCCTCGGTCCGCACATGCCGGCGCAACGCCTGGGTGACGGCGCCCAGCGAACTGCCCAGGTCGTAGAGCACGCTGTGGGGCTGGGCGAACTGCGCCGCGAGCACGCCGAGGTTTTCGACGATGGTCGGGTAGCCCGGTACCGAGCGCTTGATCATGTCCGGAAACACCCGCACGACGTCTTCGTTGAAAGCGAAGTCGGGCACCTGGGGCAGCGGCTGGGCGAATAGGCGGTCGGGTTCTGGGCTCACGGCGATTCCGGGGGACAAGGCGAAAAGTGCGGCATTTTAGCCAATTCCGTCCCTCGGCTGGAACCTCATCTCATCGTTCGTGTGCAGACGTTTGCCCCTCAACGGCAAAAGCCGCCCCGGTTGCACTTGGGCGGCTGAGACGCAACCCGTGTTATCAGTATGTCCAGCTTACCGATGCGGTGAAGTTGCGTGGATCACCGAAGTTGCTTTGGTTGTAGCGCAGGCTCTGTTGGTATTTCTCGTTGGTGAGGTTGTTGAGGTTGAACTGGGTGCTCCAGTGCTGATCGATGTCATAGCGGGTCATCAGGCCGATGAGCGCGTAGGCCTCCTGCCGGGCGGCCGGTGCGTCGTCGTTCTGGGTCTTGCTCTGCCAGCTCAGGCTGCCGCCGACCTTGACCTTCGGTGCCATTGGCAACTGGTAGGTCATGGACGACGTCAGGGCGTGGCGCGGGATGAATTTGCGCGCACGGCTGTCGTTGTCGTCGGTGATATAGACGTAGGTGTACCCGCCGTTGATTTGCAGGCCGGGTGCCACTTCGCCGGACGCTTCCAGCTCCAGGCCGCTGCTGTCGTAGGACATCGCCTCGTACACGTAGCCGCCAAGGCTGGCGTCATACACCGAACTGCCCGGCACGTTGTCCTGCTTGGCATGGAACACCGCTGCGCTGACGTTGAGCTTCTTGTCCAGCAACTGGCCCTTGATGCCCGCTTCATAGCTTTTGCCTTCAAGCGGATCGAGCACCCGGCCTTGGCCGTCGAGGTAATACTGCGGATTGAAGACTTCGGTGTAACTGGCGTACAGCGCGTATTCGGGGGTCAGGTCGTAGACGATGCCGGCGTACGGCGTGACTTTGCCGTGAATGCGCACCTTGCGCGCGGAGCCGTAGTTGTCGCCATTGCTGTCGGCGCTGAGCATGCGGGCACCGGTGATCACATGCAGGTCGTCGGTCAGGCTGAAACGCGCGCCGGCGTAGACGCTCTTCTGGCGATCGGTGTAGTTCGACGTCGCAGCGGGCAACGCGGCGACGTAATTCGGCCGCGGCAGGTAGCCATGCAGCGCATCTTCAAGGGTGACAGGCGAGTAGTTGAGTATGTCGCCATACTGCGAGGATTCGCGGTTGCGCTGGCGTGCAGCGTTCGCCCCCAGCGTGAGTTGATGTTCGCGACCGCCCAGCATGAAGGGGCCGCTCAGGGAGTAATCGCCACTGAGTTCGAGGTTTTTGTCTTTGTACTTGGAGCCCAGACCGCTGTAGCCGGTCGGCGAGTCGGTGGAGCTCAACATGTAGAACATCTCGGTGTCTTCGCGGTGCTCGGCGCCGGCGACGGTCAGCTTCGACTTCCAGTCATTGGCGAAGGTGTGCTCCCACTCGGCAAACGCGCGTTGCGTGTGAACATCCCAATGCACCCACGGCTGGGAAATATTGGAATGGGTGCTGCTGTAATGGATGGCGTTGCCATTGCCATCGACCAACGGCAGTGCGCCCCAGCTTGAGCCATTGGCGTTGGTTTTCTGGTCTTCGTAACCAAGGGTCAGCGTGTCACTGTCGCTCAAGTCGAATGCCAGCAGACCGCTGAAGATGTTCTTCTCGCGAGAGTAGCGATCAAGGTATGAGTTGCCGTTCTCGTTGGCGTAGATGACGCGTCCGCGCACGTTGCCTGAGTCGGTCAGTGGCCCGGAAACGTCGATGTCCACCCGGCGTTTGTCCCAGGAACCGGCAGTCACGTCGATCTTCGCCTGGGGATCGTAGGTCGGGCGTTTGCGGATGAAGTTGACCGTGGCCGAAGGGTTGCCGGATCCGGACATCAAACCGTTGGCGCCGTGAACGATATCGACCTGTTCGTAGGGCGCCAGGTCAATGTCGCCCACCAGCAACCCATTGGTCATCGGCATGGCCGTGCCGTCGTACTGGAAGTTGTTGATGTCGAAACCGCGCGCGGTGAAATAGGTGCGGTCAGTTTCGACTTTTTGCACGTTGACGCCGGGGGTACTGGTTAATACGTCGCGAATGCTGTTGAGCTTGAAGTCATCCATTTGCTCGCGCTTGATGTTGGTAATACCTTGAGGCGTTTGCTGTTTGGTCAGGTCCAGCCGGGTAGTGGTACTGCCGGGTTTGCCTTGATAACCGAGCGGGTCGCCGGTGTCACCGTAGGTGGCCGTTGACGTCACGTCGGTGGCGGGCAGGCTGAGCGCTGTGTCTTCGGCATTCGCTGTGTTAAGCACGCTCAGTGCGATTAACGAAAGGGCCTTTGGGCAAAAGGGGATCGAGTGGCGCATGGCGGGCGAAGCTCCGGCGAATGTAACGAATGATGATGGTTCTCAAGTATCGGCAAGTTATAATTGAGAATCAATGTCATTTATCGATGTTCACCCCACCGCATTAAAGCTTTCCCATCCTCAGTCGAAGAACCTTAGTTGCAACCCATTTCATTACCAGACACAGGGAACCGTGGCATGCATGCGTTCAAGGCGTTGTACGAGTCCGTCGAGCGGCAGTTTTTCGATTCTTTGACCAAGAAGCTGTCGAGCCTTTTCCTGATGGTGGTGGTGAGCGCCGTGGTGTACTGGGTGGCCGTGAGCATCCGCGCGGACATTCTGCTTCAGTTGCGCGCCGCGCAGCTGCCGGCGGGGACGCTAGGCATGATCGAAGGCAAACTCGATGTGCTGAGCAACGCCATTCTGGGCAGTACGCTGTTCACCCTGTGTCTGGTCAGTTTCATGGTCTGGTATTTCCGCCACCTGATCGTGCGGCCGGTGACCCAGATGACGCTGGCGCTGGAAGGCATTGCCAATGGCGAGGGCGACCTGTCCAAGGACTTGCCGCTGTTGACCCATGATGAAATTCGCGTGCTGGCGAGCACCTGCAACCGGTTTCTCGCCAAGCAGCGGGAGATCATCAGCAGCGTTCAGGCGCTGACCGTGCACATTGCCGTGGAGTCCGCGCGCTCGCTGAAAAACATCAGCGATTCCAGCGACAGCGCGACCCATCAGGCGCGCTTCGCCAGGGAAGTCATGGAGCAGAGCAACGACGCAGTCGGGCGGATTGCCGAGGTATCCCGCCAGACCCAGGGCATTTCCGGGACCACCGCGCAGAACCTCAGCATGGCCCGCGACTCCTACACCGAGCTGCTGGAAGTGACCGGCAACATCAGTGAGATTTCCACCAGCCTGAATGAGTTCGGTACGCTGGTGTCGGCGTTGAACCAACGCTCGTCGAGCATCAAATCCATCGTCGGATTGATTCAACAGATTTCCTCCCAGACCAACCTTCTGGCGCTCAACGCGGCGATCGAGGCGGCGCGTGCGGGGGAGAGCGGCCGTGGTTTCGCGGTGGTTGCCGACGAAGTCCGGACCCTGGCCCAGAACGTCAGTCGCGCCACCGAGGACATTTCCCAGAACATCGACGCCATGCTGTTGGAAGTGAGCTCGACCCACGAGCAGACCACCCAGATCAGCCACAGCGCCCGGGAGACCCAGAAAGTGGTCGAGCGCGCGTCGGGGCATTTTGAAAGCATGATCGGCGATTTCGAATCCACTCACATCAAGTTGGAAGACATCGCCTCGCACATCTTGCAGTTCGCCGACAGCAACACCGGCATCAATACCCGCGTCACCCAGATTCATGCGGACAGCCAGTCCATCGACCAGCGCATGCAGCATTCCGCCACCGCCACCCGCGATCTCTCGGGCGTGGCGGAAAAGGTCCAGGCGCTGCTGGGCCGGTTCGTCCTCGGGCATGGTGCGCTGGACGCCGGCATTACCCGCGCCAGTCATTGCCGTGACCGGCTCCAGGTGCGCCTGGCCGCGCTGCAACGTGAAGGGGTCAACCTGTTCGATCAGAACTACAAACTGATCCCCGGGACTGACCCCAAGCAATACACGACCAGCTACAGCGAGCGCTTCGCCCAGATCTGTCAGGAGGAGTGCGACGCGCTGACCAAAGGCACGCTGGGGGGCAAGGTCACCTTCATCGTCGACGCCAAGGGCTACTGCCCGGTGAATAACAGCTGGGTGTCGAAAAAACCTACGGGTGACCGGGCTGTCGACCTGCCGGTCTGCCGGAACAAGCGCATGTTCGCTGACCCCATCGGCCTGCGTGCAGCGGGTAACCAACAGCGCTTCCTGTTGCAAACCTACCTGCGCGACACGGGGGAAATCATGACCGAGATCGACGTGCCGTTTTTCTTCGACGGCCGTCATTGGGGCAACTTGCGCATGGGCTTCGATGCGGCGCAGTTACTGACCGAATGACGGGGGCTTACGCCAGTGCCTGGCGACTTGCATGGACGGGGGCAGATTGATTTACGGAGACGCGTGTAAATACATGGACGGGGACACATGGACGGGGACAGATTTATTTACCATGGACGGGGACAGATTTATTTACGGAGAAGCGTGTAAATAAATCAGTCCCCTTTCGATCATGTAAATAAATCAGTCCCCTTTCGATCAGTTCACGGTGATCACGCAATCGAAGGTGCGTTCTGGCGCCACTTCCGGCGCCCACGGCTGCTGGTAGACCATCATCAGATGGCCCGTGCCTGCATTGGCGGCTCGGTAGCGCCAGACCGACTGACCGCCTTCACCCACCAGGCCTACATCTTTAGAGGCATTGAACACCTCCGGCCCGAGGCTGGCGAGTATCGACGGCGCGGGGTTTTGCATCAGCCAGCGGTGCCCGGTGGTGGGGTTGCTGGGCAGCATCAGCATGAGGGTCTGGCCGGTTTTGAGGGTGAGCGGGCAGTCTTGCTGATCGTCCAGGGAAACGATCTGCTTCGGTGTCGCCGCGCAAGCGGCAAGGAGGGAGAGGCTGAGCGGGACGAGCAGGCGGGCAGGGGTCATGAAGGCTCCGGTCGTGGGCAACGTTTGGGGTGAGGATAACCGAAGATCGGGTGGTTTTAAGCGTGCCTGGACGGGGACAGATTAATTTACGGAGAAGCGTGTAAATAAATCTGTCCCCTTTGATGGTGATGCTTTAAATAAATCAGTCCCCTTTGATGCGCTGCCCCGTGATGCTCGGTTCAGCCTGCACCTCAACCACGTTCGCAGGTGACTGGGCCAAATGCGTTGGTTCAGAGAACGAATTGGGAAATGTACCTGGAAATTTCGACGATGGAGGTCTTCCCGGTGAATTCGAACTTCACTTTGCCGAGGGCGGAGAAGTAGATCTCGAGTTCCGAGTCGAGGTCGAAGGTGCCGGACGTTTCCACCGAGTAGGCCACGATGTTTTTATACGGCAATGAAGTGAAGTCCTTCTTGCTGCCGGTAATGCCTTGCACGTTGACGGAAATGATCCGCTTGGTCGTGAAGACGACGCCGTCGCGCATCGACTTGTAGGCGTCGATGACGGTTTCATCCTCAAGCAGCAGCGCAGCCACACGCTCAGCGTATTCGTTGTTCTGCTTGAGTTTGAAAAAGCCTTTGTTGTTGAAGTCGAGCATGTTGAACTCCTTGTCTGAAGCCCACTTCCACAGGTCACGATTCGCCCCTGTGGAAGTGATGCTGGTCCGTCTTAGAACAATATCTTCGCCACATCCGCAAAGCGTTTGGCGAAGTGTGCGGTGATGCCTTCTTTCAGGTAATCCGGCAGTTCTTCGAAGTTGCCTCGGTTGGCTTCCGGGAGGATCAGCTCGTAGATCTTCTGCCGCCGCGCCGCAATGACCTTCTCCCGCACGCCGCCAATCGGCAGTACGTGGCCGGTCAGGGTCAGTTCGCCGGTCATCGCCACGCCTTTTTTCGGCGCCTGGTTACGCGCCAGCGACAGCAGCGCGCTGGCCATGGTGACGCCCGCACTTGGCCCGTCTTTCGGCGTCGCACCTTCCGGCACGTGCAAGTGGACGAAGGCTTCGTCGAAGAAGCTCTTATCGCCGCCAAACTTCGCCAGATTGGAGCTGACGTAGCTGTAGGCGATTTCGGCAGATTCCTTCATCACGTCGCCCAGCTGGCCGGTGAGCTTGAAGCCGCGGTTGAGCGTATGGATCCGTGTCGCTTCGATCGGCAGCGTCGCGCCGCCCATGCTGGTCCAGGCCAGGCCGGTGATCACGCCGGTGCCCGACAGCACTTGCTCGTTGCGGAACACCGCCATGCCCAAGGAGGCTTCCAGTTCTTTCGGGCCGATCTTGACCACGGTGTCCGGGTTGTCCAGCAGCTTGACCACCGCTTTGCGCACCAGTTTGCCCAGCTGTTTTTCCAGCTGCCGCACACCGGCTTCCCGCGCGTACCCGTCAATCACCGCGCGCAATGCACTGTCGCTGATCATCAGGCTGTTTTTCGAAACGCCGGCCTTGGCTAGTTGCTTGGGCCACAGGTGGCGCTTGGCAATGGCGAGCTTTTCTTCGGTGATATAGCCGGACAGCCGAATCACTTCCATCCGGTCCAGCAGCGGGCCGGGGATCGAGTCCAGGGTGTTCGCGGTGCAGATGAACAGGACCTTGGAGAGGTCCAGACGCAGGTCCAGATAGTGGTCGAGGAATTCGACGTTCTGTTCCGGGTCCAGGGTTTCGAGCAGCGCCGAGGCCGGGTCGCCCTGGAAGCTCTGGCCCATCTTGTCGATCTCGTCGAGCATGATGACCGGGTTCATGACCTCCACGTCTTTCAGCGCCTGCACCAGCTTGCCCGGCTGGGCGCCGATGTACGTGCGACGGTGGCCCTTGATCTCGGCCTCGTCGCGCATGCCGCCAACGCTGAAACGGTAGAACGGACGGCCCAGGGATTCTGCGATGGATTTGCCGACGCTGGTTTTACCCACGCCCGGCGGGCCGACCAGCAGCACGATGGAGCCGGAGATTTCACCCTTGTAGGCGCCGACGGCCAAGAACTCGAGGATGCGGCTCTTGATGTCATCAAGGCCAGCGTGGTGTTGATCGAGCACCTTGCGCGCATGTTTCAGATCGAGCTTGTCGTCACCGAACACGCCCCACGGCACCGAGCTTGCCCAGTCCAGGTAATTACGGGTGACGGCGTATTCCGGCGAACCGGTTTCCAGCACCGACAGCTTGTTGATCTCTTCGTCGATGCGCTTGCGCGCCTGCGGCGGCAGGGTCTTGCCCACCAGACGCTCTTCGAACTGTTCGATGTCAGCGCTGCGGTCGTCCTTGGTCAGCCCCAGTTCCTGCTGAATGACTTTGAGCTGTTCCTTGAGGAAGAACTCACGCTGGTGCTCGCCGATCTTGCGGTTCACTTCGGCGGAGATTTCTTTCTGCAGGCGCGCGACTTCGACTTCCTTGCGCAGCATCGGCAGTACTTTTTCCATGCGCTTGAGCACGGGCACGCAATCGAGCACCTGCTGCAGCTCGACGCCTGTGGCGGAAGTCAAGGCGGCGGCGAAGTCGGTCAGCGGCGACGGGTCGTTGGGGCTGAAGCGATTGAGGTAGTTCTTCAATTCTTCGCTGTACAGCGGGTTGAGCGGCAGCAGCTCCTTGATCGCGTTGATCAGCGCCATGCCGTAGGCCTTGACCTCGTCGGTCGGCTCGTTGGGCTGATGGGGGTATTCGACCTCCACCAGAAACGGCGGGCGGTGGTGCTTGAGCCAAGTCTTGATGCGCACGCGGCTCAGGCCCTGGGCGACGAACTGCAGCTTGCCGTTTTCACGGCTGGCGTGGTGAACCTTGACCAGCGTGCCGTACTCCGGCAACGCCTTGGTGTCGAAATGACGGGGATCGTCGGGCGGGGTGTCCATGAAGAACAGCGCCAGGGAGTGGTGATCAGACTTGCTGACCAGCTCCAGCGTTTCGGCCCAGGGCTCTTCGTTGACGATGACCGGCAGCACTTGGGCGGGGAAGAAAGGACGGTTGTGGATCGGAATGATGTACACCTGATCCGGCAGGTTCTGGCCGGGCAGGGCGAGGCGCTTGCTGTCGGAGCCGAGGATTTCGTGCTCGTGATCGTCGTCCGGGTGCGGCTGGTTGGCGTCGGATTGCTGGTCGCTCATGGGGCACCTGCATAAATGGAGATGAGCCTTAGATGGGGCAGATTGGCTCAGGTTTCAATAGCGTCGGTCGATAGCAATGACGGGGGATCGTTTTAAAGCCTGTAAGGCGTTGCGCCAGGCCTTGGCATTCCATTAATGAAGGCCATGTGCTTTGCTGGAAGTCCGTCTGATATCGCTGACCGCCGATGTGGGCTACGCTGGAAATCATAGCCACGGAGGCTCTGCCGGCCTCGCTGTCTGGAACATCTGTCATGCGCCACGTTTTTATTTCATTGTTGCTGGTTGTAACCGCGCTGCAGGGCACCCTTGCCAGTGCGGCCAGCCTGACCGCCGAATTCGTTGATGCCCAGGGCAAGCCGCTTCCCGACGCGGTGCTTACCCTGCGCGGCGCAACGGCGCCGCCTGCCGGGCCGATGAAAGCCGACATGGACCAGCGCGATGTGCAATTTGCCCCCCACGTGCTGGCCGTCCGCAGCGGGACGGAAATCAGTTTCCCCAACAGCGATCAAATCCGCCATCAGGTGTATTCGTTCTCGACGCCCAAGCGTTTTGAATTGCGGTTGTATGGTGGTACCCCGTCGGCCCCCGTGCTGTTCGACAAGCCGGGCGTGGTCGTGCTCGGCTGCAACGTCCACGACAACATGATCGGGTATGTGTACGTCACCGACGATGGCTGGTTCGGCGTCAGCAACGACAAGGGCGCTCTGACCCTGGATCAAGTGCCCGCCGGTCACTACGCCGTCACTCTCTGGCACCCCCAGGGGGCCGACATGCTGCCCGTGTCCGGTGGCGACATCGACATTCCGGCCGGCGGCCTCAAGCAACGGTTCAGCATCGCTGTGCAGCCCAATGCCGATAACACCCCGGCCGCGCCGACGCCCAGCGCGTTCGGCGATGCCTTTCATAAAGCAGCCCACGAATGAAGGTGCGCATCAGCTTCCAGGCGCGGATTGCCGGCGTGTTGATCATGCTGCTGCTGATCGTGGTCTTCGCCGTATTTATTGCGGTGAGAGCGGCGACCCAGGACGCGGTTCGCAAGCAGGCCCAGGCACAGCTCGAAGTCGGCACCCGGGTGTTCGAAGGTTTGCTTGAAATGCGCGGCAAGCGGCTGCGCGACGCCGTGCAATTGCTGTCCACCGATTTCGGCTTCCGTGACGCCGTGGCATCGGCGGACTCGGCGACCATCCGCTCGGTGCTACTCAATCACGGCGCCAGAATCAACGCCAATGACATGTTCCTGCTGGGCATGGACGGCACGGTCATGGCCAGCACCGTCGCGCAGATCCCCGAAGGCTCGCCGTTCCCCTACACCCAGGCGTTGCGTGAGCTCAAGGGTAAGAATCAGTCGATGCTCATCGTGCCGTTGCAGGGCCAGCCGCACTTGCTGGTGGAGAGCACGGTCCTCGCACCGCTGCCGATTGCGCGCGTGGTGATGGGCTTCAGCATGGACGGTGATCTGGCGCAGGAACTGCGCTCGTTGAGCGGTTTGCAGGTGTCGTTTCTGTCGATCGTGCAAAAGCAGCCGGGTCAGATGATCAGCACTCAACCGGCGCCGCTGTTCGACAGCCTGCGCGGGGTGATGATGAACCCGCCCAGCGACGAGATGCAGATGACCGAGCATCAGAACCAGAGTTTTCTGAGCAAAACCCTGCGCCTGGGGAGCAACAGCGACAGCGAGGTCGTCGCCCTGCTGCAGAGCCCGCTGGATCAGGCCATGCAGGCATTCGCGCCGCTGGACAAGACGCTGTTCTGGATCACTGTCGTGGCGCTGGCGTGCTCGCTGGTCGGCGCGTTGTTACTGGCGCGCAACCTGTCGCGGCCGGTCAGTGCCCTGGCCCAGGCCGCCCGGCGCATTGGCGAAGGTGATTACGCCACCCCCGTGGTGCTGGATCGCCGGGATGAACTGGGGCTGCTCGCCAGCGCTATCAATTCGATGCAGAGCGGGATCGCCGAGCGTGAGCTGCAACTGGCCCACAACGCCCTGCATGATCCAATCACCGGGCTGCCCAATCGCGCGCTGGTCATGGAACGCCTCGGCAGCGCAGTCATTGCTCAACGGCCAGTGGCCCTGCTTTATCTGGGCATCGATAACTTCCGCGCGATCAGCACCAACGTTGGTCTCGAGGGAGTCGAGCAACTGCTGCGCATCATCAGCGAGCAACTGCAGGAGCCGCTGCGTCCTGGTGATACGGTGGCGCGGCTCTCCGACAACGAATTTCTGCTGCTGGTGCACAACGCTGAAACCGACAGTGCCGTCGCGGTGGCCGACCGGCTGCAGCGTCTATTGGTCAAGCCTCAGCGCATTGGCGAGCAGGACATCGCGATGGATGCCTGCATCGGCATCGCGGCCTATCCGGCCAATGGCGATTCGGCGTCCGAGTTGCTCAGACGTGCCTCCATTGCGCGGCAAGACGCGGCGCAGCTGCCGGGGCGTCTGCAGGTCTATGTGGACGGTCGGGATGTCGCCCACTTGCGCCAGATCAGCCTGATCCGCGACCTGCGTCAGGCCGCACGCAATGGCGAACTGTCCCTGCATTACCAGCCCAAACTGGACATCCGCAACGGCCGCGTGACTCAGGCCGAAGCCTTGCTGCGCTGGCAGCACCCGCAATTCGGCTCGGTGTCCCCGGCCGAGTTCATCGTGCTGGCAGAGCGCACCGGCAGTATTCAGATCCTCACCAACTGGGTGATCGAAGAAGCCCTGCGCCAGTTGGCCGAATGGGCGTATCGCGGTCTGGTTCTGCAGGTGTCGGTGAACATCTCGGCGGACGACCTGTTGGACGGCAATCTGGCTGACCGCGTTGCTGCGCTGCTCAAGCTGTACCGCGTGCCGGCCGAACAGTTGATTTTCGAGATCACCGAAAGCGCCATCATGCGCGAGCCCGAGCAGTCGCTGAAGGTGCTCAATCGCCTGCGCGAATTCGGCATCAGCCTGTCGGTGGATGATTTCGGCACCGGTTACTCCTCGCTGGCGCACCTCAAGCGGCTGCCGGTGCAGGAATTGAAGATCGATCAGTCCTTCGTGCGCGATCTGGATGAAACCAGCGAAGACGCCGTCATCGTGCGGTCGACCATCGAGATGAGCCACAACCTGGGCCTGAAGGTGGTCGCCGAGGGCGTCGAGTACGAACACAGCCTCCGTCTGCTGGAGCGGTGGCATTGCGATACCGCGCAAGGCTACCTGATCAGCCGTCCGCTCGATGCGATCGCTTTCGAAGCCTGGATTGCCCGCTCCCAGCTCCCACCCCGCATGACGGTGTATTGATGGAACACGGACTTATGGCACGACGCCTTTCGACGTACTTGAATCCCGTGCTGCTTGCCAGCGTGGTCGGAGGCTGTGCGACATGGTTCGCGCCGGCAGTCGGAGCCGAGCAGGGGCGCCTGATCGCCACCGGCGGCGCCAGCAGCATTGAAGGCGGCGCAGGCGGCGGGATCATCCCCTGGGCCATGCTGGCCGGGTATGACGAGCAGGGCGAGTGGGGCGGCAACGCGTTCGCCACCCACGTCGACTTGCCGGACTACACCCTCGATGTGGTCGGCGCTGCAGCGTCCTACGGCAATCGAGTTGAGGTTTCCTACGCCCATCAACGCTTCGACCTGGGCTCACTGGTCAGCAAGCTCAACCTCCCGGATGACAACCTCACCCAGGACATCTTCGGCGTGAAGGTTCGCCTGTTTGGCGACCTGATCTACGATCAGTTGCCGCAGGTGTCGGCGGGGCTGGAATACAAACACCAGAATGATTTCCTCATCCCCAGCCTGGTGGGCGCCAAGCGCGATTCGGACGTCGAGGGTTATGTCACCGCGAGCCGTCTGTTCATGGGCGCGGCCTTTGGCTACAACCTGGTGGTCAACGCCGGCCTGCGTTACAGCCGTGCCAACGAAACCGGGTTGATGGGCTTTGGCGGCGACCGGCGCGATACCCGCAGCGTACTGAAAGAGGGCGGCGCAGCCATCCTGTTCAACCCGCATTGGGCAGTGGGCATGGACTACCGCGAGAAGCCCGACAATCTGTCGTTCGCCGGCGAAAGCGACTGGGCGGACTTCTTTGTCGGCTGGTTTCCCAACAAGCATGTCTCCGTGGTGCTGGCCTATGCCCGGCTCGGTGAAATCGCCACGCTGGACAACCAGAACGGGACCTACCTTTCCGTGCAGGGGAGTTTCTGATGGGGCGGTCTCTGTGGCTGATTCTCGGGCTCAGTCTGTCGTTGCTGGCGGGGTGCGCCCAACAGCCGCCCAAGGACGACAGCCTCTATCAGGACTTGGGCCAGCGCGCCGGCATCCAGAAAATCGTCGAAGGCATGCTGCTGCACATCGCTCAGGATGACCGCATTTATAAATACTTCGCCAAGGTCGATATCGTTCGGGTACGCGACAAGCTGGTGGAAAGGTTTTGCGTCGAAGCCGGCGGGCCGTGCACGTACACCGGAGACTCCCTGGAAGAAGTGCACAAGGGCATGAAACTCAGCCGCAGCGATTTCAATGCGTTGGTCGAGAACCTTATCGATGCGATGAACGAGCAGCACATTGCGGTGACGACGCAGAACCGCTTTATTGCCAGGCTGGCGCCCCAGCGTGGTGAGGTGATCGAAAAGTAGGGGCGCTAGAGGGGCGCAAAAGGGGACAGATTTATTTACGGTGAAGCGTTGTAAATAAATCTGTCCCCTTTTGAGCGTTTCGGCGCGCAGAAAAAAAGGCGGTCACCTCACGGGACCGCCTTTTCTGTTACTGCACGACGCTAATCAGCGAAGCGGATCAATCCGGCAGTTTGTAGGCGATGACGTAATCGCCCTGTTTGGTGCCCAGCGAACCGTGACCGCCTGCAACGACCAGCACGTATTGCTTGCCGTCCTTGCCGGTGTAAGTCATCGGCGTGGTCTGGGCGCCTGCTGGCAGACGGCCTTCCCACAACTGCTTGCCGTTACGAACGTCGTAGGCGCGCAGGTACTGGTCCAGCGTGGCACTGAGGAACGACACACCACTGGCAGTGATGAACGTGCCGCCCAGGCTTGGAACGCCCATGGTCAGCGGGATCGGAACCGGCGCGCTGTCACGCACGGTGCCGTTCTTGTGCTTCCAGATGGTCTGGTGGTTGGTCAGATCGACCGCCGCCACATAACCCCACGCTGGCGCCTGGCACGGCAGGCCCATTGGCGACAGCATTGCTTCGAGGATCACACCGTAAGGCGCGCCCTTGTTCGGCTGCACGCCTTCGGTTTCGCTCTTGCGACCCGGGCCGCCTGCGACTTCAGCCGCCGGCACCAGTTTGGAACGGAACGCCATGTAGCTCGGGTTCACGAAAGCAATCTGACGCACCGGATCGACCGAAATGCCGCCCCAGTCGAACACGCCGAAGTTACCCGGGTACACCAACGTGCCTTGCAGCGACGGCGGAGTGAACGGACCTTCATAACGCAGGGATTTGAAGTCGATGCGGCAGAGCATCTGATCAAACGGCGTCACGCCCCACATGTCGCGCTCTTTCAGCGGCGGCGGCATGAAGTTCAGGTCGGACTTCGGCTGGGTAGGCGAGGTGTGATCGCCGGCGACAGCGCCTTGGGGTACAGGGATTTCGTTGATCGGCACGATGGGCTGACCGTTGCTGCGGTCCAGCACATAGATGCTGCCTTGCTTGGTCGAGGCCAGAACAGCAGGCTTCACGCCGTCAGCGGTTTTCATGTCCATGAGCGTTGGCTGACCGCCGACGTCCATGTCCCACAGGTCGTGGTGAGTGAATTGGAAGCTCCATTTCACGTGACCGGTGGCGATGTCCAGCGCGACCAGACCGGCGCTGAATTTCTCCGAGGCCTCGGTGCGGTCGCCGCCCCACTGATCAGGCATCTGGTTGCCCATCGGCAGGTAGAGCATGCCCAGCTTTTCGTCGACGCTGAACATCGACCACATGTTGGGCGAGTTGCGGGTGTAGGTCTTGCCCTCGGCAAGCGGCGTGGTGTCGTCCGGATTGCCGCTGTCCCAGTTCCAGACCAGCCGGCCGGTGTGCACGTCGAACGCACGGATCACGCCCGACGGCTCGTCGGTGGAAACGTTATCGGTGACGTGACCGCCAATGACCACGAGGTCTTTGGTCACTGCCGGTGGCGACGTCGAATAGTAACCGCCCGGTGCGTAAGTGCCGATGTTGGCGCTCAGGTCGATCGAACCGTTGGTGCCGAAGTCTTCACACATCTTGCCGGTGTCGGCGTTCAGGGCGATCAGACGGGTGTCGGCGGTCGGCAGGAAGATGCGACGCGGGCAGGCATTGGCTGCGCCGGCAACCGCCGGAGCGGCCGGGCTTTGCGCAGGTGCGGCAGCGTCGGTCGGCGCGGTGGCAGCGTAGGCGGCGTCATCGTGATACGACACGCCACGGCAGGTCATGTGCGCCCAACCCTTGAAGTTGGCCGCCTTGCCGCTGCTGATCTTCGGATCGAAGCGCCAGATTTCCTTGCCGGTGTCCGGGTCCAGTGCGATGACCTGGCTGTGCGGCGTGCAGACGTAGAGCATGCCGTTGACTTTCAGCGGGGTGTTTTCGGCCGTGGTCTCACCCGGGTCGTTCGGACCCGGAATGTCGCCCGTGCGATAGGTCCACGCCGGGACCAGCTTGCTGACGTTGTCCGGGGTGATCTGCGACAGCGGCGAGTAGCGATCGCCGAAGGCCGTGCGGCCGTAGGACTGCCAGTCGCCGTCAGGCATGGCCGGCGCGGCGCTGGTGGTGCCGGCGGTTTCGCGGTCCAGTTCGCCTTTGATTTCACCGGGGTTAGTGAATTGGCTGGCCAGCGCGGCGATGCCCGCCACGATCACAGCGGCGCCCAATGCGCGGGTACCCGTATCGCCGACCTGGCCACGCAGGACCGGACGACGGAACCATGGCAGCAGCATCACGATGCCCAGGGCAAACCAGAGTGCCAGACGCGGCACCAGCTGCCACCAATCCAGACCCACTTCCCATAGCGCCCACACGGTACTGGCGAACAGCACCAGTGCGTACAGGCCGAATGCCGCGCCGCGACCCATCATCAGCAGGACGCCGGTGATGGCGAAGCCGATGCCGGCCAGCAGGTAGTAAAGCGACCCGCCCAGCGTCAGCAGTTTGATGCCGCCGACCAGCAAGGCCAGGCCCATTATCAGAATGACCAGCCCGAGCAAGCTCGGAAGCAGGCGACCCTTACCGAAAGCACCCTCAGTGCTCATAAGTGTTGTACTCCGTAACGATGTGGTGGTTAACGCGTGTTGGCGTGAAGGCGCGGCGGATAAGCCATGCCTTCAATGCCGATGCCTGGGTGCAGACGGGCGAGCTGTGCTGATCAGAACGAGGACTGGATTTTCAACCCCGCGACCAGTGCGTCATCAACCTGATTCACACCGCCCGGATGGCGGATGAATTGCAGGTTCGGGCGCACGGTCAGCCAGTTGGCGACGTGCACGCCGTAGTAGATTTCGGCGTTGTATTCGGTGTCCTGCACGGGCAGAAACGCCGGGTCGTTGTAGTCCGCAACGCCTTCGGCCTGATTGCGCAGGTTGCTGTTCTTGCGGTACGCCGGGTTGACGTGGATGCGGCTGATGCCGACGCCGATGTCATCCTCGGGGCGCGCATCGAACGGGCCTTTGTACGTCGCACCGAGGGCAACGAAGTTGTCGATCATGTTGGTTTTCTTGTCGTGCAGCGTGCCGTTGGCGAACAGGCTCAGGCCGCGGCTGTTGTCGCTGGCCTCGCTGGTGACTTGCTGGCGCAGGGTCAGCCACATGCCGTGTTTGCTGGATGACGAGGCGTAGTCATCGCCACTCCGGGCGGCGTATCGACCGTTGCTGTCCTTGGAAACGTCGCTGCTGTCGGCGGTGCTGTAGTAGTAACCGGCGCGGTATTCGCCCGGCAGGCCGTTGACCTTCGGCGACCAGACCACCTCGACCGGCAACACGGCGCCCTGGGTACCGCTGCCGCTGAGTTTGAAGGCGTTATCGTTTTCCAGGTTGGAGGGGTTCTGTTCGAACGCACCAACCTGCACGAACAGTTCAGGGGTCAGCTGATATTTGACGCGCATTGCCCACTGGCTGACCGGCCAGTTGTACCAGATCCCGCCGTCCCAGTTGCCGACCTGGGAGCCGCACAGTGCCAGGTTCTGGAAGTCGCACGGGAAGGTGTTGAAATCTTCGCCTTCGTTGAACCGGCCGACCTTGACGCTGAGCGTCTGGTCGAGAAATTTCTGCTGGTACCAGAGGTCGGTCAGGCGTGTGACGTTGCCGCGGCCCCAGACTTCCTGGGACGACGAAATGGTGCCGGTGCGCGGATCGCCCACGCGGTCGTTGCTGATGTTGTCGCCGTTACGGTTGGTGAGGGTCAGTTGAAATTCAGCGTCGTGCCAGCCGAGGATCTTCTGCAGATCCATGTGCGCACCGAGGGCGAACTGGTCGCTGTAACGCGTCGCCTTGTCGTGGTTGTAACCGCCGTGCAGGTTGGAGCCCACTTCGATGACTGAGTCGAGCTTGAAGTCGTAGCCCTGTTCGGAAAGCTCACTGCGCTTGCCGCCCCAGTCACCCAGCATCCACGGCGACGCGCTGTCGAACGCCGGTGCAGCATGGGCACAGCTTGCAAACTCCAATGCGGCAAGGCTCAGGGCGCTGGCATGACGAAGGGCTCGGGACGATTTGCAGGTCGGGCGTTTCAGATGACGGGGCATAGGGCGTGAGGTCTTTTTGAGTTATTCGAGAGCAAAGGGCGACGCCGCTCGCAATGCTTGGGAGGCGCATTGCAAGGTCTTAATCAATGACGAGTTAGCCGTTTCAGCGTTTAGGGCGGCGATGATAGGACGCTAACGTTTTTTAAAAAAGTCGAAATTGCGACATGGATCGTTGCGGTTGGCGTAACAGTGGCGTGTGGCCAGGGTAGCGCTGTCCATGGTCTGGCCCGGGTGTCTGCTTTGTAAGAGAGCAGGGTGAAGCCCCGCCAACCCTTACAGAGGGCGCATGGATGTGCGTTTAGAGGGGAGTTCAGGTTGTAGGATTCTGCGGTGTGATGGCTGACGCTCCCGGCTGAATGGATGCGCTCAAATTGTAGGACCGGCTTTAGCCGGGAAGAGGCCAGTGTGTGCACCCTGAACGTTGCGGCATGACGACTGACGCCTTCCCGGCTGAAGCCGGTCCCACTAAGATCCTGCGTCGTGCCAGCAGGAATGCGCTGAATGCACGCGATCCAAATTGTGGGACCGGCTTTAGCCGGGAAGAGGCCCTGGGGTCACCCTCAGGTTTGCGGCGTGACCGTTCAGGTGACGGCGTTAAAACGTCGTCCGTAGCCCGACCTCCACGCTGCGCCCTTCTGCCGGTGCGATGTCGCGCAGAATGGAGCTGGCGTAACGCACGGTTTGATTGGTCAGGTTCTCGCCGCTGACGAACGCCAGCCACTGACTGCCGCCCACCTTGAACGTGTAGCCGGCGCTCGCCCCCAACGTCGTGTAGCCGTCGGTGCCGGTTTCGTTGTCCGGTACGCGCCGTTGGGAAGCGGCGTGTTCGAGGTCGATCCTCGCTTGCCACTTGTCCAGTTCCCACAACAACCCGCTTTGGAGCCGCAAAGGCGCGATCCGCGGCAGGGCTTCTCCCGTATCAAGATTCTTGGCGCGGGTGTAATCGCCGGACAGCTCCAAGGCGAAATTGCCATAGCGGGTTTCGCCGAGCTTCCAGTGATCCTTGGCCTCGAACCCGGCAAACCGTGCGCGCACGCCTGAATAGGTGTATTCGGGAATGCCGTCGGGGTCGTCAGCGCCTTCATCGTTCAATGTGCGGCCGCTGCCCAGCAGTCCGATGTAGTTGGAGAAGTGGCTATAGAACACGCCGACACTTCCTTTGTGGGTACCGTTGTCGAAGCGCAGCGCCAGATCGCTGGAAACGGCTTTCTCCTTCGACAGGTCCGCATCACCGAGCTCGTACGTGCCGGTGGCGACGTGAGCACCATCGGCGTAGAGCTCATAGAACGTCGGCGCCCGCTCGGTGTAGCCAAGGGTCGCCGCCAGCGACCAGATCGGCGTCAGGGTGTAAACGGCCCCGGATGAAACGCTCCCTGCGGTAAAGCTGCTTGAGCGGCTGGCGTTTGCGAATCGCGCGTTGCCTCCGCTGTCCGGGTCCACAGTCGTGTGTTCAATGCGCCCGCCCAGGCTGAGCTTGAGGCGGTCGGTGGCCTGCAGTTCTTCCAGAATGAACAAGGCACCGGCGTCCGTATCGGTCTGCGGCACGAAGGCCTCTTCGCCCAGGGCTGAAAACTCACTGCGCGTCACTTGCGCGCCGACGACGCCCTCGACCGGGCCGATGGGCTGGTGCCGGGCCTCGACGCGGGCTTCATAACCCTTGTTCTTGAAGGTGGTGCCGACTTCGCCGTCTTCGATCTCCATGTGCTTGTAATCGGTGTAACCGGCGTCGAGTTTTACCGAGCTGAACGGGCCGGAGAGATTGCGGATCTCGGAGGCAAACGCGTAATGGTCCTGCTTCATGCGGATGCGCACGCCCTGCTCGGCAGGCGAACCGTAATTGGAATCGTAGTTGCTGTAGGAAACCCCGGCGTAACCGTCGTCCCAAGTGTAGGAGCCTCCTATGGCGCCTCCGTCCTGCCGACCATCGCTGTTGCCCAGGCGATGTTTCTTGTCGCTGTCTTGCGGATCCCGCGCGCGTTGATCGGCGGTGCGGGCATAGCCCGGGATTTTCAGGTCGTTGAACTCACGAGCATTGGCGTCCAGGTGCAACGCAAAGGTGCCATTGCCTGCTTCCAGTTTCCCGGCGCTGCTGCGGGTCGTGTCGGCACCGCCGTAACGCAGTTCGCCCGCGCCCTGAATGCCCTCGATGGATTCGGTGGGGATGCGGTTGTCGAACGTGTTGACCACGCCACCGATGGCGCTGCCACCGTAAAGCAGTGCCGCAGGGCCGCGCACGATTTCAATGCGGTCGACGTTGACCGGGTCCAGCGGCACCGCGTGATCGTAGGATAACGACGAGGCGTCGAGCGCACCGACCCCGTTGCGCAGGATCCGGATGCGGTCGCCGTCCAGCCCCCGAATGATCGGCCGGCTCGCGCCCGGTCCGAAATAAGAAGAGGACACGCCGGGCTGTTTATTCAGCGTCTCACCGAGGCTGCCTTTCTGTTGCAGGGTCAGCTCATCGCCGGTCAGTACCGTGCTGGGCGAGGCGAGTTGATCGCTGCCGAGCGGGTTGGCGGTGATGATTTGCGGCTCTACTTCGATGGCGTACGCAGGTGAGGCAATCAGCAAAGCGGCAGCGAGTGGCGTCAGGCGCCACGGGCGGAGTTTTGAGGGACGGGACATGCAGCGTTTCCTTGCAGAACGATTCAAAATGTACGATTCGTAAGTGTTATAACATAACACTAAAAAGCAATCATTTTGATATCGGTTGCTGCTTCGGGTGCTTGCAGCCTTCACACTGATCACTGCGTCCGCTAAGGTGCGCAGCTCGCGAAACCTCTTGCCAATCAGCCCCGTCCCATCAGCGTCCATAGGCCCGTCATGACCACACCCAACAACAACCCGCTGCACGGCGTGACGCTGGAGCAGATCCTCATCGCGCTGGTCGAGCATTACGAGTGGTCGGGCCTGGCCGAGCGCATCGACATTCGCTGCTTCAAGAGCGACCCGAGTATCAAGTCCAGCCTGACGTTTTTGCGCAAGACGCCCTGGGCGCGGGAGAAGGTCGAAGGGTTGTACATCAAGCTGGCGCGCACCAAGCGCCCGAGCTGATTCGCTGACTGCCAAGGATGTGAACGCAATGCAAAACCCCCTGCTGCACCTGTCCCCAGGCCGGCGCCGCTTCGTCGTCACGGCGGCCATGCTCGGCTGGTTTGGGCTCGCGGTGCAGCTGTACCTGATTCTATGGGGGCGATGGATCGACCACGCCAGCCTCCTCGGCGGGCTGGTGCGCTTCTGCAGTTTCTTCACCGTGGTGACCAACACGCTGGTGGCGGTGGCGCTCAGTTGTGCGGTCATCGACCGGCATTCGGCGGGGTACCGATTCTTCCGTTCTCCCGCTGTCTGCGCCGGCATCACCACTAGCATTATTCTGGTGAGCCTCGCTTACAACCTGCTGCTGCGCCATCTGTGGACGCCCCAGGGCTGGCAGTGGATCGCCGATGAATTACTGCACGACGTCATGCCGCTGCTGTTCCTTGGCTACTGGTTGTTCTTCGTGCCCAAAGGCCTGCTGAAACCCAGGCATGTGCTGATGTGGATGCTGTATCCCGTCATGTATTTCGGCTATTTGCTGCTGCGTGGGAATGCCTTCGGCGACTACCTCTATCCATTCCTGGACATCGGCACCCTTGGGGTGGCCAAGGCGCTGACCAATGCGCTGGGCGTGCTGGCGGGTTTCGTGGGAATCGGGTCATTTGTTTTCCTGATTGATCGGGTGTTGGGCGGCAGAGGGCAGTTGTAAGCATTCAACAATGCTGACGCGCCCTGAATCTCGGGCGCGGGCAATATTCAATCATCTCCGACGACCTCGTACGCCTCACTCCTCGTCCGAACCGTCCGCGCGCCAGTAGCCCGCGGCTTTGACCGACGCCTCGTCCAGCTTGAACTCATCCAGCAGCACGCGCCGCACTTTGCGCGACAAGGACGATTCGGTCGCCACCCAAACGTATAAATCGCCATTCGGCAGGGTCAGTTGGCGCGTGACTTCAAGCAGATCCTGCTCGCCACGCACCACCCAGATCACCTCGGTCTGTGCATCGCTGGTCAGCGCCTGTCGCTCCGCCAGGTTATCGATTTCAACCACCACCAGCGCACGCCGACCCGCCGGCAACGCTTCCAGCCGACGACCGATGGCGGGGAGGGCGGTCTCGTCACCGATCAACAGATAGCTGTCGAACATGTCCGGCACGATCATCGAACCCCGAGGCCCGGCGATATTCAGCGTTTGCCCGGCTTCGGCCTGGGCCGCCCAAGTCGCTGCCGGACCGTCCCCATGCAGCACGAAATCAATGTCCAGCTCGCCGGACTGCGGGTCGTAGCGACGCGGGGTGTAATCGCGCATCGCCGGGCGCGGGCCTTCAGCGTTTTGCAGCGGTGCGTCACTGTCCAGCGCCGCCTGCTCTTCGGGCGTGGTGGCGAACAACAGTTTGACGTGGTCATCCGTGCCCAGACTGATGAACCCTTCAAGCTCCGGCCCGTGCAAGGTGATGCGGCGCATGCGCGGGGTGATGTCGGTCACCCTCAGCACCTGCAGCTTACGACGTTTGATCTCGTGGCTGACGCGGTGAATTCCCTGGGGTGCATTCATTCAGATTTCTCCGCAGCGGGTTGTTGGCCGTCGACGATGGCTTTCGCGGTGTCGTTCAGCAGGTCGCGAACCCGCAGGATCTCCTCAGGGTTCCAGCGGCCGTGGTGCATCTGCAACGCATGACGCAGGTTATGCACGGCCTCGTGGATTTCCGGCGGACGATCATGCCCACGCAACGAGCGCTTGCTGACTTCGATGCGCATTTTCACGCCATCCAGCGCGACGGCCTGTTCGGTCAGGAACTGCTGACCGGCCTCGGTGATGCAATAGCGTTTTTTGCCGCCGTCGGCATCGCCCTGGATCAACTCGCTTTCTTCCAGAAAGGTCAGCGTCGGATAAATCACGCCGGGGCTCGGGCTGTAGGCGCCGTCGAACAGCGCTTCGATCTGACGAATCAAGTCATAGCCATGGCACGGCTGATCGGCGATCAGCGCCAGCAGCATCAATTTCAGGTCGCCTGGGGCAAATACCCGAGGCCCACGGCCGCCGCGTTCACGGCCGGGACGTTTCTCGAAACCATCGCGGCCGTCGCCGTGTTCGCCGAAGTGTGGGCGGTGGTGGTGGGGGTGATCGTGTGAGTGGTCTTTCATTTTTTTCATCTCTTGGTACAAGTTAGATATACCTTAAGATATATCTTATTGTTTCCACAAGATGGGTTAAGACGAACGGTTGTCGTCCCGTTTCAGAGGCATGGGATCGATGGATACCGGTTACAGAAGCGTGGCCACCTGCGTAGGGACGGGCGCTTTGCACTGGGTGAAAGTGCCCGGCTCCAGGTAGGGACTGAGAATCGGCGCCATGCCTTTGAGGACTTGCACCGGAAGGGCGGAGGTGAATTTGAAGCTCTCGGCGGCGCGTCCCGGGACGTAGGCCGTCAGCGTGCCGTAGTGGTTGTCGCCGATGAAAAACACGAACGTCGCGGTGCGGTTGATGGCCTTGGACGCCAGGATTCGACCCCCTGCGCCAATGCTTTCGATACGGTTGTCGCCCGTGCCGGTCTTGCCGCCCATGGCCAGCACGCTGCCGTCACGGGTTTTGAAACTGCCGGACACGCGCCTTGCCGTGCCGGCATCGACCACCTGCGACAGCGCCTCGCGCATGGCTGCGGCGACTTCCGAGGGCAGCACCCGTTTGCCCAGCTCGGGGTTGTTGATCAGTTGCGTTTCGTACGGTGTCTGCGCGGCAAAGTGCAGGCTGTCGATGCGCAACACCGGCAGGCGGATGCCATCGTTCTGGATGATCCCGATGAGTTCGGCAAGCGCGGCGGGCCGATCACCGGAACTGCCAATCGCGGTGGCCAGCGAAGGCACCAGATGATCGAACGGATAGCCCAGCCGCTGCCAGCGCTGGTGGATGTCGAGAAACGCTTCGATCTCCAGCATCGTACGAATGCGGCTGTCGCGCGCGCTCTTGTGCTGGCTCTTGAACAGCCAGCTGTAGACCTCCTGACGCTCGAAACGGCTGGCCGCGACGGCATCCTTGAACGTGGCGTCCGGGTTCTGCAGCAGATACCCCACCAGCCACAGATCCAGCGGATGAACGCGGGCAACGTAGCCTTGATCCGGCAGATCAAACTTGCCGGGGCCGTAGGCGAAATAGAGGTCGTCCAGGCGCTTCTCGGTGAGCGCCGTTTTACCCTTTTCCCCGGCCATGTGCGCCCGCACGAACGCATTGAACGCGCTTTGCGAAGCGTCAGGCAGCAGGTAACGGTGCACGGCGGCAAGTCGGCTCGCGGCAGGATGTACCCCGTCGAGGAAGGTGTCGAGTCGGTCTTGGGTGGATTTGTTTTTATAGCGTTTCCAGAAGCGCAGCAGGAACGACTTGCCCTCGCGGTCGGCGAAATCGGCCAGGTATTCCTGGCGCCTCGGATCGCTGTCGTCCTTGAGCAACACCGCGCTGTTGTTGGGCCCTTGGTAGGTGGTGTAACGCACCAGATCGCGCATCAGGCGAATGAACGGCAAGTTGATCGACTCGCGCAACGCCTCGCGAAGGGTGGGGTTGCGCGCGTTGTCCTCCCGGCGAAAATTATTGAAATGATGCAGGCCGCCGCCGGTGAAAAAGCTTTCGCCGGGGCTGGCCGAATACTGACGATCGAGGGCCGCAGCGAGCATCTTCGCGAGGTCCCGATCGGTGTTCTGAATCAGGTAGTCCACCGCCCAGCGGCTAAGGCGGTCGGACTCCTCGACCGGGATTTTTCTCAGGGCGCTGGCGGGCAGATCGACGTACTTGTCGTGCAGCTCGGCGATGATCTGCAAGTACGTCGTCAGCACGCGCATCTTGGCCGTCGATCCCAGCTCCAGCTTGCTGCCCTCGTTGATGTCGAACGGCTGATCCGTGCTGTCCGTCTGCACCCGCACCCGCGAGCCATCGGGGTCGCGCTCGAACAGGGTAAAGCTGTAACGCACCGCCTGGGTGCTGGCCGGCGTCAGCAGATGCTCACCGATCAGCCCCATCTGACCGGCAAATTCGGGCTTGGCGAGGTCGCGCAGGTACTGGCCGACGCTGACCTGCAGGTCGTTTTGCAGCGTGCTGGTGGCCGAAAGGTCCAGGCGGTCAAGGTCGTAGAGCGAACGGTTGAGCATGTTCGACAGCCGCGTGCGGGCGACGGTGATGCCTTTGTTGCTCTCAATCGGTTGCACGGTCGGCTGCTGCACCCAGTCGCGATAGGTCAAGCTGGCGGCCAGAGCGGCGTCGGCCAGCGGTTGATCGATGACATGGTTCTGCGCGAGCACGCGCAGATGGCTGTCAGTCAGATCCGCAAGCTCCTTGCGCCCCTTCGCCAGAAAGTGCGAGGGCCTGCGCTGCGCGATCACCAGCGACAGGACCTCGCGCAGCGCCAAACCCTGCGCCGCCAGGGTTTTATCGTCTTTTGCCGTCGACGCCAGCAACTGGTTGGTGCGGTCGAAGTCCGCGCCGTACCAGACCCGCAACCCTTCGGCCATGCCGTGGACTTCACCATGACCCGGGACCGCCGACAGCGGCACGCTGTTGAGATAGTCCCGCACCACCCGCTGCCGCGCCTCAAGGGTCTGCTGCCCCGGCTGATAAGCGCGAACGCTGGCGGACACCATCTGACGAATCTTCTCGCTGCCCGACAGCGTCAGGCCGTCCGGCGAGTGCCGGTACTTCTCCAACTGTGTCGCCAACGTGCTGCCACCGGCCGATTGCCCCGGCAACCCCACCATTTTCGCCAGCTGAGAGAGCGCCGCCTTGAAGAACCTTGGCCAATCCACCGCCGGGTTGGCCAGCGGGCGCTGATCATCCAGCAAGTCGCGGTTCTCGATGAACAACAGACTGTTGACCAGCACCGGTGGGATCGCGGCAAAGGTCGGGTACAGCTGCTGCGGATAGGTGTACTGATACAGCGGCGCGGCGCGACAGTCAGAAATGGTCAGGCCGGATTGAATCTTCTCCTGATACGGGACGAAGAAACCGCGCCTGGCGTAGGACATAAGATCAGGGGAGAACCGCGCCTGGGCGCTGATCAGGTAGTCACGCTTGAGCAAGCGCGGCAGGAATTCGCCGAGGGCGGAATAGCCCAGACGCTTGTCGAAAGGCCCGTCACCGGGATACACAATCGCGTCGCTGGGACCGGCTTCGACAGCGTAGCTCAGGCCTTGGGCCAGATGACTGAACTCCTGCGCCTGCAAACGGGAGCTGCGCACCTCGGTCGAGACCACAAATCCCAGGATCACTGCTGCCATCAGCACCGCCACCAGCAAAAACCGCCACACGTAACGCCGTGGGCGAGCATGGGCTGGCACTGATCCGTTCCCCTGACTGTCAGCCTTGACCGCAGCCTTCTTCGTATCGGAATGCCAAAAAGCGCCCATATCGTAAGCCCGGTCAAACCTGCACATCGCACTTGTTACAAGCGTAGACGCTGGTGGGCGCGGGTGAAGAGTTTGTGACCGGCGCTCGGTCGGCTTCTTTAGGAGGCACGTTCGTCATCCAACCGCTGGAACTTCGTGATAGGCGCGAGGGATCTCGCTTAGACCCCTCGCGCCTCGTGCCTGATTATTCCTTCCCCGGGGGCCGTTATGGGGACTGACTGATTTGTAGGAAATCTCTTGTTTTCAGCCTCGTCAGTTGACCGGCGTTGATTGAGATAGTTACGTCCTTTTGTCACCTCTGAATGCGGTGGCAAATCAATTTAAAGAGGATGAAACTATGAGCAGAAAAATAATTTTGAGTGACATGTTAAGAGGCTTTTTTGTAGCGTGTGTCTGTACTCTCGCCGCGCCTGCCAGCGCTCAATCAATCTCCCCCGCTCAACCCTATGCCAAAGGTTTAGAGGAAAGTGTTTCTGAGGTACATGATGATGGTGAGATGATTCTTACTGTGTTGTCTGATCAAACTCACGTGTTAGACGCTGTGCTTAAAGGCAAGACCGCCGTTCACTACTACAGTTTTACTTCCGTCCGAGGCCAAGATGTACTGGTGTCTAACGCACCAGGATGTCAGGTGCACCGTTTTGGGAGCTGGAATACTTCGATGGTGCTAACTGGCTTAAAAAACCTGATTCTGAAGATAAGTTCTCTAGTTTGATACCTGGGACTGAGGTGCTTATCAGGGTTATCCACAGAGCGGATGTCCCTTTATCTGGACAGCCTTATCATTTGGCGATCGGCTCTTACCCCGTTTTAAAAGATTTCGAATTTAGCGACGAAATCGGTGTTAACAGGATTCCTTCAGGTTATACCGAACCGACTTGGCTGTGGACTCAGGGCTATACCCTAGGCGTTTTGGAAGCGGAGTTTACCGACTCCGTCGGAGCACCGTTGAAAGGCGCGATTGGCAAATTCCTGCTGAGTCTCACGCAATCCAGAATTGCGCCGGTGAAGGAGGAGGTCACAAGTGACGAAAACGGGAAAGCGGTTGCGGTTATCAATTTCGAACGCTGTGCGTGAGGACATCAAGCACGGGACTTTGTCCGCTATGACCATGGCACAAATACGTGGAGAAGCTTTTACTACGTGGGTGGTTATACTTTCTCGAACTATCTGCTGGGAAAGGCTGGATATGTGGAGGCTGGCAAGGATCTAAGAGTGTTCGGTCATATTTGTAGGCAGACGCTGATTAAAAGTATTCCAGGCCCCCTATAAGAAGATGCCTGGCTGAACACTGTACAAGCCAGGCCTGTCCCGATCAATTAAACATGTTCAGAAATCAGGGAAGGCTTTCTCTCCGCTCTCTCGTCTATCTGTTTCTTCCACGTCTGTACCATGTCTTCACTCTCGAGGATTTTTCCGTAGTCAACAATCCGGGCGATATCAGCCGCTTCAAGCTTGTAGCGGGCATTGAAGCCGGTTTTGTCATATTTGGCTAACGCTGACATTGCGCTGGAGTGGTCGACCAAATGATCCTTTATGCCTCGGTGCTTTAGCTGCTCTGTCAGCCAGATCCGCTCCTCTGTGGAGAGACTTTCCTGAGGGTCGAGTATCTGGATATTCCCACTGCTATCAAAGCCAAAGCTGAAGTTTTTGGAAGCCAGTTCCGGTCGTAGGTTATAGAGCTCGTTTTTGAATGACGTATAAGCCAGATTTGCCAGTTCAAGCGATATGGCCGCATCAATCCTTTTCAAGGAAAGATAGTCGGCCATGCTCGTTATGTTCTTCATATTCGGCTCGGTAAGCCACGGTTGTTCATCTTCCACGGCAACTGGGCCTTGAGACACGTCTAGGCTGCCGGGGGATTCGTCGCCCTGCTTTAGCTGTACTGAGATCCTCGCTGGTGCTAAAGCCACGTGCTGCATCAGGTGATGTAGTTCCATTTTTTCCTCCGCTGATTTGTCCACTCCTTCGCGTAACGGCAATTCGCGAAAAAGCTTTGCCTGATAAACCAGTAGGAAATTTCCGAAGCTCCATCTAAGTGAGACATGGTTCTCAAACCTTCACCACCTGCACCGCTTTCGGACTGCCCAATCGCTTGTTCAACTCCAGCCAGTTCGACAACAGCAGCATCAATCCCAGCCCCAACAACGCGGTGATCACGCGCATTTGCCAGGCATCGTCAGCCAGCGCGTTCGCCATGTCGGCCAGCGGGGCGAGGAGGACGCCCAGGCAGAATATCTCCAGCGAATAGCGGCCCATCCGGCAGGTCTGCTGGACAGGCCAGTTGTCGAGCCAGGTCATCGACGTCGGCAGCGTCTTCGCGACGACAGACACCAGCGCAAGGAAATGCAGCAGGCGCACCGGCGACAGGTCGGTTTTGCTGATTGGGTAGATCAATTCGGTGAGCGCGGTAGGCAGTAGCGCGTCATGCACGTCAGGAAATTTCCACAGCACGGTGATGACGCCGGCCAGCAGCAGGTAAGCCGCGGCTATGAGAAACAGCGGCTGTTGCCAAAGCGGCCGAGCAGGGGCGATTACGATTGGCGCCCGTTGGGTATGCAGGGCAAAGGCCCCGCCGAGCACGAAGATCAACTGCCAGGCGACGGGATTGAAATACCAGTAACCGCCGCCTTCGTAGGCGCGCAGGTTCCAGCCCAGCAGCGGCACCATCATGTACAGCGCAATCGACAGGCCGATCGCCAGCGCTGCGTTGCGCAGCATGACAGGCAGGATCAACGGCAACGTGCCCATCAGCAGGATGTACAGCGGCAGCGGGTCGGTGAGGTTGGGTTTAAAGCGCAGCAACAGCTCATCGGCCAGCGCCTGCTGCGGGTTGCCGACGAAATACTCCAGGCCCATCTCCCGCACCATGTCCCGGGTTTCGACGTGATTGTTGGCGACGAAAACGATGCCCATCAGCAGCGTCAGCAAGAAGATGTGCGCGACGTACAGCACCCATGTGCGCCGCAGGATACGCAGGCACGCCACGACATAACCGTCACGCTGCGCCACGCGCCCGTAAGCGAGTACGGCGGCATAGCCGGCGAGAAACACGAACACCTCGGCGGCGTCGCTGAAGCCAAAATTGCGCAGCGTCAGTTGCGCGAACGGGTTGGCCGGCACGTGATCCCAAAAAATGAAAATCAGCGCCAGACCCCGAAAGAAGTCGATGCGATGGTCGCGTCCGTTCGTCATGACGGTGGGCCTTGCAAAGGTGTTTAAAGAAGAGGGGCCAATGGGGCCATGGTTCCTTGCCGTCAGCAGGGTCTGATCGGCGGCGCGCAGGGTGGCGGGTTTGCGGGGTAAAAGCAAAGGGTGGATGTTGCAGGATGTCTCGCTCTATAGCTCTTCTGAAAGCCGGGACAAATCATCCATCGGTTTTCGGCTGGCTTCGTCGCGTTTGTTCTTGAACGCCATCAGGTCAGAGAACAACACTCTGCGGTAGCGACCGGTTTTAAAGTGAGGAAGAGCGCCTTCCCCAAGCAGCTTGACGAAATGAGGTCTAGAGACGTTGAGGAGATCAGCGGCTTCCTGAGTCGTCAGTTCGGCATGCACCGGGACCACCCTGACAACGTTGTCTAGAACTGAGGATGTTATTCGAAATAAACGAAAATGCGATGGCGCGCTCAGGTGAGCCTGCCGTCTCGGCTCGCAAGCTGTAGAGCAGTCCGAAATCGACTGGTGGACGGCGGCTCAACGCTTTCATTCGATCTCATCCCTGCGACACCGTCAGGTTGGCCTGGAACCGGCATTTTTAACGACGAGCAATGCACCAGGGGAACTCACAGGCGCCCCTTTTTTCGCGCAGATTTCCAACCCAACCGTGAATTACTGAGCTTGCGGCATCAGCATCGGCTTGCGGTCCAGCGTCTCGCTGACCATTCGATAAATGTCTTCTTTGCCCTCGTCGTTGCAGCAGCGGATCTCGTGGAGCACTTCGCGCTCTTTGGGAGACAGCGCGATGTAGTTCCATTCACACGCCTGGCGCATGAACACGTCGTGGTCGTTGACCGGCATGACGTCGTCAGCGGCTTCGTGAAAAGCCTCCACGATCGTTTCGATCAGGCTGACGAGTTGCTCGGATTCAGGCTTACCGCCAGTTGCCTGGACCAGACGCTGCAGATGATTCAACGCGCTGCGGGCGTCAATCAGCTTCATGTGTCCCGGGACACTCATTTCGTATCGATCGATCAAGTGCATGGCACTCCCTCCTGGTGTTTTTGTTCATTCCGTTCCCGTCGAGGACCGGGCTGAGGTCGTCAGAGGCGCGAACGTTAGCGGCAGGGGAAGCGGCGGAAAAGGCGAAAGTTGTAACCGTTACAAAATCGTTAGCGGTTGAACTTTATCGAATTGATACTGTATAACGTATTACATGATTGTTTACATTCTGGAGAAAAACGATGAAGCCCGACATCCATCCCGACTACCGTAAAGTGCTCTTCCACGACACTGCTGCCGATGTGTTTTTCCTGATCGGCTCCACGGTTGATACCGATCGCACACACACGCACACCGATGGCACCACCTACCCTTATGTTGCCCTCGACGTGTCCAGCGCGTCGCATCCCATGTACACCGGTCAACAGCGCAAGACCACCACCGAAGGCCGTATCGCGGGCTTCAACAAGCGCTTCGCGACCTTCGGTTCCGGCGCCAGGAAAGAGGAATGACAGCAGCACCTCCCGCGCTCCGGGCATCGCCAGTCGATCACCCGGGCGCGGGATTTTTTTGCCCCGTTTTTCCTGTATTCCGTCTCGCAAGCCACCTTGGCACTGGACTATCGGGCCAAATTGCTTTTAGCTCTGCGACCTGAAATTCAGGAGCATCCCCCTTTGAAAAAGTCAGTCGCCATCGTTTTCGGTGGGCAATCCTCCGAGCATGAAGTGTCGTTGCAATCGGCGCGCAACGTGACCAACGCGATTGATCGCAACAACTTCTCCATCACCCTCATTGGTGTCGACAAGCAGGGCCACTGGCTGCGCTTCGACGAGCAGGATTACTTGCAGAACCCTACTGATCCTGCGCACATCAAGCTCAGTGACTCCGGGCGGCTGCTTACGTTGATGCCGGGCGCCAGCGGGCCGCAATTCGTGGAAGTGCAGACCGGCGCAGAGGTGCCGCGCATCGACGTGGTGTTCCCGCTGATCCATGGCAGTTTCGGGGAAGACGGCTGCCTGCAAGGCATGCTGCGGCTGCTGGACATTCCGTTCGTGGGCCCGGATGTGCTGAGCTCCGCGGCTTGCATGGACAAGGATGTGACCAAACGGCTGCTGCGCGATGCGGGTATATCGGTGGCGCCGTTCGTGGTCCTTCAGCGTGGCGAGACGGTGGATTTCGTCAGCGTCTCCGCCCAGCTGGGCCTGCCGCTTTTCGTCAAACCGGCGTGCCAGGGATCGTCGGTTGGCGTGAGCAAAGTCACCGACGAGGCCGGCTATGCAGCCGCCCTGAAGGTGGCCTTCGAGTACGACAACAAGGTGCTGATCGAGCAGGGTATCGTCGGTCGCGAAGTGGAATGCGCCGTGCTGGGCAACCACGAGCCGAAGGTCAGTGTGTGCGGTGAGGTCGTGGCCAATGACGAGTTTTACGCCTACGACACCAAGTACCTGAACGACGGTCAGGCGCGCATCGCCATCCCCGCGCAGATGGCCGAAGAGATGAGCGAGGCCGTGCGTGAGGTGGCGCTGCAGGCCTATCGCGTGCTGGGCTGCGCCGGTTTGGCGCGGGTGGATTTCTTTGTCACCGAGGCACGGGAAATCATCATCAACGAGGTCAACACGCTCCCCGGCTTCACCTCCATCAGCATGTACCCGAAACTCTGGCAGGCCAGCGGATTGAGCTACGCCGAGCTGATCGATCGGTTGATCACCCTGGCGCTGGAACGTGCCGAAGAAACCCGCGCGCTGAAAACCGAGGTGGTGCTGTGACGGTGAAGACGCTCCGTATTGCCGCCGCGCTGCTGACCCGTGCCGATGGCAAGACGCTGCTGGTGCGCAAGCGCGGGACTGAAGCGTTCATGCAGCCGGGCGGCAAGATCGACGCCGGCGAGTCGGCGCTCGATGCGCTGGCCCGTGAGCTGAACGAAGAACTGGGGCTGGTCATCGCGCCTGAACACGCGCGATTCCTGGGCGAGTTTTCGGCGGTGGCGGCGAATGAACCGGGCTTCGAAGTGAATTGCCAGCTGTACGGCGTTCACGTGGACGAGCCGGTCAATCCCGCAGCCGAGATCGAGGAAGCGATCTGGGTCGACGGCGAGAATATTGAGCAGTTGCACCTGGCGCCGCTGACCCGGGATTCGATATTGCCGCTGTACCGAGGCCTGCCAATCGCCTGATTTTGATGGGGGGTGCGGTGCGGCGGGTTAACGAACCGCGCTCACCCCGTCCAGTGTCGAAAACGACGTGTCCTTCGCCGTCAGCAGGAAGTCACGCATGTAGGGCGCGTCCAGCATGTCTGCGCGAATCGCCGCGTACAGCGTGGCGAACAATCCTTTTTCCCCCAGCCGCTTGCCCTTCACATACCCGCGTGAGCTGTATTCATGCAGCGCCCAGTGGGGCATCCCGCACACGCCGCGGCCGCTGGCGACCAGTTGCATCATCATCACCGTAAGCTCGGACGTGCGCACCTGCGCCGGTTCGATGTCGGCCGGCTCAAGGAAACGCGTGAAGATGTCCAGGCGGTCGCGCTCGACGGGGTAGGTGATCAGGGTTTCATTGATCAGATCTTCCGGCACCACATAAGGCCTGGCCGCCAGCGGATGCTGATTGGCGACCGCGAGCATGGCCTCGTAGGTAAACAACGGCACATAGGTAATACCTGCCAGTTCCAGAGGGTCCGACGTCACCACCAGATCCAGATCGCCACGGGCCAGGGCGGGGAGGGGCGCGAAAGCGAAGCCCGACGCCAGATCAAGCTCCACCTCCGGCCATGCATCGCGGAACTGGTCGATTGTCGGCATCAGCCACTGAAAGCAACTGTGGCATTCGATGGCCATGTGCAGACGCCCTGCGACACCGCCGGCGAGTCGCGAGATATCCCGTTCGGCATGGCGCAGTTGCGGCAGTACCGAGTCGGCCAGTTGCAGCAGTCGCAGGCCCGCGCTGGTGAAGCGCACCGGTTTGGTCTTGCGCACGAACAGCGGCATGCCCATGCGTTCTTCCAGCTCCTTGAACTGGTGCGACAGCGCCGACTGCGTCAGATGCAGGCGGTCAGCGGCGTCAACGAGGCTGTCTGCTTCGCGTAACGCATGCAGGGTTTTCAGGTGGCGAATTTCCAGCACCGACGGCGCTCCATGAGTAAATTTTGTGATCAACACGAATTTAATGAGTTTGTCTCATGTCAGGGTAAGTGTCGACAATGGCGCCATCTTTTGAAGGAAGCAGTCAGCATGGGCCAGGTCAACAACTCTAATTTTCCTCACATCGGCGTGGCCAGGGGCTTCAAGCACATCCTCGAAACCCTGGGTGACGGCATTGATGTGGATTCGGTGCCAACGTTTACCCATGATCAGCGCTTCAACCTGAGCTGGGCGCCGCTGTTCGATGAGGTCGACCAGGCCCGCGCCGAGGGCCACACCCTCCGGCCGGAGATCATCGGTCCGTTGACGTACCTCTGGCTGGGGCAAGCGGAAGGGGAGGGCTTCGACAAGCTCGACCTGCTCGACCGTCTGCTGCCGGTCTACGGCGAGATCCTCGGCCGGCTGGCGGGCAAGGGCGTCGAGTGGGTACAGATCGACGAGCCAATTCTGACCCTCGACCTGCCCCAGGACTGGAAGAACGCCTTCGAGCGCGCGTACCACGCCTTGCAATACTCGCCGCTTAAAAAGCTGCTCGCGGTCTCCTGCGGCGGTCTGGGGCTGGGCAGCAACCTTGGCCTTGCGGTGTCTTTGCCAGTGCAAGGCCTGCATGTCGATGTGCTCAGTGCCCCGGAGCAAATGCCTCTGGTGCTGGACCGCCTGCCCATCTACAAGGTGCTGTCGCTGGGTGTGGCAGGCGAACTTGACCCCGCTGGCGCCGACGGTGAAGCCGCCCTTGAGGTGGTAAAAGAGGCTCAACTGCGCTTCGCCGACAACCTATGGGTGGCGGATTCGATCAGCTCGCCGGCAACAGCGGCCGCGTGAATACAGGGTGAGATGACCGTTTTGCTACCGCTCAGCCTTCTTCATCAAACTGTCACGCAACTGTGGCAGCGCGCTTGAGCAAACTTCATCAGACTCGCGGCCTACTGGGGTTCTGTGTGTCGGTGTTTTTCCATGCGGGTTTTACTTTTTCTGGCTGCGCTCTTGTGCAGCCTGTCGTCTTTTGCGGCCTCTCGATGCGATGTTGACGTTCCCACGCAGGTGGTCGAGCTCGATGACGTGCACCTGGCGTATCAAAGCATCGGGCGTGATTCCGATCCGGCGCTGCTGTTGGTCATGGGGCTTGGCGGTCAACTGATCCACTGGCCGGACGAAGTGGTCGTTGCCTTATGCCAGCAGGGCTTTCGCGTGATTCGCTACGACAACCGGGACGTAGGATTGTCGACCTGGGTCCAGGCGCCGCCGAGTCCCAACCTTACCTACGAAGTGCTGCGCTACAAAATCGGCCTGCCGGTGTCGGCGCCGTATTCGCTTACCGACATGGCTCAGGACGCGCTCGGCCTGATGGACGCGCTGCACGTTCAGCAATTCCATGTGCTGGGGGCGAGCATGGGCGGCATGATTGCGCAGCATCTGGCGGACATGGCGCCCAAGCGCGTGGAGAGCTTGACGCTGATCATGACCAGCTCCGGCGCGCCCGGGCTGCCGATGCCCAGCCCGGCGCTGTTGCAACTATTGGCCCGTCGCGGCGCGCCTGACCGGCAGACTGCCCTTGAGCAACAGGCCGATCTTCTGGCGGCGCTGGGCAGCCCGGAGGTCAAGGATGATCGGCAGATGCTGTTGCATCAGGCGGCGGTTTCCTACGACCGGGCGTTTAATCCTGAAGGCGTGAAGCGCCAGATTCTGGCGATCCTGTCCGAGCCCAGCCGAGTGGAATTGTTGAATCGTCTGCGCGTGCCGACGCTGGTCGTTCACGGCACCGCCGACCCGCTGCTGCCGGTTATGCACGGAATTCACGTGGCGGCGCACATTCAGGGCAGCCAGTTGAAGCTCATTCCCGGCCTGGCCCACCGCTTTCAGGAAGCCTTCAAGGCCCCGCTGCTGGCGGCCGTGTTGCCGTATTTGCGCGAGCATCGTGAAGACGCATCCCACGTCGCGCAGCTCTAATAAGACGGCGGGGTTGACCCGCCCATTGAGGGCGGGCGTGCCGGTGTAGGGTTTGAGCGCCACCGTGATCGGCGTATCGTGGTGCTTTTCCTCTCTTGCACGAGGCTGCCATGAGCACTCCGCTGAAAATCGATTTCATCTCCGATGTGTCCTGTCCCTGGTGCATCGTCGGCCTGCGCGCGCTGGACCAGGCGCTTGAGCATCTGGGCGATGAAGTTCAAGCCGACATTCACTTCCAGCCCTTCGAACTCAACCCGCAAATGCCCCCTGAAGGCCAGGACATCTTCGAGCACATCGCCGAAAAGTACGGCTCGACGCGGGAACAATTCCAGGCCAACGCCGAGAACATCCGTGAGCGCGGTGCAGAACTCGGGTTCGTCTTCAAGCAGGGCGAGCGGCGCATTTTCAACACCTTCGACGCCCATCGACTGCTGCACTGGGCTGAGCTGGAAGGCAAGCAACACGCGCTGAAAGAAGCGCTGTTCACGGCGTATTTCAGCCAGCATGCCAACGTATCCAGCCACCAGGTGCTGGCGGATGTTGCGCAGAAAGTGGGGCTGGACCGGGTGCGCGCCGAGGCCTTGCTGGCCAGCGATCAGTACGCCAGCGACGTTCGAGAACTCGAGCAACTGTGGGTATCGCGGGGCGTAAGTTCGGTGCCGACGATCGTCTTCAACGACCAGTACGCCGTTTCCGGTGGGCAACCCGTCGACGTGTTCGTCAGCGCCATTCGTCAGATCGTGGGCGATGAATCGAGCGTAGTGAATCGGGCTGATTGAAACGCGAGATGAGGCCTGACGCGCAGCGCACAGGCGGCTGATCCGGGGCTCTTCGACCCCGGACGGCCGATTATCCTTCTGCGCGTGCAGCCGTCACCTGCTGTTACGCCTCCGTCATTGCATTTCAAAAAACACTTGCTCCTCCCAGCCACTTTCGGATATCAATTTGTACATGATTAGACAGGTTCGATTCGACAAGAAAAAACGTGTGGTGGATGAGCTGGCCCGACGCATCGAGACCGGACAGATGGGGTCGGGCGAGTTGTTGCCGGGCGAGAATCTGCTCGCACAGGAATTCAACGTCAGCCGCGGCACGCTGCGCGAGGCGCTGTCCGAACTCAAGCGGCGCAACTACATCGCCACGCAAACCGGCGTCGGTTCGATCGTCACCTACGACGGCATCTCGCTGGATCAGCGCGCCGGTTGGGCCCAGGCCCTGGCCGACACGGGGGCCAGGGTCAGCACCGAGATTCTGCGTCTGGTGGCGGTGCAGCGGCCTGATCTGGCAGGACGGTTCGGCACGGCCGAGTTCATCGCGCTGGATCGTCGGCGCACGGCGGGGGATGGCAGCGTGGTTTCCCTGGAGCGTGTGCTGATCCCGGCCTGCGACGGTCTGGAAAATCTGCCCCGCGACGGGCTGATCGATGATTCGCTGACGGTCACCCTGGCTGCCCACGGGTATGTCGGTGATCGCGGCGATCAGTGGATCGGTGCCGAGCCCCTGAGCAACGACGACGCGGCGCTGATGTTGCGCCAGCCGGGTTCGGTGTTCCTCAAGGCGACTCGCACTACTTTTGATCGCCGCGAACGTTTCATGGAGCACGTGGAAAGCCTTCTGGACCCCGTGCATTTTCGTCTGCATCTGGCTTTTGGATCACCCACATGACTGCACTGATCGACACGCGCGACCGAGGCCTCGGCGCTTTCTACGGACTGGCGCTGGGCGATGCGTTGGGCATGCCGACGCAGTCCTTGAGTCGCGAGCAGATCAGGCAGCGATTCGACCGCATCACTACGTTGCAGGCTGCCGGTGCCGATCAGCCTATTGCGCCGAACATGCCTGCCGGGTCGATCACCGATGACACCGAACAAGCCGTTTTGGTCGCTGAAATGCTGGTCGCCGGAGAAGGGCGCATCGAGCCGTCGGATCTGGCGCAGAGCCTGATCGACTGGGAAGCGGTGATGCAGGCCAAGGGTTCGCAAGACCTGCTCGGCCCCTCGACCAAGCGCGCCATCGAGATGATTCTGGCCGGTCACAGCCCCGAAGAATCGGGGCGTTTCGGCACCACCAACGGCGCCGCCATGCGCATCACGCCGGTGGGTATTGCCTTCGATGTGCGCGAAGAGGCGCGTTTCGTCGAGGCGGTCAAACAGGCCTGCCAGGTCACCCACAACACCAATCTCGGGATCTCCAGCGCAGCAGCGGTCGCGGCGGTTGTCTCGGCGGGTATCAGCGGTGCCACTCTGGGCGAAGCCCTCGACGTCGGCGCGCGCATCGCCCATGAGGCCGAGGGCTACGGGTACTGGATCGCCGGCGGCCGCATTGCCGCCCGAATCCGGTGGGCCAAACAACTGTGCGTCGAATGCAGCAATGAACAACTGCCCGAATTGATTTATGACGTGATCGGCACGTCCGTCGCCTCCCAGGAATCGGTCGTCGCTGCGTTCACTGTCGCGCATCAGGTGGCTCGCGGGCAGTTGTCGGCATTCGACGCACTGTGCATGGCCGCCAGTCTGGGCGGTGACACCGACACCATCGCCGCTATTCTCGGGGCGATGCTCGGTGCCTGCGAGGGCATGGCCGCCTGGCCCGCACCGCTGATCGAAGAGATCCAGACCGTCAACGCGCTCGACCTTCATCCCGTGGTCGAGCAGTTGCTGTCCCTGCGCGGGGTCTGATCCGACCGAAGCCAGCCCGTATAAAGAACAAGACCTACCTCGCGGCTCCATGTAGCGGCGAGTCAGGGTTTTTGCAGCCTGCAAAAGCCCACGCTGACACGGATGTCGTTTGCTTTGCGTACTGCCCACAACCAGAACAAATGGCACAGGAGCATTCACATGACGACATCCAACGCCGCTCAAGGCGCAGGTCAGCTTGAAACACGCGGCATCGAACCGGTTCCGGAGAACGAATGCAACGGCCACCCGTTGCAGCTTTTCTGGGTGTGGTTTGCGGCCAACATCAGCATCCTCGGTCTGCCGCTGGGGGCAACGCTCGTGGCCTTTCGCGGGCTGTCGATCGGGCAGGCGATCATCGTGGCGATCCTCGGCGCGGCCGGTTCGTTTGCTGTCGTGGGGGTCATCTCCATTGCCGGCCGACGGGGCAGGGCACCGAGTCTGACGCTGTCGCGGGCGATTTTCGGGGTGCGCGGGAATATCGGCCCTACCATCGTCTCGCTGATGTCGCGCCTGGGCTGGGAGACGGTGAACACCACGACCGCCGCTTTCGTACTGCTGTCGCTGTGCTCGATTCTCTTCGCCACGCCGGTGGAAGCTAAAAGTGCGCCGGGCCTGACCCTGGTGTTCATCGCCATTTTCGTGCTGATGACGCTGACCGTTTCCGGGCTCGGCCACGCCACGCTGCTGGTCATTCAGAAATGGGCGACGTACATCTTTGGCGCTTTGAACGTCATCGTCGGCGGGTTCCTGATCGCGCACATCGACTGGGCGGCCGTGTTCAACGCCGCGCCTGCACCGGTGAGCGCGATGATCATCGGCATCGGCACCATGGCGGCCGGCACGGGCATCGGCTGGGCCAACGCGGGCGCCGACATGTCGCGCTATCAGCATCGCAGCGTCAAGGCCACGCGGCTGGTGGCCTCGGCCGCTTTCGGCGCAGGCATTCCACTGGTGTTGCTGATCACCCTGGGCGGGCTGCTGTCGGTGGGCAATGACCACCTGGCGTCGGCCACCGATCCGATCATCGCGATCCGCGAACTGCTGCCGACCTGGATGGCGGTGCCGTACCTGATCACGGCATTCGGCGGGCTGCTGCTCTCCAACAATCTGTCGGTGTACTCGGCGGGCCTGACCACGCTGACGCTGGGCCTGAGGATCAAGCGCGTGCACGCAGTGATTGTCGACATCGTGGCGATCTTCGCCGGCTCGATTTACTTCATGCTGATCGCCGACAGTTTCTACGGCCCGTTCATCACGTTCATTTCGATGCTAGCCGTGCCAATCACCGCGTGGGTCGGGATCTTCGTCGTCGACCTGATGCATCGCCATTACTATTCCCCCGCTGACTTGATGGACGTCTCGCCGCGCAGTGCCTATTGGTATCGCGGCGGGATCGAGTGGCGTGCGCTGGGTGCGTGGGCCCTGGCCATCGTGCTTGGGTACAGTTTCACCACCGTCGCGACCACGCCGGAGAACGTGATATTCAAAGGTTTGCTGTCCGACTCGTGGTTCGGCCATAACGGGCTGGGCTGGATCGTGACCTTCGTGGTCGCGGGCGGTGTGTATGCGTTGCTGGGCGGCGCCCGTGACCGTCGCGTTGTTGCCGAAGAGGTTGTTCATGCCCGCTAGATTGCTCTACACCGGCCAGGTCGTGGTCGATCTGGTCATGGCGCTGGACGCCTTGCCTCGCTCCGGCGGCGATGTGCTCGCCCGCTCGGCGGCCTTCGAAACCGGCGGGGGATTCAACGTGATGGCCGCCGCACGGCGCAGTGGTATGCCAACGCTGTACCTCGGTCGCCACGGCGCGGGGCGTTTCGGCGATCTGGCGCGACAGGCCATGGCGGCGGAAGGCATCGACATCGCGGCGGCGGCGTCGACGGGTCAGGACACTGGCCTGTCGGTGGCGCTCATCGAGCCTTCGGCCGAGCGCTCGTTCATTTCCTACGTCGGTGCCGAGGGCGGTTTGTCGGCTGACGATCTGCGTGGCGTCGAGGTGCAGCCTGAAGATTATGTGTTCGTCAGTGGCTACAGCTTGCTGCACGACGGCAAGGTGTCGACGCTGCTGGACTGGCTCGCGCGCATGCCAGCGGGGGCGGGCGTGGTGTTCGATCCGGGGCCGCTGATCGATTCGCCGGAGGCGTCCGGGATGCAGGTGGTGTTGCCATTGATCACGCTGTGGACGAGCAATGCCGAAGAAGCGCTGCGCTTCACCGGGTGCGAGACGATCGAGGGGGCCCTGGACAGGCTGGCGCACTGGCTGCGCAAGGATGCCTTGATGGTGGTGCGCGACGGACCGAATGGCTGCTGGATCCGTCAGGGTTCCGAGCCCCGACACGTGCGCGGCTTCCCGGTGACGGCCATTGACACCAATGGCGCCGGTGATGCCCATGCGGGGGTGTTGCTGGCCGGGCTGGCGTCAGGGCTGTCCGCTGCAGAAGCCGCATTGCGCGCCAATGCGGCGGCGGCCATTGCCGTCACTCGCTGGGGCCCGGCGACTGCACCGACGGCGGCAGAGGTGGATGAGTTAGTCGGCAGCAGCGAATTTCCCCTGGCACCCTGATGACCCCCGCCATCGCATGACCTGTAGGAGCGTGGCTTGTCCCGCGATCTGGCGCGAAGCGGCAGCCAATCCGCTGACTGCGTTCCTCAGGAAGGACCGAGTCGTCCGGTTTACGACTGCTGCGCAGCCGATCGCAGGACAAGCCACGCTCCTACGGTCTGCGGCCAGAATCAAACAGCGAACTTGCTCACCCCAACCCGTATTTCTTCACTTTGTCGAACAGCGTGGTCTTGGCCATGCCCAGTTCCTGGCTGGCCTGGCTGAGATTCCCGCCGCTGCGCTGCAGCGCCTCACCCAACAGGTTCTTCTCGAATGCTTCCACGGCTTCGGCGAAATCCAGGCTCTGGGTGGCGACTTCCGCACCGGCGGTCTTGAATGCTGGCAGGCCCAATGCGTACCGCTCGGCGACGTTGCGCAGCTCGCGCACATTGCCCGGCCAGTCGTGGGCCAGCAGCGCCGAGCGGGTCTTTGCGTCCAACTGCGGCGCCTCGCGGTCGAAGCGCAGTGACGACTGCTGCAGAAAATGTTCGAACAACTGCAGGATGTCTTCACGGCGCTCGCGCAGGGGCGGGAGTTCGAGGGTCACCACGTTGAGCCGGTAATACAGGTCGCTGCGAAACTGGCCCGCTTTGCTCAGCGCGTTGAGCTCCGACTTGGTCGCCGCGATCACCCGGCAATCCACCGCCACGCTCTGGTTTGAACCCAGTCGCTCCAGCGTGCGCTCCTGTAATACCCGCAGCAGTTTGATCTGCAGGTTGATCGGCATGCTTTCCACTTCATCGAGAAACAGCGTGCCGTCGTGGGCGTGTTCGATCTTGCCGATGCGGCGTTTGCCGGCGCCGGTGAACGCGTTGGCCTCGTGGCCGAAGATTTCGCTCTCGAACAGGCTTTCCGGCAGGCCGCCGCAGTTCAGTGCAACGAACTGATGGTCGTGGCGGCGGCTGAAGTCATGGAGGCAACGGGCAACCAGTTCCTTCCCGGTGCCGGTCTCGCCTTCGATCAGCACGTTGGCCGAGGTGTCCGCGACGTTGGCGATCAGTGCGCGCAGGGTTTGCATCGCCTGGGAGCGGCCAATGATCTTGCCTTCCAGAGAATCGCGCTCGGCCAGTTGCCGACGCAATGACCAGACTTCCCGGGCCAGCCCGCGTTGCTCCAGCGCGCGGCGGGCGACCTCGACCAGCCGCTCGGGGGAGAAGGGCTTTTCCATGAAGTCGTAGGCGCCATCGCGCATCGCACCGACGGCCATCGACACGTCGCCGTGACCGGTGATCAGCACCACGGGCAGGGTTCGATCGCGCTCTTTCAGGCGCTTGAGCAGCTCAAGCCCGTCGATGCCCGGCAGGCGAATGTCACTGATGACGATGCCGGCGAAATTCTCACTGATCAACGCCAGCGCTTCTTCGGCGCTGCCCACGCCCTGGCTGTGAATGTCTTCCAGCGCCAGCGCCTGTTGGCAGCCGAGCAGGACATGCGGGTCGTCTTCGACAATGAGGACCGTCAGATCAGTGTTCATGGTGTATTCCAGTGCTTGCCCGCGAAGCGGTGTGTCAGGTTTTCGAACAGGGTCGCTGCCCGGGTGCTTTCGCGAGCAGACTCGCTTTCATCAAACATCACCACACCGCTGAATCTTCAGCGGCTGGGATGCCGTCTTCGTGAGCAAGCTCACTCCCACATGAACTGTCGCACCGAGACTGGGGATGCACGGGTCTCTCATACACCCGCCGCCCCGGGGTCAACCAGCGGCAACACCAGCACAAACATCGTGCCGCCCTCGGCCGGGTGCTCAGCGTTGAGTGTGCCGCCGGCCGCCGTGGCAAGGCTGGCGGACAGCGTCAAACCCAACCCGAGGCCCTGCTCACCAGGCTTGGTGGTAAAGAAGGGTTCGAACAAATGCTTGCGCGCTTCGGCGTCGATGCCGTGGCCGTTGTCCCGCACACGCAACCGATAGCGGCCCTCGAACACGTCACCTTCCAGCCACAGAGTCGGCAGCGGCTGCGCCTGCATGGCGTCCAGCGCGTTGCCGATCAGGTTGACCAGAATCTGCTCAAGCCGGGTCTGATCAATCGCCAGTTCGACATCGTCGATCTGCTGATGCAGCGCCAGTGACGCATTGTCCAGACGCGCCGCGAGCAATTGCAATGCAGCCTCGACTGCCTTGCCCAGGGACGCCTGACCTTTATCTTCCCCGCGCCGGGCGAAGGCGCGCAGGCTGGCGGTGATACGGCCCATGCGGTCCACCAGATCGTTGATGGTGCGCAGGTTCGCACTCGCCGTGTCCAGCGCGCCCCGTTCGAGGAACCGAACGGTGTTGCCTGACAACGTGCGCAGCGCCGCCAGTGGCTGATTCAGTTCATGGGCGATGCTGGTGGACATCTGGCCGATGGCCGCGAGTTTGCCGGCCTGGATCAATTCATCCTGGGCCTGGCGCAGGGTCTCTTCGGCCTGGCGACGTTCACGGATCTGGCCCTTCAGGCGTTCGTTGCTGGCGCGCAGGTCAGCGGTGCGGTCGGTGATGCGCCGTTCCAGCTCGTTGTTCGCCTGCTCCAGCGCTTCTCGGGCGGCGAGGCGGGTGGAAATCACCTTGCGCCGCTCGTTCCAGGCAATCAGCAGAAACGCCACCAGCGCGCAGGCGACGGCGACCAGCATTCCCTGATTGGCGGCTTCCCGGCGCAAGTCTTCCAGTGGTGTCAGCAGGGTCAGGTGCCAAGGCGTGTCAGCCAGTTCGCGAGTCTGCGCCAGATAACTCACCACCGTGTGCTCATGATCGACGCTGGTGTTGGCGGGAAAGGTCAGCTTCTCGACTCCGTCGGCAATCGATTCACGTTCCAGCGGCACCAGCTCGTTGAGCGGCCACCAGTAATATTGCAGGCTGCGCGCCAGCCGCTCCTTGATCTCGGCGGTCAGCGGGCGGACTGATTTCAGCCGTCGCGCCGGATCGCTGGAGAGGATGATGATGCCGTTCTCGTCGCTGACAAACGCTTCCAGGCGCGCGCGCTGCCAGCGCTCTTCCAGCGCTTCAAGCCGGACCTTGATCACCGCGACGCCGATGATTTTGCCTTTCTCTTCCAGCCCGTGGGCCAGGTAATAACCGGGCTCGCCGGTGGTGCTGCCGATGCCGTAGAAGCGCCCCGGCAAACCGCGAATCGCGTCCTGATAATAGGCGCGGAAAGACAAGTCCTCGCCGAGGTAACTGTCGGCGTCGCGCCAGTTGCTGGTCGCCAGCACCCGGCCGGTGGTGTCCAGCACATAGATGGCCCGACTGCGGCTGCGCCGGTTCAGGCCTTCGAGGTAATCGTTGACCTTGGAACGCAACTCCGCAGACGGATGGTTGAGCAGGTCGGAAACATTGGATTCCAGCTCCAGCACGCTGGGCAGGTAATTGTACTTGTTGATCTCGCTCTCGACGGTGCGCGCGTGCAGCTCCAGCTGACGCTGACCGTTTTCACCCAACGCCTTGATGGCATTCTTCTCGCTGTACAAATACGTGACGTAGCCCAGCGCAATCATCAGCAGGATGATCAGCGGTGGCACGAACAGATGGCGAATCAGTCGGGGTTTCACGGCGAGTGATGGCGGCGCGGCGCGGTAGAGAGGGGGGTCGCATTTCATCACAGTCGTCCTGGACCGGCCAGCCGCCCGTTTCATCAGGGATGAACGGGCGGCTGGCGGTTTTTACGCCCTCGAAGGGCTAATGCTTTTTAGTGCTGCAGGATTTTGTTGAGGAATTGCTGAGCCCGCTCGGAGCGCGCGTTGACGTCGCCGAAGAACTCTTCCTTCTCGCAGTCTTCGACGATCTGGCCCTTGTCCATGAAGATCACCCGATCCGCCACTTTGCGGGCGAAGCCCATTTCGTGGGTCACGCACATCATGGTCATGCCTTCATGGGCCAGTTGCACCATCACGTCGAGCACTTCGTTGACCATCTCCGGGTCGAGCGCGGAGGTCGGTTCGTCGAACAGCATCACCACCGGGTCCATGGCCAGCGCGCGGGCAATTGCCACACGTTGTTGCTGGCCGCCCGACAGTTGCCCCGGATGCTTGTGGGCATGGTCCGACAGGCCGACACGTTCGAGCAGTTGCAGGCCTTTTTTGGTGGCCTCTTCCTTGCTGCGACCCAGCACTTTGATCTGCGCGATGGTCAGGTTTTCGGTGATGGTCAGGTGCGGAAACAGCTCGAAATGCTGGAACACCATGCCGACGCGCGAACGCAGTTTCGGCAGATTGGTTTTCGGGTCGGCGATCGAGGTGCCATCGACCACGATGTCGCCTTTCTGAAACGGCTCCAGCGCATTGACGCATTTGATCAGCGTGGACTTGCCCGAGCCCGACGGGCCGCAGACCACAATCACTTCACCTTTTTTGACCTCCGTGCTGCAATCGGTCAGCACCTGGAAGTCCCCATACCACTTGTTGATATTTTTGATGGAAATCATACGGCTAACCTTTTTTGCATGAACTTGACCAGGCGCGACGCGGCGAAGCTGATCGTGAAGTACACCAGACCGGCGACAATCAGGAACTCGTTGGAGCGCCCGATGATGTCGCCGCTGGAGCGTGCCGAGTTGAGGAAGTCGACCAGGCCGACCGTGTAGACCAGCGAGGTGTCCTGAAAAAGGATGATGCTCTGCTGCAACAGCAGCGGGGTCATCTTGCGGAACGCCTGGGGCAGAATGATCAGGCGCATCATCTGGCCGTAGGTCATGCCCAGCGCCTGAGCGGCGCCCATCTGGCCGCGGGAAATCGACTGCACGCCGGCCCGCACGATTTCACAGAAGTAGGCCGCCTCGAACATCATGAATGCCACGACGCAGGAGGTGAACGCGCCGATCGGCGTGTCTTCGCCGGTGATCCAGCGCAGCACGAACGGCACCGCCAGGTAGAACCAGGTGATGACCAGCAGCAGTGGGATTGAGCGGAAGTAGTTGACGTAGGCGCCGGCAAGACGTGACGCCAGCTTGTTCGACGATAACCGCATCAGCGCCAGAATGGTGCCGATGATGATGCCGCCCACGATGCCCATGACCATCAACTGCAAGGTCATGAGCATGCCGTTCCACATGCCCGGAATCGCAGGAATCACTCCAGAGAAGTCCATTATTTACCTCCCACGGAGATCAGACCTGGCACCGCCACTTTCTTCTCGACCAGGCGCATGAGCAGCATCAGGCTCATGTTCAGGGTGAAGTAGATCAGCGTCGCCAGGGTGAAGGCTTCGAACAGGTTCGCGGAAAACTCGGCGGTCTGTTTGGTCTGCGCGAGCAACTCCATCAGGCCGATCAGCGACGCCACGGACGAGTTCTTGAACACGTTGAGGAATTCGGAGGTGAGCGGCGGAATGATGATCCGGTACGCTTGGGGCAGCAGCACGTTCCAGTAGATCTGCGGCAGCTTGAAACCCATGGCGCGCGCAGCGGATTCCTGCCCCACCGGCAGCGCCTGAATACCGGTGCGCACTTGTTCGCAGACACGTGCGGCGGTGAACAGGCCCAGGCACACGACAACACTCAGGAATGCCGAAGTCGTCGGGTTAAGGTCTTGCTTGTACCACTCCTGCAGGTTCTCAGGCAGCAGATCCGGCACGAGGAAGTACCAGATGAACAGCTGCACCAGCAGTGGCACGTTACGGAAAATTTCCACGTAAATCGCGGCAATTGAAGAAACGATGCGGTTGGGCACCGTGCGCATCACCCCGAGCACCGAGCCCAGCAGCAACGCAATGATCCAGGCAGCAACGGCAATGGCGATGGTCCAGCCCAGCCCGGTGATGTACCAGTCCAGATAGGTCTCGCTGCCGACGCCCGTGGACTTGAAGAACACGCCCCAGTCCCAGTTGTAGTTCATCAGGGTCTCCCCTCTTATCGATCGTTATGCACGCACGCGCCAGGTAGCGGCTTCCGGAAACGCAGGGCGTCTCCGGAAGTCAGGCTTTTCACGTTGTCAGAATGGCGGAGCGAAGGACTCAGGCCTTCTTGTCCGGCGCCGGCTTGTCGTTCGGGTTGGCGATCAGCGCTTTGAGCTGTTCGCTCATTGGGAACATCAGGTTCAGGTCTTTTGGCGGAATCGGCTGGGTGAACCACTTGTCGTAGATCTTGTTGATCTCGCCCGATTTGTAGGTCGCAACGATGGCGTCGTCGACGGCTTTCTTGAACGCAGGGTCTTCCTTGCGAACCATGCAACCGTAGATTTCGTAGGACTGAGGGGTGCCGGTAACGGCCCAGTCGGTCGGCTTCTTGGCCTTGGCCATTTCGCCGGCGAGCAGGGCGTCGTCCATCATGAAGGCAACGGCGCGGCCCGATTCCAGCATCTGGAACGACTCGCCGTGGTCCTTGGCCGAAATCACGTTCATGCCCATCTGTTTGTCGGCGTTCATCGCCTTGAGGAGGCGCTCGGACGTGGTGCCCGCCGTGGTCACGACGTTCTTGCCCTTGAGGTCATCGAAGTCTTTGTAGGACGAGTCAGCTTTGCTCAGCAGACGCGTGCCGATTTCGAAAATGCCGACGGAGAAGTCGACTTGCTGGGCGCGCTCGGCGTTGTTGGTGGTGGAACCACATTCGACGTCGACGGTGCCGTTCTGGACCAGCGGGATGCGGGTCTGGGAAGTGACCAGGTTGTACTTGACCTTCAGATCAGGCATGTCCAGGTCTTTCTTGATCGCTTCGACGATCTTCAGCTGGATGTCAGCGGAGTAACCCACTGGCACGCCGGAAGCATCAGCGATATAGGAAAAAGGAATGGAGGAGTCGCGGTGACCGAGGGTGATGGTGCCGGACTCTTTGATTTTTTTAAGCGTGCCGGTGAGTTCGGCGGCGAAAACGGGGGTGGTGATCAGAGCGGCAGCAATGGCTGCGCCCAGGAGTTGGGGAACGATGCGCATCTGTTTTTCCTCGACATTGTTTTTTTTATTGAGCCGGTGTTGGACGGCCCTATCGTTTCAGAGCGCTTCAACGGCGGCCCAGTCAGGCGACACGCTACATCGAAGCAATCGTGCAAGAGTGTAGAGCATGAGTCATGCCAGAGAGGTGACTGAAGCTAAGGGTATGAAAGTGTTGGCTATTTATGGAGGAGGGACGTGGGCGAGGCGGATCGGCCGTCCGGGAATCCGAATCGGGTGGGGCGAGATGTTCGGGAATCCGAATGATAGCGGCGGGGTGGGGCGTGTTGAGGCAGATGGTTTTGCGGTGTGCTGTCTGACGCTTTCCCGGCTAAAGCCGGTCCAACAGAATCGCGGTGATTCCGCTGTACCGGTTCAAGCCGGCCCGCAGGATCGCGGTGATTCCATGGGACCGGCTCTAGCCGATCCACGGGATCGCGGTGCTTCCGTGGGACCGGCTTCAGCCGGGAATTGGATCTGGCAGATTATGCGTGAATCTTTGGCGCCGACACGGGCCATTCAATACGCTCAACGGCCCCGTTGCTGCGTGCCGCGCTGTCCAGGTACGCCTGAACCTTCTGATGCTCTTCGTCGGTGGTGAACAGACCCAGCTTGGTCCGGCGCCACAGAATGTCTTGGGCCTTGGTCGCCCATTCCTCACTGCACAGGTAGTCCACTTCGCGGCTGTACAGACCGCCGCCCAAGTGTTCGCCCATTTCGCCCAGCGTCTGAACGCCCTCCACGATGCGCCAGCTGCGTGAGCCATAGGTAATGGCCCAGCGCTTGGCGATTTCGGCCGGCAGCCATGCACAACGCTGCTGCAGCTCGGCGGCCAGTGCCTGAGGCGTGGTCATGCTCTCACCGCCCGGGAGGCTGGCTTTCGCGGTCCAGCTTGGCTTCATCTGCGGGAAGAACGGCGCCAGTTGCTGCATCGCCGACTCCGCCAGTTTGCGGTAGGTCGTCAGCTTGCCGCCGAACACGGACAGGATCGGCGCCTCTTGGGCGCTGCCCGACAGCGAAAGGGTGTAGTCGCGGGTGATCGCCGACGGGTTGTCCGACTCGTCATTGCACAGCGGCCGCACGCCTGACCACGTGCTCAGAATGTCGGCGCGGCTGAGTTGCTTCTTGAAGTGATCATTCACGATCTTCAGCAGGTAATCGGTCTCGCCTTCGGTGATCGCTACTTTGCCCGGGTCGTCAGAATATTCGCGGTCCGTCGTACCAATGATGGTGAAGCGTTCCAGGTACGGAATGGCGAACACGATGCGCTGATCTTCGTTCTGCAGAATGAAGGCGTTTTCACCTTCGTACAGTTTCGGCACGATCAAGTGGCTGCCCTGAATCAGGCGAATGCCGTACTGCGATTCGAGCTTCAGATCTTCACGAATGAACTTGGCAACCCATGGACCCGCCGCATTCACCAAGGCTTTGGCGCGAATGGAAAACTGACTGCCATCCGCACGCTCCATGTTCATGTGCCACACGCCGCCGCTGCGACGGGCGCCCAGGCAGCGGGTCTGGGTATGGATGTGCGCGCCTTTTTCACGGGCGGCCATGGCGTTGAGGACGACCAGACGTGCATCGTCAACCCAGCAATCTGAGTATTCGAAGCCTTTGGTAATCGAACTGTTCAACGGGCTGTTGGCGCCAAAGCGAATGCTTTTCGAGCCTGCCAGCTTCTCGCGCTTGCCAAGGTGGTCATACAGGAACAGCCCGGCGCGGATCATCCACGCGGGGCGCAGGTGCGGACGGTGGGGCAATACGAAGCGCATCGGCTTGACGATGTGCGGTGCTTTTTCCAGGAGCACTTCACGTTCGGCCAGCGCTTCGCGAACCAGACGGAATTCGTAATGCTCAAGGTAACGGAGGCCACCGTGGATCAGCTTGCTGCTGGCCGAAGAGGTGTGGCTGGCGAGGTCGTCCTTCTCGCAGAGAAAGACTGAAAGACCACGGCCCGATGCGTCTGCCGCGATGCCGACACCATTGATGCCACCACCGATCACGGCAACGTCGTAGACCTCGGAAAGGGGTGGGGTCGGCAAACTGGACTGGGCCATCGGGGCCTCCTGAGTGTTCGATCGCGTTCGAATGTTGCGCTACTGGGAGGGCGAATTCGAACATTTATGTTCATTTCCGAAAATAGTAGCGCAATAAGGCGAACACAGCCACTCAGTATTCATTGAAAATACTGATCAGAGAAAAGGGAAAGGAACAAAAGCGAACATCGGAGGTGAGGCGAGCGCCGGAATCTCGCTCGCTCATGGATCGGGGTTAGACCACTTCCAGCCGAATCTTGTTCTGGGTCAGCAGTTGCGACAGCGCTGGCACGGGCGTCTGGTCCGTCACCAGGCAGTCGATCAACGTGATCGGTCCCAGTCGAACCATCGCGTTGCGGCCGAACTTGCTGGAGTCCGCAGCCAGAATCACCTGACGCGCGTTGGCGATGATCGCTTGGGAAACGCGCACTTCCTGATAATCGAAATCCAGCAGGCTGCCGTCCTCGTCGATCCCGCTGATGCCCACCAGGGCGAAATCGACCTTGAACTGGGTGATGAAATCCACGCTCGCTTGACCGACCACGCCGCCATCGCGGCGCACATTACCGCCGGCCAGCAGCACTTCGAAGTCGTCCTTGCCGCTGAGAATCGACGCCACGTGCAGGTTGTTGGTGATGATCTTCAGGTGGTTATGGTTGAGCAACGCGCGGGCAATGGATTCGGTGGTGGTGCCGATGTTGATGAACAGCGACGCGTGATCCGGGATCTGTGCGGCGATGGCCTCAGCGATGCGCTGCTTCTCATCGCGCATCTGATCGGCACGCATGGCGTAAGCAGTGTTTTCGATGCTGGAATCGTAGGCCGCGCCGCCGTGGTAGCGACGCAGGAGATTCATTTCCGCGAGCTGATTGATGTCGCGGCGGATGGTTTGCGGGGTCACGACGAACAGCTGCGCCATTTCCTCAATGCTGACGTAGCCGCGCTCGCGGACCAGCTCGAGGATCTGCTGTTGACGGGGTGGCAGATTCATTTTTTATCCTTCGGGCACGGGCGCCCATGATGCCGCAGGCAGCCATTACCTGTCAGCCGGAAAAAATGCCTCTGACGCCCCGTCCGGGATCGCGCTTATTCGACCTCTTCGTGGGGTTCCCAGTCGCGCGTGCGGTCCACCGCCTTGCGCCAGCCGGCGTAGAGTTTTTCCTTCTCGGCGTCATCGCATTGCGGCTCGAACTTGCGCTCGATGACCGCTTTGCCCTTCAGCTCGTCCAGCCCGCTCCAGAAACCGATCGCGAGACCTGCCAGATAGGCCGCGCCCAACGCGGTGGTTTCGCGCATTTTCGGGCGCTCTACCGGCGTGCCGAGAATGTCGGCCTGGAACTGCATGAGGAAGTTGTTCGCCACTGCGCCGCCGTCAACGCGAAGGGCCTTGAGCGGCTCGCCGGCATCCTGTTGCATGGCGTCGAGCACATCGCGGGTCTGGTAGGCGATGGACTCCAGCGCGGCCCGAATGATGTGATCGACCTTCACGCCACGGGTCAGGCCGAACAAGGCGCCCCGTGCATACGGGTCCCAGTAGGGCGCGCCCAGACCGGTGAACGCAGGCACCAGATAGACGCCATTGCTGTTCTTCACTTTGGTGGCGAAGTATTCGGTGTCCATGGAGTCGTTGATGATTTTCAGCTCGTCGCGCAGCCACTGCACGGTGGAGCCGCCGTTGAACACCGCGCCCTCCAGTGCGTACGCCACTTCACCGCGCGGACCGCAGCCGATGGTGGTCAACAGACCGTGATTGGATTTGACGGCTTTCTTGCCCGTGTTCATCAGCAGGAAGCAGCCGGTGCCGTAGGTGTTCTTCGCCTGACCCGGCTCGACGCACATCTGGCCGAACAACGCCGATTGCTGATCCCCGGCGATCCCGGCGATGGGGATGCCGCTTTTGCTGTGGCCATAGACTTCGGATGACGACTTGACCTCCGGCAACATTTCCCGGGGCACGTCGAGCACGTCGAGCATGCGCTGATCCCATTCCAGCGTATGGATGTTGAACATCATCGTGCGCGAGGCGTTGGTGTAGTCAGTGACGTGCACCTTGCCGCCGGTAAATTTCCAGATCAGCCAACTGTCGACGGTGCCGAACAGCAACTCGCCACGGCGGGCGCGCTCACGGCTGCCCTCAACGTGATCGAGAATCCACTTAAGTTTGCTGCCGGAAAAGTAGGGATCGATGACCAGACCGGTGGTGTCGCGGATGTAGTCTTCCAGACCGTCACGCTTGAGTTGCTGGCAGATCTCGGTGCTGCGGCGGCATTGCCAGACCACGGCGTTGTAGATCGGCCGGCCGGTGTCCTTTTCCCAGACCACCGTGGTTTCGCGCTGGTTGGTGATACCGATCGCGGCGATCTGGTTGTGATGCAGATTTGCCTGGGCCAGGACCTTGGTCATGCATGCGGTCTGGGTCGCGAAGATCTCCATCGGATCGTGCTCGACCCAGCCAGGCTGGGGATAATGCTGAACGAACTCGCTCTGGGCGCTGCTGACCACGTTGGCGTCACGGTCAAAAATGATGGCGCGGGAGCTGGTGGTGCCTTGATCCAGAGCGATGATGTAATTCTTATTTTCGGTGTCGGTCATGGTGAATGCCTGGTGATGTAGCGAGTTTCCGGAAACGGCCGTCCGTTGTGTTGCCAGTGCTCAGTGCCTTTGCGCACTGAATACCGGGATGGCGTCAAGGAAGCAAGCGAGATATTCGTATTCGAAAAAATATAGACGTAAACGAACCTTGTCAAAGGTCGAAAGCGAACCTTATCGATGAATGTTCCAAGACGCCGATATTAGTGGATAAGTCCTTCTCGAATGCAGGCATTTCGATAACCAATGGCCTAAAGTATCGGCAGCAAACAATAAAGTGTCTGGTTGTCTGGAGCACTGCATGACCCCTGCATTGGATTTACTGAAAAAGGTTCGGGCCGAACATCGCGTCCACAGTTACGAGCATGATCCCAAGGCCGCATCGTATGGCCTGGAAGCGGCAGAAAAGCTCGATCTGGCCCCCGCTCAGGTGTTCAAGACGCTGCTGGCCAGCACCGAAAAAGGCGAGCTGCTGGTGGCGGTCGTTCCGGTGGTGGGCTCGCTGGACCTGAAGGCCCTGGCCCATGCCGCCGGCGCCAAGAAGGCCGAAATGGCTGACCCGGCCGCCGCCCAGCGTGCCACCGGCTATCTACTGGGCGGGATCAGCCCGCTGGGGCAGAAGAAAAGGCTGCGCACCTTCATTGATGAGTCCGCTCAACCGTTCGCGACGATTTTTGTCAGCGCCGGTCGACGAGGGCTCGAAGTCGAACTGCCCGCCGCCGTACTTGCACAACACACCGGTGCGACCTTTGCCCGTATTGGCCGGGAATGATTCTTCGGGTTTGTCAGAAATGCCAGACTCTTTCATGCGGTGACACTGACCGCAGACCCGCAGCGCCCGGAACGGGTTGCCGCGTTTCTTTACTCGGGGATGCCTTCCATGAAGCTTGAATTCCATCAGGTCGACGCCTTCACCGACCGCCCGTTCTCAGGCAACCCGGCAATGGTCTACCGCCTGGACGCCTGGCTTTCCGATCAATTGATGCAGCAGATTGCCTCAGAGCACAATCTGTCGGAGACCGCGTTTTTGGTCCGTGAAGCACCGGGCTGGCACATACGCTGGTTCACACCGACCCATGAAGTGCCGTTGTGCGGACATGCGACCCTGGCCAGCGCCTTCGTGCTGTTCGAGAAATACGGCGAGAAGGCCGAGGTGATCCACTTCACTGGCAAATCCGGCGAGTTGAGCGTGAGCCGCGAGGGCAATCGGCTGGTCCTGGACTTTCCGTCCATGCCGCCCGCCGAGCAGGGTGTGACGGTGGAAATCGAACGCGCCCTTGGGGTTGCCGTCGTCGACGTGCTGAGCGCTGCGGAATTGCTGGTGGTGCTGGAGTCCGAGCAGGCCGTTCGCGATTGCAAGCCTGACTTCGCCGCCCTCGCGCGTTTGCCGTGGCCCGGCGTGATCGTGACCGCAAAAGGTGACGGCGAGCGCTACGATTTTGTGTCGCGCTACTTTGCGCCGGGCATCGGCATCAATGAAGACCCGGTCACGGGCTCGACGCACTGCAGCCTGATTCCCTACTGGTCGGCCCGGCTGAACAAGTTCAGCCTGACGGGCTATCAGGCGTCGACGCGGGGAGGGGAGCTGTTCTGCCGGCTTGAGGGGGAGCGCGTGAAAATCGGCGGGCACGCGACGCTGGTCGCCAGCGGCGCGTTAATACTGAGTTAGTCGATATCGGGCTGAAAGTGCCTGGTCGAGAACGACAGGCCCTCAGACCACCACGTCCCGATGCACCGGAACGCTCCGATGCACCGGCACGCTGCCCGAGGCCGGAAACAGCACCAGATGCTCGGCTGACACCGTGAAGCCGACCTGATCACCGGCGCGCAGATCCACATGGCTGGGGAACAACGCCTCCAGTTGCGTGCCGGTCGGCAACTGCAGGCGGTACAGGGTCGCCGCACCCTGGAAATTCAGGCTCGCCACGCGGGCCTTTATCGGGCCGTCGGGCGCATAAACAATGTCATCAGGGCGCAGCAGGACATCCATCGGAGTGCCTGGCGCGCCGGCATAGGCGCGATTGCCGCGCAGCACACCCAACTCGGTCTGCACCGATTCGGCATCGATCAGTTGCCCGCGAATGAAATAACCCTGACCGACGAAACTGGCGACATAAGGCGTCGCCGGCTCGTGATAGAGGTTGTAGGGCGTATCCCACTGCTCCAGCCGCCCGTCTTTGAACACGCCGACGTGGTCGCTTACGGCAAAAGCCTCTTCCTGGTCGTGGGTCACCAGAATCGCGCTGGTGCCCCGGGCCTTCAGAATGTCGCGCACCTCATGGCTCAGGCGCCGTCGCAACTCGCCATCCAGGTTCGAAAACGGTTCATCGAGCAGCAGCAACTGCGGCTCAGGGGCAAGTGCGCGGGCCAGCGCCACACGCTGCTGCTGTCCACCGGAAAGCTCATGGGGATGACGCGTGCCCAGCGCGCCGAGATTGACCAGCTCCAGCATTTCCTGAACCACCTGCTTCTGGCGCGGATGATTGCGGATGCCGAAGGCGATGTTGTCGGCCACGGTGAGGTGGGGGAACAGGGCATAGTCCTGAAACACCATGCCGATCCGGCGCTTCTCCGGGGCCAGGGTAAACCCGGGTCGGGAAATGACGTTACCCGCCAGGGTGATCTCGCCCTTGTGCACCGGTTCGAAACCGGCGATGGCGCGCAAGGTAGTGGTCTTGCCGCAGCCGGATGAACCCAACAGGCAACCGATGTCGCCGGCGTTCAGGTGCAGATTGAGGTGCTGCACCACGCGTTGGTCCTGATAACCGCAGGCGAGGTCATGCAGCGTCAGCAGCAGGGGCTGACTCATGGGGCAGCGAAGGCAGGAGCGACGAGGAATTCCAGCAGGGCTTTTTGCGCATGCAGCCGGTTCTCCGCCTGATCCCACGCCACCGAGCGCGGGTCATCCAGCAGGTCCTCGCTGATCTCTTCACCACGGTGCGCCGGCAGGCAGTGCATGAAAATCACATCGTCAGCAGCGCGGTCGAGCATCTCGCGAGTGACCTGGAAAGGTTTGAACAGGGCCAGACGCTTGGCGGCTTCTTCTTCCTGGCCCATGGACGTCCACACATCGGTTGAGACCAGGTGCGCGCCTTTCACCGCTTCGTGGGGATCGCGGATCAATGTCACGCGATCGCCCGCCAGAGCCAGGTAATGCGCGCTGGGTTCGTAGCCTTCCGGACACGCAACACGCAACTGAAAGTCGAACTGAATCGCGGCTTCTATATAGCTGTTGCACATGTTGTTGCCATCGCCGATCCACGCCACGGTCTTGCCCTGAATGGAGCCGCGGTGTTCGAGGAACGTTTGCATGTCGGCCAGCAACTGGCAGGGGTGAAGGTCATCGGACAGGCCGTTGATCACCGGCACGCGGGAATGGGCGGCGAATTCGGTGAGGTTGCTGTGGGCGAAGGTGCGGATCATCACCGCATCGACCATCCGCGACATGACCCGTGCGCCATCGGCAATCGGCTCGCCACGGCCCAGCTGGGTGTCCCGAGGGGAGAGGAAGATGGCCTGGCCGCCCAGCTGGATCATCCCGGCTTCGAACGAGACACGGGTCCGGGTCGAGGATTTTTCGAAGATCATTGCCAGGATGCGGCCCTTCAATGGCTCGAAGAGCACGCCTCGATTTCGCAGGTCCTTCAGCTCAACGCCGCGACGAATCACCCCGACCAGCTCAGCGGGGGTGTAGTCCATCATCGAGAGAAAGTGCCTTGCGCTCATCATTAACTACCTTGTCTGCAACAGACCGCAGATCCTCAAAGCCGGGTTTTTCGGAAAAACGGGCGAGACCTGCGGCGAAAGCCGCACGGGGCGACGAATAGGGAAGGCGCGAGGGTATAAGAAAATGTCGCCTGATGCCAAGGCCCGCCGTGACGGAAAATCGTCGTCGGACGTTCGGTAGCCTGAAAGCGGCGTTCGCAGGACGCTTTTCATGTAACGAAGTGCTACAGTCATGTTTCTGCGCAGGCCATTCGCCATCGCATTAGTCCTATCAGACAGCTCGCTTGTAACGCTCTTTGGCGTCGCCGCGATTACTGCCTGATTCGTAACAGTCGCAAACCACTGTGCAGCCTTATGCGACATGCTTCACGCCGCGGAGACCCGGACGTTTCCTAAACCATCGGCGTGGGTTATAAAGGCGGCTTATGTCCTCCAAAAGAGGTGGGGAATGGATTCAAAAGAGCAACAACTGACGGAACTACTCGGGCTTACGGCTCGAACCCTTACGCACCTCACGGCGTCCATGACGTCGATGTCGTTCGAACTGATGCGCAGCGAAGACGAAGTGACCCGTTCTGCGGGGCGCCGGATGATCGATCGCATGGCAACCATCAGCGCCGGACTCGACGAACACTGGCGGCTGATCGGCGAACTCACCGGCATCCAGGTGTCTCAGGAACAGATCGAGACGGTTCATGAGGTGCAGATGCAGCGCAAGGTGGTTACACCTATCGGTGGCTCTGCTTCCTGAGTGACACTTCTTTACATCGGGTGAGCTATCGGCTCGCCTGATGCTGCCCGATTCACGGCGCTGACATTTCTGGCGCATCGCCCGGACAGGTCCCATAGTTTTGTATCCGCGATCGGCTTGATCGCCCTATAAAAACTCGAGACTGGCGATGACCAAGACTCTCCACCACCGTGCCTGTCATCTGTGCGAGGCGATTTGCGGCCTCACCCTCGAAACCACCCTTCAGGACGATGCCACCACCCTGATTACCTCGATCAAGGGCGATGCGCAGGACACCTTCAGTCGCGGGCATATCTGCCCCAAAGCCGTCGCGCTGCAAGACATCCAGAATGACCCCGATCGGCTCCGGCAGCCCATGCAGCGTATCGGCAACGACTGGCAGCCGATCGAGTGGCAGGCCGCGTTTGATCTGATCGCCGAGCGCCTGGCCGGCATTCAGGCGCGTCATGGGCAAAACGCGGTGGCGGTCTATCAGGGCAACCCCAGCGTGCACAACTATGGGCTGATGACCCACAGCAATTATTTTCTCGGGCTGCTGAAAGCCCGTAACCGCTACTCCGCAACCTCTGTGGACCAGTTGCCACACCACCTGACCAGTCATTTGATGTACGGCCACGGCCTGCTGCTGCCCATCGCCGACATTGACCACACCGATTTCATGCTCATCCTCGGCGGTAATCCGCTGGCGTCCAACGGCAGCATCATGACCGTGCCCGACGTCGAGAAGCGTCTGAAGGCGATCCAGGCCCGCGGCGGCAAAGTCGTTGTGGTCGATCCGCGCCGCAGCGAAACCGCAGCAATAGCCGACCAGCACCTGTTTATACGCCCGGGCGGGGATGCGGCGTTTCTGTTCGGCTTGTTGCACACCTTGTTTGCCGAAGGCCTGACCCGCGACAGCCATCTTGCCGTGGATGGACTGGAGGACGTCCGCGTGGCCGTCAGCGAGATGAACGCCGACGCCATGAGCCCTCGATGCGGCGTGCCTGCCGAGCAGATCAGGCAGCTCGCACGGGACTTCGCCGCCGCCGAACGCGGCGTGTGCTACGGGCGCATGGGCATTTCCACCCAGGCGTTCGGCACGCTGTGCCACTGGCTGGTACAACTGATCAACCTGGTCACCGGCAATCTCGATCGGCCAGGCGGTGCGCTGTGCACCGAGCCGGCGCTGGATCTGGTGGCGTCGACCTCCGGCGGCAGCTTCAACCGCTGGCAGAGCCGCGTTTCGCAACTGCCGGAATACGGCGGCGAGCTGCCGGTCTCTGCGCTGGCCGAGGAGATGCTGACCCCGGGGGAGGGCCAGATCAAAGCGCTGATTACCGTGGCGGGCAACCCGGTGTTGTCGACACCGAACGGCCGTCAGCTTGACACCGCCCTTGAAGGGCTGGAGTTCATGGTCAGCGTCGATTTGTACATCAACGAAACCACACGGCACGCGGACCTCATCCTGCCGTCGACGTCTGCGCTGGAAAATGACCACTACGACACCACGTTCAACATGTTCGCCGTGCGCAACGTCACCCGGTTCAACCGTGCGATTCTTGCCAAGCCCGAGGGAGCGCTGCACGACTGGGAAATCTTCGTCGGCCTCGCCCAGGCGTTCGCACTGAAAACCGGGCGCGAATTGAAACCGACGATGCCGCCTGCGCAGATGGTCGATCGCGGTCTGCGGGCCGGGCTGTATGGTGATGCTTCGCCGCTCAAATTGTCGCTGGAGACACTCGCGCAGTACCCCCACGGCCTGGACCTCGGCCCGCTCAAGCCCAATCTCGCTGCGCGCCTCAAAACCATCAACCAGCGCGTGCAGGCTGCGCCGCCGGTGATCCTTGCCGATCTCGCCCGATTCGCTGCGCAGCCGCTACCCCACGCCGACGGCCTTATGCTCATCGGTCGGCGCCATGTGCGCAGCAATAATTCATGGATGCACAATTATCATCGCCTGGTGAAAGGCAAGCCGCGGCATCAGTTGCTGATGCACCCGGATGATTTGATCAGCCGAGGGTTGATGGACGGTCAGCGGGTCAGGGTCAGTTCGCGGGTAGGCGTCATTGAGGTAGAAGTGATGGGCAGCATCGAGATGATGCCCGGGGTCGTTAGCCTGCCCCACGGCTGGGGCCACGGTCGTCCGGGCGTGAGAATGGACATCGCGACGGCTCAGCCAGGTGAAAGCGCGAATGACCTGACTGACGAGCGTGCGCTGGATGGCATTTCCGGGAACGCCGTGCTGAACGGGGTGCCGGTTACGGTTGCGGCGGCATGACGGTCATGGGGGCGGTCAAGGCCAAGACCGAGCGTTATGCTCGGGAATCGTTTAGAATGCGCCACCGTGTCGACACATACAGTCGTAAAGTTTAGCCGAGGTGCTCCATGGATATTATCGAAACGATCAAAGACCAGATTGCCAGCAACACCGTTCTGCTCTACATGAAAGGTGCTCCGAATGCCCCGCAGTGTGGCTTTTCGGCCAAGGCTTCTCAGGCACTGATGGCGTGTGGCGAAAAGTTCGCGTACGTCGATATCCTGCAGAACCCGGAAATCCGCGCCAACCTGCCAAAGTACGCCAACTGGCCAACCTTCCCCCAGCTGTGGGTCGGTGGTGAGCTGGTCGGCGGTAGCGACATCATCACTGAGATGCAGGCTGACGGTTCGCTGCAGAAACTGGTGAAAGATGCTGTTGCGAAAAACGCCACTGCCTGATTTTCGGCAGTCGTAAAAAAGCCCCGCTCTCTGCCGAGACGCGGGGCTTTTTATTGGGCGGTCTTGTTGGGAGGCAGGGACGAGAATCAGTCCTCTTCGCCCATCTGAGACTGCAGGTAGTTCTCGATGCCGACCTTGTCGATCAGGCCCAGCTGGGTTTCCAGCCAGTCGATGTGTTCTTCTTCCGATTCCAGAATGTCTTCCAGCATCTCGCGGCTGCCGAAGTCACCGACGGTTTCGCAGTGGGCGATGGCGGCTTTCAGATCGGCGTGGCCCTTGCGCTCGATACGCAGGTCACACTCCAGCATTTCCTTGGTGTGTTCGCCGATCAGGATCTTGCCCAGGTCTTGCAGGTTCGGGAGGCCTTCCAGAAACAGGATGCGCTTGATCAGTTTGTCAGCGTGTTTCATCTCGTCGATGGATTCGTGGTACTCGTGTTTGCCCAACTTGTTCAGGCCCCAGTCTTCGTACATGCGCGCATGCAGAAAATACTGATTGATCGCGACCAGCTCGTTACCGAGGATCTTGTTGAGATGCTGGATGACTGTGATGTCGCCTTTCATGATCGGGTCCTGTCGAAGGTATAGGTAATACAGGCGGCAAGTCTGAGCCCCCTCTATAACTCTGTCAAACCTAAGTTATTGAATAATAAGTGAAAATAAATAGGAATAAGAATGTTTGTGTTCCGCATCTTGTCGCTAAGCGATTGAATTAAAGGCATAAAAAAACCGGACAGTGTCCGGTTTTGTTTGAATGCGATTATTCAGGCAGCTGAAAATTCTGCAGGATAGGCGAGGGCGGCGTGGCTGGTTTGCAGCTCGGTCAGGGTTTCACGCACCACTTCCTTGGCCAGGCAGGCACATTTCCCACACTTGCTGGCGACACCGAGGGTCTCGCGGACGTCACGATAGCTGCAGCATCCTTCCATGATTGCTTCACGGATTTGTCCGTCGGTAACACCTTGGCAGAGGCAGACATACATATAAGAAACCGTCGCTGAGTGATTGGCTCAATGCGATGGATACTAATGTTAATGAGAATGCTTGTCAAAACTACTCAGGCTTCTTCGCGTGGCTACCGATGAGTGGTCGGCTGCGGCGATAGGCATGATCGCTTGTG
>LIDZ01000484.1_pt1 | contig 67625 bp, 65 predicted proteins | sample 644651 | NCBI WGS metagenome assembly LIDZ01 (sample SAMN03856242, study PRJNA289617) | food metagenome | isolation source: wine grapes on drying loft during traditional withering process | host: Vitis vinifera cv. Corvina | place: Italy: Gargagnago di S. Ambrogio di Valpolicella | collected 2014-01 | reverse complement strand
CTCGGCTGTTAACCGATAGGTTGGAGGTTCGAGTCCTCTTCGCGGAGCCATTTTTTTTATAGATAATCAATATATAATTGATTTAAAAATTTTAGATAATATAGAAATTAATTGTTATGAATGAAAATTTTAAGTCGAGAAATCGGCTTTTTTTTGTTGTATAAAATAACTTTTAAATCTATACTATATATAGATGATAAAGTATTTTATGATTAATTTAAGATAGAGTAAAAAATAATCAAACTCATTAACGCATAAGGAGTATATGGAAATGAAACGCAATTATAGATACAATAAAGATAAGGTTAAAAATATCAAAATGGCTAGAAGTATTATTTTATTTATTGTTATTGCTGCATTTTTAGTGGGAGGAAGTGCTTTGATGGCTCTAAAATTCTCAGAAAGCAAACAAACTGTACAAGCCGTCGAGGTAAATGAAGAAAAAAATTTAGAGCAAAGTACTAAGGATGATGAAAATAGTACATATTCATTAGAAAATGATCCTCGAGCAGAAGATGTTGCATTTATAGAAAAATATTTAAATCAACAGATGAAGGGTCAAACACCTGATGGAGTTGATGGTAAAAAAGTTGTTTATTTAACGTTCGATGACGGACCATCAGAGACAGTAACCCCTAAAATATTAGATATTCTTAAGGAAGAAAATGTGCGTGCGACTTTTTTTCTTGTAGGGAAAGCAATAGACGAAAGTGAAGCAAATAAAAATCTAGTAAAACGAGAAGTAACTGAAGGGAATGCCATAGGAAATCATACTTATTCACATAATTATAATTATTTATATCCAAATGGAAATATAAATGTGGATAACTGTATGGCAGATATCGAAAAAACCAATCAATCTTTGAAGAATATTTTAGGACAAGATTTTTCCACAAGAGCGATCAGATTTCCAGGGGGACATATGACCTGGGGGAAAAAGGATCCGAAAGGTATGGATGCTATGGATCAAGCATTACATGACAAGGACTATCACCAAGTGGATTGGAATGCGTTATCTAGTGATGCAGAAGGTGCACCTAAGAAAGCAGAAGAATTAAAAAAAGATGTCATAAAAACTGTATTGGGGAGAGAAAAAGCAATAATATTAATGCATGATACCTATGGTAAGGAAGAAACAGCGAAAGCATTACCAGAAGTGATAAAATATTTAAAGGAACAAGGATATGAATTTAAGACTTTGAAATAATTTATAAAAATAATTTGATAGGACTATGTTAGTTTTCAGTTGTATATTAATAGTGTAACTAGATGTATACTATTAATATAAATCTGAAAACTGACATAGTCTATTTTTATGTGCAGTTTTATCTGTGTAGCTGATTAATAGATAATATTCAATAGATCGGCGCATATATAGACTTTTATCTTTTAAGTGACTAATAGAATTATTACTGATAAACTAAAAATATATATAATTAAGCTAATAAATTATAGTTACATATAAGTACCATAATTATGATTCAAAATAATAATATTTATTAATCATATGTATATAGTGATCATATCAGTAAAAACTAACTTTATAGTAAATTTATATAAAAATAAGGAGGACTAAAATGTTATCGAAGAGTAATACATCAGAAGTATTAGCAAAGTGCTTAGTAACTGGAGGGGACTTTGCTGAAATATTTGAAGAAGATTCAATTAATAACTCTATATCATTAGTTGATGGCAAGGTAAATGATGCTATAGGAGGAAGAAGCTATGGTATAGGAATTAGAATTTTTAAAGGATTAAATAGTGTATATGCGTATACAAATAATAATAGTTTAGATAGTCTTTTAGACACGGCATATAGGGCAGCTTTGGCTTTAGGTCAAGTGAAAGTAGATAATATAAGTTCTATTATATTAAATGAAAAGAAAGTACACTCAATACATCCAATAATTTATCATCCTAAAGATGTAGGTTATGATAAAAAAATAGTTATTTTAAAAAATGCTTATGGTGGAGCAAAGAATTTTAATAATGATATTTCGCAAGTAATTGCAAGTTATGCAGATAAAGAACAAAATATTTTAATTGCAAATACTGAAGGACTCTATATTCAGGATACAAGAATAAGAACGAGGCTTGGAATAAGTGCTATTGCATCAAAGGGCTCAGAGAATCAAACTGGATTTGAAGGACCAGGAAGGCATATGGGAATTGAAATGTTTAATAGTGTTAATGCTGAATATCATGGTAGAGAAGCAGCAAGAATAGCTCATACTATGCTTTATGCGAAAAATTGTCCAGCAGGAAACATGACTGTAGCTATAGATAATGGATTTGGTGGAGTTATATTCCATGAAGCTTGTGGTCATGCATTGGAAGCAAGTGCTGTATCTAAGGGAAATTCAGTTTTTGCGAATAAGCTTGGAGAACAAATAGCATCAACTAAGGTGACTGCAGTAGATGACGGAACAATGGTAAATGCTTGGGGTTCACTAAATATAGATGATGAAGGTAATAAAACTCAAAGGAATATTTTAATTAAAAATGGTATATTGAATAGTTATATGATTGATAAATTAAATGGAAGGCGTATGAAAATGGAAGCGACAGGTAGTTCAAGAAGACAAAGTTATAAGTATCAACCAACATCAAGAATGACTAACACTTATATAGAAGCTGGAACTGATAAACCAGAAGAAATAATTAAATCTATTTCTAATGGACTATATGCTAAGAAATTAGGAGGAGGTTCAGTGAATCCTGTAACCGGTGAGTTTAACTTTTCTGTTCAAGAAGGATATTTGGTTAAGGATGGATTAGTGCAAGAACCAGTACGAGGTGCTAGTCTTATTGGCAAGGGTAGTGATGTTCTTATGGATATTGATATGGTTGGAGACAACTTAGAAGTAGCTCAAGGAATGTGTGGAGCATCTTCAGGAAGTATTTCAACTAACGTAGGTCAACCTATGATTAGAGTAAAAACAATGACTGTAGGAGGTAGATAAAAGATGGAGTTCAAGTTATTTAAAGAAGAATTATTTAAAGAAGCTAAGAAGTCAGGTTTCGAAGAGTGTGAAATCTATTATTCTGATGCTGAAAGCTTAAGTATAAATATTTATGAAGGTGAAGTTGAAAAATATAAATTAAATAATGCTTTTGGACTATCATTCAGGGGTAAAATAAATAATAAAATGGGATATTCTTATACTGAGATACTAGATGAGGATGCGATATCAACTCTTATAAAAAATGCAAAGGGCGCAGCACTAGCGATAGAAAATGATGATGTACAATTTATATATGGAGGCGATAAGGAATACAAAGAACTAGATTGCTATAAGAAAGAAATAGATAATATAGAACCAGATAAACTTATTTCTCTTGCTTTAGAGATGGAAAAGGAGTGTAAGAATCAATGTACGAAGGTTGTGAACTTTCAAGGCTGTGGGATTGGATATGGTAAATCTACTTATGGAATAATAAATTCAAAAGGACTTAACTTAAAAAATGAAAGAAACAATTTAACTGCGTATGTAGTACCTATAGTAGAAGAAAATAATGAAAAATATGATGGCATGGGATATGTTGTGGCTAAAAAATTAAGTGATGTTAAACCCAGCGAGTTAGCTAAGCAAGGTCTTGAAGAAGCGCTTTCTAAAATTGGTGGGAAGAGTATTTCATCAGGAAAGTATAAGATAATTATAAATAATGAAGCAATGGTATCATTACTTGGGACATTCTCAGGAATTTTTAATGCAGAACAAGCTCAAAAGGGATTGTCTTTATTAAAAGGAAAAGAAGGAGAAATAATAGCATCAAATATTATAACTCTGATTGATGATCCGCATTTACAAGATGGACTTGGAACAACATCATTTGATGATGAAGGTGTTGCAACTTATAAAAAGGAAATAATAACTAACGGAAAATTAAATACATTATTATATAATTTAAAAACTGCATACAAAGCGAAAATTAAGTCTACTGGAAATGGATTTAAAGGCTCATATGCATCAGTGGTAGGCGTAAGTGCTACAAATTTTTATATTAATCCAGGAGAAAAATCTTTTGAAAAACTTTGCGAAGAGGTAAAAGAAGGAGTAATAATTACAGAATTTGCAGGCCTTCACTCAGGAGCTAGTGCAATAACAGGAGACTTTTCTTTAGCGGCTAAAGGATTTATGATTGAAAATGGAGAAAAAGGCTTTCCAATAGAACAAATAACAGTAGCAGGAAATTTCTTTATACTACTGAAAGATATAGAAGCAATTGGAAATGATTTGAAATTTCCAATGAGTAGCATTGGATGTCCTTCTGTAATTGTAAAGGAACTTTCAATAGCAGGTAAATAATTTATTGATAAAGAGATTCTACAAGATAATATGTATTAATAGGATAAAAATATATATCTAAACCAGAAATAAAGGTCATGCACCTATAATAAATGCATAGCCTTTATTTCTGTTGCACATTATCCTACTTATGAGTATAATTTGCACGTATCATTTTATCAGAAGTATCTAATGATTTTTTATAAATTTCTTTTTCTTTATCAGTAAGGGTTTCTCCACCTTTAAGAGTTCCGTTTGTTATTACAGCAAAGGATTTATTTGTATTTAATAGATTTCTACCTAAAGCAGTATTTTCATATTGTTCATTAGGTACACCAAGTAAATAAAGGAGTGTTGGCATTACATCAATTTCTCCATTATATAATGTATCAAACGTTTTTCCATCTTTAAAAGATGGATCATAAACTATAAATGGAACAATAGGATTTCCAGTATTTAAGAACCAATCTTCCTTATGGGATAATTGATTAATACTATCGTCATAATATTTATGAACTCCAGTATGATCACCCATTATAGCTATAATACTGTTTTCTAACAATCCCTCTTTATCTAACACATCAAGGAAATATCCTATTTGTTTATCAGTATAATGAACACTTTCAAAATATCCTCCAAGTTTACTTTCATCTAATTCGGGATCAAGTCCAAGCTCTCTGTATTCTTTTGGAATATCAAAAGGACCGTGACTAGTTAAGGTTATAGTTTCAGAATAAAATGGTTCTTTTTGCTCTTTTAACATAGGAATAACTTGTTCAAAGTATCTCTTGTCACTGATACCAAGTCCTATTCTTTCGTCTACATTAAAGGAATAATAATCAGTAAACTTATCAAATCCAATTCCAATTAAACCATTTTTATAGTTCCAAAACGAACCTTTATCAGGATGAACTGCAACAGTGCTATAATCTTCTTTTTCTAATATATTTGGTAAAGAATTATAATTATTATTCGGATATCTAAAGAAGGTACTTCCTTGTCTTAATGGTAACATAGAAGTATTGACCATTAAATCACAATCAGAGCTTGTCCCTTCATTGACTTGTTCAAAAGTATTTGGAAAGTATAATGAAGATTGTATTAATTTATTTAAGTTAGGGGTAATTTCTTTACCATTAATTTTTTGCCCAATAACGAAAGTCTCAAGTGATTCAACCTGAATGTAAATTAGATTTTTTCCTTTTGACCTAGCAAAATATTCATTGTTAGGTAAGTTTTCTTTTTTTATTTCAAATAATTCATTAATATCATTCTTATCATCATCAGTTAGTTTGTATGGCTTGGAATCACGATATACTGTATAACAATCAATGATATGATATCCAATAGGTGAAAAGTATCTAGCTGTATTTGATTTGTCATAGCTATCAAAAAGGTAAGCATCCTTGACATTTTTAGTATTTAATACAGTTATGCTAAAAGGAACATAAATTATAAATAATATTGATAGAATAAAAGTACATAGAAAAGTTTTAATATTTCTTTTATGTTCTTTTGTAAAAGACTTTTTAGTTATACATACATATACAGCTAATATTATGAAATCAAATAAGAATATTAAATCTAATTTGCTAATCATAGACAATATACTACCGGTCATACTATCTAAATTAGATGTTTGCTTTAATACTAATACAGATGGAACTGTTAAAAAACCTCTAAAATACCATGTATCAATTAGCATTATTAGTGTTAAAATAAGATCGACTACAAAAGTATATATTATTCTACCTCTACCTTTAAATAGAAGTGAGAAGCTTAAGAATATTAAAGCAAAAGCTATATAATAATTTAAACAAGGGATAGCAGATTTATAACCCACCCAAAAATTAAAAACATACGGGTCATTACTTGTAACAAAACCTTGAAATATAATTCCCTTCAATACTATAGAAGCTACAGGAATTAAGAAGAAAATTAATCTTACGAAAAAATCTTTTGTTAGTTTATTTTTAAAAAATTCATTAAGTTCATATTTAAAAGAACTCATTACTCCACCTCAATTCAATATAATCACTACATTATAGTATACATAAATTTATGAATTATACAAATATAAATTAGTTTCATATTTTGGTGAAAAAAGTAAATCAAATATTTATAGATATAAAACAATATACAATTTAACGTGGTATACTATTAATAAAAGTAAATTTGTATGATAAAAGTATAGTAAATTAACGTATTTTATGCATTTAGATCAGATTATAATAAGTAGGAAATTATTTATAAGATTTGCTGCATTATATATATACACAAAGTAAAAGATAGATGTATGAAGATACATCGCCAAAATAAATGTAATTGATTTCTGGTTTTGAGATATATTTGACAATAAATTAAAACAATGTAAAGGGGTTATAGCTATGAAAGAAATAGATTGTAGAGGGCTTTCATATTTAAAGACTATAAGAGAAATAAAAAAGTATTTTAATTCAATTGGCGAAGGAGAAGCGATAATATTAGTAAACAGCGAACTTGGACGTTCTAATGTTATTAGATATACGATACATAAGGGATATCAAGTGGATCAAGAAAATGAAGAAAATAGATTTATAATAAAAGTAGAGAAAAGGGGTTGCTTGCAACTTGATGTAGAAGAAAATATATTTTCCATATTAGTAACAAATGAAAGAATTGGAGATGGAGATTTAGGAAAAATTTTAATGAATGAGTATTTTGAAATATTAAATGAATGTGATAAGCTACCAAAAGAAATTTTATTCTTAAATTCAGGTGTTAAATTATTTAATAAGGATTCTAAGGTGTTAGAAGATATAGGAATGTTGTATAAAAAAGGTGTAGTAATTTTAATAAATGATACGTCTCTAGATTATTATAATTTACAAGAAGATATCACTTTTGGAGAAGTAGCAAATATGTATGACATGGTTCTTACTATGAAGAAATCGAACAAATTAATAAAGTTGTAGTTAATTAATGTATAAATATAGATATATGGAGGGTATTAGAATGCAGAATTATGATTTGATTGTTATAGGAGCTGGAATATCAGGAATGACAGCAGCAATAGGAGCTATAAAATTAGGAATAAAAAAAATACTTATTATTGAAAGAGAATCTTATGTTGGTGGGATAATTAATCAATGTATTCATAATGGATTTGGAGAAAGATTTTTAGGAGAGCAAGTAACAGGACCAGAATATATTGATTTTATAGAAAAACAATTAAAATATTCATGTACAGAAATAATACTGAATACTACTGTCTTAGATGTTACTCTAGAAAAAGTAGTTACATATGTAAATCCTGAAAGTGGAGTTAGGAACGTAACTGCTGGGGCAATAGTATTTGCTATGGGTTCAAAAGAGAGGTATTCAGGAAATGTTGTTATTCCAACAAATGGGCTTACAGGAATATTCACAGTTGGAGAAGCTCATAGAATAATCAATTTAGATGGATACTTACCAGGAAGAAAAACTATAATCTTAGCTAAAGATAAATGGGGATTTATAGTCGCTAGAAGATTAATAATAGAGGGTGGAAATGTAGAAGGAGTAGTAATCGAAAAAACTTTTGAAGAGATGGCTGACGAAGAGATACATAATGTTGTTGATGGTTTCGATATACCCATAATTGAAAATTCTAGAGTAATAGAAATTGAAGGCAATACCAGAATTGAAAATATAAAAATTATGAATTTAAATAATAAAATAATAGAAGAGAAAGAATGTGACTCCTTATTATTATCAGTTGGCTTTATACCGGAAATTTCTATTATCAAAAAATTGAAGCTTAATATTAATAGTGAGATATTAGGTCCAGAAGTAGTTAATTTTAAAACATCAATAGATGGATTTTTTGCCTGTGGAAATATTATATATGGAGAAGATGCACTACACATGAAAGAAACAGATGGGGTTGAATGTGGAATAAAAGCAGCAGAATACATAAAAAAATATATATACTAAAAATATAGTAAGGCTTCTTTGTACATAAGTTCATGTCCCAAAGACGTTAAATGAAGTCCATCTAAGTAAACATGATTATGATCTAATGTTAGATCATAAAAATTTATAAAATGTATTTGATAATTATTGCATAATTTAATAAGCTCGTTCTTTAATGTTAAGAGCTTGTTTTCTGCATAAGTGTATAGATAAGAGGGTGAAAAGAGTGTATTAGCCATTTCACCAATAATTTTAGGAGGAATGCCTATAATTATTTCTGAATTAATATTTAATCCATCTTTTATCATTAATTCTAAGTTATCAATTATGGAAACTACGGATCGCCCAAGAAGAAGGTCATTGGTACCACACATTACAAAAATTTTGGATGGATAATGAATTAAGACATCACTATAGTAACGAGAAAGCATTGAAGCAGTAGTATCGCCATTGCAAGCTTTATTTAAATATGAAAGAGAAAGTTTATTTGTAAGTCTATATACCCATGAATTTTCTTTAGATACTCCATATCCAAAAGTTAAGCTATCACCAAAGAAAATAATATCAAGATTATTATTCATAATAAATTCCTTTCTAAAATAATTTGTTAAAACATTTTTTACATATTAAAGTTTTTCCGTTATCAGCTTTTACATAATCATCTAAAACAATAATCTTATTACAAAAACTACATACTTTAGTCTCTTTAGACATAATCGTTTCAGAATTTATCTTATCCTTAGAGCTAGCAAGTGGAGAATAATTATTAGATATATTTGTTAATAAATTATTCTTTATTGGAGAATATAATTTAGATTGTGTAGGAATAGTTTTTTTTGTAATTGTAAAATTAAAATTATATTCACTCTCAGCAAATAACTCTAATTCAAATCTGGGATTTTCTTTATCGTAATATTCTTCAGTGAAAATTTTAGTTATTTGAGCATCATTTACAATAAGTCCGCTTTTTTCGATACCATCAAATATACTTTTTGTGATATTAATAGTATCTGGATGGCGTTTCTCACTTTTATAATAAACTTTTAATAAGGCTATTAAGCTTTCAGAAAAGATAATATCTGGATTTTGGTTTCTCGCACGCAGTGCAATTTCTTCTTCATATAATGCATACCTATCATGATATTTTCCAGAGTTATTTGGTAAAATAGCGCGGCCACTTGCATTATGTAATTTGAAATTTGATTTTGTAATAGGTGATCCTTTGATTACTACCTTAGCATAATTGGTCATTTTAATTCTCCTTGAGTAAAAATTTAATTATTACGTTAACCTAAAATATACAGTATATGCGCTTTTTATACAAGGATGATTGAGGCATCTGTGCTGAAGGCCAAGATATAATAACATCTTTCACTAAATACTTTATTTAATATTGATAAATTGATAATATTATATATATAAAGTATAATACTTGAGTAATTAATAGAAATAAATAATAGGGTTTAGATAAGAGTATATTATTAAATCTTAAGAATATATTAAATAATATGCATAATAGAAGAATTTATCTTTATTATGGAATAAAATAGATTTTATATAGAAAAAATATTATAATTAAAAAATATTTGGATTTATTTGTAACATAAAATTTAATTTTAAATATGTTAAAGAAAATAAAAAAAGAGGTATTAATAAGCATGAATAAAAAAATAATTTTAGCAATAGAATCAAGTTGTGATGAGACAGCAGCTGCAGTTGTTGTGAATGGTAGAGAAGTTCTATCAAATGTAATAGCATCACAGATAGAGACCCATAAAAAATTTGGTGGTGTGGTTCCTGAGGTTGCATCAAGAATGCATATTGAAGTAGTAGATAGTGTAGTAAAGGCTGCTCTTGAAGAAGCAAAAGTTTCTTTAGAAGATATTGATGCAATTGGTGTTACATATGGACCTGGACTTGTCGGAGCACTTTTAGTTGGTCTTCAATATGCCAAGGGACTTTCGTTAGGTTCAAAAAAACCGCTAATTGGAGTTAACCATATTCAAGGACATATTAGTGCAAATTTTATTGAATATAAAGATTTAAAACCACCATTTGTTTCCTTAGTAGTTTCAGGCGGACATACATTTATAGTATATGTAAAGGGATATAGAGATTTCGAAGTTATTGGTCAAACAAGAGATGATGCAGCAGGAGAAGCATATGATAAGGTAGCACGAGCATTAGGACTTGGATATCCAGGTGGACCTAAAATTGATAAATTAGCTAAAGAAGGGAATGAAAATGCAATAAAATTTCCAAGAGCTAAATTTCAAGATGATACATTAGATTTTTCATTTAGTGGAGTTAAATCAGCAGTGTTAAATTATTTAAACAAAGCTAAGATGATGGATTTAGAGATAAATAAAGCTGATATTGCAGCGTCATTTCAGAAAGCAATTATTGATGTATTAAAAACTAATGTATTTTTAACTTGTGAAAGAAGAGGTATAAAAAAGATTGCAGTAGCAGGTGGAGTTGCATCTAATTCATGCTTAAGAGAAACGCTTCAAAGAGAAGGAGCCAAAAAGGGAATCGAAATTTTATTCCCATCATCTATATTATGCACTGATAATGCAGCAATGATAGGAAGTGCTGCATATTTCAATTATCAAGAAGGAATTATATCAGATTTAGATATAAACGCACAACCAAACCTGAAATTAATGGAGAGGTAGATTATAATATGAAATTATTATCACACTCTAATGGGATTCACAAGGTTGAAAAAGATAAAATTAGCAAGAGACGAATGTTAAAAAAATGTAGTATTTCTTTTATAGGATTATTGATTTTCGGATTTGTAATACAAATGATAACTAATGTTGTAGACAATACACGATTAAAATCAAGATTCAAATATGTCAGGATAAATGGAAAAAAGATGGAATATAAGATTAAAGCAGGTGGAGAGTATACTGTAGTATTTGATGGGGCAATTGGGACTAATATGTATGAATGGGATCAAGTTTGTAAACCAATAGAAGATGAAAAAAAAGCATCGACATTCATATATAACAGAAGTGGGTATGGATTTAATGATGGTGAAGATGTCAGAACACCAGAAGACCAAGCAAAGGATTTGAAACTTTTACTTAGAAAATCAGGAGCATTAGAACCATATATTTTAGTTGGAGAGGAATATGGTAGTTTAGTTATTACAAACTTTATTAGTTTATACCCAGATTCAGTAGCAGGAGTTGTTCTAGTTAATCCAATATGCGAAGAGCAGGCTAAAACTAGCGAATTTAAAAAAGATATTAAATTTAAATATTATAGAAGTGAATTTGAATCTATAGGGGCTAATTTTAGTTTAACGTCATTACTTAGTAAAATTGGATTAACTATGGAAAACAGCATTTTTAAAGAACACATAACTGAATCGGAATTATATGAGTTCAATAGTTTCAAAAATAAAAATAAATACAAGAACGCAGTTTCAAATGAATTAGGGAATCTATACAAAAGTTCATCTAATAGTCAAGTAACTGGATTATTGGGTAATAAACCACTATATTTAATAACTGATAATGAAGAAGATCCTATAAAAAAAATAGGGGAGTCAGCATCTACAACAGTATATAAAGAAGAAATAGATGGATCGCCATTTTCATTATTAGATTCAAATGCAATTGTTAATGGAGTAAACAGTGTTCTAAAGGATGTAAAAAAATCAGCTAAAAAACAATAAGATCAAGTTTTTTGATATGCACTTGTTCTTAAATAATATTCTATAAAAAATTATTATTATTTAAATTACCGTAAAAAAATTATAAATAATTTATATACTATTGTCATTTGTTTGACACATACTAACTTTATACTAACAGTATAAGATTATTGCAAGTAAATGTAATTTTAAATTATTTCAATATAGTTAAGATATAAATAGAAGTTGTATTATAATTTGATTGTTAGTAGAATAAATCAATATTTGATAATAGGAGGAAATTCATATGAATAGTAATAATGAAGATAATGGAAAGGTTATTGATGTAGAATCATTACCAGCAGATGAAGGACAACAAGTTGCTTGGAATAAGTGCTTTCACAATAACAATAATAATTATGTAGAAGGTAAGAAAAGAAAAGGAAGAGGTATACGTTTGGTAGGAAAAATTGCAGGATTATTACTTATTACAATGATAGGTGGAGTATTCGGAAGCGGAATTACCTATTCAGTAATGAAATCAAGTAATATTATTCCCACAAAACAAATAATAAGCCCTATTCCACAATCATTTACGGCAAGTACATCGGATGGGATGTCAGCAGCAGATGCATTTAACAAAGTGGCGCCAGCAGTTGTTATTGTTTCAACTAAGGGATCATCTAGCGATGGATTTACAACAGGAGAAGTAGAAGGAATGGGTTCAGGTTTTATTATAAATGAAGAAGGGTATATATTAACTAATTATCATGTAATTCAAGGTGCTAAGGAGATAACAGTTACTTTAAGTGATAATACTGAAATTGTTGCAACCGTAGTTAACTATGATGCAGAAAAAGATATTGCAATGATCAAGTTAAAAGAGGGAACTAAAGTGCCAGCAATTGCAGAACTTGGAGATTCTGATGAAATATATCCAGGTGCAGAAGTAATAGCAATTGGAACCCCTCTTTCAAAGAATTTTGCACAAACACTTACAAAAGGCGTTATAAGTGGTAGCAATAGGACGATAGCAGGAGCAAATGGAACAAACGTGAATTTGATTCAAACAGACGCAGCTATTAATCCAGGAAATAGTGGAGGTCCATTAGTAAATGCTAAAGGGCAAGTTATAGGAATAAATTCTATGAAGATAGGTTCTGAATCAGTAGGAACAACTAGTATTGAAGGTATAGGTTTTGCAATCCCAATAAATGAAGTGAAAAGTAAAATAGATGCTTTATCAAAACCTATTTTAAATTTAGGAATTCAAATAAGGGAACTTGACAGCGATACTGCTAAAAAATATGATCTAGTAGAAGGTATATATGTATCTTCAGTTGATGAATTTTCACCAGCGGAAAAGGCAGGACTTAAAATTGGAGATATTATTGTTAAATGTGATGGAAAATCAGTTAAGACGTTTAAAGAACTTAAAGAAATAAAAGAAAGTAAGAATGCTGGTGATAGCATTAATATAGAAGTAGTAAGAGATAAGAAAAATATTAGTGTACCAGTTGTTTTAGAAGAACCAACTAAATAGGAAACATGAATAGGATTGATAAATGCTTATTATGCATATATCAGTCCTATTTTCATATAAAGACTTATAATATCAAAATTTGTAGACTATTATTGTTTGCAAATTTAATGAAAAGAATATATTAGTTTATCCTTTAAAAATTGAAAGAAAAAGAGTAAAATTAGTAATAATAGATAAAGGTATCTTTAACTATTATTATTAATTTAGAGGACTAAAGTAAAGAGAGGAATAAATATGGAAGAGATAATATCAAATATAATAATGCATAGTGGAGAAGCACGCAACTATTCTATGGAAGCAATTACTTTAGCTAAAACAGGAAGCTTTGATAAGGCACGAGAATTAATAATAAATGCTGATGAGCAATTAGGATATGCACAAAGCTCTCAAATAAGTTTGATTCAAGGTGAAGCCCTAAATGATAGAATAGAATTTTCTTTACTCTTGGTACATGCTCAAGATCACCTAATGACAACAATGACGTTTAAGGATTTAGCAGTGGAATTAATAGAAATACATGAAAAAATAGATGCTATGCATTAGAGGTATAATATATGAAAAATAAGATTAAATATGCTATTACATTTTCTATTCTCTTAGTGATAGGAATAATAAGTATTAATTTATTTCAACCTAATAAAGAACAACAAGTTAGAGGAAGTATAGAACTTTTAGTAAATGAAAGTTCTTATGATTATTTAGTTGAATGTGCAAATGATTTCATGAAATTGAATGATAAAACATTAATAAGTATAAAAAAATTAGAAAGCTATAATCAAATTAGAGATGGTATAGAAGATAACAAAATAAAAGTTCCTAATGTAGCACAAATTGATAGATTTAATTTTGAAGAATTAAATTTGGATGATTATCAATATTACAATAAAGATAATAAACTTTTAAATAATTACGCGAAGAATTTCTCCAAATATAGAGTAGCTCAGGTTAAGTATGGCGATAATTCAATAGGTATACCACTAACATCGAGACCATTAGCTTTTTATGTAAGAGAGGATATGCTAAGGGAGTATGGCTATGAAAGAGATAATCTTAACACTTGGGAAGATGTTATAAGAATAGGTAAAGAGATTTATACAAAAAGTAATGGAGCAGTAAAGATAATAAATGCAACGGGACAAGATTATGAAGATTTATTAGACTTATTAACTATGGAGAGTTTAAGTGATAACAAAAGTGTAAATGAGATAAAATCAGAAGTTCAGGCTATTATCAAAAATTTAGAGGATAACAACATTTTAAATTCACAAAATGAAGGACAGTTTTTGGCGAAAATATCTTCTTCTAATTCTATGAGAGAAATAATGTCATTAGAAGAGGATTGTGAATGGAGTTTAGGAAATGTGCCTAGTATTAAGCCAGGATCAAATAAATTTTTTGCGGCAGAAGGCGATAATTTATTAGTACTAAATCAAAATTTGGATAATGAAAAACTAATTGAGAAATTTATAACTTATGTAATAACTAATAACGAAGAGACCGTTAAGTATGTAAAAGAAGGAAAATTCTTTTCAAGTTATTTATATACTTATAGCAGTAAAGAAGTTGAAGATTCAGTGAAAAATTTCGTTGGTAAAAGTCCACTTGTAGTATTAAGTAATATAGAAGAAAAGACACCAGAAATTACTGACTATGATAAATATATAAAAATAAAGCAAGAACTTAGAAGACAGTAGGATTACGCATAAAGTCAACTTATAGATAGATGAAACTAGATATATATAATTATAAGCACTAAAATTTTGAATTACACTTATACTTTGAATATATATATTAGAAATAAGGAGTAAGCATAAAAATGCATACTCCTTATTTTGGCGTATATATGCATACTGGAGCTTTTATTTTTAGTATATATATTTTGAGTAATTCATACTAAAAATTGTGATGCTAAATTTTTATAGGCGTTTAAAGTATTTTGAGCAGTCTTCGCCCAGGTAAATCCACGGCTTCTTAAGTAACCTTTTTCACCAAGACTAGATTTTAAGATTTCATCATTTAGAAGCGTGACTAAAGCCTTCTCTAATTCATTTATAGTATATGGATTTATTAAGATCGCAGTATCTGCTGTAACTTCTGGAATCGATGTTAATGAAGATGTTATTACAGGTGCTTTACAACTCATGGCCTCTAATGGGGGGAGTCCAAAACCTTCATAGAGAGAAGGATAAACAAAAGCATCACAGCCACTATAAAGAACAGGTAAAATTTCATTTTTCAAATATCCACAAAAGATTACCTTGTCTTGTAGATTATTTTCTTTAACAAAGGCAAAAAGTTTTTCACCTTCATCTCTTAAGGCACCTCCAAGGAGCAATTTATAAGGCTTGTTTAAATCTTTATAAATCTTACTAAAGGCTTTAATTAAGCCCAAAACATTCTTTCTTAAACTGAAACCCCCTATATATAATATATAGGGATCTTTTACGCCAAAGGTATGTTCTACATAGAACTTACAATTATTTTTATCTAAGGGTTTAAAATTATTATTCGCAGCAAGTGGTGTTACAAATATTTTATCTTCAGGATAGAAACTAAAAAATTTCAGAATGTCTTTTTTTGAGTATTCTGATACTGTCAAAATTCCAGAAGAATTAAAAATTATATTTGGCATATCACGTAAGAAGCGTTCTAAATAACCCTTACCAACAGTTTCAGGCATAATATATGGGATTAAGTCATGTATGGTGACTATAGTTGGTATTCCTGTATCAAAATCAAATCCTATTCCATTTTGTGGGATATGATACAAATGAGCCTGGAAATTTTTTAGAGCATTAGGAATATAATATTTTTCATAAAAAGCACCATGTCTATCAGAGGCATATATTATATTAGTATTTGTTTTATTAAAATCTTCATTGAATTTCCCAGAACAAAACAAAGTGAAATCATCTTTTGTATCTAAAGAGAGCATTTCTGATATAAGATTATTGGTATAGGTACCGATGCCGGTTCCTTGATGTAAAGTGGCACTACGAGTATCAATGGCAATTTTCATATAAGCACCTCCATAATACATATATATAATACAGAGTATTAATTGGTTTTAATTTTTGTGAATGTAAATCACAATAAATTATTTAATCACATATAATAAAAATAAATAATGACTGTCAGGAAAGTTTTATGGAGAATAATAATGAGATACTTAAAATTAAAAGATATGTTGAAGAGAATTATTGCTTAAATGTAGATAATATAGAAAAGATAAAAAATATTTATAAAATTACTACTAAAGAAGATATATATTGCTTAAAGGTAATTAAATATGAATTTCCTCATTTTTATTTCATTTTATCTGCAATAAAGCATCTAAAAAAAAATGGATTTGATGATATTCCAACATTTATTATGAATAAAGAAAAAAAAGAATATGGAAGTATAGATGGGAAATATGTTTATTTAACTAGATGGATTCCATCAAGAGTAAGTAATTACGATAACCCTGTAGAATTAGAAATGATATCAAGTGAACTTGCAAAATTACACCAATGTAGTAAAGGATTCACTTTAGAAAAAGCTATGAATCCAAGAATCGGTTGGTTTTCTTGGATTAATGTATTCGAAACAAGAAAATATGAGATACTCGATTTTAAAAATAGGATAAATCAAAAAGCTAATAAATCTAACTTCGATTTATTATATTTAGAAAATATTGAAGAAGAAGTAAAAAGAGCACAAAAAAGTATATTAGGTCTTCAAAAGAATAATTATATGAAGATGATGGAAAAAGAAGTTTTTGCAAGAAGTTTTTGCCATCATGATTATGCGCATCATAATATTTTAATAGATAGTAATAATAATATTAATGTCATAGATTTTGATTATTGCATATTAGATTCTCATCTTCATGATTTATGTTCTTTATTGATAAGAACTATGAAAGAAGGAAATTGGAATGCAGAAAAATCAGATCTTATATTAGATGGTTATAGGGCAAATATGGAAATAAAGCAAGATGAAATTCCTATAATAAGAGAATTTATAAGATTTCCTCAAGCTTTTTGGCAAATCGGATTGCAAGTATATTGGGAACAACAACCTTGGGGAGAAGAAAATTTTCTTAATAAGTTAGAAAAGTATTTAACTGATTGTAAAGTTAGAGAAATATTTATTAATAGTTATTTTAATGGAGGAAATTAATATGAATCAATTATCAGCTAATGAGTATTTAAATACAAAGGGAATAACTATTATGGGAGAGTATTTTAAGAATGATAAAAAGATGGATAAGAAAGATATTATTTCTCAAATTAATTTAATAGTAGATACTCATAAAATGTTAATAGGTTGCGATTTTAATGGATTAGGAAGAATTAAAAGCACAATAGGTAAAGAAGTTGAGTCTTATAAAGTTCAAATAAAAAAATTGCAAGGGCATTATGATTATTTAGTTATAGAACCTTTTACAAATAATGTGGAAAAATTAATTTTATCAAATGGTAAAATCATGTTAAAACAAGCTAAGGATGCGCTAAATCATATTTATGAAAATGACTATTTTAGTGTCATAAAGCGTAGTATGAACAGGGAAGAAATCTGTATTGGTAAAGTTGATAAGAGTAATCTGAGAGAAAATCAAGGAAAGATTGAGATGGGAACAATTAAGGGGATGACATATAATTTAGTGGAAGAAGATTTGTATAATTATATTAAAAAGTTACAGAGAAAACAAGTCGATATAGATGAAGAGGAGTTAATAAAATTATTTGTACATGGATCTCACTTATCATTTAATAGTTTTAATTATTTGAGAGGATTATGTAGTTATCCAAAAGATTTCTTGAGAATATGGGAGAGGTATAGAGACAGGAAAAAAGGAAAGAGTAATGAGGAGATATTAGTGGAATTAAAAAAAAGTTTAAAGTATGAAAGCAAGACTTTTATAATATAGGTATAGTTGAACAAGTAGTTTTTTCAGAACCCGAAATTTATTTATTAGGAGGAAAATTATGAATAAAACGAGGTATTCAGAAAAGATTTATTTATGTGATTATGATTTGAGTTTAAAATTTTTTAATGAGTTAGGAATAAAGGTGAATGATATTACTCCACTTAGAAAAGTATTTGTAATATATACAGACAAAGGAAATAAGATTTTGAAAAGAGTAAACTATGGAGTAGATAAAATAAATTTAATAAGTGATTCTTTAGATTATGTGAAAAAAAGTTATAATAATGTGATAACATATGATAAGTTTCAAGATAATTTAAGCTATAAGAAATGGAAAGATAATATTTATATTGTTATGGATATTTTAGATGGAAGAGAAGCATCATTTTCAAATCCAGTAGAAATTAATCTTTGTGCAGAGAATATAGCTTTAATGCATAAAGCATCTAAAGGTTTAAGGGAGTACTTAAAAAATAAATATGGAAAAGATTTTTTAGATATATCCTTAAAGGATAAGATTCAAAAATCATATGATGAACTAACTTGGATGAAAGACTTAGTGAATAGATATAAATATAAAAATGAGTTTGATACATTATTTATTAATAATGTAGATAAGTATTTGCTTCAGATTCAAGAGGTAAAGGAAGAGGTTGAAAAAAGCAAGTACGATGAGTTGAGAGAAACGGGAGAAACAGTTTGCCTTTGTCATAATGACTTAGCTTACCATAACTTCTTAACGAAGAATGATGAAATAAGTATAATAGATTTTGATTTTATGACTTTAGATTTAAGGATAATGGATATAGGAGATTTTATTTTAAAAGCTATAAAAAATGCAGCTTTTGATATAGATAAAACGCTAACATGTATTAATGGGTATGAAAATATTTCATCTTTAAAACAAGAAGAAAAAGAATTATTATATATCCTTATAAAATTTCCAAAAGATTTTTATACTATTTCTAGAGATTACTATTATAAAAGGAAAAGGTGGGATTATGAAGTTTATTTAAATAGATTTGAGATAAAATTAGATAATGAAGATTTTAGATATGAATTTCTAAAATCATATAAAAATAGATTTCTTAAAGATGCCCTAACTGAAAACTAGATTCATTTATTTAACAGGTAGTCCATTTTGGACTACCTGTTTTTGCATTTCATTTAATTAGCTCCTTATTCTAAAAATTTAGTATAGCTTCATAAGCAGATATTGTATTAAGGGCCGTTTTATTCCAAGAAAAATTTTTACTACGAGTTAAACTTTTCTTTACCATTGTTAGTCTTAATAAACTGTTGCTTAAGACTCTTTCTATATCATAAGATAGTGAGTCTATATCATTAGGATCTATGAAAAGCGCAGATTCATAACATACCTCAGGAAGAGACGTAACGTTAGAGGCTATTACAGGAGTTCCACAAGCCATAGCTTCTATAGGAGGTAATCCAAAACCTTCGTAAAAAGAAGGATAGACTAAGACTTCTGTAGCATTATAGAATAACGGCATATCCTCAATTGGAACAAAATCTGTAAAAATCACGTTATTGGAGATATTGAGTTCTTCAGTTCTATTTTTATATTTATAATAGGAAGGACCTTTTTTGCCTGTAATAACTAATTTAAAAGTTTCTCTTAATTTACTTTGAAGATTTGAATATGCTTCAATTAGACCTAAAATATTTTTTCTTGGACTAAAACCACCAACATAAAGGATAAAATCTTCTTCGATTCCATATTTTTTTGTAATTAAATCTTTTGATCTACATTTACTCATAGGTCTGTAAATAGCTTCGGCAGCAAGTGGGGTTACATAAATGTTTTCAGAAGGAAAATTAAATTCTTTAGCAATATCATCCTTAGAAAAGTTAGATACGGTAATTATTCCATCACAATTATCTAAAATTTTGGGTAATTCATCATTAAATATTCTAAGATATCTATCGCTAACAGTTTCAGGCATTCGGAGGGGGATTATATCATGTAGTGTAATAACTTTTTTACAGTTAATATTATCTGAAAGTCCAATTCCATTTTGGGGTACATGATAAAGATCTATATCGGCATTGTTTAATATATTAGGAACATTTACATCATCCCAAAAGCTATTAGAGGCGTTTGATTCAACAAGTTCTGTTTTAAAGTTATCATTCAAATTATTTATAGAATCACATTGTGGCGTGAAAATTAAATAGTTATTATTAAAATCAGTATTATTAAGACTTAATATTAATTGATTAGTATATGTGCCTATTCCAGTACCTTCATACCATTTTGCAGCTCTACCATCTATTCCTATTTTCATTATTAAACCCTCTCATAGTATTTGTTTTAATCTATTATATTAAAAGAATATAAAAAATGTTAATAAAACAAGTAATCTATTCATATAAATATACAGGAGGTGAGAATCATGATGAGGGAATTTGAAATAGAAAGGCAATTTAATCTTAAAATAGAAAAAATTAAAGCTAGTAAAGGTGTTTACTATCTTAAAACAGATAAGGGCGAAAGATGTTTAAAAAAAATAAATTATGGACCTCAAAAATTATTGTTCGTATATGGTGCTAAAGAGCACTTAAGAAAAAATGGTTTCAATAATTTAGATAAATATTATTTAAACATAAATGGAGAACCTTATGCATTAGTTAACGAAGATTTATATACTCTATCAGAATGGCTAGAAGGAAGGGAATGTGACTTTCATAACATAGACGAAGTAAAGATAGCAGCTAAGACTTTAGCTAGTCTTCATGAAGCATCTAAGGGGTATGATCCACCAGAAAATTCTAAACTTAAAAGTGATCTTGGAAGATGGCCTCATTTAATAGAGAAAAGAATTAAATCACTAGATAAGATGCGAGATATGGTAAGGAAAAAAAATATAAAAAGCGATTTTGATATACTTTATCTAAAATCCATGGAATTTTATAAGGAGATTGGAAAGGAGGCTTTGTCAAATTTAAAGGAATCAGATTATTATGAGTTATGCATGATTGCAGAAAATGAAAAAAGTTTCTGCCATCATGATTTTACTTATCATAATATCATTTTAAATGAAGATAAAATACATGTTATAGATTTTGATTATTGCAAAAGAGAAGTTAGAACATTTGATATAAGCAACTTTATGATAAAGGTTCTGAAGAGAGTTGAATGGAATTTAGATTTTGCTATTGCTATTATAGAATCATATAATTCAGTTTCCGAACTAAAAACTGAGGAATATAAAGTATTATATGCATATCTTCAATTCCCGCAAAGATATTGGAGACTTGCTAATAGATATTATTATAATGAGGTAAATTGGGGACAAAATACATTCGCAAGTAAATTAGAATCTATAATAAATGAACAAGAGTTATATTTGAACTTTTTAGAAAAATTTAAGAATGAATATAAAGTATTATAAATATATGTTGAAAGAAGAGCTACTTAAGAATAATTAAACAATTATTTGGAGGTAGCTCTTTTGATATAAATCCTCAAAATCAAATTTGTAATTATGCATAGATACTGCAAAAATAAAAGTAATCCACTTATTTTTGTTATATTAATGTTTTACATAAAATATTAATATCTGATTATATATTAATGAGAAACCTTTAGTAATTTGTACCATATTATAAATTGTAGAATAATATGTGTAGGAGAAAGCAATGCAAATTGGAGATATAGTTGTAAGAAAATCTTATAATAAAGATGTGACTTTTAAAATAATTGATATTAAAGAAAAAGATGACGGTTATAATATTATTTTGAAAGGAATTAATATAAGAATAATAGCAGATGCAGGTACAGAAGACCTTGAAATGGCTGAAGAAGATAGTGGATCTCAAGATAGAATTTTAAATACAAGAGTAAATGAAGCCATAAAAAAAGTTATGGTGTTGAGAGCCGATCTTAGAGACAAAGTCGAAAAGGCTCCAAAGATAAAAGCAAAAAATGAATTGATGTTTGGGAGACCAGGAAAGATACTTCATGTAGATGGAGATAGTGAGTACATGGAAACTTGTTTAAAGGTATATAAGCAATTATCATTAGATGCAGTTGGAAGAGCAATAGCAGAAAAAGATCAACCAAAAGTAATAGTAGATTTAGTTAAAGAAATAAAACCAGATATAGTTGTTCTAACAGGTCATGACAGCGTAATTAAAGATCCAAAAAATTATCTCAATTTGGATAATTATAGAAATTCGAGATATTATTTAGAATCGGTTAAGAACTTGAGAAATTATAATTCAAGTTATGATGAATTAGTAATATTTGCAGGAGCATGTCAAAGTTGCTATGAAAGAATATTAGATGTCGGTGCTAACTTCGCATCATCACCTAATAGAGTCCTTATTCATTGCTTAGATCCAGTTTTTGTATGTGAGAAGATTGCTTATACTAGAATAGATAAGGTGGTCTCAATAACTGATGTAATTGAAAATACAATAACCGGGATAAAAGGAATTGGTGGCCTACAGACTAGAGGTAAGTATAGAGAGGGATATCCTAAATCTCTTTATATTTAATTAATAAATTGGTAAAAATAGTGATTGATTTAAATAATAAACTAGATTAAAAAGTATGAACTGGAGGAATTGATTATGGCTAAGATAATAAACAGTAATGAATTTGTTAATGAAGTTGAAAATACTAAAGGGGTAGTAGTTGTAGATTTTTTTGCTACTTGGTGCGGACCATGCAAGATGTTAGCAAATGTATTTGATGGAGTTAGTAATAATATGAAGGATAAAGCTAGATTCTTTAAAATAGATATAGATCAAAGTGCAAATATAGCGCAGAAATATAGAATAGCTGCAGTTCCAACTATGATTATATTTAAGGATGGAGTTCCAGTAGAAAATTTAGCAGGATTTATGCCAGAACAAAATATAACAAACAAGGTGAAATCGCATTTATAATAAGACGAAGATGTCTTATGTTAGAAATTTTTTTAATTACAAGAAGAAAAGTATATTAATTCATTTGTTTTAAGGGATTTTTATTAAGATAAATGAGGCAAATCTTATTTTGTATATTAATTATAGAAAATATTACTGAAAACTTAAATTTTCAGTAATATTTTTATTTGATTTTTAATACATGTATTAAATGTATTTTTTTAGGGTAATTTAATGAGATGAAGGCATTTCATTAAATTATAAATGTTATATTTCATGATTTGAGAAATTAAATGACGAAATAATGAGAATATTGGTAATAATTCTTTTTTAGTAAAATTAAATAAAAATATTATATTTACCTTTGACAAAAATAAAAATAATGTATATAATAGTTTTAACAAATTGAATTGAGCTAAATTTAATGTGGGTAAATTAAAAACTGACGAAATATAAAAAATTAGTAAAAGGAGAGAATATAAATGATATATGATTATGCAGTAAAAGACGTAAAGAAAAATTCAGTATCTATGGAGGAATATAAGGGAAAGGTACTCCTAATTGTTAATACAGCTACAGGATGCGGATTCACACCTCAATATGAGGGACTTCAAAAAATTTATGATAGATATAAGGATAGTGGATTTGAAATATTAGATTTTCCATCAAATCAATTTTTTGATCAAGCTCCTGGAAGTAATGAAGAAATATCAAATTTTTGTAAACTAACATATGGAACAACTTTTAAGACTTTTGGAAAAATTGATGTAAACGGAGAAAACAGTGATCCTTTATATGTTTTCTTAAAAGAGCAAGCGCCTGCTGCAATTGAAGATGATGCAGCAAAAGGTTTATATAACTTACTATCAGAAAAAGGATTCAATACAAATGGTGATGATATTAAATGGAACTTTACAAAATTCCTTGTATCAAAAGAGGGAAAAGTAATAGCTAGGTTTGCACCAACTTTTGAGCCTGAGAAAATAGAAGATGAAATTAAAAAGTTACTTAATGAAAAATAGAAAAAAGAAATTATTAAGGTAGTCAGATTGACTACCTTTTTTGTATATATAGAAAAATATAAATTCGTCTAGTCAAGTTTAAATCTCTTAAAATCCTTTGATTATAGGAGTTTAGTTGCATATGTTAATTGCTGGAATCAAGGAAATTACTTAAAATTAAATAATATATATTTTATATATTATATTTATGAAAAAAAGGTTATAATCATATAATAGTAAAAAAAGATGAATGAATATATGTGATTTGATTTTTATTATCACAAATTTGTATTTATTCAAGTTTTTTTATAATAATATAAAAAGATGTATAAAAGAAATATTAATCTGCAAATATACTAAGTTTATTTTTAATCTCTGCAAAATTAATTATCATTAATATACTGCTTAGACAAAATAGATTTTAGAAAAATTAAAAATTTCATTATGATAATAATACTTAAGAAAATCAATAAAAAATTTAGTGGTAACTAAGTTCTATTTTTAATGCGCTTAGTTACTAGTTAGGAGATAAAATTATGAATAAGAATAAAAGTAAATTAAAGGTCATACCCCTAGGAGGTCTGGGGGAAATAGGAAAAAATATAACCGCATTTGAATATGAAGATGAGATAGTAGTTATAGATTGTGGATTGGCATTCCCAGATGAAGAACTTTATGGGATTGATATTGTAATACCTGATGTAACATATTTATTAAAAAACAAAGATAAAGTAAAAGGATTTTTTATAACTCATGGACATGAGGATCACATAGGGGGATTGCCATATGTCTTGAAACAAATAAATATTCCTGTATATGGTACAAAATTAACATTGGGGTTAATTGAAAGTAAATTACAAGAACATAATATACTTAGTGATTGTACATTAAATATAGTTAAACCAGGTGATATTATAGAAATAGGTAATTTTGAAATTGAATTTATTAGAACAAACCATAGTATAGCAGATAGCTGCTCTATTGCGTTACATACACCAGTGGGAATAATTGTGCATACTGGTGATTTCAAAGTTGATTTTACACCAATTGATGGAGAAGTTATTGATTTGCAAAGATATGCACAGCTTGGTAAAAAAGGTGTGATTCTCTTAATGGCTGATAGTACTAATGCAATACGCAAAGGATATACAATGTCAGAGAAGACTGTAGGTGAAACTTTAGAAAATCTTTTTACTAAGGCAGATGCAAGAGTCATAGTAGCAACATTTGCGTCAAACATTCATAGAGTACAGCAGATTGCTAACGCCTCTGTGAAAAATGGTAGAAAAATTGCTTTTAGTGGAAGAAGTATGGAAAGAATAAGTGAAGTTGCTATGACACTCGGATATCTATTTATACAAGAAGAAATGATAATAGATTTAAACGAAATTAGGAAATATCCAAATGAAAAGATCACCATAATTACTACTGGGAGCCAAGGTGAACCAATGGCAGCACTTACAAGAATAGCAGCAGGAACTCATCGAAGTATTCAAATAGAAAAGGGCGATACAGTTATTGTCTCAGCAACTCCAATACCAGGGAATAAAAAGGCTGTATCCAATGTTATAAATGATTTAACGGAAAAGGGTGCAAAGGTAATTTATGAAGCAATAGAAGATATACATGTTTCAGGTCATGCTTGTGAACAAGAGCTTAGATTGATTCATGCATTATTAAAACCTAAATTTTTTATACCAGTGCATGGTGAGTATAGACACTTAATAAATCATGCTAAAATTGCAGAGAATATGGGTATGGATAAATCTAATATATTTATATTAGAAACAGGTGATATTTTTGAATTATCTAGAAATAAAGCACAAATTACTGGTAAGGTTCCATCTGGAAGAGTTCTTATAGATGGAATGGGTGTGGGAGATGTAGGTAATATTGTGCTCCGGGATAGAAAAAATTTAGCAGAAGATGGTATCATAACAGTAGTTATAGCGATAGATAGAGAAAATAGAATTATAATAGCTGGACCAGATATTATTACGCGAGGATTTGTATATGTTAGAGACTCAGAAAAACTAATTAGAGATATTAGAGGAATAGTTGTTAGAAGTGTTGAGAGATGTCTTAATAATAACGTAACTCAATGGTCTGAAATAAAGAATACTATAAGACGAGAAATAGATACTTTTGTATATACAAAGATGAAAAGAAAGCCTATGGTTCTACCAGTAATTACTGAAGTATAATTAAGGAAAATAGATAAATAAAATGCAAGCTACTTAGGTATTAGGTAGCTTGTTTTTGTTTTAGAAAATTTTGAATTTATATACGAGCCATTCGAAATATTAATAATACTATTTTATGACAATAATTAAAATAAAAGAAGGTCTCAACTTAGTAGTAATTTTTGAAATAGAAAATTCTACTACAGAATATAGAGAAAGTATTACTTTAAAAGATAATAATATACTTAAAAGCGACCTTGTAATTATTCTAATTGGAACTAGATCTAATATAGCGATGATATCTATATAGTTGTGTGAACTAAAATCAAGCGCTGTACTTGAAATTAAAGTAGTAGAACAGGTAAAAGGTCTTCAACATTACTACACCTGTTAGAGTCGCTAATAGCGGCAGAGAATGGCTCGCTAATAATAAAGGGTGAATTAATGAATAATAATGCAATTGATCATGATATATCATGCACAAAAGATAATCTTATTATATTAGAGATGATATATTTTAGTTTAATATATAATGCTCTGAAATAAAAAGTAATAACAAAGAGAATAATAAGTAAAAAAATACAGATAATAGAATGAAATATCTTAAAAAATATATATTTGGAAAAATGTTTACATTGACAAGATAGTGTTAGAAATGATAGAATAAATGTTTTGCTTGACAACATGAAGATCATGGGGTATAATATGGAGAGAAAGAGGGTGTTTGCATGGAGAAGGTTAAAACTATTGATTCCATTAAAAATGATATAGAGAGACACATAGGTCAAAAAGTCACTCTAAAAGCTAATGGTGGAAGAAAAAAGATTTTAGTTAACGATGGTATCATTGAAAGTGTATACTCAAGTATTTTTGTTATCAGATTAAAAAATGACACCCAAAGAACTGTGACATATAGTTATTCAGATGTATTAACAAAGACTGTACAATTGGTATTTCCAACTATAATATAAACTTCGAGTTAATCGAAGTTTTTCTTTTTTCTTTAATTAATATATTTTATAATTGTTATTACGTGACTTTCTTACGATGCTAAAGATTTTAAGAAGATCTATGTATCTCAATATAATGAGATTTGATAAGAAAATTGATATATATTTATATGTTTATAAATAAAAAAAAGAAAGATGGTGGGTTTCCATCTTTCAACTATGGTATAAAAGGGTATTGAGAATTTATGAGAGGTTATATGGTCAATAACCAATTACTATAATACGACAAAAAATAGTGCATGTCAATATATAAAAAAAATAAGCTCATTATTAGGGATATTTAGTAAAATTACCACTAATAATAAATATTAAAATAGATTGATATATATCATAAAATTCTGATTATAAGTATATAAATAAATAATAGGAATTTTATGGAGGTATTAAATATGGAAGATATAGATATCATAAAAGAAAATGTACAATTTGAGCAATTACTTAGAGAAAGCAGTTCTAATACAGTCTTAAAAGAAGAATACTTAATCCCTGATACTCATTCTGATGTACAGCAAATATTAACAGTTGAAGCTAGACCTATGATAATTACTAAAGAGTTAATAGGTGATAAAATAGTATTAGAAGGAAAAGTTGAATATACAGTAATATATTTAGCTAGAGAAGATGGTCTTGTTGCAAATTCAGTTAACTACAATCAAAACTTTACAAGTAATATTGATTTGAAACAAGGAGAGAATAAAGTTATTTGTGAGGCAGAATGTAATGTTGAACATATGGAAGCTACTATAATGAATGAAAGAAAAATATCTATTCAAGGAATAATCACTATAGACTGGGAACTTTATAAGAGTAATGAATTTAAATTTGTAAAAGATATTGAAGGAAGCGATCAAGTAGAGGTATTAAAGAAGACAGAAACAATAAACAAAATAAGTGCAACTGAAGATGTTGAACTTATAGGTAAGTCTATGATTAGAGTTGGCATGGATAAACCACAAATAAATAAGATATTAAAATGTTCATTACAACTACACAAAAAAGAAGTAAAAATTGCAGAAGATAAGATTTATCTTGGTTGTTATTGCAAATTGAATATTTTGTATAAGGGAGATGACTCTAAGGATATAATTCCATTAGAAGATGATATTTACTTATCAAAGGAAGAAGAAGTTAAAGGAGTTACATCAGAGATGATTCCTACAGTTTATTATGAAATATCAAATAATGATTTAATGTTAGAAGAAGATGATCTAGGAGAAGTAAGAATTATAAATAATGAATTTATGATTAAAGCAAATATTAAAGTATTTTCGAAAGAAAATATAGATACTATTAAAGATGCATACTCTACTAAATGTTTAATTGGGCTCATAAAAGATGAACATGAGGTTGGTATTCTTCATGGAGCCAATAGTTCTGAATCAACTATTAAATATAATATCCAATTAAAAGAGAATGATTTGAAACCTGAACATATTATATCTGCCAATGCAACTATAATATTAACTGACAAGGAAGTTACGAAGGATAAAGTGGTTATAGAGGGGATTATAAAAGCAGATGTGTTATATAAAACATCTGATGAAGAAAAGTATTTAGCTAATGTTAAAGCTGAAATACCATTTTCAGCTATGATTGATATTTTTGGTGCTGATGAAAATATGAAGTCCATAGTAAAAGGAAACTTAGAAAGCATAGATGCCTCAATAGAAGGAAACAGTATAGCAATTAAAGCTAATGTAATATTATCAGGTAAGATTTTGTATGAAGTGAATAAAGAATTTATAACGGATATAGTTCAAGAGGATGGAGATATGCCAGAAAAAAAGGCAAGCATAACTATCTATGTTGTCGGTGAAAAGGATACTTTTTGGGACTTAGCAAAAAAATATAACACAACAGTTGATAACTTAATTAAAATAAATAAAGTTGAAGATCCAGAGTATATTGAAGCTGGGCAAAAATTAATAATTCCAGGAAGAGCAATTTTTTAAAAAGAAATATAGCTTATATTTAAGGAGATATCCAGAAATGATTTCAAAATCATTTTTAGGTATCTCCTTTTTTATGCTGTTATATTTGAATAATTATTTAAGTTGATGGAAACAATATTTAATACATGATATGAGGTGATAATGTTTGAAAGATATTTTAAGCGGTAATTTAATAATAATTGGAGGAGCTGAAGACAAAGAAAATAAAAAAGTTATTCTAAATAGAGTGTGTAATTCAATTAATAAAGATAAAGATACATTATTAATTGCAACTATTGCAACTGAATACCCCAAAGAAGCAGCCATTAAATATAGAGAAGTTTTCAATGAACTTAAAGTTAAAAATATAAAAGTATTAGACATCAGTGAAAGGATAAATGCATCTGAACAAGCAAATGTAGAATTAATAAAAGAGGCATCACTAATATTTTTCACTGGTGGAGATCAATTAAGAATAACAAGTTTAATTGGTGGAACTCTAGTTTATGGTGCCTTAAAAGAAGCATGTAACAGAGGAGCTTTTATTGTAGGGACTTCTGCTGGAGCATCTGTTATGAGTGACACCATGATAGTTCAGGGTGAAGATGAAGACTCACCAAGAAAATGTACATTGAAAATGTCTCCAGGATTAGGATTGATTAAAGGTGTGATAATAGATCAACACTTCGCCCAAAGAGGAAGGATTGGAAGGTTATTAACAGGAATTGCTCAAAATCCTGAAGTATTAGGTATAGGGATAGATGAGAATACGGCTATAATAGTTAATAAAGGTGGGGAGATTGAGGTTATAGGAGAAGGGGCAGTTTACTTTATTGATGGCAGTGAAATAACATATACTAATGTTTCAGAATTGCATGCAGATGAAATTTTAAGCATGCACAATGTGAAATTGCATATATTAACTGATAAAAATAAATTTAATCTTATAAAAAGGTTACCTTTTAAGGAGGAAAAATTTAGTCATGAAGATAATACAAAAGAGAATATATGAAGGACAAAATATCTATTCTCATAAAAAGTGCATAAAAATAGATGTTGATTTAGAAGGATATTCTGAAATACCTAGTAAAGATATACCTAATTTTAATTTCAATCTCGTTAAGATTATACCTGGATTGAAAGAACATAGGTGTGGAATAGATGAAGAAGGCGGTTTCATTAAAAGACTCGAAGAAGGAACTTATTTAGCTCATATTTGTGAACATATAATGATAGCAATACAAAATAATTTAGGTATAGATGTCTCTTATGGAAAGGCAAGAGAAATTGAGGAAGATATATACTATATTATTTCTCAATATGAATATAAGAATACTGTAATTGAAGTAGCTAATTTAGCTACTGATTTAATAAATTCTTTAATTAAGCAAATTCCTATAAATTTTAGAGGCAGAATAAATATCATAAAAAATATATTACAAAATGAACAAATGGGATCTACTACGAAAGCAATTTGTGATGCAGCGAAAGAGTATGATCTTCCGATTATACAACTTGGTGATAGTGGTATATATCAAATAGGATATGGAAAGAAGAGCAGAGTAATAGAAGCTTCTATAGGAAGTGAAACTAGATGCGTAGGTGCTGATATTTCTTGTGATAAGCTTTTAACAAAACAGCTACTTCAAAATCAAAATATTCCTGTAGCAGAAGGAGATAAGATATTTAATATAATAGGATTATTACAGGAAGCAGAAAAAATAACATATCCAGTAGTATTGAAACCACAATACGGAAATAAAGGTCAAGGTGTAATCCTTAATATAAAAAATCAAAAAGAATTAGTTGAATCATATATTAACTTAAGAAAGACTCAAAAAGATATTATTATTGAAAAATATTTTGATGGAAAAGATTATCGAGTTTGCGTAGTAAATTATAAGGTAGTAGCGGTATCTCTAAGAATCGCGCCATTTGTCATGGGTAATGGAAAAGATAACTTAAAAAAATTAATTAATATTCTTAATAATGATCCATTAAGAGGGGAAGATCATGAAAAGTCACTAACAAAAATAAAGATTGATTCAGGACTAATCGCATGTATTTCAAAAAAAAAGTTGAATTTAGATCACATACCTAAGATAGGAGAGAAAATAGTATTAAGAGAGAATGCAAATATATCTACTGGCGGTATGGCAATAGATTGCACAGAAGAAATTTGTAGTGAAAATATAGAGTGCTGTATAACTGCAGCTAAGACTTTAGGACTAGATATATGTGGAATTGATATTTGTACAAAGGATATAAACATTCCTATCATGGAAAGTGATGGAATATTAATGGAAGTGAATGCAGCACCAGGAATAAGAATGCATCAATATCCTTCAAAGGGTAAATCAAGAAATGTAGGAAAAGCAATTATTGAAATGCTTTATGATGAAAAGCCTAAAAACATACCGGTAGTATCTATTACAGGAACCAATGGAAAAACAACAACTACGAGATTAATAAGCCATGTATTAAGAAGAATGGGTAACAATGTTGGTATGACATGTACTGATGGTATATATTTAAACGATAAGTGTATACATAAAGGTGATGATTCAGGCTTTAACAGTGCAAAAACAATATTGATGAATAAAGATGTAGATGTTGCTGTTCTGGAAACTGCTAGAGGTGGGTTAATAAGAAAGGGATTAGCATATGATTTAGCAGATGTAGCAATTATAACCAATATAACTAATGACCATTTGGGCTTAGATGGAATTAATTCTATTGAAGAATTAAGCTTTACGAAGGCATTAGTTGGAGAAGCTGTAAAAAATGATGGATTTGTGATTATAAATGCTGATGATAAATATAGTAAAACTATAATTAATAGGTTTAAGAGTGAAAAAATATATTTCTCAAAATATAAGGAGAATCCATTAATACAAGAAAACATAGAGGCTGGTAAAATAGCAATATTTATTGAAAATAATAAGATATGTGTGATTAATAATAAAAAAAAGTATGAAATTATTTCAACTGATGAGTTACCTTTATCTTATAATGGAAAGTTAGAATATAACATTGAAAATGCAATGGCAGCATGTGGAGGATTAATAGGATTAAAGGTAGATTATTGTATGATTTCAAAAGGTTTTATAGATTTTAAATTAAATAGTGAATGTAATAACGGGAGATTTAACGTGTATGATTATTGTGATAGAAAAATCATTTTAGATTATGCTCATAATATTGAAAGTTATAAAGCTGTTATATCTTCATTAAAAACTATAAAAGGAAAAAATAATCTGATTGGAGTAATTGGAATACCTGGAGATAGAAAAAATGATATAGGATATGCAATTGGAGAAATATGTGCTAATAATTTAGATAAAATAGTTATAAAAGAAGATAAAGATAGACGTGGTAGAAAAATTGGAGAGATTGCAAGCATAATAGAAAAATCTATATTAAAATTTAATAGAAATGCAAATTTAAAAGTATGTCTAGATGAATTAGATGCATTAAAATATGCTATAGATATAAGTAGTAAAAATGATATAATTATAGTGTTTTATGAAAAATTAGATTTACTCATAGATTTTATAAAAGGAGAAACTATAGATAATTTAGATACAAAGTATGAAACTGTATAATAATTTAATAGATATTAAATAAAAAAGCAAATTAATTTTTATGGTAAATTAGTAAATTTTCCATAAAAACAATGATGAGTTAGGGATTTTATATGTATTTATCTTTATATAAGGGAAAATGGAAGATATTATATGAAAGATCTAGTAAAATATTAAAAGGCCTATACGTAGTGACTTGTTATTTTTTTATATATCTAATAGAAGAATATAAATATACTTTATAGAAGCGTTTTTAACAACTTAATTAGACAAGATATTTTACCTATGATAAAATATTGTTAAAAATGTGAAGAGAGGATATATGAAAATGAAGATTAAGGCTTATGCAAAAATAAATATTGCCTTAGATGTTGTGGGAAAAACAGATGATGGATATCATTTATTAAGGATGATAATGCAGACTATAGATTTATATGACACAATTGAAATTAAAAAAATTAGTCATGGAATAAAATTGAAATGCAATAAACATTATGTTCCGACAGATGAAAGGAATTTAGCATATAAAGCAGCAGAATTATTTAAAGAAACTTATTCTATTAATGACGGAGTTGAAATAGAATTAATAAAAAACATACCTGTTTCAGCCGGATTAGCTGGTGGAAGTACTGATGCAGCTGGTGTTTTAAAAATTATGAATAAAATATTCGATGTAAATGTAGGAGATGAAGAACTAAAAGATTTAGGACTAAGGTTAGGAGCTGACGTTCCATATTGTATAAGTGGTGGTACAGCATTATGTGAGGGAATAGGAGAGAAAATCACTCAATTAAAGCCATTCAAAGATAAAATTGTGGTTTTAATAAAACCGCCTTTTGGAGTATCAACTAAAGAGGTTTATAAATCCTTTGATTTGTCACGCGCTATTTTCCATCCTAGAATAAAAGAATTAATACAAGGTATGGAAAATGATGATATTTATTTTGTAGCAAATAATATGAAAAATTTATTAGAAAATGTAACCTTAAAAAAACATAGGGTTCTTTCTAATATTAAAGAAGAAGTTATGTTAAACGATTCTATAGGTACGATGATGAGTGGTAGTGGACCAACTATTTTTGCTTTTTTTGATGATATGCTAAAGGCACAGATATGTTATGATAATATGAAAAAGAAATATAAGGATGTATTCATAACAAGAACAATTTAATTTCTAAGAAAATGTATAAAAGTCCTCCAAGTGGTAATAATTTTAACTACAAGGGGGTTTATTTATGAGAAAATATTTAAAATTAAAAAAAATAGTTTCTATAATTTTATTAGGGCTGAGTATAAATATATTTATAGGGTGTACAAGCATAAGAGAGAATATTAGTAAAGACCTTGAAGGAGATTCATCTAAGGCAGAAGAAAGCACAAATGTTGAAGATAAAGTTAGAACCCTTAATTATGATGAAGTTAAAGACTCATTAATAAGATTTCATGTTATTGCAAATAGTGATAAAGAAGAAGATCAAAAATTGAAGTTAAAGGTAAAAGATGAAGTTATAGGTTATTTGTATCCTTATTTGAATGCATCACAATCATTAGAAGAATCCAGGCAAATTATAAAAGATAAGATGAAGGATACAAAGCAACTTGCAGAAAAGGTAATTAGAGATAATAATTATGAATATAGCATAAAAGTAGAATTGTCGAGAGAAAATTTTCCAGATAAATCGTATGGAAATATTACTTTACCACAAGGTAATTATGAAGCTTTTAGAATAATCATAGGAGATGGACAAGGTAAAAATTGGTGGTGTGTGATGTTCCCACCATTATGTTTTGTTGATGAATCAAAGGCCGAAGTAGAATATGATAAAACAGAAAATAGAATAAATTCTAAACAAAATGATATGAATCCACAAACAGACTTTAATTCTGGAAAGAATGATTTAGATAAATCTGAAGAAGATAACACAAACAACAAAAATGATATACAAATAAAATTTAAAATAGTAGAAATATTAAGAAATCTATTTAACAAGGAGGGTTAACATGTCAAGAGCATTAGCTATGATTTCAGGTGGCTTAGATAGTACACTAGCCGCTAAGTTAATTAAAGAACAAGGTATAGAAGTAATAGGTATTTGTTTCAAATCATACTTTTTTAATGAAGAGAATGCAAAAAGAATGACAAAGAAAATAGGAATAAGATTAGAAGTTATAGACTTCTCTAAGGAACATTTTAAAATGGTTAAAGATCCAAAACATGGTTGGGGTAAAAATATGAACCCTTGTATAGATTGTCATGCTATGATGATGAAATATTCAGGTGAACTACTTGAAAGATTTGATGCTGATTTTATTATTACTGGTGAAGTTTTAAATCAAAGACCTATGTCGCAAAATAGATCAGCATTAGATATAGTAAAAAAACAATCTGGATTTAGTGATAAAATTTTAAGACCTTTATGTGCAAAGAATTTAAAAGAAACACAAATGGAAATTGATGGATTAGTTGATAGAGAAAAACTATTAGATATTTCAGGAAGAAGTAGAAAACCTCAAATCGCATTAGCTGAGAAGTGGGAAATAAAAGACTATCCATCACCAGCAGGTGGGTGCAAATTAACAGAACCTAATTATTCTCTAAGATTAAAAGAAATATTAGAAAGAAAAGAAGAAGTTACAGAAAAGGATATACAATTACTGAAATACGGAAGACATTTTGTAAGTAAAGGCAATACTAAAATAATAGTATCAAGGACTGGAGAAGAGGAAGAAAAAATAAAAGAATTATTAAATAATAAGGATATTATTTTTTTAACTTCTAACTTTAACGGTGCTATGGTTATAATACCAGAGGGAACGAATCCTACAGATGATGATTTGACATTGGCATGTAGACTAGCTGTTAGATACAGTAAGGCTAATAATCAAGAACTAGTTCGAGTTAAATATGGAAAATTCAAAACTGAGTTTAATGAAATTCAAGATGTTAATACGATAACACAAGAAGAACTTGAAGAATATAGCATTAATTAAAAATCAATATAGAATGTTGCTATTAAAGACTAATACAGATACAATATTATAATATATAATAAGCATATATATGAGATGCTATTTTATCTCATATACATAACTGGAGGGAAACTATGCGCAAAAATGCAATTATCACTGTTGATAGTAATGTCTTAAACGAAGAGGAAGATTTAATAGGAGTAGTAACTCCAGGCTACTTTTATGAAACAGAAGATGGATTTAAGGTAGAATACAATGAAACAAAACTTTCAGGAATGGAAGGAACAAAAACTATCATAATGATAAGAAATAATTCTTTCGACTTAATAAGAGAAGGAACTACAGAAACTCAAATGGAATTTAAAAATAATAAAAAGACAGTATCATTATATAAAACGCCTTATGGAGTAATGGATGTTAAAATAGATACGAAAAGTCTTAAGATCGATATTACTAAAGATGGAGGGACTATAAATACAATGTACATATTAGAAATAGGCGGTCAACTTGCACTGAAAACCAATTTAACTATTGACATAAAAATAAATTAAAACTGTATTTATAAATAATAAGTCATTCAAAGAGTACAAATATATCTGTCGTAGTCAATAAGGAATTAGCTATGAAGTCATTATATTCATATAGATCGAATACTGAATAGCATATATATTATAAAATCATAAATGGTTGTTTCGAAATTACTAAAATTATTTTGAAATATCCATTTTTCTTTGTTTTTTAAGAATCTGTAATATATAATAAAGATTTTTAAGTTAAAGTGATTAAATTTAAAACAGAGGGATATAATTAAAAAAAGGAGGACTGAATATGCAAAATAAATTAAAATATGCCGAAATATTAAACAATGTATGTAAGTGCTATGGAATTAATGAAAATGAATTTATAGAGTTATTAAGAAATAAAGATAATAAATATATATTATTACTAATTTTGAAAAATAATCATTGCTTGGAGCTTGATGAAATTAAAGAGATACTTAAGTTAAAGACATCCAAGAGTATAAATAATAGTGTGAGATTAGCGGAAGAAAAGCTATTAGTGAATAGATTTTTCAGAGAAAAATATTTTGAATTAGAGAATAATATAGAAAAGAATTGCATGAGTAAAATGGCCAATTTATAAAAAAGACTGGATATAAAGAAAGATATATGATATTATAATACCTATGTTATTAAGCAAAACAAATAACCAATAATAATATTTTATTGGGTAATAAATATTATATCATCAGCTGATGAATAAGTCAATATTAAGATTATAAAATTATTTTAACATAGGGAGGATAAAGATGAGCACTAAATACGTTTTCGTTACAGGGGGAGTTGTATCATCATTAGGTAAGGGTATAACGGCTGCATCACTTGGAAGATTATTGAAGAATAGGGGAGTGAAGGTTTCTATTCAAAAGTTTGATCCTTACATAAATGTTGATCCTGGAACTATGAGTCCTTATCAGCATGGAGAAGTTTTTGTAACTGACGATGGCGCAGAAACTGACTTAGACTTAGGCCATTATGAAAGATTTATAGATGAAAATTTAACTCAAAATTCAAACGTAACTACTGGTAAAATATATGGATCAGTTATAGCAAAAGAAAGAAGAGGGGAATATCTTGGTGGTACAGTTCAAGTGATTCCACACATAACAAATGCTATTAAAGAGAGAGTATATAAGGTAGCAAGAGAGAGGGATGTTGATGTAGTAATAACTGAAATTGGTGGAACTGTTGGAGATATTGAATCACAACCATTTTTAGAAGCTATAAGACAAATAAAGAGTGATGTGGGAAGCGATAATGTATGCTTTATTCATGTGACTTTAGTACCATTTTTAGGGAAAGCGGGAGAACTGAAAACAAAACCTACTCAACATTCAGTAAAAGAATTAAGAAGTCTTGGTATTCAACCAGATATTATAGTTTGTAGAACGGAAAAACAACTGTCAGAAGATCTAAAAGCTAAAATAGGATTGTTTTGTAATATGGATTCGAAATCAGTAATTCAAAATCTCGATGCAGAAGATTTATATGAAGTACCATTAATGTTGCATGATGAAGGACTAGATAATCTAGTATGCGAGAAATTAAAGCTAGTATGCAAAGAAATTGATAATTCAGAATGGATTGAAATGGTAAAAAGAATAAAAAATCTTAAAAATAATGTTAAGATTGCATTAGTCGGTAAATATGTAGAGTTGCATGATGCTTATATATCAGTAGTTGAAGCGTTAAGTCATGGTGGATATGCTAATGATTCTAATGTTGAAATTAAGTGGATTAATGCTGAAAATCTTGAAAACAGTAATGTCAATGAAATACTTAAAGATGTAGATGGTGTATTAGTGCCAGGCGGATTTGGAGATAGAGGAATAGAAGGCAAAATCACAGCTATAAAGTGGGCAAGAGAAAATAAGAAACCTTTTTTAGGAATCTGTTTAGGGATGCAATGTGCGGTTATTGAATATGCTAGAAATATATTAGGATATGAAAACGCAAATAGTTCAGAAATAAATCCAAATACAAAATATCCAGTAATAGATATTATGCCAGATCAAAAGGACATAGAAAATCTCGGTGGTACAATGAGATTAGGATTATATCCTTGTAAACTAGATGAAAATAGTAATTCTTATGAAGTATATAAGGACGAAGTTATTTACGAAAGACATAGACATAGATATGAATTTAATAATGAGTTTAGAAAACAAATAACTGAAGCTGGGATGAAAGTGGTGGGAACTAGTCCGGATGACAAGTTAGTTGAAATTATCGAAGTTGAAGATCACCCATGGTTTGTAGCAGTTCAATTTCACCCAGAATTGAAATCAAGACCAAATAAACCACATAAATTATTTGCAGGCTTTATTCAAGCTGCATTAAAAGAAAATAAATTAAAATAAATTTGTCTTATTATGAAGTTTAATATATAATAAGATTTGAATATAGCAATTCACATGAACTGGTAAATTTATATTAATGATTTACCAGTTCAAAATTATATAGAACAAGATATCAATAACGGAGATATGACGCAAAGTAGACTTAAAATATTGACTTGTTATTTTTTGAATATTCATGATACTGATTCATATGTAGATTCCAAATCAAATAAAAATCAGTATTTTATTAAATGTATTATTTAAATATTATAAAGTAGAATCTCACATCTAAGTATCTTACTATTAAATTTCCAAATAAAAATAAAATAATTGATTTTTATAGATTAATAATCTATAAATTGGAGGTGCCAATTTGACAAAGCAAGAATATGAAGGCATGACTTTAATTAATTTAAAAGAAAGTGCTAAAAATTTAGGTGTTAAAAACATATCTAAATATAAAAAGAGTGAATTAATAGAAGAGATATTGAAAATTTCTATTAATTTTGTAGAAAAAAATGGTGTAATATTGAGAGAAAATATAGCGCCTAAAATCGTAGAAGAAACTAAAAATGAAAATTTAATAGATAATATAGTAAAAACAGATAATGATAAAGTTCTAAAAGGAACTAATAATGAACCTGCAAAAATAAATAATACAGAACTGAAAGCAGCGCCTACTGAAGCTGAAACCATAGAAAAAAAAGAAAATTTAAAAGAAATGATAAATGAATCTATTGTTGCAAGTGGAATTTTAGAAATCTTAGAAAATAACAGTTTTGGATTTTTAAGATGTAAAAATTATTTAACTAGCAGTGATGATATTTATGTTTCACCATCTCAAATTAGAAGGTTTAATTTGAGAACAGGGGATGAAGTTGAGGGCAAGGTAAGGAATGCAAAAGAGACTGAAAAGTTCAAAGCACTTTTGTTTGTTCAAAAGGTCAATGGAGAACATCCGGAAAAAGCTATAGGTAGAAAATATTTTGAGACTTTAACACCTATATATCCTAAAGAAAGATTAAGATTAGAAACTTCTGATAGTAATGACTTCTCATCTAGATTAATGGATATAATTTGTCCTATAGGAAAAGGACAAAGAGGAATTATAGTAGCACCTCCTAAAGCAGGAAAAACTACTTTATTAAAAAAATTGGCTCAAAATATATCTAAGAATTATCCAGATATTAAATTGATAGTATTACTTATAGATGAAAGACCAGAAGAAGTCACAGATATGAAGAGATCTATAAATGGAGATGTAGTTTATTCTACTTTTGACGAAGAGCCACAAAATCATGCTAAAGTAGCTCAAATGGTTTTAGAAAGAGCTAAAAGGATGGTTGAACAAGGCAAAGATGTAGTTATTCTAATGGATAGCATAACTAGATTATCAAGAGCATATAACTTGACAATAAATCCTACCGGTAGAACGTTATCTGGTGGACTTGATCCAGGAGCACTTATAATGCCTAAAAAATTCTTTGGAGCAGCAAGAAATATTGAAGAAGGTGGAAGTCTTACAATACTTGCAACCGCACTTATTGAAACAGGTTCAAGGATGGATGATATGATATTTGAAGAATTTAAGGGAACAGGTAATATGGAAGTTCACTTGGACAGAAGATTACAAGAAAGACGAATTTTTCCAGCTATAGATATATATAAATCAGGAACTAGAAAAGAAGAATTGATTTTATCTAAAGAAGAATTAGAAGTAGCATTTTCTATAAGAAAAACAATGTATAGAGATAAAAATGCAGATAGCGTTACAGAAAATCTTATTAATATGCTATCTAAAAATCGTGATAATAAAGAATTCATAAATAATTTCATAAAAAAATGATAATAGTATAAAATAAAAAGATGACCAAACAGATTGTATGGTCATCTTTTTATTTACTTAATATAAGCTCATCTGCGATTTCAACAATCTTTTTTAAAGAGTAAGTTGAAGATAATTTTTTTAGTTTGAGTTTCATCTTAGATAATTCATCTGGATTTTTTATTAAATAATTTACTTTAGCATTAATTTCATTTAAGTCTTTTACACATATAGAATATCCTTCTGTAGTAAGAAAATCTATATTTTCATTTTCTTGACCAGGTATAGCAAAAGGAATGACCAAGGGGATATTTTTGACTATGGATTCTGTAACAGTTAATCCACCAGGCTTTGATATTATTATATCAGAATAATCCATTAGATAAGATATATCTTTTGAAAAACCTAATATATGAAGTTTCTTATTTTCAAAGTTATTATCGCTACAATATTTTGTTAGTTTATTTTTTAAATTATTATTTCTACCACAAACTACTGTAATTCGTAATTTATTTGGATTCTTTAATAGCTCTTTGAGAACTTTAAATATAGCGTTTAATCCGAGACTTCCACTCATAAGCAATAAATTGAAATACTCATCATCTTTTAAATCGGAAGCAGCTGTAACTTCTGTATAGAATTCTCTATTTATAGGGATACCTACAGGATATATCCTGTCAGAATTTATATTTCTATCTATTAACGATTGCTTAGTGTAATTGCTTCCGGTAATATAGGCATCAACATAAAAATCTACGTATATGTAATGAGCTTTAAAATCTGTGACTATTAAAATAAAGGGAGTTTTTAAACCGCGTTTTTTTAAGTCTGAAATAACACTGATACTAAGAGCATGTGTGGCAACAATTACATCAGGATTAATTTCATCTATTAATTTTGAAACTTTTCTCTTCGCAAGAAAAAAAGGAATTTTTAATAATTTATTTATTAATTTTGAATCAGTTAGATTATAAAAAAAGCCATAAATTCTTGGAAATTTTGAAGCTGAAATTTCATACCCAGCTACAATTATGTCATTAAGAAACTTATTATTTTTAGCTAAAAAATCAAGTTTTGTGATTTCATAACTGGAATTTTTAAAAGATTCAGCTACTGAAGCAGCTGCTTGATTATGTCCTTGGCCTGTAGATGTTGTTAAAATTAAAACTTTTTTCATGAAAATCACTCATTTCCACCGTATTATATTATATAATTTAAATATTAATTTAGGCATATAGAAGAAAGTAAGCATATATTGTATTAGATATATTTTAAACTTGCCAATATATTAATAATTAGTTAATTTCAATATATTCACATAATTGATTAAAAATTTTTAATGAAGTCTACTAAATAATGTTTAGCTTTAATATATTCGCAACTTTAAAGAAAAAAGGAAAGACAAAGTCTTTCCCTAAATTTCTTACTTAGTTTCAAGGCTGAATCTCTTGTTGAATTTATCAACTCTTCCGCCTATGTCAAGAATTTTTTGTTTACCAGTGAAGAATGGGTGGCATTTAGAGCATATTTCAACTTTTAGTTCTTCTTTAACAGAACCTGTAGTGAAAGTGTTTCCACATGCACACTTAACCACTGAATCATGGTGGTATTCTGGATGTATGCCTTCTCTCATTATTTTTCACCTCTTTCAATTATATAAACTTATGTTAATTATTCAATAACAACCACTATAGTATATCATAGTGAATTTTTAGCGTCAATAATAAATTATAAGCTTTAAATAATATAAAAATATCTTTGTATGATGCTGAGGAAATGATATAATCAAAAATGATAAATTGAAAAGGAGAGTAGTTTAAGGATGAGTAAGTTATATTTTAGATACGGTGCTATGAATTCGGGAAAGTCTACTCATTTAATGCAAGTTGCTTATAATTATGAAGAACGTGGAATGAAAGTAATTATTGCAAAACCTAAGATTGATAATAAAGGTGAGGACACGCTTGTGTCTAGACTTGGTGTAAATAGACACGTAGATTTATTAATTTCAGTATATGATAATATTTTTGAGGTGATTCATGGTTATTTAAAAGAAAATAAAATGATAAATTGTATATTAATAGATGAAGTTCAATTTATGAAGTCAGATCAAATAGATCAATTATTCGAAATTGCGGTTAAACTTGATATACCTATTATATGTTATGGTCTTAGAACTGATTTTAAAAGAGATGGATTTGAAGGTAGCACAAGACTATTGTTATTAGCTCATAGTATAGAAGAAATGAAAACAATATGTGTATGTGGGAAAAAAGCTATCTTTAATGGAAGAAAAATAAATGGTAGATTTGTATTTGAAGGAGAGCAAATTGCAATTGATGAACAAAATGACGTTAAATATGAATCATTATGTGGTGATTGCTATTATAAATACAAAGAAAAATAATATAAGAGAAGAAGTGATTTTATTAATGAGAAGATGTAATGTTGGAGGCCAAGCTGTTATAGAAGGAGTTATGATGAGAGGCAGTAAAAGTCTTGCAACGGCAGTTAGAACTCCTAAAGGAAATATAGAAATAGATTTTAAAGATAATAGACAAATAACAAAGAAATATCCAATTCTAAATATACCTTTTGTAAGAGGGTTTTTTATTCTTATAGAGTCAATGAAGGTTGGTATGCAGTCATTAAATTATTCAGCTTCATTTTTAGAAGACGAAAGTGAGGAGCCATCAAAGTTGGAAAAATGGCTTGAAAATAAATTAGGGCAAAAGGCTAATGATGTATTAATAGCTATAACCATGTTTATTTCATTCATTTTTTCTATAGGACTATTTGTTGCATTACCAACTGGAATAGCATCATTTTTTAATACAGGTATCTCTAGTGTGATGTTAAATCTAATTGAAGCATTTATAAGAATAATAATTCTTTTATTATATATGTTTTTGATAAGTAAACTTGATGATATATACAGAGTATTTCAATACCATGGTGCTGAACATAAGACTATATTTTGTTATGAGGCTATGGAAGAGTTAACTGTAGAGAATGTGAAAAAACAATCAAGATTACACCCAAGATGTGGAACAAATTTCTTATTCTTAATAATGTTTGTTAGTATAATAATTTTTTCGTTTACTGGTTGGGGTGGAATTATTGAAAGATTAGCAATAAGGATCATATTTATTCCAGTAGTTACAGGGATAAGCTATGAACTTATAAAGTGGCTTGGTAAAAATGATAGCATATTATCTAAAATAATAGCATATCCAGGTCTTAAATTACAATTGCTAACAACCAAGGAACCTGATGATTCTCAAATTGAAGTTGCAATTGCATCTTTAAAAGCAGCAGAAGGAATTAAAGATCCAGACAAGAAAATTGAAGAACTAATAAATACAGGAACATTTACATTAAAAGAAAAAGGTATTGACACAGCACGATTAGATGCAGAACTATTGCTAGGAAGTATAATTGAAAAGAATAGAGTTTACTTAATTACTCACAAAGAGGAAGAAGTCAGTATAGAAAATGTCGAAAAATATTTTTATTTAATTGAAAAACGTAGAAATAAAATGCCGGTAAAATATATTTTAAAAAGATGTGAATTTATGGGTATTGATTTTTATGTTGAAGAAGGTGTGTTAATTCCACGAGATGATACAGAAATACTGGTTGAAGAAGTACTTAAGAATATAGAAGAGAATGAAGAAAAACAGATATGTGATCTGTGTTGTGGTTCGGGTGCTATTGGTATATCTTTAGCTCGCTTTAGGCAGAATATAAAAGTAGATTTAATAGATTATTATCCTATTCCAGAAAAAGTTTCATCAATAAATATAAAGAAAAATAATTTGGAAAATAGAGTTTCCTTTATAAAAAGTGATTTATTGCAAAGATCTATAGAAAATCAAAAAATATATGATATCATAGTTTCAAATCCTCCTTATATAGAGGAAGAAGAAATAGATAATCTTATGGATGATGTTAAAAACTACGAGCCCCATACTGCTTTAAATGGTGGATTTGATGGATTAGATTTTTATAGGAAAATAATAGATCAAAGTAAATACGTACTGAAGCAAAATGGGATATTAGCATTTGAAATAGGATATAATCAAGGAGAAACGGTAAAATTATTTATGGAAGAACATAATTTTAAAGATATAAAAGTGATTAAAGATTTTGCAAGTTTCGATAGAGTAGTATTTGGAATTAAAGGCTAATTTTATCGATGTATATCCAAGTATAACTTTAATAAATGATTATATGATAAGTTTAATAGTAAAGGCCAGTTGGTTAAGAATTTAAAATGTGATATAATGTAGAAATGTGAAAAATAAAGTACGGAGTGATTAAATGTTATTAGATAAATTAGAATTTATAGAAAATAAATATGATGAATTATCAATTAAAATTAGTGATCCATCAATTATACAAAACCAAAATGAATGGAGAAAACTTTGTAAAGAACAGTCAGATATGGAAATTATAGTAAATAGTTACAGAGAGTATAAGAAAGTAACTGAAGACTTAACAGCCAACAAGGCAATGTTAAATGGAGAAAACGACAGAGAAATGAGAGAGATGTTAAATGAAGAAATAACGGATCTCACAAATAGAGAAGCTGAATTGGAAAGCGCAATACAAGTTTTATTATTACCAACAGATCCGAATGATGATAAGAATGTATTTGTGGAGATTAGAGGTGGTGCAGGTGGCGAAGAAGCAGCACTATTTTCATATAACTTATTTAGAATGTATACAAGATATGCAGAAAATGAAAGATGGACTATAGAGATTATGAGTTTAAATGAAACAGATCTTGGCGGATTTAAAGAAGTTGTATTTATGGTTAAGGGTAAGGGCGCTTATTCTAAATTGAAATATGAAAGCGGAGTTCATAGAGTACAAAGGGTACCAGATACTGAGTCAAGCGGAAGAATCCATACATCTACAGCTACAGTAGCAGTGCTACCAGAAGTTGATGATGTTGAAATAGAAGTCGCAGATAAAGATGTTAGAATAGATGTATTTAGAGCTTCTGGAAATGGAGGACAATGTGTTAATACTACGGATTCGGCTGTTAGAATCACGCATTTACCTACAGGACTTGTAGTTTCATGTCAAGATGAAAAATCACAATTGAAAAATAAGGAAAAAGCTATGAAAGTTTTAAAATCAAGACTTTTTGAACTAGCAAACAAGGAAAGATCAGATGGAATAGCTGAGGATAGAAGAAGCCAGGTTGGAACTGGAGATAGAAGTGAAAGAATCAGAACATATAACTATCCACAAGGAAGAATTACTGATCATAGAATAGGTTTAACTTTATATAAGTTAGACGCATTTTTAAATGGGGATATTAATGAAATGATAAATTCTCTTATTACAGCAGACCAAGCTGAAAAAATGAAATTAATGGGAAATACACAAATATAATAATGATTACTTAAAAAGCCTTGCATTAATCATGTAGGGCTTTAGGCATATTCAAAAAAATAATAAATTAATACGCTAGTCTATTTTGTATCATACTAAGTTGGCAGGATAATCTAATAGCTCTGAATGGATCAAACATACCTCATGATACAAAATATATATCTCATATTTGACTTTTTATTTTCTTTAATGTGCCTTAAAAGTAATTGGAGGATTTAGTATGGACATATATAAGGCTATAAAAAAAGAGAAATTAGATTTAAAAGCATTTTTAATTACTATGATCATTATTTCAATTATTCTTCCAATAGTATTGATAATAACTGGATTGACTACTATATTTTATATATGTTATGTAATTTTTATTGAGTTTTTAGTATTAATAGTTATTATAATAAAAATGAACTCCTATAGTGTAAGATATAGATGTTTAAATAATAGGTTAATGTTCAAGGCAGGTACTTTTGCTAAGGAAAATTTAATTATATGTGATAAGGTTGTCTTAGTACATACAAACAAATCAGACTATGATTTAGAAATAGTCCTAATAACAAGTATAATCTTTAAAAATAGGGGATTAAGATTGATAGATAAGAATTTTTTAAAGCGATATCCACAAATCGCTAAAGAATATAATGATATTAAACAACAAAATCCTAAAAGAGATTATTATTTTCAAGTAGTAAAAAGAGGAGGACTAAAAAAATATTTATTATTAGATTCAATATATAAAAATTGTGTTAAAGCTATTTATACAGATGAGAGTATACAAAATATAAAAATAGCAAGAGGACAGCTTATAGTTTAGTAAATCATCTTAAAGCAAATAAAGAACAAAAGGTATACTAGAAAGGAGAAAAATATATTTGAAAACAAGAATTAGTATAATTAAAAAAATTGAAGACGATGAAGAAAAAATAAAAGAGGCTGCTGAATTCATTAAAAAAGGTGGAACAGTAGTCTTTCCAACAGAAACAGTTTATGGGCTAGGTGCTGATGCACTTAATGCAGATGCAGTGGAAAAAATATTTAAAGCAAAAGGAAGACCCCAAGATAATCCATTAATAGTCCATGTCGCATCAAAAAATATAGAAGCATATGTAAAAGAAATACCAGAAGTAGCAAATATGCTTATAAACAGATTTTGGCCAGGACCACTTACTATAATTTTAAGAAAAAAAGATATAATACCGAATATAACTAGTGCAAATTTAAATTCAATTGGAATTAGAATGCCTAATAATTTAATAGCAAAAAAACTTATTGAATTATCAAATACAATAATTGCAGCTCCTTCTGCTAATATAAGTGGAAGACCAAGTCCTACAGATTATCAAAGGTGCATAGAAGATTTAGATGGCAAAGTAGATTGTATTTTGGCGGGAACACAAAGTGATATAGGAGTAGAATCAACAATAGTTGACTGTACTGTAGTTCCGCCAACAGTTCTACGTCCAGGTGCTATAACATTAGAGATGCTTAGAGAGATAGATCCAAAAATTGAAATAGATAAAGGAATAATGGGAAAGCCAAGAAAAAATCTAAAACCAAAAGCTCCGGGAATGAAATATAGACATTATGCACCTAAAGCAAAGGTCACGATAATTTCTGGAGAGAGAAAAAAAACTGTTGAAAAAATAAAGGAAATGGTACATTATAATATAGAAAAAGGTAAAAAAGTATGTATCCTAACTGTTGAAGAAAATGCTAAAGAATATATAGAAGGAGTAAACGTAATTTTGGGGAGCATGGATAATTTATCAACAGTAGCTAAAAATTTATTTGAAGCTTTAAGAAGATGTGATGATTTAGGGGCTGATTTGATCTTTGCAGAAGGGTATGAGGAAAAAGGCGTAGGGTTAGCTATTATGAATAGGCTGAACAAAGCTGCAGGATTTGATATTATAGAAGTATAATTAATTAATGGATAAATAAATTTTGACTTTAGGTATACATAAAATCAAAATTAAGATTAACGTATAATTTGGAGGAGGATTGAATTATGAAAATTGCAATCGGATGTGATCATGGTGGATTTGAATTAAAAAATAAAATTATAAAATTTCTAGAACATGAAAAATGTGAAATAAAAGATTTTGGTACATATTCAACTAATTCTTGTGATTATCCTGATATTGCGTTACCAGTAGCAGAAGCAGTCTTAGCAAAGGAATATGAATTTGGTATATTAATTTGTGGTACTGGAATAGGAATTGGTATTGCAGCTAATAAAGTTTCAGGGATCAGAGCAGCATTATGTTCTGATACTTTTAGTGCGCATGCATCTAGAGAACATAATAATGCAAATATATTAACTATGGGGCAAAGAGTTATTGGAGAAGGTCTTGCTTTAGATATAGTAAAAACTTTTATATCATCTAAGTTTGAAGGAGATAGGCATCAAAATAGAATCGATAAAATTTCAGAAATTGAAAAAAAGTATAGTAAATGCAATGTATAAAAATTGAAATTATAAAGAAGCAGATATAATTAAAAAATATACTAGATTATAATCTAATTGTTAATCAAAAGCGAAAATAAATGTATATCTTTAATACAAACTATTGTTACAAATTAAATTAAAGAATTATAAATATAAAAATAAAAATTGGAGGAATAAAAATGAGTAGAGTTATAGAAATAAGTCATCCATTAATATTACATAAGTTAGCGTTTTTAAGAAATAAAAAAACAGGTTCAAAAGATTTTAGGGAACTAGTAGAAGAAATATCTATGCTAATGGCTTATGAGGTTACAAGAGATTTAAATACAGAGGAAGTTGAAGTGAAAACGCCAGTAGCAGTAGCTAAATGTAAGATGTTAGCAGGTAAAAAGATGGCAGTTGTTCCTATTTTAAGAGCGGGACTAGGAATGGTGGATGGTGTACTTAATTTAATTCCAGCGGCTAAAGTTGGGCATATTGGATTATACAGAGATGAAAAAACACTTCAACCGGTAGAATATTTTTGTAAATTACCACAAGACATTGCAGAAAGAGATGTAATAGTAGTTGATCCAATGCTTGCAACAGGGGGATCTTCAATAGATGCCTTAACTATGCTAAAAACTAGAGGCGCTAAGAATCTTAAATTAATGTGTTTAGTAGGAGCACCAGAAGGAATAGAAGCTGTACAAAAGGCACATGATGATGTTGATATTTATCTAGCTGCAATAGATGAAAAATTGAATGAACAGGGATACATAGTGCCAGGTCTTGGCGATGCTGGAGATAGATTATTTGGAACTAAGTAAAATAATACTTTAAAAGAGATTCAGATAAATATGACTATATTTATCTGAATGACCCAAAATAACTGATTTGGGGGGTGCGTGACAATAAATAGACGTGATAAACAAAACTATTATTTAGATATTGCAGAAACAGTTCTGGAAAGAGGCACTTGTTTAAGGCGAAATTATGGCTCAATAATAGTAAAAAATGATGAGATAATTTCTACTGGATATACAGGGGCGCCTAGGGGAAGAAAAAATTGCATAGATTTAAATAGCTGTATAAGAGAAAAACTTCAAGTACCAAGAGGAACACATTATGAGCTCTGTCGAAGTGTACATAGCGAAGCTAATGCAATAATCAGTGCTAGTAGGAAAGATATGATTGGAGCTACATTGTATTTAGTTGGAAAAGATGCGAAGACAAAAGAATATGTCGCAGATGCTAATTCTTGCTCAATGTGTAAGAGGTTAATCATTAATTCTGGAATTTTCAATGTAATCATAAGAGATTCAAAAGAGGGATATAGAGAAATAAGTGTAGATTCATGGATAGAAGAAGATGATTCGCTAAGAATTGTAAAGGATGCAGGATATTAATGGCTATTAAATATCTTTTCAGTGAGTGACCAATCTAGAATACTTACTTTTTATTTATTTTGATATGTATCATGGAGACTGTATTTAATAAAGAAATATAAATAAGGTGATTAAAAATATATAATAGCTTAAATTAGGAGGAAGTAAATTGAGTAAAAAGAAAATTATTACTATTTTTGGAACTAGACCTGAAGCTATAAAAATGGCACCTTTAATAAAGGAATTGGAGAAAAGGGAAGAAATTGAATCGAAAGTTTGTGTTACGGCTCAACACAGAGAGATGTTAGATCAAGTTTTAGAATTATTTAATATTAAACCAGATTTTGATTTAAACATAATGGAGACAAAGCAAACTTTAACAGGCATTACAAATAAGGTTTTAGAGGGACTAGAAGAAATATTTAAAGAAGAAAAGCCAGACATGATATTGGTCCATGGAGACACATCAACTACATTTGCTGGTTCGTTAGCTGCATTTTATCAACAAATTAAGATTGGACATGTAGAAGCAGGTCTTAGAACTTTCAATAAGTATTTTCCTTTTCCTGAAGAGATGAATAGAAAATTAACAGGCAGTTTAGCAGATCTACACTTTGCACCAACTAAGGGCTCAAAGGAAAATTTATTGAGAGAAGGAGTAAAGGAAAGTGATATATATGTTACAGGAAACACTGTAATTGATGCTATGAAACATACTGTTGAAGAAGGTTATATTTTTGAAAATGATGAGTTGAATAATATAAATTTTAATAAAAAAATAATAATGATCACAGCTCATAGAAGAGAAAATTGGGGCGAAGGAATTCAAAATATATGTATTGCATTAAACAAAATAGTCGAACAAAATAGTGATGTAGAATTAGTATATTTAGTTCATTTGAACCCTGTTGTTAAAGATGTAGTTTTTGAGAGACTCGGAGGAAAAGACAGAATTCATTTATTGCCTCCATTAGATACTAAAGAAACTCATAATTTGATGAATAAATCATTTATGGTAATGACAGATTCAGGTGGATTACAAGAAGAAGCCCCTCATCTAGGAAAACCGGTATTAGTACTAAGAGATGTTACCGAAAGGCCAGAAGCAGTTGAGGCGAAAACTGTTAAACTAGTTGGAACTAATATAGATACAATAGTAAATGAAGCAAATGAACTATTAAGAAATCCAGAAGCTTATTCTAAAATGAGTAAATCTATTAATCCTTATGGTGATGGAGTGGCATCTCAAAGGATAGTAGATGCTATATTTAAATACTTTAATTTAAATTCAAAAGAAGTAAAAGAATTTAAAAGATAAAGTTCGTTTAAAATTTAACAATTAACTCTTGATAAAAAAAAGAATAATGGGTATAATTAAATTGTGTTAATAATTTAACGAGAGTTAATAAAATAATTTATAAGATTTTAGGAGGTCAAACATGAGAGACGTAGTTATCGTAAGTGCAGTAAGAACAGCAGTAGGTAGTTTTGGCGGATCATTGAAAGATGTATCAGCAGTAGACTTAGGAGCTTTAGTAATTAAAGAAGCAGTAAAAAGAGCTGGTGTTAAACCAGAACTAGTTGAAGAAGTTATTATGGGTAATGTAATTCAAGCAGGGCTTGGACAAAATACAGCAAGACAAGCAACAATTAAATCAGGATTACCACAAGAAGTTCCCGCTATGACAATAAATAAAGTTTGTGGATCAGGACTTAGAGCAGTGAGTTTAGCGGCCCAAATGATTAAAGCTGGAGATGCGGATGTTGTTGTCGCAGGTGGTATGGAAAGTATGTCACAAGCACCATATGCTATAAAGGATATGAGATGGGGACATAAAATGAATAACGGTGTTACTGTTGATACAATGGTTAATGATGCATTATGGGATGCATTTAATGATTATCATATGGGAGTTACTGCAGAAAACATTGCGAAGCAATGGGGAATAACTAGAAAAGACCAAGATGAATTTGCAGCATCATCACAACAAAAAGCAGAAATTGCAATAAAATCAGGAAGATTTAAAGATGAAATAGTTCCAGTATCTATCCCACAAAGAAAGGGAGAGCCAAAAATATTTGATACTGATGAACAACCAAGATTTGGATCAACAGTTGAAACTTTAGGAAAATTAAAACCATGTTTCATTAAAGATGGTACAGTAACAGCAGGTAATGCTTCAGGAATTAATGATGGAGCAGCAGCATTTGTTGTTATGAGTGCAGAAAAAGCAGCAGAATTAGGACTTAAACCACTAGCTAAAATTCTTTCTTATGGATCGAAAGGACTAGATCCAGCTATTATGGGATATGGACCATTCCATGCAACTAAGAAAGCTTTAGAAGCAGCTAATTTAACAGTTGACGATTTAGATTTAATCGAAGCTAATGAAGCTTTTGCAGCTCAAAGTATAGCAGTGGCTAGAGATTTAAATTTCGATATGTCAAAGGTAAATGTAAATGGCGGAGCAGTTGCTTTAGGCCATCCAGTTGGAGCATCGGGCGGAAGAATCTTAGTTACTCTTCTTCATGAAATGGAAAAAAGAGATTCTAAGAAGGGACTAGCAACACTTTGTATAGGTGGAGGAATGGGAACAGCTATTATAGTTGAAAGAGTTTAATAGACGTTTTTATATTTCTTTGTAAGAAAAGGTTACTATGAGAATCAATCATAGTAACTTTTTCTTATAGAAATTTATATTTAAAAATACCAAGCATGAAATTTAGAAAAAAGGAAAATATAAAGTAGATATTTAAATAAATATAATTATTAAATAAGAAAAAACTGTAAGGGTAGTTCTAATATATACTGTTTATTAATAGTAGACATATACTACATATTATAGTGAAAATATTGTAAGGTAATAGTATAATATAGAATTATTATATAATTTAACTATTCAAAATAATTTTCATATCTATTCAGTAAAGCATTACATAAAAATCAATGTTATTATGGTCAATATAGAAATAAATATATGAAAGATTGAAAAGTAGCAAACGTCATTAAGAAGTTTTAGATACTTTGTAACACAGTCTAAATAAGGCTTTAATAGATATAGATACGAATGTTATTTAATATTATATGGCTATAAAAAAATAAATAGTGAATAAGAATTGATTTATATATTCACTAATAAAAAAAAGATAATAATGAATGTATTGTCATGAAAATCAAAAATAAGCAGTATTTCTCCAAATTTTGTAGTATTTTTAAAAAAAAATGTAATATATTGGTATGAAAATGTTAACACACAAAAAAAAATATAATAATCATATATTAATATATTCAGACAATTGAATAATAATAATATAATACATTCATAAATATAGAAAAATGGAGTAACAGATAGTATTAACTGAATATATCATAGCATATGAGATATAAAACTATTTAAAAGCTTAAAACAGTAAATTTTGACTTTAAATAGTATTTTATTAAAGATAAATATAAAGATATAATATCTCGTAGTGAGGATAAGGGGGTTATGTATGAGTGAAGGGATGAATAAACTACTTCTACGGATGGTACAATATGATTTAGGAAGTGGATTGTTTATATCTTTAGTTATAGGAATAATTTCTACTTTCGCAAATGCAGGAAGCTATTTAGCAGGGATAAGTGTAGCAACAATAAATTTTTTTGCTAGTGGATATGTTATTTCAAAATATCTAGGAAAAGGTAAAAAACAATTATTTATTATTGCTAGTAATTTTTTGAGGATTGGATTTATAATAATTACTATATTACCTTTCGTGAAAAATATGAATTTTATGATATTTTATGTTATAGGATTTACTTCGCACTACGTTATAATGCTTATAGTTTTTGGCATAAAAAATAGGAAAGGAAGTGTTTAGATTGGAGCCCATTATACCTATATTTTCTACTAATATTGGTAACTTTACATTAGATATTACAGCGAGCGTAATAATACAATGGATTGTTATTTTAATTTTAGGAATAGGTGCTTTTCTATTAACACGAAATCTAAAGCTAAAACCTAGCAAAACTCAATCAGCTTTAGAAAAAATTTATCAAACGATAAGAGACCTCGCAGTTGATACTATGGGGGAAGAGTATGAATCATTTTTACCTTACATAGGAACACTAATGATTTATATACTAATCTTAAATTTTACTGGATTGATAGGTATTAAACCACCAACAGGAGATTTAAGTGTAACAGCATCATTTGCGATAGTTACATTCTTAGTTGTAAATCTAAATGCTGTTAAGAAAAATGGACTTATGGGTTTTGGAAAAGGATTAGTACATCCATATGTGTTAATGTTGCCAATTAATATAATGGAGAGATTCGTATTGCCATTAGCTTTGGCACTTCGACTTTTTGGTAATATGATTGCAGCTACGATCATATTAGACTTAGTATATTCAGGACTAGGATCAATAGGGATCATTGCTAAATTAGGCTTACCAATTTTGGCACATGTATATTTTGACTTGTTTGACGGAATAATTCAAACAATAGTATTTGCAATGCTAACTATGATCAACATTAAAGTAACAGCAGAACATTAAAAAGTTAGATAAAATCAATTTTTAGGAGGAATTATAATGAATTTAGGAGTTCTAGCAGCTGGAATAGCTGTATTATCAGGAATTGGAGCAGGAATAGGTATTGGAATAGCAACAGGAAAGGCAGCAGAAGCTGTTGGTAGACAACCGGAAGCATCAGGAAAAATCATGACTTTTTTAATATTAGGAGCAGGACTTTCAGAAGCAACAGCAATTTATGGATTAGTAATTGCATTTATGGTAATGAACAAATAATGAATTCGCATGAGTTAATTATATTGACTCCGGAGGGAGGATATAGGTAAAATATGGATATAAACTATTCAACATTAATAATGACTTGGATTAACCTTGCTGCTTTAATTTTAATTTTAAAACATTTCTTTTGGGATAAGCTAAAAGGAATAATTGCAGAAAGACAAAAATATGTAGATGAAAAGTTAACTAAAGCAGATGAAGATTCAGAAAAGGCTAGAATGTATTTACTTAAAAATGAAACGATATTACAGTCTGCCAAAGAAGAAGGTAAAAAAATTACTGAAAGACAAAAACAAAAAGGTGATAAAGTTTATCAAGAAATTATTGACAATGCAAAAATTGACGCAGCGACATTGATTGAAAGAGCTAATGTAGAGATTGAAAGAGAAAAAGAAAAAGCAGTGTATGAGATCAAAAAGCAAGCTGTAGGTTTAGCATTGGAAATCTCAATTAAAGCATTAGAACAAAAAATTGATGAAGATACTCATAGAAAACTTATTGGCGATTTTATTGCTAAGGTAGGTATGTAGATATGTATGAATTTTTAGATAAACGATATGCTTTAGCTATTTACGAGGTTGCTGAAAAAAAAGGCAAAGTTGATGAATATTTAAGAGATTTAAGAGAAATTTGTAATATGATAGAAACTAATAAAGATTTTCGTGAAGTAATTAAACATCCACAAATTAGTACAATAAAAAAGAAACAACTTTTTAATGATATATTCAAGGGGAAAATTGATGAGGAATTGCTTTCTTTCATGATTATATTGATTGAGAAGAAACGGATAATTTACTTAAAGGAAAAACTAGACCAGATGGAAATAATCGATCTGGAAAGGAAAAACATAATAAAGGGTATAGTTAAAACTGCTATACCACTTTTACCGAACGAATTAGAGAAAATGAAAGTAATCTTTGAAAAGAAGTATGATAAGACTATTATATTTGACAGTGAAGTAGATAAAAGCCTTTTAGGTGGAGTTTATATAAAAGTTGGGAATGATATTATTGATGATACTATTAAATCAAAGATAGAAGAAATGAAAAACTTAATGCTGAAGAAGGAATAGAGGTGAATCCATGAATATCAAACCAGAAGAAATAACTTCTATTATAAAAAAAGAAATAGAAAAATATGAAAAACAAATTAAAACAGAAGATTCTGGGACTATAATTTCAGTTGGAGATGGTGTTGCAAGAGTTTACGGATTAGACAATTGTATGGAAGGGGAATTGTTACAATTCCCTAATGATGTATACGCAATGGCTTTAAACCTTGAACAAGATAATGTTGGTTGTGTTCTTTTAGGAGATGAAAAAGGAATAAAGGAAGGCGATTTAGTTAAGGGTACAGGTAGGATAGTTGAGGTTCCAGTTGGAGAAGAATTAATTGGTAGAGTTGTCAATGCATTAGGAATACCTATAGACGGTAAAGGACCAATAAATACAACTCAAACTAGTCCTATAGAAGTGCATGCTCCTAGTATAATAGATAGAAGTTCAGTTAATGAACCGTTACAAACTGGAATTAAGGCAATTGATTCGATGGTTCCAATTGGTAAAGGTCAAAGAGAACTTATAATAGGAGACAGACAAACTGGTAAAACAGCAATAGGTATAGATACTATCATAAATCAAAAAGGTAAAGATGTTATTTGTATATATGTAGCTATAGGTCAAAAACAATCTACAGTTGCTCAATTAGTAAATACTTTTACTGAAATGGGAGCTATGGATTACACTATTGTAGTAAGTTCTACAGCAGCAGAGCCTGCGCCATTACAATATATCGCTCCATATGCTGGATGTAGTATTGGAGAATATTTCATGAAAAAAGGAAAGAACGTATTAATTATATATGATGATCTTTCTAAACATGCAGTAGCGTATAGAGCAATGTCATTGCTACTTAAAAGACCGCCAGGCAGAGAAGCTTATCCAGGGGATGTTTTCTATATTCATTCAAAGTTACTTGAAAGAGCAGCTAAACTATCTAAAGAATTAGGTGGAGGTTCATTAACAGCTCTTCCAATTATAGAAACACAAGCTGGAGACGTTACAGCTTACATACCAACTAATGTTATATCTATTACAGATGGGCAAATATTCTTAGAAGCTGATTTATTCTTTTCAGGACAAAGACCAGCCGTAAATGCAGGTTTATCAGTATCTAGAGTTGGTGGTAATGCACAAATTAAAGCAATGAAGCAAGTTAGTGGTACATTAAGATTAGAACTTGCACAATATAGAGAGCTAGAAGCTTTCTCTCAGTTTGGATCTGATCTAGATGGAGATTCTAGTCGAAGACTTCAAAAGGGTAAGAGACTAGTTGAAGTATTAAAGCAAAATCAATACAAACCAATGGAAGTAGGAAAGCAAGTCGCAATATTATATGCTGCGGTTAATAATTTCTTATCAGATATTAATGTTAGTGATATAGGAAGATTCGAAAAAGAATTTTCAGAATATATGGATACTCACTATAGAGAAATTGAGAAATCAATCATTACAGGAAAAACTCTAACTGATGAGATTAAAGCTATGTTGGAGCAAGCAATAGTTGAGTTCAAAAAGGTGTTTTTAAAAGAAGCATAGCTTGAATCTTAGCTATGCCCTTCTTTAGGAGGTGAAAATAATGGGTGCAGCTGGACTGCTTGAAATTAAAAAGAGAATTAAGTCAGTAGAAAATACAAGGAAAATTACGAAGGCAATGGCACTTGTTGCCACTTCCAAGCTCAGAAGATCAAAAAAAGAATTATTAGTAAATAATAAATTTATTGAATCAACTGAACCAATCGTAAGAAATATTGCAACAACCGCTTCTGAAGAGGGTGCGAATATTTATTTTGATGGAAATAAAAGTGAAAATAAATTATACATAGTAATGACATCGGATTCAGGACTATGTGGTGGGTTCAATGGTGGAGTAGTATCTTTTTTAGAAACTTTAATTGGAGACAAAAGAAGTAGTGCAAAAGTCATTGTAGTTGGAAATAAAGGAATTAGTTATCTTAGAAGAGTTCAACTTGATACTGTAGGAGAATATGTTGATATTTCAGATTCACCTACAGTAAGAGAGGCAAAAGTTATAGTTGATAAAGCTCTTCAAATGTATATAAATGAGGAAGTTTCGGAAGTGAATATTGTATATTCTGAGTTTGTATCACCAGTTAAACAGCAACCGAAAGTAGATAAAATTTTACCTATCGGGACACTTGAAGGTGAAACAAATAAAAGTCTTATTGAGCCTAAATTAGAGATAGTATTAGAAGATGCTCTTAATGTTTATCTAAAAGGAAAGATTAGAGGTATTTTATTAAGTTCTAAATGTAGCGAGCAAAGTTCAAGAATGACTGCTATGGATGGAGCTACAAATAATGCAAATGATTTATTATCTAGTTTGAAGCTTAAATATAATAGAATAAGACAAGGTGCGATCACACAAGAAATAAATGAAATTGTTGGAGGAGCAGCAGCTCAAAAATAGTAAGGAGGTATCTTATGCCTGCAAAGATAGGAAAAGTAGTTCAAGTAATTGGACCAGTAATTGATATAAAGTTTGATTCAGATTCTCTTCCAAATTTATATAATGCAATTAGTATCGATATGGGAGATCATAAATTAACAGTTGAAGTTGAACAACATGTTGGAGACGATATAGTTAGAACAATTTCTATGGAAGCTACAGAAGGATTAAAAAGAGGAATGGATGCTATTGATACAGGAAATCCTATTACTGTTCCAGTAGGTAATGGAGTATTAGGAAGACTATTTAATGTTTTAGGAGAGACTATTGATAATTGTGGAGAATTGGATGTAGCAGAAAGATATCCAATTCATAGGCCAGCTCCTAGCTTTAAAGATCAAGCCGTTGAGCCGGAAATGTTTGAAACAGGAATTAAGGTTGTAGATTTACTTGCTCCATACCAAAGAGGTGGTAAGATAGGTCTATTTGGAGGAGCTGGAGTAGGTAAAACAGTTTTAATCCAAGAATTAATAAATAATATAGCAAAAGAACATGGTGGATTATCAGTATTTGCTGGAGTTGGCGAAAGATCAAGAGAGGGTAATGATTTATATCACGAGATGATGGAATCAGGAGTTATTGCTAAAACTGCATTGGTATTTGGACAAATGAATGAACCACCAGGTGCTAGAATGAGAGTTGCATTAACTGGACTTACAATGGCAGAATACTTTAGAGATAAAGGTCAGGATGTGTTATTATTCATAGATAACATATTTAGATATACTCAAGCCGGTTCGGAAGTTTCAGCGTTACTTGGAAGAACACCTTCAGCAGTTGGATACCAACCAACACTTGCAACTGAAATGGGAGTTTTACAAGAAAGAATCACATCAACAGTTAACGGATCTATAACATCAGTTCAAGCAGTATATGTTCCAGCTGATGACTTAACAGACCCAGCACCAGCAACAACATTTTCACATCTAGATGCAACAACAGTTTTATCTAGAAGTATTGCTGAACTTGGTATATATCCTGCAGTAGATCCACTAGAATCTACATCAAGATTACTAGATCCAAGAATAGTTGGTGAAGAACATTATAAGGTAGCTTCAGATGTTAAGCATGTTCTTGAAAAATATAAAGAATTACAAGATATCATAGCTATTTTAGGAGTAGATGAATTAGGCGATGAAGATAAGGCTGTTGTAGCAAGAGCAAGAAGAATACAAAGATTCTTGTCGCAACCATTCACAGTTGCTGAACAATTTACTGGAATGAAAGGGAAATATGTTACTATAAAAGAAACAATAAGAGGATTTAAAGAAATTCTTGAAGGCAAATATGATAAATTACCAGAATCAGCATTCTTATTTGCAGGATCTATTGATGAAGTTATAGAAAAAGCAAAAAGTATAGGATAAGGGGATGAGTTATAATGGCTAGTACCTTTTTACTAAAGATTATTACACCAAATCGTGAGGTTTATAATGGAGAAGTTGAAAAAGTATTTTTAAAAAGTGCTGATGGAGACTTTGAAATATTAGCAAATCATGAAAATATGATAACAAGTACTATACCTTGTATTGCAAAATTTAAGGATTCTAAAGAAATTCAGGATGAATTATTTATTTCGACATCGATAGTTCATATTATTGAAAATGAAATGACTATATGCAGTGATGCAGCTGAATTCGAAGAAGATATTGACGAAGAAAGAGCAATACAGTCAAAGATAAGAGCTGAAAATAGATTAAAAAACTCTGATAATCATGATAGAGAGAGAATACAATCAGCATTACTTAGAGCTAAGCAAAGATTAAAATTAAAAAGATCTAATAATTAAGCAAAATTATTTAAAGTGTACCTATTTATATAGACAATCTATATAAATAGGTACACTTTCTTTTTTTGCTGTTTTTATTCTACGTGTTGACAATCTATCACAAAATTTTGATAAATTTATATTATATATATATATAGTTCGATATAAAAGAGAATAAAAATTAAAAGAGATGGCCATAATTTTAAAAAGACAAATCAGGGGGAGGATTACTTATGAATATAAAAATCAGTATAGTAATTTTCATATTATTATCTTTTTTAAATATAGGAGCTATCTCTAATGACTTAGGCAATACTAAGAATTCATTTGATACTTTAGAAACAAACACAAAAAATATAAGTGAATTTGAAGAAAATGGAGTAAAGCTTCAATATAGAACAAAGGATAACATTGAAAAAGAAATTTCTAGGATAAAAGAATATTTAGTTTATAACACAAATGGAAGTTTAAGGGAGATAAATAAAAATCAAATTGAAGTCATTAATAAAAATTTTAATATTAGTATAAAAATGTGGTATGAGGATAAATATACTTATGTTGAGATTACATTAATAAATGAAAATTCTCAATATTCAACAGTAGATTTAAAAAACATACTCCAGAAATCAGAAAATGAAAAATCAGAAAGTGCACAGTACTTTCTTTATTATGAAGGTAAAATAAAAGATCTAAATAATAATTACTCTATAAATGAATTAGCTAATTACAATAATATACAAAAAGTAAATATATTAAATATAAATAACGGATATACGGGAACAGGGTATTTAAGTAATGGAAATAAAACTAATTTTTCACTAATTAATTATAATACTGGTTCACATATAATAATTGGTATGCCAATAATATTTACAACATACTAAAAGATTTTAGAAAAATTAGTAAGTTTGCTGTATCATATTGTATTGGTAAATTTTATTGATAAATTGCTGAGAGAGATTAATATTTTTGTTTGACACAAAATATATGTCTTATTTTTGCACGATTGTTTTTTAGATGATTAACAATTCAATATGGAGGATAATATGGAGAAAATAATAGTTAGAGGTGCAAAACAACTTAATGGTGAAGTTAATATAAGTTGCGCAAAAAATTCGATTTTACCTATAATTGCAGCAACTATATTATGTCCAGAATCTATAGTTATAGAAAATGCACCTAAGTTAGAAGATGTAGAAGTTATATGTAAGCTACTAAGAGAATTAAACTGTGATGTTGAGATTTCGGATGTGAGCAATGAATTGACTATAGATACAAAAAATATAGTGCAGATAGATGCTAATGCGGAGCTTATGAGAAAGATGAGAGCATCATTTTTAATTATGGGACCTATGCTTGCCAGATTTGGATATTGTAAGCTATCATTGCCGGGTGGCTGCAATATAGGGAGCAGACCGATAGATTTACATCTTAAAGGACTAAAATTGCTTGGAGCTGATGTTCTAATAGGCCATGGATTTGTAGAAGTAAAGACAAAAAGAATGATTGGAAATAGAATATATTTAGATTTCCCTTCAGTTGGTGCAACAGAAAATATTATGATGGCATCAGTTTTTGCAGAGGGCACAACAATAATAGAAAATGCAGCAGAAGAACCAGAAATTTGGGATTTAGCGAATTTCTTAAATAAAATGGGCGCCAAAATAGAAGGTGCAGGACTTAAGAAGATAACTATAGTGGGAGTAAAGAGCTTAAAAGGAATACACTATACTCCCATATATGATAGGATAGAGGCTGGAACTTTTATGATAGCTGCGGCGATAACAAATAGTAAAATAAAGATTAATGGAATAAATGAAGAACACTTAAGACCTGTAATAGAAAAATTAAAAGAATGTGGAATCATTTTTAGTGATTACAATGATAATTCTATAATAGTAGATGGAAGAGGTCCTAAAAGACCACTAGATATAAAAACACTCCCATACCCCGGTTTCCCAACAGATATGCAAGCTCAAATGATGAGCTTACTATCTGTAGTAGAAGGGGTTAGTGTTATTACAGAAACAGTTTTTGAAAATAGATTTATGCATGTTGCTGAACTCCAGAGAATGGGAGCGAATATAAAAATTGATGGTAGAACCGCTATAATTGAAGGAGTAGCAAAATTTACAGGAACTGAAGTGAAAGCGACAGATTTAAGAGCTGGAGCAGCAATGATACTAAGTGGATTAATAGCGGAGGGCCAAACAGAAATAAGTGATATTTATCATATTGATAGAGGATATGTTAATATTGAAAATAAATTTATAGATTTGGGAGCCGATATATATAGAAGAAAAGTATAGAAGAAAAATACAAAAAGGAGTTATCTAATTTTAGATAGCTTCTTTTTGCATTATCTATATTTTATATTTAAAAGTTAACATAATTATAATAATAATAAAACTAAAACATATACTTTATAATGCAGGTTTTAGGAGGAAGAATAATGAAAATAATTAATTTGAGAGCTAGAGATATAAAATTTAATAACAGCATAAAAATAATTACTATTATGACTTTAATTATTTTTACTATATTAATAATATTACCATTAATTTTTTTAAGAGGAGATAGGAACAGTATTAATGTATTTAATTTGAATAATAAAAATATAGTTAATAGTTCAAAAATAATATTCCCTATTAATGGAAAAGTTAAACTTTATCATAAACAAGAAGATAAAGTGGAAGAGTTGGATTTAGAAGAATATATAATGGGTGTGGTAGCAAGTGAAGTGCCTGCGAGCTTCGCTGAAGAAGCTTTAAAAGCTCAAGCAATAGCTGCAAGGACGTTTTATATGAACAGAAGAAATAATCCGTGTAAGAATGCAGAAACTAAGGGGGCTGAAATTTGTGATACAACTAATTGTCAAGTGTATATGAGCAAAGAAGAACGAATATCTAAGTGGAGTAGTAGTGAAGCTGAAAACAATTGGAATAAAATAAAAAAGGCAGTTCTAGATACAAAAGGTCAAGTTCTTACCTGTGATGGTTTAGTTTTAGAATATCCACAATTTTTTGCAATTAGTGGAGGCAAAACTGAAGACGCAAAAGACGTATTTTCAATGGATATATCATACTTAAAATCTGAAGAAAGTAAAGGAGAAGAGATTGCACCTAAATATAAGACTACTTTAGAGATCCCTATCACTGAATTTATAAATAAAATTAATACAAAATATAGAACTGCTAGTTTAAAAAGAAGCGACTTACCCTCACTTATTAAAATAGAGAGTTACACTGAAGCAGGAAGCGTAAAGGAAATTAAACTAGGAAATGATAGCATAAAGGGGGTAGAATTTAGAGAATTATTTAACTTAAATTCAACTAATTTTAAGATTGATTTTGAAAAGGATACAGTGAAAATAAATTGTACGGGTTATGGTCATGGTGTTGGTATGAGTCAGTGGGGAGCAAACGTAATGGGGAAAAATGGTTCAACATACGATGAGATTCTTAAACATTACTATAGTGGAGTTGAAATTCAAGAAATAAAATATAAATAGATAACAACTTATAGGAAACATCGGAAGTTGAGAGAAAATTAAGTGAATAACATTTAGCTACTAAGTACAAGGGGCTATTGCAAAAATAGAAATTTAATGTCTATTTTGCAATAGCCTCTTAAAATTAAATAAAAGTTAAGAGTAATAAATTTAATAGGTTATAAAAACCTATCAAATTTATATTCAATGCCATTATCTTTGCAGATATTTTAATAAGGCCATTATTATATTTATTTTCTACAAATTGTTCATATCTTTAATTTTAAAATGTTAACACATCTAATATAAATCTAAGACAATAATATGGATATATACGCATATTGTTGTAACAAAATAATCATATCTCAAAAAACTTTATATTATTACACGGTTATTTGTGAATAAATATTTGTTTAAAAAGTTAAAAAATGGATATACTCTGAATTAATACTATACAAAAATAAAAGCTATAGAAATTTTGAAATATTCAATGAGTCGTAAATAAAAATAAAAATAATATTTATGTATTATTTTTCATTAAAAGGGAAATATAACAATAGGAGGTGTTCATATGTATAAAAATTTGAAAGAAAGATTTAGAACTTTAGTTAACAAGGAGGGATTTTATATTGCCTTATTCCTTTGTCTTTGTTTAATAGTTACTGTTGGAACGATTTCTTATAAAATGGTTAGTAACAAAAATGAAGCGAATAAAGTAGAAGATGTAAATAAAGATTTAACATTGAATTCTGGGAATGAGGAAAAAACTATCAATGAAATTCCAAATGCTGAGAGGGTAGAAAATGTTCCGGATACTAGTAAGAACAACGTCGATAAAACAAAGACAGAAAAGGCAGCTACGGTGTCTGCAACTAGTACAGTAAGCTTTGTGAATCCTATAGATGGTGTTGAAAGTAGAAATTATACTTATCCTGCACCAGTAAAAATGGAAGAAGGTATATTTAGAACTATTAGAGGCATAAATTTGCAAGCAAAAATAGGTACCGAAGTTAAAGTGGCAGCGGATGGAATTGTACAACTTGCAGAAAATTCGGGAGTTGAAGAAGGTGTCGTTGTAGAGGTTAAACATGCCAATGGATTAAAAACAAGGTATGGAAATCTTGATGCAAATATATTAGTAAAAAAAGGAGATAAAGTTACAGCGGATCAAGTTATTGCTAAAGTAGGAGATACTGCAAAGGTATTTAGTAAAGATGTATTTGGAGAATTTCTGAATTTACAAGTAATTAACGCTAATGGTGATCAGGTTAATCCTGAAAAATATTTTAAATTAAAGTCCAAGTAAAATATTAAAAAATGAAATTGTTCAGTTGAAGTTTTATACTTCAGCTGAATCTAATTAAATTTATATATAAAGATAGCGGAGACTTAGAAAGTCAAGCATCAATTAAAGAATAAATATTAATCATATATATATTAGCTAGAGATGGAAATTAATAAGAAAATTGTACTGCAATAAATTAATGAAAGATAAAATCGAGGAAGTGGTATTTTGAAAGATTATATTGAAGAAAGAGTGCTAGATGTTGCACATTATATTATAGAGTCAAAGGCTACAATAAGAAAAACAGCAAAAGTTTTTGGAGTTAGTAAAAGCACAATTCATAAAGACATGACAGAGAGACTTCTAAAGATCAATCCTGAAATCGCACAAGAAACTCATTCGATTTTAGAATTAAATAAGGCAGAACGACATATTAGAGGTGGAAAAGCTACACAAATGAAATATAAAATTATTGAATCTTCATAAGATTGAGTCTATAATATATATTAGTAGAATTATGTAAACATAGGGATTAATATGTATTATAGGAGTGAATAAGAGATGTGCTTTTGGAGAACAGGGACAGACCTTGCAATTGACTTAGGAACAGCGACTGTACTAGTCTATGTAAAAGGTAAAGGTGTTATATTGAAAGAACCTTCGGTTGTTGCGATAAATAAAAATAATAATAAAGTGTTAGCCATAGGAGAAGAAGCAAGGAAAATGATAGGAAGAACCCCAGGAAATATAGTTGCAGTACGACCGTTAAGAGATGGGGTCATTTCAGATTATGATATAACGCAAAAGATGATAAAAGAATTTATAAAAAAAGCATGTGGAAAGAGAAGTATCAGAGCACCTAAAGTAATAGTTTGCATACCATCTCAAGCTACAGAAGTTGAGAAGAGAGCGGTTATTGATGCGGCTATGAATTCGGGAGCTAAAAAAGTTTATCTAATAGAGGAACCCTTAGCAGCAGCTATTGGGGCAGGTTTGGATATTACAAAACCAAATGGATGTATGGTTGTAGATATTGGCGGTGGTACTTGCGATATTGCTGTTATCTCATTAGGTGGAGTAGTGGAGAGAGAATCAATAAAGGTTGCTGGAGATAAATTTGATGATGCTATAATAAAATATGTAAGAAATGAATATAAGCTAATGATAGGTGAAAAAACAGCTGAAGATTTAAAAATAAATATAGGCTCGGCATTTAAAAATTCTAGGAATTTAACATGTATGATGAAAGGAAGAAATCTTATAACAGGATTACCGGATGAAGTAGAAATTACTACAGAAGAAATAAGGAATTCAATAAAAGAACCTATAGAAATTATAGTTAATACAGTTAAAAAAGTATTAGAAAAAACACCACCAGAATTAGCTTCAGACATAATAGAAAGAGGAATAATAATGACAGGTGGAGGATCACTAATACACGGGCTAGATAAACTCATAGAATTTAAAACAGGAGTGGTAACAACTATTGCTGATGATCCTGTTGAATGTGTGGCTAAAGGAACTGGTATAGTGCTTGGATACATAGATAAGCTCGATAGTGATGTAAATTCACAAGAAATAGTTCTTATAGAATAAAGTGATAAATAACAGCCAAAATGCGTATTTTGGCTGTTATTTATTTTTTTCATATACTTAAATCATAGGGAACTGTTCACGATTTAAGTTATAAGCTTCAATAAATACTCTAGATATAATTTTAGCCATGTTCATAATAAAAGAAAGCCTAATACTGCGCGAAAAAAAGAATTCAGAATTGTCACTAGAGTCAACAATACCTATAACTGATGCAATTCCAACCTCAGGAAGAACTTTCCCAACACCCTTACCAGGGTGTATAGCATAATCCCTTATGCGGATCTCTCCAATATCTTCTTCATCACCTAAACAGGCATCAACACCAATTATAGATGCATTAGGATGATTAGCATATATCTCATCCAAACGCTCATCTATATTTAAAGCATGGATCGGAGAAAGCAAGGTTCCATAAACAGGTAAAGGAAAAAAGTTTTCAGTCAAGATAGATCCAACTAAAGGGCCTAGACAATCACCAATGCACTTATCTGTGCCAATACAAACAATCACAGTATCTTTATTAATATAATTTCTAATTTCTAGAGTTAGATTATAAGAAAATATAGGATTGAGATTAACATCTGATTTAATCAAGGTCATATACCTCCTTTATAAAATATATATATGAAAAATAAAAAGAAGATAGTATAAAAAAAATCTTTTATGGAAATTAATACTAATAAAGGAGAGATTAATGAAAAGAAAATTTATATATTTATTTTTAACTTTTGTAATAATAACGAATATTTATTTAATATTTTGTTGGGAACCTCAAAATAAAATCACTACTCAAAAATATCTGAGTAAAGAAAATATATCTTATTCTGAATCATTATATAAACTAGACAAAGAAAAAGCACTAGAACAATTATCTGCCGATGATAAGAAAGATTTTGAAAAAATAATTAAAAGATTATCTACATTTGATATAGGGAAAATAAAGGAATATTATAAAGATTCGAATGAAAAGCAAGGGATGATGAATATTTTTGCACTATTAAAGAAAAGGCTTACAACACAAGATTATAAAAAAATAGAGAGAATAAGCTCTTCATTTGTAGATTTAGATTGAATTAACAAAAATTAAAAAAATAATTAAGCTTATTGTACTAAATAAGAGTATTATATATATAGAGAGAGTAATAGTGAGCTAGTTTGATAAAATTGATGAATATAGAGGTTGAAAAAAAAGCGCTTTGCAGATATACTAGTCCTTGTTGATTAATGATAAAGCAACAGCTTTTAAATAAATAATTTTGGAGGAGTTCCCGAGTGGCCAAAGGGGGCAGACTGTAAATCTGTTACGTTACGTTTCGATG
>LIDZ01015608.1_pt2 | contig 67825 bp, 45 predicted proteins | sample 644651 | NCBI WGS metagenome assembly LIDZ01 (sample SAMN03856242, study PRJNA289617) | food metagenome | isolation source: wine grapes on drying loft during traditional withering process | host: Vitis vinifera cv. Corvina | place: Italy: Gargagnago di S. Ambrogio di Valpolicella | collected 2014-01 | reverse complement strand
TCCATTGCGGCAGGAAGTCAAGAAGCGGCGGCAGCGGCGGAAGAAACGTCCGCGTCTTCGCAAATGCTGGCAAAATTGGCAGATGAATTAAATGAATCCGCAGCTACCTTTAAGTTATAAATAATCAATTAAGGAAGTGTAATCCGTGAAATTGAATATTCGCTCAAAACTGCTTGGAAGCTTTCTAATTGTTATCCTTTTGCTAGTATCCATCAGTCTTGTTGCTATTAATAAAATGGGTACTATGGGAAGTAATGCGATGGACATGCGGGATAATCAAGTACCCTCATTAGTCTACACGGGGAATATTCAAGGCAATATCTACAAGTTGCGTGGAGACATGTTGAAGTTAATCCTGTCGATAGATACTGATGAATCGGCTGCGTTGAGCATAGACGTTCAAACGGATATGGATGAAATACTGGAAAAGACCAAACTTTATACAGCTCTCCCAGCCGGCGACATCGAAAGAGCATTGCAGGATACTTATGAAAAGGAAATTGATGCTTATATAGCTGCAATACCGGAAATACGTACAGTAGCTTCACTAACAAGTTCGGATAGTATTTTAAAGGCAAATGCTATGATGACTGAAGTTATGACGAGGCTTAAAGCCGCGATGGTTGCGATCAATCAAATTGTAGATATGAACAACAAAGGATCTGCAGTAAGCATTCAATCCATTGTAACGAACTACACCTCTGGACGTTCATTCATAATTATTTGTACAGTAATTGCAGTAGCTGCCGCAATCTTCTTAGCATTTATGATTTCTTCAAGTATGGTTAAAGCAGTCTCACGTACACTGTCACTGATGCTCAGAATGGCCAAAGGAGATCTTACAGGGAATCTGAATATCACAAGCCGGGATGAATTCGCAAAGCTCGCTGAAGCCGTAAATGCTATGATAGCAAGCTTAAGGAAACTTATTGGGGGTACCGTTGAAGCTGCGCAGAATGTTGCCGCTTCATCACAAGAAATTTCAGCCACAACAGAGCAAATTGCGGATGGCAGCCAGTCCCAGGCTCAGGCCGCACAGAACATCAGTGAGTTAACACAAGAGCTTTCTAAAGCAATAAATGATGTTGCTAAAAATGCTGAGCAGGTCTCAGGACTATCGATAGAAACGAAGCTGGGTGCAGAAGAAGGCAGCAGGTCCGTCAGAGAATCCAGTATAGGAATGAATCAATTGTCAGAGAAGATGGAGATTCTGGAGCAGGATTCTCACAAAATCGGTGAAATCATTGAGGTTATTAACGAAATAGCAGAACAAACGAATCTCCTAGCTTTGAATGCAGCAATTGAAGCTGCCCGTGCTGGAGAACAAGGGCGAGGATTCGCCGTGGTTGCCGATGAGGTTCGTAAGCTTGCGGAGCGAAGCAGTGAGGCTACGAAACAAATCGCCAGTATTATTCGGGGAATGCAGCAAAACACGGTGTTAAGTGTCCAAGCTGTTAGTGCAGCCTCGGTGTTGTCGGATAAAACAGAAGTGCTGATCGATGGTATCCTTACTCGGGTAAACGAAATGACACAACAGATTACCAGTATTGCAGCAGCATGTGAGGAGCAAGCAGCACAAACGAATGAAGTATTGCTCTCCGTTGAGTCTATTGCGGCAGGAAGTCAGGAAGCGGCTGCTGCCGCAGAAGAAACGGCTTCATCTTCGCAAATGCTGGCTAGATTAGCAGATGAACTAAATGCATCAGCAGCTTCATTTAAGCTATAAGGGGGATGGAATCAATGGCAGTGATCTCTGAACAATACATCGTCTCAAGGTTGGGAAATGAACGGCATGCCTTCAATATTCGCGATATTAATGAAATTATCAAAATGGAGTACATCACAGAAGTACCTAATAGCAAGCCCTATATCAAGGGAGTTATCAATTTGCGCGGGAAAATTATACCTGTGGTTAGTATGTGCCGGAGATTTGGTATCCCGGAAACGCCGATTGGGAAGTTATCCCGGATTGTAGTTGTGAGGTATCAGAATGAAGCCACTGGTATCATCGTTGATGCGGTTGAGAAGGTGACTTCCTTCGATGATATTCAGCCTCCTGTCGATGCAAATGAACCTAATGGTACCCATTTCATGGATGGGATTGGACAAAGTGTTGATGGTTTGGTCGGGATTCTTAACATTGATCGATTGTTTGGCGAAGGGTAGCGTTTAGAGGGAGGTAGAAACTAATGAATGAATTCCATAATGCTACGTACTTAGGCGTTTTTCTGGATGAAATGGAAGAGCAGTTGCAGTGTTTGGATGATGCTCTGTTAACACTGGAATCCGATAGAGGCAAGGTAGAAACTATTCAGACTATTTTTCGGGCGGCACATACCCTAAAAGGATCTTCAGCGGTAATGGGATTTCAACGCTTAAATGAGCTTACGCACCAGATGGAGAGCGTCTTTGATTTGATTCGTAATGGACAACTGAAAGTGACCTCGGAATTATTAAATATACTTTTTGATTGTGTTGATTATATCAAGCAGCTTCGTCAATCCATACTCGGTGGAGAGATGACAGAGGGGGAAACGGCACCGCTTCTGAAACGTTTAGAAGCCGTGCGGGAGCTGCCAGTTCTACCTTCGGAGAGTTGTGAGCAGGAAGTGAACAGGGAAGAGAATAAGGAAACATTCACAACAAATATTGTCTTTAATGAATTACAGAAGGAGCAAATTCAAAGTGCTCTAATCAATGGCTATGATGCCATGGCAATTTATGTTCAATTGTCTAAAGAGGCTGCTATGAAATATGTGCGTGCGAAGCTTGTGCACATTAATCTGCAAGAGCTGGGTGAGGTTATAGTCTGTTCTCCAGAACTGGAATTGCTTGAGACCGATGAACAGTTTAATGGAACCATTGTATATATCCTGATTACCCAAGAAATTCAAAAGGTTATTCTTCACAGCTTGAGTCAGGTTTCTCAGATTGATTCCGTTGATATTGTAGCGATCACTGATCAGAACTTAGATGCTATCAGTATTGTAAGGGAAGCTCCAGTGATTGAAACAGCTAAAGCTGAGGTGGAACTAACAGAGACAGGAAGATCAGAGAGTAAAGTGGAGGGCAAGGTAGAGAGTAAGGTTCAAGTGACCCAAACGGTTCGTGTCGATGTAGAGCGGTTAGAGGGTCTGCTGAATTTAGTAGGCGAGTTGATTATTGATAATACACGACTGCGTAGCATTCGTGCCAAATTAACAGAGCATTTTAAAGATAATAATGATGTAGCCATCTTAAACGATATCTCCAACCATTTAAGCACCGTAGTAGCTGACCTTCAGGAAGGTATGATGAAGACACGAATGCTGCCTATCGAGCATTTGTTCGGGCGGTTTCCACGGATGGTTCGCGATTTGGCCCAGAAGGCGAATAAAGAGATTGAACTGATCATTGAGGGAAAAGAGACTGAGCTAGATCGCACACTCATTGAGGAAATTAGCGACCCCCTTATTCATATTTTGCGTAATTCGGCAGATCATGGCCTTGAACTGCCTGATGAGCGGGTTAAATTAGGAAAGTCTCGTAAAGGCACTATCATATTAAGAGCCAGCCATCAAGGGAATATGATTGTGATTACGATTGCCGATGATGGTAAAGGAATTGATGTCGAAAAGGTCAAAGAAATGGCGGTTCGGAAAGGTTTTGTAACGGAAGAGGAAGTTAATCAGATGACGGACAAGGAGCTTACCTTCCTCATTTTCCGTTCAGGTGTTTCCACCGCAAACCAGGTCACAGACCTATCTGGACGTGGAGTAGGCATGGATATTGTTAAGTCTCATATTGAAAAGTTAAATGGTGTGATTGATATTGAAACAGTGCCTAATGAAGGTACAGTATTTACGATAAAATTACCTTTAACGTTGGCAATCATTCGGTCTTTGCTAGTTAAGTTTGGGACAAGCACATTTGCTATCCCTTTAGTAAATGTTATTGAAATATTCAGGTTGCAGGTAGCGGATATCCGCTTGGTACAAGGTAAGGAAGTGTGCATGTTCCGTGATCAAGTGCTGCCGCTTGTTCGCTTGCATAATAAACTGAATGTGCAGGAGGATGCCGAGCAGAATAGAGATCGTTTGTTCGTTGTAATCGTCGGTGTGGCAGATAAACGAGTCTGTTTGATTGTTGATCAGACCATTGGCAATCACGAGATTGTAATTAAACCTCTCGGGAGTTATATAGGGAATGTTCCTTTTATTGCAGGTTCGACTATTCTAGGGGATGGTCATGTGGCACATATATTAGATGTAGGCTCCATTGCCCGTGAAGTTGGATCTTATTATGAGAAGAAGGTAATGGATGCAAGAGAAGAAGCACAGCTTGAGTCACGCAATAAAAAATATGTGACCTTCCAACTGGCAGACATGAAGTTTGGAATTGCGATTAGTAAAATGAAAGAGATTGTTCCTGTACCCGAAATTCATTCGCTGGTGTCGGCTGCTCCCAATGTATTAGGGATGATCAACTTGCGAGGTTTGCTATTGCCTGTTTATGATTTACGGCGTAGATTAGGTATGGAGAATATAGAGGCTTCATCCAAGTCACGCATTCTGATCTGTGAAGTGTCGGGTCATGAGGTAGGGCTTATGGTAGATGAAGTTACAGAGGTGAGTCGGCTTTCAGAGGCGGAGCTGGAAGAAGCGCCGGATCATGTACTGCGGAATTCAGATTTTCTGGAGGCCATTTATAAAAAGGAGCAGCAGTTTATCCTATTGTTGAATTTAGAGAAAATGCTTAATTTGGAATATTCCAAGAAGAAGGAAGCTGGTTAATGTGAATATGGAGTTGGATCCGGGAAATTTAGTGGATGAGAATATTCAATTGTTGAATTGGGACAAAGATGTAACCCTGAAGAATGTTGATGAATTTCGTATGGCGATTTGGAAGCTGCTAGAGAGCGATCAAAAAAAACTAATTTTGGAGTTGACTAATGTAGCCTACTTGAACAGTGCCGCATTAGGAGTAATCGCAGATGCAGTTCTTTCTGCGGGGCGCTCTGACAAAGAGCTTGTTCTGGCGGGGATACAATCAACAGTGGAAGAAATATTTCAAATTGTCCATTTTAGTACATTCATGAAAATATTCATTGAAGTTAATGAGGCCTTCACTTATTTTCAATCGGTATAAGGGATAAGTACAATAAATACATTGTTAGATATACGCCCGTCACGTGCAGATCATAGTAAAGGTCTTTCGCGTGATGGGTTTAGTGCATTTTAATGCGTATGTGAGGGGGGAGCATGATAAATAAAATATTCAGACTTTTTAATAAATGGTATCGAAAAAATATGTTTATATTCATACTCATAGTCTTATTAGTGTTAAATCTTTATAATTTGGTGTTTATAGATAAAAAGTTTGGATTTGAATTTATTGTCGATCTTCTAACCCAATGTGTTATTTTAACTCCATTATTCTTTATGTACAGACAGCAGATTGACAATACAAAGAAGCTTTTAGATAGCGAGCAGCGCTATAAATCGTTATTTCTCTATGAAAATGCGGGAATTTATGTGGTTAATGGAAATGGATTGATCGATAGTGTAAGTCCAAATCTATTGAATAGTCTCGGATATTCAGAGTCGGAAATTAAAAACCGACCCTTTTCCATTCTTTTAGCTCCAGAAGATGTGCCTATGATTCAACAGACATTCTTAGAGATTATCAAGGGAGATACCATATCCTCATCAAGAAAAATGAAAATCAGAAACAAATCGGGACAAAATCTTGTGTTTGATTTCTCTAGTGTAGCCCTTATGGTGGATGGAGAAATTCAAGGCGTGATTGGGTTTGCTAAAGATATAACTGAATTAGACAGGGCTCAGGAAAAGCTCAGTGAAGTCCAAACACAGATGAATAATATTTTTGATAGTATCGACATTGTGCTCTGGTCTTTAGATATTGCTCAGAGGAAGCGAATTACTCTTTCATCTGCTTGTGAGAGGGTCTTGGGGTATACCCTTGAGGAACATCATAATAACCCGAATCTATGGACTGATCGAGTCTATGATGAGGATAAGGAATTAGTAAGTAGACGGATGACTGAGATGTATGAGGGATCTTCGACTTATGATAACATTGAATACCGATTAGTTCATTTAAATGGAGAAATTCGTTGGGTGGAAAGCCGTATATTTCCCGTTACAAATAGTAACAATCGATTGGTAGGTATTAATGGGCTTATGATTGATATCACAGATAAGAAGAGGATTGAGGAGAACCATAGAATTGATCTGGATTTAGCCAGACAGGTGCAGAAGAGCGTGCTCAGTAAACCTATTTATACTCCAGCTTTTTCGATAGATGCTCGTTATGTTCCTTCTCAGGAGCTTGGGGGAGATATGTATGCCTGGTATCCTATAGATGAACATCGTTATGGAGTTCTTATCATGGATGTAATGGGCCATGGCGTTTCCTCTTCACTTATTTGCATGTCCATTCGTGCGTTGCTTAGAGGAGTCATACAATCCTGCTCCGATCCTGAAGACGTGATCAAAGAGCTGAATGATCATATGAATAAGCTGTTCAGCGAGGCTATGCCAGCTACAAATTTCTTTTTCACAGCTATTTATTTGATTGTGGATCATGAGAATAATTGTATTGAATATATAAATGCCGGGCATCCCAGCGGCTTATTAATGGATGACTCCGGAGAAATTTATAACTTAGAATCAACAGGCATTCCTATCGGACTCATGCTTGACTTGAATGTGAAGACAGAGATAATTCAGCTGAATGGACCCGCCAGATTAATTCTGTACACGGACGGGTTAATTGAGAATCCAGGAGTGTTAATGCAAGAACAGGTTATTTCAGTAAAAAAGATCATGGTTGAAACCAAATTGGAGCCCATGACCATAGTAATGGATAAACTGCTTGCTTTTAGCAACATAAACAAACAGGAAGTTCCAGATGATGTATGTCTGATCTGTATGGATATTTGTAGTGAGAAGGCCAACGAAGAGGTCTCGTTATTAGGATATCTTATATAGCTGGAGATATAGTTCGGAGAGAAGGTAATCAAATGAATAAAAGATTCAACAATATCCGTTTAGGTACCAAAATGTTATTTCCGTTAATTCCACCAATTATTGCACTTATTGTCCTATCCGTACTATCCATTAGCTTTATTAATCAGTTATCTACTAAACTAATTGATAATTTGTATAATGAGTCTCATGCCAGCAGTTCCTGGTTGCTAAATGCAGATCGTGACTTTTATCAGGCTTTAGTTGCCCAAGAACATATGACGAACTCTAAAGACGCAGCGGCAGTTAGCGATTTTAAAGCTTCTTATGAAGAAAATGTAGCACAGACGGTAGAACGGGTACATAAAGCCAAAGATATTATGAGCAAGAACAAGGAAAAGTTTCAGGGATATAAGCATGAGAAATCAGGGAAAACGGCATTTGAATTATTTGATTCATTTGATAGCCAGTTTAAAGAGTGGAAGGCGCTACCTTCTTCAGCCTCATTGACGCAATTTGATGCAGCGAGAGAAAGTATTAATGAAATTGAAGAAATTCTGGATATGTATAGCTTGGATATTATTGCGGAAAGTGCGGATTTTGTGAGTCAGGTCAAGCAAATAATGTTGATAGGATTAGCTGTTGCCCTTATTATATCGTTAATTATTAGTCTTATTGTAATTCGCAATGTAAAGAAGCGCACTAATATTACGGTGAAACTCATTCAAAAAACGGCGGAATTGGATTTGAAATTCGATCGTGATTTTGAGGGGTTTTTAAATGAAAAGGATGAATTTGCTTTAATTATTCAAGCGGAGGCTAGAGCAAGACAAGAATTTAGGACAATTATTCAGCATGTGAAGGATGAAAGTGCACAATTAGAACAGGTTATTAATACTGTAAATACTCGAATGATAGAATTGGACGATAGTGTTCAGGATATCTCAGCAACGACTGAGCAGCTATCCGCTGGAATGGAAGAAACCGCAGCTGCCACCGAGGCCATGAATGCAACTTCTACGGAGATTGAAAGAGCAGTGGGGTCTATCGCACTGAAAGCACAAGATGGGGCCAAATCTGCTGTAGAACTAAACACTAGAACCACTCAATTGAATAAAGACTTTCAGGAATCTCACAATAATGGCAACCTAGCTTACCTTACTGTAAAAGAGAATCTTGAGAAAGCAATGGGAGAATCTAAAGCCGTTGAAGAAATATCCATATTGGCTGATGCTATTATTCAAATTACTTCACAAACCAATTTATTAGCACTTAATGCAGCCATAGAAGCAGCTAGAGCGGGTGAATTCGGAAGAGGTTTTGCGGTGGTGGCTAATGAAATTCGCAAACTTGCCGAGAATTCCAAGCGGGCGGCTGATGAAATTCAAGAAGTTACAAATGTAGTTATCCATTCAGTAGGCAATCTTAAATCAAATTCATTTGAGCTTTTGCGATTTTTTAATGAAAATGTTAGTGAGGATTATATTTCCATGCTTAACGCTACAAAGCAATATGCCAAAGAGGCTTATGACAATGATGACCGTTCGACTGATTTAAGCGCAACTACTCAACAGTTACTGGCATCCATTGAAAGCCTAGTTAGTTCAACGAATGAAATTGCCAGTGCAGCGCATGAAGGTGCAAGTGGAACAAGCAATATTGCCGAAAAAACAATGCTGGCGGCTATAAGCACTTCAGAAGCTTTAAGCGAAATGCAAGCTTCGAAGTTGGGCATTCAAACCCTTGTTCAAGCGGTTGCTAAATTTAAGGTTTAGCTCATTTCCACAAATCATGCCTAATCCCAAATCATATGTCCTTGTCCAAGGTTGATCTCAGTAAAACCTGCCATTTGGCGGGTTTGAAACTGGATCGGCCTTTTTCGGCCGATAATGAGGATATTCTGAATGTCAGCTGCACCTTCTGCAGGCAGAGCGAACGATTTAACATAAGGATATTGTTCGCTAAGAGTCGTATGGATGGCGTTCACTAGGGTATCATGTTCCACTTTTCCCATCAAATTGATAATAATAGAGCCGTGGGAATTAAGCTTAGAATAGGTAGTGTTGAAGAATTCGCTGGTGGTTAAATGTCGAGGAGTGCCGGCAGCGGTGAAGGCATCCAGAATAATGAAATCATAGGTATTCCGTTCTTCACCTTCCAGAATATTACGTCCATCACCGATAATCACATTGTCTTGATTATAGCCAAAGCATGTTCTGCTTAATCCCACTACTTCGGCGTCGAGTTCGGCGATCTTAAAGCGCTTTTCCGCGAAATACCCTGCGATCGTCCCAATCCCATGTCCAATGACAAATACATCCTCAAAATAAGGCTCATTAACCTCCATCAAATGGATCATGGCTCGTGGATATTCAAATACGATACGCTTCGGATGATTCAAATCCAGCGCACCCTGGATAGCTTTATTGGAGAACTCCATGACGCGGAATTTACCTTTCTCCCCATAAAGCTCGGTGGTGTCGTAAACGGTGATCTCATGGTTACTGCTGTTGGCCTGAAGCATGGAATGAAAGTCTCCTTAATGGATCGAAATTCGTTTATATTCGTTTGGGGTTACACCAACCACTCGTTTGAAGAGCTTATTGAAATAAGCAGGATCGGCATATCCGACCTCGGTTCCAATTTCGTGCACCTTCAGGTCAGGCGCGCTTTTGAGCAGCTGTTTGGCTTTGCGAATGCGTATTTCGATGATGTAATCGGTAAGCGTTAATCCTGTCTCCTGCTTGAATAACTTGCTTAAATAGCTTGGGGTTAGAAACACCATGTTCGCCAGGGTATTCAGTTCTGCATGTTGATTGTAGTTGGTTGATATCCAGCGCTTTACAGTCTCCACAGCCGTGCCGGACATCTCCAGGCGTTGGGTGCGGATTTCAGAGAGAACCGTCGAGAAAATAGAGGTGAATAAATTCTCGATTTCACTAAAAGACATGCAGGACTGAATCCGTTCCTCTAAGCGTATCCTGGTAAAACCTTTGTAGACATTCTCGAACTCATGGAGTTCCTTAAGGGTAGTCTCCTCAAGTAGACGGCAGACACGGACAATCTGCTCGGGACTGGATTGCTGTGAGTGGAGAGCGGAGAACAATTTATGAATCCATTCCATGACTCCGGCCACATTCAGAATCTGCAGTTCATGGATTAGCGGCTCCCGAAAAGCAGAAAAGAGATCAACCGTAACCGTCTCCGGCAGCAGGATCTCCTGAATATTCGCATAGTACAGATTACCTTGACAATAAATACCGGCATCACAAGCTTGTTTTGCTTCCAGATAGGCTTGTCTAAGCTGAGCCACATCGGTGTAGGTACGGCTGGAACCTACGTGCAATACGTGTTCTGGGGAGCTAACACGGAGCTGGCTGCCGATCTTACTTAATTGCTCAAGAGTAAGCGGCTCATCCGAATACCAAATCCAGACCTCCAGCCCTTTGTAGACTTCCAGTTTGTCGAACAGTAACTCCTTTTCTTGCCGCAGACTGTCTGTACAAGAACAGACTACTTCGGGAGAGCTCCCCCTGAGCGCGAATATTGTGAAAAAAGGCTGGGGCAAAATAAGGCCACTCAACAAAATAGCGGACGGTTCCTCGATATGAAGCAGAGACAACAATAACCCGGAACGTTGGTGTTCTTCCTTGACATGTAGAAGCCGGCGTTCTTCATCTAAACGGTAGAGCAACTCAAATAACTGTTCCTTGTTAATAGGCTTTAACAAGTAGTCCACCGCGGAACTGCGGATGGCCTCTCTGGCATAATTAAACTCCACAAACCCGCTCATTAGAATGGAGCGTATCTGTGGATGGCTAGCCTTGAGTTGCTTAATAAGCTCCAGGCCATCGATTTGCGGCATGCGGATATCTGTAATGACCACATCGAAATGAAGCGTTGGTAATTCATCAAGCACATGCTTCCCATCCGGATAGGTGCCAATCACCACAAACTTAGTGCTCTCTCTACTAATCATTCGGGCCAGACCTTCGCGAATTAGGATTTCATCATCTACAATCACAATACGCAGCAATCCGGATATCCCCTTTCTTTATCGTTATTATTCTAGGTCGTTAGTAGTGGAAAGGTCTTCAATCCTAAGGGTCACACGGGTGCCTTCGCCAAGCTGGCTCTTTACACGTAAGCCAAAGGCGCTGCCATAATGAAGGCGAATCCGCTCGTTTACATTTCTGAGTCCAATGCCGAACATTTCTCCGGCTGCCCCATGAGTTAAGCTGTCGTTTAAGGAATGCAACGTGCCCTCATCCATACCGACACCGTCATCCTCCACACAGAATACGGCATGTCCGTCTTCTTTCCAAGCAGAGATGCTTAGTGTGCCTAGCCCTTCTTTGTGCTCCAAGCCATGAAAGACCGCATTCTCAACAATAGGTTGAAATACAAGTTTAATGACAGGAAGATGTTGAAAGTCTTCTGGAACATCAATGTTCAACTTAAATTTATCGGGAAAACGGATTTGCAGCAGGTGGAAATAATTCCGCACATGATCCAGCTCATGTCTGATCGTAACCGTCTCTTCACTGCGAACAATGCCATACCGCATCTGAACGCCAAGCAAGTAGGTAAGTTCCGCCACACGTGAATCATCACTGCTCTCCGCCAGCATACGGATCGATTCCAAAGTATTGTAGATAAAATGGGGATTAATCTGATTCTGCAGCGCCCGCATATCTGCTTTCTGTTTGCGCTTCTCGGTAATAGACACTTCCAGCAGCAGATCTTTAACCCGAATAATCATCCTGTTAAAATGGCTGCCCAGCATCCCAATTTCGTCGTTGTATTTGGGATGGAGCCAGACGTCGAGATTGCCATGCTGCACCTGCTTCATGAGGCGAACCATGGATTTTAGCGGTTTGGTCAGCGCATGGGAAATGACCGTGGCGACGAATAGTGCAAAGGCGATAATAATTAAGGTAGTGATGATAAGCGTATTCCGGTTCTTCTCTACGGGCGAGAGAATGCGGGAAAGTGGAATGGTAACCAGTGTCGTCCAGCCGGTTTGCTTCGATACGGTGTAAACCGCCAAATAAGACTGCCCGTCCAGATCCATTTGAAAATGTCCATTTTGTTTATCTACTTTGTTCAGCAATAGCTGCCGGTTAACCGCCTGCTTCTCAGCGGTTTGATCCCCCGTGTCATCACCGGCATACATTAATCCACCCTTATCGTCTAAGATCATCGTATTGCCTTGCGTAACAGCGTTTACGGGATCAATAATGCCCTTGAAGAGATTGATATTGACATCGAATACGAGTATTCCGATGCTTTTCAGTGTGCTTACAGAGGTAACGGTTCGTAGAACGCTAAAGACTTCTCTATGTTCATTTGAGTTTACCCGGATCGTTTGTCTGCCTTGAATGACAGGAGCCGTTCCTGCAGCCAAACTAAGGGCTTTCCAATTTGCCAGCCGTTCCTCCGGGAATAGCTGATTAATGCCGGGGTTCTTGTCATAGAAAACGGAGTCAAAATGATCTACTAGATAAACGGCAATAATCTCTTCCTTGGTATGGTTCAGATAACTTAGAAACATGGCCATGTTGGTGTTCTTATCCCAGTCCGTATTCTGCTGTTCTAGATAGAACTGCACATCGGTATTATACAGCGGGAGTGCCGTATTTCGTTTCAAGTCGGCAATATAACGGTCAATGGTATCCGAGGCGCTTACGGTCATCTGCCCGGCGCTATCGGTGGCATTGGCCAGAACGGAATTAAACATGGAGTGGGAAGATAGATAACTAACATAAGTGATAGGCAAAGAGATCAGAAAAATAAATACGACGATTAGTTTTCGCTCCATCGGCAGGTTGGCAAGGAATAACCACAGGTTGCGCAATATTCTCCGGATGGTTGACACCATAGCTGTTATTCCTTTCCGTTAGTCTGCCTTATTTGACTGCGCCGCTAGTCACACCTTCAAAGATATATCGTTGCAGGAAGAAGTACAGAATAATCGTTGGCAGCAGAATGAGTAGAATGGCAGCACAGATTAAATTCCATTCGCCTGAGTTGACCCCTTGAAAACGCATAAGCACAGTTGTAACTACACCAAGGCTTTGTTTCGGCATATATAAGTAAGGGATGTACATGTCATTATAGATACTGATGGTCTTCAATATAATCAAAGTAGCCGTTGCTGGTGTCAGCAAGGGGAAGATGACAGACCGATATATTTTAAACAAGGATGCCCCTTCGACCATCGCGCTTTCATCGAGATCAACGGGTATATTACGGATAAACTGTAAGTATAGAATAATCTGGATCACATCGGCTCCAATATATAATACGATCGGAGCGCCTAGTGTGTTATAAAGACCCATATTCTTTATTATACCAAAGGTTGCGACTTGAGTCGTGATACTAGGAATGATGGTGGCTACCAGATAAGCACCGAAGACAATCGGCTTCAATTTGAAGGAGAAGCGTCCCAGTACAAAAGCTACCATAGTCCCGAACAGGATGTTCAGGGTAAGTGTAATTACTATGATGATCAGTACATTACCAAAGCCACTGAGCAAGCCTCCGCGTTGAAATACGGCAATAAAGTTATCGAAGTTGAGAAAGTTTTTGGGCAGAGCCATCGAACTGCTGCTATTAAATTCATCTGTAGATTTGAAGGCATTGACAATGACCACATATGGAGGGAACAGTACAACGAACACGCCAATAATCAGCGAGAGATATTTGAAAAAATCTAAGATGTTAAATTTGAATTTGGAATGTGTCATAGCTACTTATCTCCTCCCCGGTTAAGAACAAGCTGCTGGAGCAGCAATACAAAGACTACAAAGAAGAGCAGAATAATACTCATGGCAGAGGCTAGACCATAATTGCTATAGGCAAAAGCTGTATCTACGACGCGCATTACATAGGTCTGGCTGGCACCTGCGGGACCGCCTTTGGTCAGTACGAATGGCAGATCGAATACCTCGAGCGCACCGGTAACAGTAAGAAATAAGTTTAGCTGGATAACAGGTTTCATGTTGGGAAGTGTAATTCTCCATAGTGTTTGCATGGCGTTAGCGCCATCGATCTTAGCTGCTTCATAGATATCTCGGGGAATAGCCTGTAATGAGGCAATGTAGATAACCATGTTATAGCCCATAAACCGCCAAAATCCAGTCGAAGCAAGTGAATAGTTGACTAAGCCATCCGTTCCAAGCCAACTCGTCTGTGCCAGGCTACTGAGTCCAATGTTGTTCAGAAATACATTCAGCGAACCATTGGTGGTATCAAATACATAACCAAACATAAAGGCAACAGCTACGCCGTTCATAATGTAAGGAAGGAACAGCATAATGCGGAAGCCCGTCTTGCCCCGCAGCTTGCCGGTCAGGATGACTGCGAAATAGATAGCAACAATGTTCTGGATAATTCCCATCGCGAAGTATGCAAAGTTATGCGTAAACACTTTGAAGATATCGGGAGTGGTGAAGACCTCTTTGTAATTAGCCAGGCCAACCCAAGGCTTCTCAGGGCTATAACCATCCCAGTTCGTAAAGCTGTAATAGATCAGCTTCAGCGCCGGATAATAGGTGAATGTCCCGAGAAGAATCAAAGGAATAAGCAGGAATGACACGATAATAATAGTTTTCTGTTTCTTATAGGATAATGTTCCTAACATCGCTAAAGCCCTTCTTTCATATAAGCATCAATTGTGACGACAAAATGGATTATCCGTAAAGGCGATAATCCATTTTGCGCCGTAGCTATACTAAACCGGAGCGTTAAAGCATCATCGTCAACTTAATAACCAAGGTCTTTCTTCGCTTTGGCCCAAGCTTTGTTCCATTTGTCGAACACAGTTTGTGGGTCTTTAGCTAGAACGAATTCTTGTGCGACTGCTGGCAGATCCAGCTGTGCTTTGTTGCCAATTTCTGTTACCTTAGCATCATCTGGAGTACCTTCTTGCAGTACTACGCCAGTTGCTTGGAATTCTTTCAATTGAGCCAGCTTGGATTCCTTGCCTTTCAGCGGGGAGATAAAGCCAGCGAAGTCCTCATATCCGGAATCTTCAATCATCCATTTTACAAAAGCTTTAGCTGCTTCTACATTTTTGCTGTCTTTGGCAACAGCATAGAAGAAGTCAGGGCTAAGTGGAGCTACAGGAGTGCCGGAGTTATCATAAGGAAGTGGGAAGAATCCTACATTATCAGCAGTAGTGCCTGCACCGATAACTTGATTGATGACCCAGTTTCCCAGGAAGTACATTGCGAACTTACCGGAAGCGATATCTTTTTTCGATTGCTCCCAGTTAGTAGAGTTGATATCTTTTTCCAGATATCCTTTTTCATTCAATTCTCTCAGCAAGCCGAGAGCTTTACCGTAACCATTGTCCATAGTGAATGGAGTTTCTGAAGTCAGCTTTTCGTTAGGGAAATCGGCTTTGCCTTCAATGACACGAGGAACAGCGTACACCCAGTCATTCAGTGGCCATTTATCCTTGAAGTTGGAAGCCAGTGGAACGACACCCTTAGCTTTCAGTTTTTCACATGCAGCAAGGAATTCATCCCATGTTTTAGGAACTTCAGTGATGCCTGCATCTGCGAAGGCTTTTTTGTTGTAAACGATACCAGAAGTAGAGTTCCCGGTTGTAATACCGTAGAGTTTGCCGTCAAAGGACTTGAAGTCTTTGAAGGTGATTTGATCGTTCAAGCCAAGATCATCAAGCGATGCAAAATATTTGGGCAGATCAGAGTTAGGAATGTTAGGGATGAACATTACATCTGGAAGCTCACCACTGGCCATTCTAACTTTAGCCTGTTGATTGTAGTCGGTTTGGGATGCTTCGAATTCAACCGTGATATTCGGATATTTCTCATTAAAGCGCTTAACATATTCGTCATACTCTTTGCCGATCATGTCTGTTCTGTTCGTGAGGAAAGTGATTTTGCCACTGATGTCAGAACCGGCTGCCGGTGCTGCAGTAGCTGTGTCTGCTGCATTAGTTGCTGCAGCCTCTGCCGTTGCTTCGGGTTTGTCTGTTGCTGCTGCGTTGTTGTTCTCATTGTTAGAGCCACAGCCTGTCAGAGATATTGAGAAAATCATAACAATAACAAAAACTAACGAAAATAACCTATTTCTCATGTAATTCTCCCCTTTTCGTTTTGTTGTTAGCGTTTACATGTTTATTATAGCGCTATATCGAGTGCTAATAAATGTATTCAATTATTATTTATTGTCTTTATTTGTTTTGTTTACTGGATTATAATTAGCATGTAAATAACAATAAGATAACAAAATACAAGGAATATCAAATGTGTTCAATGAAAAGATAGAAGGCACATGATATTTTGGACATGAATGAAGTGAAACTAAGCCTATGCTTTCGAAGCGAGTTTTATTGCGATGCGTCTCAAGTAGTGAAGCTTCATAAAACTTTTAGGAGGATACAATGAAACAAATTAAGCTTACGAACTGGAAATTTAGAGCCTGCGGTGATGAGGAATGGCTTCCGGCTACCGTGCCGGGGAGCGTTCACACGGATCTGCTGAAGAACGAATTGATTCCGCAGCCCTTCTATGGAAAGAATGAGCATGAATTACAGTGGATCGACAAGCAGGACTGGGAATATAGCACGGTAATCCATCTGGAGGAAGAATGGCAGAGTCTAGCTTCCACCGAGCTGATTTTTGAAGGACTTGATACGTATGCCGATGTTTATATTAATGATGTACATATCCTTTCGGCGGACAATATGTTCCGGGCATGGAAAGTCAATGTTAAAGAGCTGCTGCAGATAGGTGATAACCACATCAGAGTGAAATTTCGCTCTGCAGTGAAGGAAGACCTGCCCAAGCTGGCTCAGCTGGGTTATGCCCTGCCTGCTCCGAATGATCAATCCGAGCTCGGAGGGCTTGAGGAGCAGCGGATTAGTGTCTTTGCCCGTAAAGCTCCTTATCATTATGGCTGGGACTGGGGTCCGAGATTCCTGACCAGCGGAATTTGGCGTGAAGCGGTTCTGGAAGGCCACAATACTGCTGCAATAAGCGATGTTTACATCCGCCAGAACAAGATCGTAAAGGAAGAAGCAAGACTGACAGCAGTTGTTGAGGTAGAGGCTCCGCTAGCTTGGCAGGGATTACTCCGCATAACTGCCGATGGCCAGGAATGGATGCAAGCCGTTTCTCTGAAAGCGGGCAAGCAAACGCTAGAGTTAGATCTCATTATAGACCATCCGCGTCTTTGGTGGTGCCGTGGTCTTGGCGAGCCCAATCTATATATGTTCCAGGTCGAGCTGCTTCAAGACGGGGCAGCTGTGGCCAGTGCGAGTGCGCAAACTGGGTTGCGAGAAATTAAGCTGCTCCGGGAAAAAGACAAGCGTGGCACCTCCTTCGCTTTTGAATTAAACGGTGTACCGGTCTTCGCCAAAGGCGCCAATCATATTCCGAACGATAGCTTTATCACAGAAATGACAGAGGAACGCTATCGGCATGAGATTGCGACTGCGGCTGAATCCAATATGAATATGCTGCGGGTGTGGGGCGGCGGAATTTATGAGGAAGATGTTTTTTACCGGCTCTGTGATGAATATGGTTTATTGGTCTGGCAGGATTTCATGTTCGCCTGCAGCATGTACCCGGGAGATGAGCATTTCCTGGAAAGTGTGCAGGACGAAGCAGAATATAATGTGAAAAGACTACGTAATCATCCCTGCATAGCCCTATGGTGCGGCAATAACGAGATTGATTCTGCTTGGTCACACTATGAGGATAATAAGGGCTGGGGCTGGAAGGAAGGCTACAGCACGGAAATACGTGAGCTGTTATGGGCGAGCTATCAGGAAATTTTCCACCGTATTTTGCCGGAAGCTGTCGCGTCACTTCATCCCGGTGTGGATTATTGGCCTTCTTCACCCCTGCGTAATCTCACCGGAGATGAGCATCAGCATGCAACATTAATTGCGGACGAAGGTGATATTCATTACTGGGGCGTGTGGCACGCTAAGGAGCCTTTTGAGAACTATAATCTCAAGGTCGGCCGCTTCATGAGCGAATATGGATTTCAGTCCTTTCCAGAGCTGAAGTCAGTGCTGAGCTATGCGCAGGAAGAGGATATGGAGCTTACGTCTGAAGTGATGCTGGCTCACCAGAAGAATGGGAGCGGCAATCTGCTCATTAAAGAATATATGGATATGTATCTGCCGCAGCCTAAGGACTTTAGAGCCTTTCTGTACATGAGCCAAATCCTGCAGGCAGAGGCTATACGGATCGCGATCGAAAGTCATAGAAGAAATAAACCTTATTGTATGGGTACGTTGTACTGGCAAATGAACGACTGCTGGCCGGTAGCCTCCTGGGCAGGCATGGATTATTACGGGCGCTGGAAAGCCTTGCAATATACGGTTCGCAAAAGTTATCAGGATGTCTTATTGTCCGTCATTGAAGAGGATGGAGAGCGGCTGGATGTTCATGCCGTGTCTGATTTGCGAAGCGCTCTACACAGTGAGCTAGTAGTTAAGCTGCATCATGTAGATGGCTCGCTGCTGCGGGAGTGGTTCTCGCCAGTGGAAGTGGCGGCGGATTCTGCAGCCGTGATCTTCTCGGCTCCGCTCCAGGAGTTTTTGGATGGACATGAACCAGGACAAGTACTGTTGTCCCTTCGTTTGCTGGCTGACGGTAAGACATTGGACAGCAAGGAGCATTATTTTGTACCGGCCAAAGAAATTTCTTTAACTCAGCCTGTGATTACAATAGCTGAGACTCCAGAGAGTGGCGAATTTAGCTTCACAGTTACCAGTGATGTGCTCGCTAGAGGGGTGTATTTAACGGCAGAAGAGGAAGGGATCTTCTCGGATAACTTCTTTGATCTGCTTCCAGGGCAGTCCAAGACCGTAGTCTTCTCGCTGCGCGGGACGGATGGAAGAGACTGGACTCCAGCGATGCCGAAGGGGTTAGAGGTCCAATCCATGGCTGACTTTGTAGACGAGAGCATACTATAGACCCTAGGGAGAGAAGGAATTAGCATGGGAATCTTTGTTCAGGAAGACAAGGGACTCTTTCATTTGCAGAGCAAAGGAATGAGTTATATTATCGAGCTTGTGAATGGATATCCAGTGCATGTGTACTGGGGCAAAAAGCTGCGGAAGGACAGCAACCTTGACGCTTTGCTTAACCACGGCGGGAATACTGGATTGGATCGGCTGCCACAGGAATATCCGCAGTACGGATCAGGTGACTTTCGCAATCCCGCTTATCAGGTGCGGCTGCAGGATGGAACAAGGGTAACCGAGCTGTGTTACAGCGGGTATCGGCTTACGGGAGGCAAACCTGCGCTGACCGGACTGCCTTCTATATATGTAGAGTCTGAGCAGGAAGCACAGACGCTAGAGCTTATCCTCAAGGATGATTACGCGAAGCTGAGTGTTATTCTGCGCTACACCATATATGAGGATAGTGATGTTGTCGCCCGTTCGGTTCAACTGCTGAATGAAGGGGATACAGCGCTGCAGCTGCAGCGTGCCCTTAGCGCCTGTGTTGATTTCCCGGCTGGCGAGATGGATATGGTCTATCTGGCAGGGGCTTGGGCGAGAGAAGGAAATCTTACCCGCAGAAGACTGATGCAGGGTGGCACAACCATCGAGAGCCGCAGAGGAATGAGCGGGCACCAGATGAATCCATTCGTTGCTTTGGCGAAGCCTGGAACGGATGAGAATCAAGGAGAGGTGTTTGGCTTCAGCCTGGTTTACAGCGGCAGCTTTGAAGCAGAGGCAGAGGTCGATTCCTTTGGGACGACAAGGTTTACGATCGGGCTAAGCTCGTTTGATTTCTCTTGGCTTCTGGAGTCTGGCGAGAGCTTCCAGACCCCGGAAGTGGTCATGGTCTATTCGGCTGAAGGCATCGGAGAGATGTCGAGAACCTACCACCGATTATACCGGACGCGGCTGTGCCGGGGTCTCTACAGGGATAAAGAGCGGCCGATTCTGGTCAACAACTGGGAAGCCACTTATTTTAACTTCGATACAGACAAGCTGGAGTCCATCGCCGCCGAAGGAGCGAAGCTCGGCATTGAACTGTTCGTGCTGGATGACGGCTGGTTCGGCAAAAGAGATGCAGACAACTCCTCGCTCGGCGACTGGGTAGAGGATCTGCGCAAGCTGCCCGGTGGTCTTGCCGATCTGGCGCAGCGGGTGAACGGCCACGGCCTGCAGTTCGGCCTCTGGGTCGAACCGGAAATGATCTCGCCGGACAGCGATCTATATCGCCAGCATCCGGACTGGTGTCTGCATGTGCCGGGTCGCCGCCGCAGTGAGCTGCGTTGGCAGTTGGTGCTGGACTACACCAGAGAGGATGTGCGGCAATATATTTTTGAGTCGCTTAGCCGCGTATTCTCCAGCGTTCCAGTGGCCTATGTGAAATGGGATATGAACCGCTGTCTGACAGAAATCGGTTCAGCCCAAATTACTCCTGAACGTCAGGGTGAGACGGCGCATCGTTATGTATTGGGCTTGTATGAGCTGTTGGAGCGACTGACTTCGAAGTTCCCGCATATTCTGTTCGAAAGCTGCTGCAGCGGAGGCGGACGCTTCGATCCGGGCATGTTGTATTATATGCCGCAGACCTGGACGAGCGATGACACCGATGCGGTGGAACGACTGAAAATCCAGTACGGCACGAGTCTGGTGTATCCAATCAGCGCAATGGGTGCGCACGTGTCCGCTGTGCCGAATCACCAGGTTGGCCGGATTACGCCGCTCTCCTTCCGTGGAGATGTGGCCATGTCCGGTAACTTTGGCTACGAGCTCGATTTAACCAAGTTCACAGCGGAGGAGAAGGAGCTTGTCAAGGAGCAGGTAGCGAATTATAAAGAAATTCGCAGCCTGGTTCAGCAGGGCAACCTCTACCGCTTGCAAAGCCCGTTCGAGGGTAACCAAACGGCCTGGATGTTCGTATCCGACGACCAGCGTGAAGCACTCGTGTATTACTTCCGCGTGATGGCGGTGCCGAACCCGCCGCGCCGCAACCTGCAGTTGAACGGCTTGAACCCGGAGTTGGACTATACGCTAGAGGATAGCGGAGAAGTGTACGGGGGAGACCGGCTGATGCAGGTGGGACTGGCATTGCCGGATGTGCAGCAGGATTATGTCAGCGGCTGCTACAGATTGAAGGCACTTTTGCAGAACTGAATGTGAGAAACAGAGAATAAACCTCAGCGGACTAACATGCTGAGGTTTATTTTTTGTGGACTAAACGTTGTACAAGCTCACTCTAATTTTTGCTCTTTAAGAAGGCCTCCCACTGTGTGGCGATCTCTTGATCGACTTTTTCCATACCGGAAGCCTTGAGTTTCGCAATATATTCAGCAAGCTCTTTGTTCGGATCTACCGCGCCAGTTTCGAGGGCAGCTTCAAACTCATTTTTGACGGCGTTGATGTTTGCTACTTCCGCTTTGATGGAGTCTTCGCTATATTGGAATCCGCTGCTTGCAGGCACAATCGCATTATTGTTCAGTTCGATCGTTTTCTCCCACGTATCAGCAGCTTGCCCTGTCTTCAAGTACGCATTGAACTGATCGCCGAACACCCAGTCGCCATTCGGAGCATATCCCGAATTCTCAATAGGTTCAATATATTGCTCATCTGTTTTGGTATAGTGCTTGCCTTCAATACCATTGCAGATCAGGTTATACAGATACTTGTCGGTGTTGAGCAGATTGATCAGCATAAGTGCGCGTTCCGGATTCTTGGAGTTTTTGTTAATGACTTGTATGGCGCTGGCAATTCCGGTGAAGTAACTGTCCGAAATTGGTGCATAAACGACGTCATTTCCACCGTTATTAGCTTTTTCACCGATCTCACCGCCTGGCTTCGACGTGAATTCGATCGCTACTGCTACATTGCCTTTGCTCTTCAGATCGTTGATATTCTGCAGCACAGGCGCATCCTGATTAATATAACCAGCTTTGTACCAGTTGTGCATCGTTTGGAAATATTCCTTCTTCTCTTCCAGCTGTGTAATCTTGGGGATCATCTTCATATCGGGGTCATCTTTTTTGTAGAATACTGGTGAACCATCGGCACCCACTACAGTTCTGTCAATGTAGAGTCCATTGGAGTTCTGGGCGAGGCCGAGCGGAATAATGTCCGGTTCATTGTCTTTAAGCGTTTTCAAGAACGGCTCAATATCTTTATAGGATTGAATCGAATTTAGGTCGAGATTATATTTGTCAACGAAACGCTTCTGAATGACAAAGCTCTTCTGCTTGGCGGCGATTTGGTAAATTGGGAATCCGTATATTTTGCCATCAGCTGCTTTCATATCAGGCCAGAATTTATCGGGAATATTGGCGCGGGCTTCGGGAGCGTATTTGCTGATCATGTCGTCTGTGATTTCGAGATAGGCACCTCTGTCAATGTAAGGTTGATAGTTGCCTAACCAGCCTTTGGAGCTAAAAGCAATATCAAAGTCCTCTTGCGCGGCAAGCATCGCATTCAGCTTCGGTTCATATTCGTCAAAGGTGAGCGGCTTAAGGTCAACCGTAGCATTGATTTTGTCCTTTAAGTATTTATTGATTTCGTCATTGACCAATTTTTGGTCAGGGCCCGGATTGGCCGCAACAGGATAGAGGAAGGTCAACTTGACTTCGGGAAGCTCAGTTGGCTGCGGTGAAGCATCTGTGCCCGTGTTAGCTGCAGGCGTATTGCTGGCAGTAGCGGAGTTTACCGTATTATTATTGCTGTTGTTCGAACAGGCCGCTACGATGGAAAAGCAAAGCATTAATACGCATAGCTTCAACATAATCGTTTTTTTGTTTGTCTTCATTTATGAACCCTCCATTTTAGTATTTCTACTCTTTCAGGGAACCTACCGTAATACCTTTAACAAAATATTTCTGGAAGAACGGGAAAACAATGAGCATCGGGCCACTCGCAACAATGGCCATCGCCATACGCACCGACATAGTCGGGAAATGCGCATATTTCAGCTTATCTGAAACCTCGGCCATGGGTGAGTTGGCTAAGAAATCAGCTTGGGACAGGATTCGAACCAGCAGCAGCTGCAGGGGAATGAACTTATCGTTGTCGATGAAGAGCAGCGCGTTGAACCATTCATTCCAATAGCCGAAAGAAATCAGCAGCCCAAGTGTAGCCAGAGCGGGTGTTGATAACGGCAGAATAATTCTGAAAAAAATGCGGAACTCCTTGGCGCCGTCAACTTTGGCAGATTCGATGATCTCCTTCGAAATTTTGTCCAGGAACCCTTTCATGATCATGATATTGAAGGGACTCATCAGACCCGGGATGATTAAGGCGGCGAGCGTGTTTTTCAAGTGGAGATATTGTGTCATAAGAATATAGAACGGAATGAGACCGCCGTTAAATAGCATTGTGAAAAAGACAAAAAACGTGAGCGGCCGGTTATAACGAAAGTCTCGGCGAGAGAGTGGGTAAGCCATCAGGGCCGTCAGAAACAAGGACAAGACGGTGCCGATCACCGTAATCAGGATCGTTACTCCATATCCTTTCAGCAGCGTAGCCGGTTTCTCAAACACGATCCGATAAGCCTCAAAGCTCCACTCTTTGGCAATAAAGTGATAACCGAATTGACTAAGGCTGTTCTCTGAGGTGAGTGAGATGGAAACCACGAGCACGAACGGCAAAGCGATCAGCAGGCAGGTGATAATAAAAAATGCATTGATGATCATGCTGGACGGGGTGATTTTGTTAGTATTCATATCGGTGTTGCCTCCTAATTAAAAAAGCGCGCTGTCATTATCGATACGGCGGACAATATAGTTGGCGGATACGACGGTAATCAGCCCTACTACCGATTGCAGGAATCCAACAGCTGCGGCGGAGTTGATATCTCCAAGCTTGGTCAGTGCCCGATAAACATACGTATCGATAATGTCCGTTGTTGGAAAGTTCGGCCCTGCATTGTTAGGAATGAAATAGTGGAGTCCGAAATCCCCGCGGATAATATTGCCGAGCCCCAGAATAAATAAAATAATGATTAAGGGTTTGAGCAGCGGCAGTGTAATCCGAGACATCATCTGAATCCGAGTAGCGCCATCCAAAGTGGCTGCCTCATAATAATCCGTGCTAATGCCGGTAATGCCCGCATAGTAGACGAGCGTAGAGAAGCCAATGCCCTTCCAGAGCGAGACTAACGGTAGAATGAAAATCCAGGGTGTGGTCTCCAGGTACCAGTTGTGTGGATTCATCCCCAAGTAATGCAGGAACGTATTGAGGTAACCATTCTGGAAATCAAGGAAAGCGTTACCGATATAGCCGACAATGACCATTGAAATAAAAAAGGGCAGAAACATCGTCGTCTGATAAATCTTGATCAGCCGTCCAGACAGCTCGTTCAGCAGTAGCGCCAACAGCAGCGCAGCTGTGGTACCGAGGATGATATAAGAGAAGTTGTACAAGAGCGTGTTGCGAATAATTCGGAAGGCATCCTGCGCTTTGAATAGAAACTCGAAATTCTGCAGCCCGACCCATTTACTCCCGAATATACCTTGGTCATACCTGAAGTATTTGAACGCCAGGATTAAACCAACCATTGGAAAGTAAGCAATGACAAGCTTGAATAGTATACCGGGCAAAGCAAGCAGCAGCAGTTCGCGGTTCTTGTGCAGATGCTTGAGCTCGGCTCTGAACCATCGTAAGACCGCAGGTTGTTGCTTCGAGCTGATCCGATTCAGCTTTGCCGGTTGGGGCTTCCCCATCTTCATCTCCTCCATTCCTGTTATGAGCTCATCATGCCACGGAGCCAAACGGAATTACACAATTCGATTATCGAAAAACTGTGCGGGAGGGGTATGAAAAAGGTGAATTTATGTTTTTTTTGAGATTCGTGGCTTAAAAAGTTAGGGAATATGGGATCAGGAAATAGATTTCTTGATGCGATATTCTTTCGGTGTGGTTCCGAACTTGCCTTTGAAGAGCTTGAAAAAGTAGCTCTGATTGGCATAGCCGCATTTCCACATAATCTCCGCTATAGGATCATCGCCTTGCAGCAGCAGGTGCTGTGCATGCCCAAGTCTGACCTCATTAATATATTCCGTAATAGAGAAGCCGCAGCTATCCTTGAAGAGCTTCCCGACATAGGCGGAGGTTAACTTGACGGTGGAAGCGATAGATTGCTGGCTTAAATTGAGATCGGTGAATTTCTGTTCAATAAGCTCTTTGACGGTACCGATGATCAGCTCGTTACGTTCCATATTGGCAGGTCGTTGGCCTTCGCATATTTTGGCACAGAGCGACAGGAAGGCAAGGTAGGTCTCTTCAAGCGTTTCATGATCTTGCGGAATCTTATGAATAGGATCGATATCGATCGTTAAGGAAACTACGCGATTGTTCGTGATGTCCGCCGCAGTGTTCTGCATGACCCAAGCCAGGTCGGACACCGCCCGTCTCATATCTTCATATTGGAACGTGGTGAGGAGGGAGAAGGCTTTCTCCAGCTCGCTGCCAGCAGTCGTGAGTTGTCCCTTCTTAAGCGCCTCTGATAGTTTTCGTTCAATGTCCGCCGGCAGTGTCTTCTGTTTATTCATCAGATTCACTTGGACATCCTCCGGCACAACAATAGCTCTATATCCAGCGGTAAAGGTATACAGGGACAATTGATAGGCCTGATAATACGCGGACGAAAGCTGCGGAAGCTGGGAGATGACATCGCTGATACCACAAGACAACGAGATTCCGTAGTATTGCTCGATCGTGTCCTGGATGTTACTGATCAAAGCTTTGGCGTTACTAAATGCTGTTGAGCCTTCAGTACCGGATAAGATGAGCACAAAATGATCGCCTTGGAGATCTACGGCTTCGCAGGGAAAGGAACGCGCCATCATCTCCTGGGCGATATTGACGATGGCGAAGTTGTAGAGCTTTTTCGAAGGCCCCGGAGTATTCCGGTCATAGGCAGCATAGTGGTCAATTCGCAGCACGCACACTAGCAGAGAGGCTGCAACCGATATCCGCAGCTCATGTTTATCGATCAGAAGCTGGATGTCGTGCTGTGAGAACAAGGGGCTATCGGTCAAAAACTTACGGATATAGTATTTATGCACGATTTGTTCAGAGCTGATCTCCTGCAGCTGTTCGGACATGCGTAAATAATGCTCGCTCATCAGATCAAGCTCATTCCCTTCGTCCAACTCAAGCCGTTGTTCACCCTTAACTTGCGGCCGTATCCGTCGGAGCATATTTTCGATGGGATCATATAGTTTGTAAGACAGCCATACGGAGACACCGATAGACAGGAGGAGAAACACCCCTGTGATCAGGAGCGATTTAATTCGAGTGTCGGTGACTTCCTTCATTAATAATTTATAGGGTTGAACATAGAGGATCGTCCAATCTCCGATACCGTCCATATAGGTGATTATGCTCTTCTCCTTGCCAGTATTGCCGATAACAAAACCGGACTGCCTGTGCAAGGAGATCTTGTCCTGATTAACCAATGTTGTTATGGCTGCTTGGTCGAGACTGTCCGTGTGAACCAGATCCTCATTGGAGAATAATCGTCCGTCAGAGGTCTGGATGTAGATCTGGCCTTGACGTTCGCTGCCGGCATCGTTCATTTTGCGCAGGCTGTCGAACACCCAATCGGACTTAATATACAGGATAATGGCCGAGCGATCCCCTGTGAATGGCTTGAAAGCATCGGTTACGATAAAGGCGAAGGCATCGATCACCCCGTCCTCTTGCTTGAGACTAACAGGAATCAGCCGGGAAGTCGGATGGGGATAAGCGGGATGTAGCAGCCACTCCAGCATCTTCGCTTTTGTCACACCGCCATCCACCAGAAAGTCGCTGGTTGTGCCGTACAGCTCGTTAGTGGAGGCATTATAGACCGCCATCGAGTGCAGAAAGGAAGAGCTTTCCATAAGGTTGGACATTTCCCGGTACCCGCGGATGTAATCCATTTGGGGCAGCGGTTTGGTGAATAAGAGTGGAATCAGGAGGTTGTCATGGAAGGCGAAGGTTGATAAGTGGGTCATGATTTCATTCATATAGGACAAGTTATATTGGATTTGCGTGAGTACTTTCAGATTGGAGTCTCCTTGCACATGCTTGACTGAACGCTCCAGAATATAAGTGTTAACCATCGACAGGCCAGTCAGTATAAGGGCCATCGTCAGCATGATGGAGAACAGCACGCGATGGAAATATTTTTTTGATTTATAAAATGTGAACGCTTTCACAAAAATCGTCCCCTTTGCCAGCGAATTGAGGAGGAAGTTACTATTTTAGTTATAAACGGAATTGGATAGAGGTGCAAGGATTTTGTACGACCGAAGAGAAAACCTTTAATTGTGAAGTTTTTCGTGTATTTTATAGCCCGCTAAGCATGTTTTTGACAAATTGAACAGTTTACCGAGTCAAACACCATGTGGCACGATAAGAAAAGAAGTGAAGGGAGGGATTTAAGAAGATGACAAGCAAGGTCCAAACAACGTCGAAGCTGAAAATGCGGGTGCTCAGCATTCTTGGAGCATTAGCGATTATCCTGCCGGTTATTCCGGGATCTCCGGCTTTTGCCGCGACCCTTAATGCAACCGCTTACGGTGCAAATGGCAGTGATACGGCTGACGACAAGGCGGCGATTCAAAGTGCAGTTGATGCGGCCTCAAACGGTGATACGGTCTTCATTCCGGCGGGTACTTATTATCTGTCCGGAACGGTAAATGGCAAGTCAGGAGTCAAAATAGCAGGTGCCAGTCGCGATACCACCATTATCAAGTTCACTTCTACCTCGGCCACCACTTTTTTTTATCTGCATAATGTGACTAACGCGGAAGTGTCCGACATGACACTCGACGGGAATAACAGTACAGTCGCGTTATCCGCGATTACGTCCGAAGACGGTGACAGCAACAAGATGCGTAATTTGCGGGTGAAGGATCTGGCTGCTTCCAGCGGCTTTGGTCCGTTCGCTCTTTATGCAATCAACTCCACTAACCTCGTCATTTCTGGCAATATTGTATCCAATAGTGGAGTCAACTCCGATTGGGGCGCTGGCGTTCGTGCCGGCTGGGGCTCAAGCCATGCTCTAATTGAAAATAATATCATTTCCAACACGGGCCGGGGTGGGATTTTTGTGAACGATGATAGTCCTTACGCTATTGTCCGTGGCAATACCATCACTGGTACAGGCAAGAAAATGGAGGGGCTTGGCATTGAGCTGCACACTAATGTTGATTATTCCCTTGTGGAGAATAATAACGTCGACCATTGGATTAGTACGGTCCGCTCAAAATATATTGCCGTACGGAACAATGTAGTTAAAGCAACAGACGGCTCAGTTGGCAATATGGGTCTTGAGGTTATGGTCGATCATGGCATTACGTCAGGCAACCTGGTTGATGGCGGCCAGCAGGTCGGCATGCAGCAGTCACCAGGAACGGGCTATCAGTTATGGAATTACAATACAGTCCAGAACATCGTCATGTGGGGTATGCAGCTTCAGGGGGCGGGTACAGGTTCGACGGAGCAGTACCAATATTTCTATAAAAACACTTGGCAAAATGGCCCGACCGGCAACCCGGCCGCAGCGTATCCCGGCTATGACGGTAATGCAGTCCGCATCCATGGGGATACGAAAAATATAACTTTTGACAGCAACCAAATCTTGAACAACGGCAGAAAAGCAATTGAGATTACAACAGCAACTGGTGTGGACCGCTTGAGCTTTATTAATAATACGATTACCGGCAACAGTGGTCAGTCCATCGATCAATATCCAGCTGCGGCGGCTGATTTGGAATGGAGTGGCAATACGGTCAGCGGCAATGGCACCAACACTCAGCTAACTAGCCGCGGCTTCAGTGATCCGAAACCGGTGGCCAATTTCACAGCGCCGCTTACGGTTCAGCTGGGTCAACCCGTCACATTCACTAACACCTCCACGGACAATGGCACGATTGTGGAGAACCTGTGGGATCTTGGCGAAGGCATTCCGGTTACAAGTGTAAGCCCGACTTATACGTATCTGTTGGAGGGTACTTACCATGTCATTCTGGGGGTATGGGATAATGGCGGCCGGGCAAGTGTGAAGGAGCAGACTATTACAGTTAATGCTGGTCCTCCGGATACAACAGCTCCTACAGCGCCATCAAGCCTTATATCACCTGCAAAGACAGATACGAGCATCAATTTATCCTGGGTTGCATCAACCGACAACATCGGTGTCTATGGCTACAATATTTACAAGGATGGCGTTCTCGCCGGGACTACGGTGGGAGTTAACGCCGTAACCTACACCATATCAGGGCTTACGGCTAATACGGCCTATAGCTTCACAGTTAAAGCAAGGGACGCGGCGGGCAACATCTCGGCAGCCAGTAATGCGCTGAGTGTGACGACGAACGGTCCGGATACGACTCCGCCGAGCACACCGTCGAATCTCATCTCGCCATCAAAGACGGACACAACGGTCAGCCTGTCCTGGAGCGGATCAACCGACAATATCGGGGTAACGGGCTACAATATTTATAACGGAAGTGTGTTGGCCGGATCTACAACGGGCGCCTTGAGTCTGGAAGTCACCGGACTAAGTGCAAGCACGGCTTATAGCTTCACGGTCAAGGCAAAGGATGCGGCAGGCAACCTGTCTGCGGCAAGCAATGTACTGAGTGTAACGACATTGGTCTCCTCGGCTAACTGGGTTCACTGTGCCGGTGAGAATAACCCGTGTAACTTCACAGGTACCAAACAGGTGCGCTTTGGTGCGAATAACAGCTATGCCTATGGAACTTTTACGAATACCGTTATGTGCTCCACGAATGGCTTCGGAACCGATCCGGCCTATGGTTACTACAAGACCTGTGACGTTAACGAGGGCGGCGGGGGAGTAGTTGCCGATACGCAGGCTCCGAGTGCTCCAACGAATCTACTCGCCCCTTCGAAGACGACAACGAGTGTGAATCTAAGCTGGACGGCAGCGACCGATAATATTGCAGTAACCGGCTATGACATTTACCAAGGGGCAACGGCGATTGGCTCGAGTACGGTTACGAGCTATACGGCGACAGGTCTTACGGCAGGCACGGCGTATAGCTTTACGGTCAAAGCTAAGGATGCGGCGGGGAATGTATCCGTGGCCAGCAGCACATTGAGCGTCACAACTGATGTTTCCTCAGGAGGGGGAGGCGGTGGTTTGACGCCGGTTGGAACGATTACACGGGAATACTGGACCAACGTGGGAGGCAGTGCGGTTAGTAGTATTCCTGTGAGTACGACGCCGACCGGTGTTGCGGCGCTGACCAGCTTTGAGGGACCGACGAACTGGGCTAACAGCTATGGAGCCCGTGTGCGCGGTTATATCGTACCGACGGTTACAGGCACTTATCAGTTTGCAATTGCGGGTGACAATGACTGCGAACTCTGGCTCAGCACGGATGCTAGTGCTGCGAATAAAGTCAAAATTGCCAATCTAGTGGGCTGGACGCCCGCTCGGAATTGGAACTACCAGGCCTCGCAGAAGTCCGGTCAGATTACACTTACGGCAGGACAACGTTATTACGTGGAGGCGCTGCATAAGGAAGATCAGGGGGATGACAATCTGTCTGTAGCTTGGATTATGCCAGGCGGGTCAACCTTTGCCATTATCGATGGCGCGTACTTGGCACCCATCCAATAAAGCAGGCAGCCTAATCAGGCAAGGGAAGCTTCCACACAGGCTTGACGGCCGGTGGAAGCTTCTTTTTATCCAAAGAAACCCTGCACCAGAGGAAATAAATACGAAGAGAGGGCTTAGAGCTATGGAAGAGGTTAATCAATTATCATTGCGTGAAAAAATAGGGCAGACCGTCGTTATGCTCAGCAACCCTGCAGCAGAGCTGGAGCGCTGCGGTTCGCTGGATAGATTCCTGGCAACCTATCCGGTAGGGGGAATGTTCGTAGGAGCGGAGATCATCGCGGAAGTGATGAGTGGCAGTACGAAAGAACAAGTAAGGGAAGTCACAGCGGCCTATGCCGCACATACCCGCCTTCCGCTGTTGTTCGCGTCGGACATGGAGAACGGGTGCGGCAGCATGGTAAAGGGGATGACCAAGCTGCCGCATTTAATGGCGCTCGGCGCAGGAGGTGATAGGGAGCTCGCCTATCGCTTCGGCAGAGCGACAGCGCTGGAGGCAAGATCCCTCGGGGTCAACTGGTCATTCTCACCCGTCGTGGATCTCAATCAGAACCGCTGGAATCCGATCACTAATATCCGCTCAGTCTCAGATGACCCGCGCCTTGCGATCCCGCTGCTGAAAGGTGTCGTTCAGGGAATGCAGGAACAGGGACTTGGGGCGACGGCTAAACATTTTCCTGGAGATGGAAACGACTGGCGCGACCAGCACTTGGTGACCACTCACAATCCGCTGTCCATGAGCGAGTGGACAGCTAATCATGGTGCAGTGTTCCAGTCCTTAATTGACGCCGGTGTGTACGCGATCATGACCGGGCATATCACGCTGCCCGCCTATCAGCAGGCAAGGCTCAAGGGACAATATCCTCCAGCTACACTATCGGAGGAACTGACAACCGGATTGCTGAAGAGGGAAATGGGTTTCCAAGGCGTGGTGGTATCCGATGCGCTCATTATGGGAGGGTTCATCAAGTGGTATGGACGGGGCCAAGCTGATATTGAATGCTTCAAAGCAGGCACCGACATGCTGCTCTGGCCTGATCTCTCCTACTTTGAAAGAATGGAACAGGCGATTGTTTCGGGCGAGGTGCCAATGGAGCGGCTGGATGATGCGGTCAGCAGAATCCTGAGCATGAAACGTAAGCTAGGCTTGCTTGACGGCATTGTGGGGTTGGAGTTGCATCGCCCATTGACTGAGCCTGAGGTTCTTGAGGTACGTGATACAGCTTGCAAGATTGCAGAGAGCAGTGTAACGCTGCTGCGCGATCGATCCGGTCTGCTGCCCCTTAATCCGGCAGCGGTACGAAAGATCCTCATTGTAGGCATCAGCCCCAACGACGAGGATATTTCGGAGCTGCAGGGGCTGACGGAAACGTTCGGCAAGTATGATATTCAAGCTGACTTCAAGCGGAACCTCTGGTATGAGGAGCTGGAACAAATTGAAGTCCACTATGATCTCATCGTCTATGCCTTGCATCTTCGGCCCCACCGGCCGATTGGTCCACTGCAGGCAGCCGGGGCAGAGGCCTCCGCGATCTGGAGTGCCTTGTCATCGGGTGCAAGTAAATCCGTTGTGATTTCGTTCGGATCACCTTATATGCTAATCGATTATTTTGAATTGGCGGATATCTATATCAATGTATATTCCCACGTGCCAGCCTCGCTCCAAGCAGTCGTCGATGCCTTGTTTGGCATTATTCCGTTTGCAGGAGTTTCTCCGGTTAAGCTGGAAACACCGGAATATGTAAGTATCATATCCTCTGCACAGGGGGTCAACAATGAATAAAGAATTGCTGTTCTACGTAAGTGCCGAGAGCGGAAACATTGCTGGCAACGGCAGTCCAGAAGCACCCTTCCTAACTATTCCGGCTGCGCAGCAGGCGGTGCGTGAAGCCATAGATGGTGGTCATATAGGTCAAATAACAGTATACATTGGGGACGGCATCTATGAATTGGCCGAACCGCTGAAGTTCGGTTGTGGTGATGCCGACGGCGAGCGCTGTCGTGTCACTTATTGCAATGTGGAGGGGGAGAATCCCATTCTCCTGGGAGGTACAGCTCTTGGCGGATGGGAAGCTTGGCAGGATGATATCTGGCGTACTTCGCTACCCTCAGGCCTGCGGTTTCAGACATTATATGCCGAGGGGCAGCGGGTTCTGAAGGCAAGGCTGCCTGCCACTGGATATTTTCAATCCAGTGTGGCGACAGGGAAAGAGCGTGAGGGAATACTCTTTCGGGAAGGGGATTTACCGGAAGGCCTTGAGGCAGCAGGCCTACAGATGTATATCTGGCCAGGAGAAGGGGAATGGAATTGGGGCGCTGAGACGATTCCAGTTCGCCAGATTGACGCTACAACTAGATTCATTGAATTGGAGCGTCTCTGCACATGGGGGATTGGTGAAGGATCGCGTTATTATCTGCAGGGCTCACTTGATTTCCTGTGTGAACCCGGACAATTCCATCTGGATGAGGGGGCGGGCATGCTTTATTATCGTCCGTGGCAGGGGACTCCCCTTGAACAGAAAGTGGTTGCACCGTCCATGTTACGGCTGATTGATATTCAGGGCGAGGATGAGAAACGGCGGGTTTCCGGGTTGAAGTTCAAGGGGCTTACTCTGGCCTGCACCGATTTCTATGCGGACTACCGGATGATGAAGGACGAACCGGGAATGGACAACGTTGAGCCTGAGGAACAAAGAAATGGTTTGGTCTATATTCGCAATGCGAACGATATCGAAATATGTTCCTGTGTAATCCGCGAGTCGGGAGCATGTGGGATCTTCCTCGACCGCTGTGTCGAAGATATTAGGCTGGCCGGAAATGACATTGAACGTATCGGCCATACGGCGGTGTACGCATCGGGGTATGCCCCAGGAGAAGGTGAATTTGCCGGAGCGACAGCAGCCAATCAAAATAAAGGCCATATCATCACGAATAATAGGATCAAATATGGCGGTGAGCTTGTTGGCCATGGCAGCGGCATCGTGCTGTATCAGTGTGGAGCCTGCGAGATCTCGCATAATCATATTTCACATATGCCTCGCTACGGGATCTCGCTGAAGGGGCAGCGGAGTCAATTGATGCCAAGAATGCTCTGGGGTGTACCGGTCACTTGGGAGAACCATTGGGATTTTCTATTTACCAGGGAGAACCGCATCAGGTATAACGATATCTCGGAGGTCATGACCGACAGTCAGGATGGCGGATTAATTGAATCTTGGGGGATCGGCCGCGGGAATATCATTCATGGCAATCGGCTGCATCATAGCGGCATTCATTTTTCCTTCGGCTTCGGCATCTATCTGGATGATGCATCAGATGACGTTGAAGTTACCCATAACGTACTCGACCATCTCTATAGTACGGGAGACGGCAAACTGTGGATGACGATATTCTCCAAAGGGATCGGCAACCGGATCATGAATAACCTGATGGTGGATAATGCAGATGCCGTATGTGCTATAGGAACACAAGAAATGGTAGGTGAAGTCAATCGGGATATCACGGTGGCAAGGAACATCATTGCCAATTCCGGACATTTGTACTGCTTCGTCAACTGGAGTCCGGAACGTTTCCGCGCAGCAGACCGCAACTTGTTCTGGCGAAATGGGGAAGCTTGCCGAATTACGGGTGAGCTGCCGGGTGAGCCTGTAGGTACAAATCCGGTTTGGGGCAATGAATACGAATGGGAAGTTTGGCGTTCTATACTTGATGGCAAATATGACGGTGGTACCCTACTGGAATCACCCGGATTCATGGATGCACAAGCAGGTGACTATCGGTTGCTTCCCTCTTCCCCTGCTTACAGGCTGGGCTGGGAGGATATCGACTTCTCCCGGATCGGCCTACAGAGTTGCAATGTGCATGAGGGGGCGAAGTAATGGAGCTTGAACCCATGCTGGCCACTGCTAATGTCAAAATGGCTTTTGCAGCACATACATTTAAGGATGCTGAACCCGTGGGAGTATCCCGTACAGAATGGATCGATTCTGCGGGTGGAACTAAGCTATCCACTGCTGAAGGTGGAACATGGCAGATCTCAGTGACTCCTACCCGACTGAATGGGAAGAACGACGGAGCTGAGATCGCTGTAAATTGGCTTCACCAAGGGAAGTCCTCTCAAACAGCTGCCGAGGTACGTTTTGAGTTCAGCCAGTGGTCTGCCTCCACTTATGTACTCGTACCCGGCGCAGTGTATAAGGGCAACCGGTTCGCAGCACATAAATCCAGCTACCCGCCATGCTGGAGCAAGCTGTCGGAACGTGGTCCGAATACACCAACCTTGATCAGTGATGTGCCCCGACTGTCGGTCGGGTCGGGGCCATCGGCTATTCATCTGTTAGCCGGTGACGCAGCGACCCCTGCGGTGGGTCTCTATGATCCGCTGCTGAAGCAGGGGTGTCTGATCCTGACAGAACAGCGCACCCTATTTGGTGAGACCTCCATTCACGTAGAGGAAGCGGAAGATAGAAGGAGCGCTGTGGTCGCTTTTCGCGCCCCAGGTGTAAGGCCGCTGACCAAATACGATATGTGTTCGACAGAGACGCTCTCCCCAGATCGCGGGGCTGACTTTCAGGATGGCGATCAAATCAGCATGAGCTTTCATTTCTATACTTTCCCTTGCGCCAGCGTAAACAGCTTGTTCGAGGTGTTGGCGGAGACGCGCAAGGCGCTTGCCGGAGCTTCCAAATTTCCTTTGAGTTTACCCTTCTCAGCAGCATGGGCTATCCAAGAAGAGAAATATAATGCCTTGAACTGGAAAGAAGCGTATGGCTATTACGCGGTAGGTACCGTGGATATGAAACACCAGGACTGGCAAATCGGCTGGGTAGGTGGAGGCATGTCCAGCTACGCCCTGCTGCTGGAGGGTAGCAGGGAGTCGGTTCACCGCGCCATAAGCACGGTCGATTTTATCTTCAGCGCACAGACAACTGCCGGATTGTTCCCTGGCGTGTTCTACAACGGCCGTTGGTATGGTGACGAGTTCAATGATGATCCGGGCAGAGAGGCCCCGGAGCGGTGGCATATTGTGCGCAAAAGTGCGGATGCGCTGTACTTTCTTGTGAAACATTTCATCGCTCTGAACAAGCGATATCCGGATTATCGCTTGCCGGAATCTTGGCTTGCCGGTACACGCAAGCTCGCGGATCGATTTCTCCGGCTATGGCATACCTACGGTCAATTCGGGCAATGGGTGGATGTCGAGAGTGGAGAGATGCTGGTCGGCGGATCAGCCGGAGGGGCGATGGCCATTGGCGGATTAGCACTGTGTGGCTGTTATCTGGAAGATGAGACTTATCTTGCTGCTGCGCGTGAAGCAGGTGATTACTATTACCGCCAGTATACGGCGGAAGGAATTACGACGGGGGGTCCCGGTGAGATTCTGCAGTGCCCGGATAGTGAATCTGCCTTCGCGCTGCTAGAATCTTTCATAGTACTCTATGAAACGACGGGTGAGAGCAGGTGGCTAGGGAAGGCAGAGGAAGCCGCAAGGCAGGGGATTTCCTGGTGCGTCTCCTATGATTTTGTTTTTCCGGAAAGCTCAACATTCCAACAGCTTGATATGCGGACAACAGGCTCGGTAATTGCCAATGTGCAGAACAAACACAGTGCACCCGGTATTTGTACCCTCTCTGGGGACTCGTTGTTCAAGCTGTTCCGTGCGACGGGCAATCCACTCTATCTGGAGCAGCTTAAGGACACAGCCCAGCATCTGCCTCAGTATTTATCACGGCAAGACAGGCCGATTAAAGGCTGGGACGGTAAGGAACTGCCCTCTGGTTATATGAGTGAGCGGGTCAATATGAGCGATTGGGAAGGCACGAATCTTATCGGCGAAGTGCTGCCGCTCTCCTGCTGGTGTGAGGTGTCCAATATGCTGACGTATGCGGAGGTGCCAGGCATTTATGTGCAGCCGGATACGGGCTTTCTGTGGGTTGCCGATCATGTAGAGTGTTCTCTTCAGCAAGAAGAGGGCGTAATCACCTTGCAGATCGAGAACAATACTACCTTTCCGGCTGTGGTCAAATTATTCTCCGAGATGTCTACTTCGGCTGTTCTTCCGTTGGGGCAATGTGCTTCAATCACATGGCAGCGCCTTGAACTTGGAGCAGGTGAGGTTCGCAGACTTCCGCTGGTGGATTGTTAAGGCTGCATTCTCAGATCGGAAAGCAATTCGAACATTGTACAGTGGAGCCCTCCTGTATTTTATGCCATGCTGGCAACAGGCAGTAAAACATATCTTTTGGAGGGGAACAATATGCGTATGTGGCAAGCTTACAAATCCAAAAAGTATCTGCTGCGCATTTTTTTGTCCATGACGGTACTGATGGTCGCTGTTCTGTTTGGTTCATCCCTTGTACTGCAGATCAATGCCGAACGAAGTGCTGTACGGATGCAGCAGCAAGCCAACCGCAAGGTGATGAGCCAGATCCAGTTCAATATTTCCTATATGACGGGTGTCTTGAACAACTTGGCCGTTTCTTTGTATATGGACCCCAATATTGTGCCGCTCCTTACGCTGCGTGCTCCTGATGAGATGTCTGTTATCCGCTCGATGAATACGTTGAAGCAGGCCTATCTATCCTCATCGTTCCTGCATTCCATCCTTGTCTATAATGGCTTTGACAACCGTATCTATTCGGTGGGGGAGATGAGCCTGAATAAGCCGGATTATGCCATGGCGGAAGAAATCACTAAATTGTTGAAGAAAAAAGAGAAGCTGCCGCGGATGGAGTTAATCCCGATGAACTTCAGTGGAAAGGAGCAGGCTGTCGATTTCTTTTCATTGGTCATTTATCAGAATTTTGATGCCATGAATACCCGCAACGAAGGTGCGCTCGTCGTGAACATCAAGCCCGAATGGCTGTATGAGAATCTGCGCTCGGTTAACGATTTTGCCATGCCGGATCAATCCGGCATCTATATCATGGACGGGGACGGCAACATTATGCTCTCCGACAATCCCCAACTGCTGCCCAACCGTGCCGAAATGAAACGGGCTCTAAACCTGCATAAGGATCTGGACGCTAAACCTTTTGGCTCTTTCTCAAGCAAGCTGGGTGGCAGCACCAAACAACTTGTAAATTACCTGAACATGGAGGACAGCGACTGGAAGGTCATTAGTGTCCAACCCTATAACATTGTGCTGGATCACATTCAGGAGATGCGCAGCACTTCCATCTTCGTCATTGTGAGCATCCTCTTGCTGGCGGTTGCCTTGTCCATTATATTAGCGCATAAGCTGTATAAGCCCATTGAAGGACTCCTTCGGCAGATCGGGCTCAAGCTGGAAGGCGAAACCGCAGGAAGTACTGCGGCGAGGGATGAATTGTCGGCTGTGGCGAGTGTGTATGGCGCGATGGTTCAGAAGCTGCGGTTAGCTTCAAATGAGCAGGATAAGCAGCGGCATATCATAAAAAATTACTATCTTCGTACACTTATCTCCAACAGTCCCTCTTTGACCGCCATAGAGCTTGCAGAGAATATTAAACAGAATGACTTACAGATTAATCGGGCAGGTCCTTTCCAGGTTGTCTTGATCAAGATTGACGGTTATAGCGATTTCATTCGTCATACTAATCATAACGAGCGGATGCTTTACTATTTTGCCATCAGTAATATCGCAGAGGAAATCATGTTGCCAAGCTTGTTCCGCTGTGAGGTAGTGGATATGAGAACCGACCATCTCGTGATGCTTATCAGTCTGGTGAATGCCTCCAAGGAGGATAACGAACAGCTATTGAAGCTGCTTGGGAACATTCAGAAAGTCATCCACAGCTATTATCAATTGTCCTTGACCATGACTATTAGTGAGCCCTGCGACAGTTATGAAGCGATTACGGAACGTTACAGCACAACCATTCAATATTCCATGTATAAGCTACTCTTCGGGCATCAGGCAATGATCACGGCAGATAGAATCCGCATGAATAGGCAGCATGTTGAATACAGCTTTCCGGAAGAATTGGAAAAAAGACTGATCGAGAGCATCCGGGCCAATAACCTGTCTGAGATGTGGAGTACCTTAAGCCAAACACTGTCCCGATTATCACTGTACCAATACGATCATATCATCCACGGTATGCTGCATATTGTGGACATTATTAAGGCTACCGTAAGGGATATAGATAAGAACCGCGTTGTGCCGCTGCAGATGGACCTGAGTTCCCTGAGCCATCAGGTACTGGAGAAGGAGACAGTTGAGGAGATCGATTCCTTGCTCCGAGACGTCTGCCAGGATATACACGATAAGCTGAACCGGCTTGAAAATGATAAAAATACGGCCTTGATGGATACCATTAAGGAGATCATCGAAGTGAATTATAAGGATCGTAATCTTTGCCTTCAAGGCATCGCCGCAATGCTCCATATGACCCCTGCCTACATCGGCAGGATGTTCAAGCAAAGTGAATACCTTTCGGTAAGCGAATATTTGAATGAGATCCGGCTTAAACATGCTCAGACTTATCTGGAGACCAAGAATTTAAGCATCAAGGAAATTATGGAGCTGGTGGGCTATGTAAATGAGAGTACCTTCTTCAAGCTATTTAAAAAAATGTTTGGCGTTACACCCAAAGAATACCGCCTGAAGAAAAGGCTGGAGTATTAGGCTAGTTTAATAGAATGAAGCGCAAGCCTCCTTGTTAACCTAATTGACTTGCGTAGGCCTCGCCCCTATGATGATTTATAATATAGAATATATAACGCAAAGAGGGGCGAGAATAAATGGCTTTGGAGATTGAACGCAAGTTTCTGCTGCCGGAATACCCGCAGCAGCTTATTCATGAAGGTCAGTTGAAGATTCTTACCCGGCACAGCATTGATCAGACTTATCTGGCAATTGACGGGGGGCAGGAGCTGAGAGTGCGCAAGATTACCGACCTTGACTCGGGCGAAGTCACCTACACGCATACGTTTAAGGATGGCAAAGGGATCAGCCGTGAGGAAATTGAATATTGTATCTCAGAGGGTTTATATAATCAGATGATCGAAGCGGTTAAGATGATTCCGCTGGTCAAAGAGCGCACAACAGGCGTATGGAATGGCATAACGATTGAGATCGATGTGTACACACAGTTGAAGCTGTCGGTGCTGGAGGTTGAATTCGACTCGCTTGAGGAAGCGGAAAGCTTTGACGCCCCGGAATGGTTCGGCAAGGATGTTAGCGTAGAACGGCAGTACAGCAACAAAACAGTCTGGAAAGAGCTCCAGAATAAATAGTATCCACTGAACGGAACAGGGGTATTTTTCGCACAAAAGATGACACAGATTAAGCGGACTTTAACGCGTAAACGTGTTACTATATAGGACAAGATGAAACGGCTTCGCCGTCCTTTATTATGGACGGCACCCGTTTCTTCGAGAAATATAAGGATAAATTATTGCGTGAAACCTATAAATTCTTATATTTTAAATAAAGAGGGGTTACAGGAGGATGAGCATGAAGTATATAAGCACAAGAGGCAACGTGGAAGCTAAAGGCTTTATCGATACAGTCTTAATGGGATTGGCTGATGATGGCGGATTGATGGTTCCCTCCGAGATTCCGGTGATTTCAGCAGCTACACTGAAAGAGTGGAGAAGCCTTAGCTACCAGGATCTGTTCCTGAAGATTTTTGCCTATTACACGAATGATGAGATTCCTTACGAGGATTTACAAGAAATGGCCTACACCAGCTATGCTAATTTTCGCGCGCCGGAAGTAACGCCTATGCATCAGGTGAGCGATTCCTTATATGTACTGGAGCTGTTCCACGGACCCACGTTTGCCTTCAAGGATGTGGCACTGCAATTTATGGGTGAGCTGTATTCTTATATCTCCAAGAAGCAGAACGAGATCATCCATATTCTCGGTGCAACCTCGGGGGATACAGGAGCGGCTGCTATTCAGGGCGTGCGCGGCAAGGAGGGCATTAAGATCTGTATCCTCCATCCGCATGGCAAGGTAAGCAAGGTGCAGGAGTTGCAGATGACAACGGTTGATGATAGCAATGTGTTGAATCTGTCGGTGGAAGGCAACTTTGACGATTGCCAGAAGGTAATCAAGGATCTGTTCGGAGATCTGGACTTCAAAAGCCGCTATCACCTGCGTGCGATCAACTCGATTAACTTTGTGCGCATTCTGGCGCAGAGCGTTTACTATTTCTATGCCTATCTGCAGATCGAAGACAGTGCGGAGAAGAAGATCAACTTCAGCGTGCCGTCCGGTAACTTCGGTAATATTTTCTCAGGGTACTTGGCGAAGAGAATGGGGCTGCCCATTAACAAGTTAATCATCGCGACGAATGAAAATAACATTCTGGAGCGTTTTGTGAATACCGGAGAATATAAGCCAGGCGGTTTTACCAGCACCTACAGCCCTTCAATGGATATTCAGGTGGCGAGCAACTTTGAACGTTATCTGTATTATCTAATCGGTGAGGATGCTGAGAAGCTGTCTGCTTATATGTCCAAGCTGCAGAGTGAGGGCAAGATTATGATTGAAGGCGAGGACCTGCAGCAGGTCCAGCAGGATTTTGCGGCGCTCGGCGTGAAGAATGAGTTGTGCCTCAAGACCATCAGCAAGTACCAGCAGGAGCATGATTACCTACTCGATCCGCATACGGCTTGCGGGATTGCCGCATATGAGGCTTTTAATGGCCCGGATGAGATCGGTATTACCTTTGCAACCGCGCATCCGGCTAAATTCGATGAAGCGATCCAATTAATCGATATCAAGCAGGAGTTTCCAGCGCAGATCGAAGCTCTGTTCGCAATGTCTCAGCATCAGACTGTGGTGGAGCATGATAAGGATGAAATTGTACGCCAGCTGCAAGCCTTTTATGGCTGAAATCGTCCTCGGATGACATCGTTGATAATTACGATTCTAAAAGTTAACGGACTCAGATCCTCTGTAAATGAGGAATGGGTCCGTTTTTTGCTATGTCAGAACACTTCACAGAAAATGCACTAAAAATGTATATTTACATGTGTCCGGTGGCTAATCTGGAAATCCGGGAGAACTGAACGTTGCTGATTCTTCAGACCTATCAAGCTATACAGCAGGCCAGCCCTTGTTTGTAGACGGCGGCTCGACAATCATGTGAATCTTGAGCTTGGGAATGGGCAAGCTGCATTTATGCAGGTGCTTTTTTTCACATACTTTAGTTGCAAAGTTTGTCGGAAATTAATGGTTAATAAGTAGACATCACTACCCCGGGAGTGAGAAAATAACATTTAGAGTCATTAAGAACAAAAAAGGGCGGAGATCATTTATGACAATTCGATTCGGGGTTATTGGCACCAACTGGATTACAGATCGCTTCGTTCAGGCTGGGTTAGATCATGAGGAGTTTATTCTTACAGCCGTTTATTCTCGTACGATGGAGAAGGGTCAGGCTTTTGCCGCTAAATATGCGGGAGCAACGATATATACAAGTTTGGAAGAGCTGGTCGGCAGCGAAGAAGTAGACGCGGTATATATTGCCAGTCCTAACTCTATGCATGCGGAGCAGGCTATTATGTGCTTGACCCATGGCAAGCATGTCATCTGCGAGAAGCCAGCCGCCTCCAACAGCACAGAGCTGCAGGCGATGATTGAAGCGGCTCGTAAGCATGATGTACTGCTGATGGAAGCCTTGAAGTCAACCTTCATGCCAAATTTTGGCGTGATCAGAGATAATTTATACAAACTCGGACAGGTGCGACGTTATGTAGCTAGTTATTGTCAATACTCGTCGAGGTATGATGCCTTCCGGCAAGGGACTGTGCTGAACGCCTTTAACCCTGCCTATTCCAATGGCTCATTGATGGATCTTGGGATTTATTGCCTGTATCCGATGGTGGCACTATTCGGCAAACCGGAATCCGTACAAGCCGTAGGTACGATGCTCTCCTCGGGAGTAGATGGGGAAGGAAGCATCGTCATGCAATACCCGGGTATGGATGCTGTTGTGATGCACTCCAAGATTGCCGATTCGTATCTGCCTGCCGAGATCCAAGGGGAGAACGGCACGATGGTCATCGACAAGATCAATCAACCCTATCAGGTGAGAATTCTTTACCGCGACGGAACAGTAGAAGAGCTGACGGTACCTCAGGTATATGAGTCCATGTATTATGAGATTGAAGAATTTATCCATTTATTGAAGAACGGCGAACGGGAAAGCAGTGTTAACAGTCATGCCAACTCTTTGGCGGTTGCCGAGGTTATGGAAGAAGCCAGAGCACAAATCGGACTTCGGTATACCTCAGATCTATAACATGAATGGGGAGCAGCACTTGAAGACTTTTAAAAAGGTATACATCGAGATCACAAGCGTCTGCAACCTGGCCTGCAGCTTTTGTCCGCAAACGGTTCGGGAGAAGAGCTTTATGAAGCTTGAAGTCTTTAACACGATACTCGATGAAATTAAGCCGCATAGCGATCATATCTATCTGCATGTTAAGGGAGAGCCTCTTCTGCATCCCAAGATTGGGGAGCTGCTGGATGCGGCTCATGCCAAAGGGTTCAAGGTTAATATCACAACTAATGGCACATTGATTCATAAAGCGGGACCCAAAATTCTGGGTAAGCCAGCTTTGCGGCAGATGAATTTCTCGCTACATAGCTTTGATGGGCATGAGGGTTCCGAGAATCGCGAAGGGTATTTGGCGGAGATTATTTCTTTTGTTCGGGAAGCTTCAGCCCAAGGAGTCATTATCTCCTTCCGGCTCTGGAATTTAACGGAGGATAATCAGACGAATGTGGAGCGAAGCCGTAACCGGGAGACGCTCGCCATGCTGGAGGAAGCTTTCAAGCTGGATTTCCGTATTGATGAGAAGGTCTTGCCAGGCAGTGGCGTCAAAATCGCACCACGCGTGTATCTGAATCAGGATCACGAGTTCAAGTGGCCGAGTCTTACGGAGCCTGAGGATGACGGCAAAGGCTTCTGCCATGCGCTGCGCAGCCAGGCAGCAGTGCTGGTCGACGGCACGGTAGTGCCTTGTTGTCTAGACGGTGAAGCAGTGATTAACCTCGGCAATCTCCTCCAGACCCCCTTCTCCGAGATCGTGGAGGGTGAACGGGCGAACAATCTGTTCTACGGATTCTCCCGCCGGGAAGCCGTTGAAGAACTATGCCGCAAGTGCGGGTATAGACAGCGATTCGGGACATAAGGTTCATTACTAGAATATATGGTTAAAGAAGCAGCAAGCCTTCATTCGGGAGGTTTGCTTTTTGACGTTAGTCCTAGAAGTGAGTTTGATTGTATAACGTACAATAGAAACTCTTTTTTTTGTGCTGGAAACAGGGCTCCTCATACTCAGCACTTGCAAAAAAACGAGGCATTATTTTTAGACTTAAAGGTATTTTATCCCTCTAATTTAAGTGAAAACCATTATTTTCAGGGATTAAAGGGAAAAAATCCCTCTAATTATGGGTCAATCACCCGTTTTAGCCCGAATAGTCAAATTTAGAGGGGGATTTTCCCTCTAATTACTTGAATATCCTAGTAGATCTACATTTAGAGGGATAAATTCCCACTAATCTTATATTTGCTGAGATAAAAAGATCGTATTCGTCATCATAACAATAATTACTACCTGGCTGCTGCCAGGTTCAAAAGGAGGCACACATGCTGAAATCACTGGAGGCCATCGCAGCTTATCGTCAAGGAAAGCAGGAGCATCTGGAGGATAACGTCTGGCTGAAATACATCGTTCAGGCTGAGGAACAGATTGTGAATCTGGAGCGTGTAGAATCATTGCAGGAGCTGGACTATAAGAATCCTGTGCTGGATTATGTGGAGCGGAGTCTCCGGTTGCTGGAGAGCTTGCCGTTGTCTTTTTGGATAAAGGAACTAGTTGAGGAGACCTTGATTTGGTCAGAGACGGCCAAGGGCGGCACTTCACGCCAGCGATTAAGCTGGCAGGCAGAAGGCGTTAATTGTTTTGTACATAATATAGGTTCGGCGCAGTTGTACTTGCAGCATATAGGAAATTCGAGCACGGCTATGGGTCCGGTATCCGAACGGGTAACTATAGTGCATCAGCTTATTGAGACGCATGGGTTAATCGGACAGCAGATTCGAGGGGAGGTTCCGCCGTCGGTCAATGCTCCTTTGTCCACTATGGTGAAGGAAGGGGTATTAGCTTCTGCAGAGCTGGAGCGTCTGCTTACTGCCCTGAATCATTGTATTATCGGAGCGGTTTCACTGGAGCTGTGGCAGGAGGTGCAAAGCGATGTGAAATCCTTGATTGCTGTAATTGCTTCTGGGGATGCCTTTGCACCCTTGCCAATGATGGAACGCCTGCAAAGAATGCGCACAGGACCGATCTCCAAAGGTGAGGATTTCCGTGCCGAATGGAGCAAGCTTGCCGGAGATGGGTTTCATGCTGAACTGTTGGATTCTTTACAACATGTTACCTTCTGGTATGTGGAATCGGCGCTGCAGACCTTCTCGCTGGAGCAATTCCTAAAGGTGATGACCTTGGCTGCGGGGAGCGTTGATGTGGCTAGCCTGAAGCATGTCAGCTTTGAGCATGTGATGAAGGGTATCTACTATGATTACAAAGGATCTAAGAAGATCAACGTATATAAGAAACGAATTATCGAAAAATATTTGTCTGAGCTGGAATGGGCTGATATTGAACGGGGAAATACATCTTCCGGCAGTCCGCATTTGAGTCACCGTCTCCACCGGAGAACCAATCTGCCAGACACCGTATTCTTTGATTTCCAGTTCTCTCCGGCAGCCGAGAAGCTGATCGAATTCTGTATCGAGGCCGAGAAGTCGGCACTATACGAGCGGGCTGTGCTGCTGCTGTTTGATCTGTTCGAGCTGCGCCGCGATGCCTTCGACCGGTTTCATAATGAGGATAGCTATTTGAGCCAGATGAACGACACGGCCGACTATAAAGCGGTGATTCTCGAATATGTCACCGGCCGCAAGGTGCTGGATATCGGTCCAGGTGGCGGAATATTGCTGGATTTGATCGAGGAGCGTATGCCGGGTGTTACTCCGGTTGGCATTGATATCTCCAGCAATGTAGTGGAAGCCTTGAAGAAGCGCAAGCAGCTTGAAGGACGCCAATGGGAGGTACTGCAGGGCGACGCGCTGAACCTGAAGGACTTCGTGGAGGCCGGTTCGGTGGACACGGTTATTTTTTCATCCATTCTCCATGAATTGTATTCGTACGTGCCTCTGAATGGTGTGAAGTTCAATCATGATACAGTATCTGCTGCGCTGCACAGTGCCTTTAATGTGCTGTCAGATGGTGGAGTGATCATCATCCGGGACGGAATTATGAGCGAACCGGAGACGCAAATACGGCGGGTGCGCTTTCTGGAGAAGGACGGGTTAATGTGGCTGGAGCGTTATGCCAAGGATTTTGCCGGACGCCCGATTCAGTTTCAAAGATTGGATGGCCAAGAGGTGCTGATGCCTATAAATGACGTTATGGAGTTTCTCTATACCTACACTTGGGGCGAAGAGGCCTATATCCATGAAGTTCAGGAGCAGTTCGGATACTTCACTCCTACGCAATATGTTGCGTTCATTGAGCAGACGCTAGGTGATCAGGCCAAAATTGAGGTTTTCCGTCACTATTTGCAGGAGGGCTACACCGAGGCGTTGCAGGATAGGGTTAAGGTGATGGATGAGAGCGGGCAAGAGGTAGCGTTGCCAGACAGCACCTGCTTTATCGTAATTCGTAAGGAAGGCCTGTTATAGGGCCTTCCTGAACTCGGAGGGCGAGCAATTCATTGCCTTGCGGAACACTTTAATGAAATAGCTTACGTTATCAAATCCGACCTCCAGTGCGATGTCGGATATTTTGCGTTCCGTCTGCTGCAGCAAATCAGCCGCCTGGCGAATCCGGTAGGAGTTGATGTAATCGACGGGGGTCTTGCGGGTCATTGCTTTGAAGAAGCGGCAGAACTGCCCCTCGCTCATCGGAATAAGCTCCGATAAATCACGGGTACGGATGGGCTCCTGGTAATTGTCCTGAATATAAAGAATGACCTTCTTAAGACGGTTGATCTTAGTGGTATCAGCTTCATCGGATTGACTGTGATTCACCGAACGGCCCTCAATAGCAATCTGCGAGAGCATAATGAGCAAAGTTCCTTTCATAAAGGCCTCGAATCCGGGCATGGTATTAGCATATGCCTCCATCATGCGTTCCAGATGGCCTAGCAGCTCCTGCTGCCAAGGAATGGCGGGTGTAATATGCCGCGGGAAGCTTTGGCGTTTCTCCTGAAGTGGCAAAATGTTATTTTGCTGAATTGTGTCAAACTGCGCACTGGCTAGTAGGTCGGGGTGAAACACCAGCGCACAGAACCGGCAAGGAGCCTGTTCAAGGGCATATGCGGCATGAATATCACCGGATTCGATAAAGACGGCTTCACCAGCCCACAGGGGGAAATAGTCGGTATCTACCTGAAATAGAATGTCGCCTTCCAGCAGCATAAAGAACTCCGCTTCCTCGTGCCAATGCGTATCGAGCACATGCACGCCAGCTGGAAGTTCTACCCAGTATGCAGCTAGCGGGAACATGGTTTCACCATGTACCCGGTCTTCTTTTAGCAAATGTTGTGATGTGCGGTCCATCTTAGGCCTCCTTTCGCCGAAAACATCAAAATAGTGTTATAAATAAGCTATATTATAGTAGTTATGTGCTTTTGTTATCGTTATAATACAACTATAAACACCAAATTGAGAGGTGGCAAGTACTCAGATGAAATTTACAGATGGTCTTTGGCTGGTTCGTGATGGAATCACGATTAACGGCGCAGTTCAGAACTATGCGGTGGAAAAAACTGCAGAAGGTTTGACAGCAATTACTCAGACAACTCCGATTACAGGTCGCGCAGCAACATTGAACTCAACGCTGCTTACCGTGAAATTCCATTCCCCGCTTCCGGGTGTAGTAGGGGTTAAGATTATTCATAATGATGGCGTAGTGGACCGCGGTCCTTCCTTCGAATTGACTAAGGGAACTGGCGATCACGTACAAATCGAAGAGACCGAAGCACAAACTGTGCTGATCAGCGGTGGACTCCGTGTAGTTATCAATAAGGGCACTCACTGGTCAGTGGACTTCTACCGTGGCGACGAGCGCATTACAGGCAGCGGTTACAAATCGATGGCCTATATCACAGATCAGGACGGCAACACGTTCATGCGTGAAGAGCTGGATATCGGCATCGGTGAATTCGTATATGGTCTGGGCGAACGTTTCACTGCTTTTGTGAAGAACGGCCAGGTAGTTGACCTGTGGAACAAGGATGGCGGCACAAGTTCCGAGCAGGCCTATAAGAACATTCCTTTCTATGTAACAAGCAAAGGCTACGGCGTATTCGTGAACCAACCAGAGCTGGTATCCTATGAAATCGGTTCAGAAAAAGTGAAAAAAGCACAGTTCAGCGTTGCTGGCGAAAGCTTGGAATATTTCGTTATCGAAGGACCAACGATTAAAGAAGTTATCACTAAATATACTTCCCTGACTGGCAAGCCTGCACTTCCGCCGGCATGGACCTTCGGCCTGTGGCTGACCACTTCGTTCACAACAGACTACGATGAAGCTACTGTTAATTCCTTCGTAGAAGGTATGGCGGAACGCGATTTGCCGCTGCATGTATTCCACTTCGACTGCTTCTGGATGCGTGAGTATCAATGGACGGATTTCCAGTGGGATTCCCGTGTATTCCCGGACCCGGTTGGCATGCTCAAACGCCTGCATGAAAAAGGACTTAAGATCTGCGTCTGGATCAACTCCTATATCGGACAGCGTTCACCGCTGTTTGAAGAAGGCAAGAAGAACGGCTATCTGATCAAAAAAGCTAACGGTGACGTCTACCAAACCGATCTGTGGCAAGCGGGCATGGGCCTTGTGGACTTCACTAACCCTGCAGCTTGTGAATGGTATGCCGGTTACCTGCGTGGTCTCGTTGACATGGGCGTAGACAGCTTCAAGACCGACTTCGGCGAACGCATCCCGACAGATGTCGTATACTTCGACGGCTCTGATCCGCACAAGATGCATAACTACTACACTCAGCTGTACAACAAGGTTGTCTTTGAAGTATTGGAAGAGAAGCTCGGCACAAATGAAGCAGCCGTATTCGCACGTTCGGCAACAGCCGGCGGGCAGCAGTTCCCGGTTCACTGGGGCGGCGACTGCTACGCTGACTATGAATCCATGGCAGAAAGCCTGCGCGGCGGCCTGTCGCTCGGCTTGTCCGGCTTCGGCTTCTGGAGTCATGATATCGGCGGCTTCGAGAACACTGCTCCGGCGCATGTCTTCAAGCGCTGGCTGGCCTTCGGCCTGCTCTCCAGCCACAGCCGTCTGCACGGCAGCACCTCGTACCGTGTGCCTTGGGCTTACGATGACGAAGCTGTGGATGTTACCCGCTTCTTCACCAAGCTCAAATGCAGCCTGATGCCTTACCTGTATGATGTAGCCGGACAGGCACATGAACAGGGCTGGGCTTCGATGCGGGCCATGGTGATGGAATTCCCGGAAGATCCTACCTGTGAAGTATTGGATCGCCAATATATGCTGGGTGATTCCCTGCTGGTAGCTCCTATCTTCCAAGAGAACGGCGAAGCGAAATATTATCTGCCTGCAGGACGTTGGACACACTTGTTGACTGGAGAAACGATCCAAGGTGGCTCATGGCGCAAAGAGAAATATGACTTCTTCAGTCTGCCACTCTTCGTTCGTCAGAACAGCTTGTTGGCTCGGGGCAGTGTCGACAACAAACCGGATTATGATTTTGCTGAAGGTGTGAAATTTGGCCTGTATTCACTGGAAGACGGCGCAACTACCACCGCAACTGTTCGTGATCTGACAGGTGCTCCTGAGCTATCCGTAAAGGCGGAACGCAAAGGCAATACATTATCCATCACAGCTGAAGGCAGCGGCAAAGCATTCACGTTTGCTCTGAACGATCTGGGAGCTATTGCTTCCGTACAAGGCGCAGAACAAGTGGATGAAACTACTGTAAAAGTTAATGCAGGCAGCAAATCCGTACAATTCAGCATTGAGCTGAAATAGGCTCCTGAATTGAATGCAATACAATAAACCTCTCTAGGTGACATAGGCGTAATCAGCCGTTTCCATGTCACCTCGGGAGGTTTTATTGTTATGAACTTGAAAATAATGGAGGCAACACGATGTATATCGAAAAAGGTGAGGGAAATGGAGCGTTGAGCCAAGCTGGCTACACCTCCGCTACGGTGGTTTCAACAGCTGCCAATTATATTATGGATAAGCCGGAGCCCTTTACCCATACCTTCCGGACGTATATCCGCCTAAGGGAAAGCGGAAAATTGAACTTTAAATTTTGGCATAGCAATGCAGTAGATTCCACCTGGAACTTGGGTCAGGAAGCAACTGGCAGTGAGCTGGGAGGGGAATGGCTGATTGAAGCTGCTTATATCGCTGACGGTGGGGTAGAGATGAATGGCGCGGTCCAAGAACAGACACAGGTGGCCGTTTTGTTTGAGGGGAGTACAACGCGTAATGTTAAACCGGGTGAATCCTTCTGGAGTGATGAGATTGCCCTGGAACTGCCGGAAGGGCATTTAATGGTATTCACCTGGACGCTGACAACGCGCTCACCTGGGAGATCGATACCCTACAATGTAGAGGGAATTCTGGTCTCCGCTTATGATGCGCCGGGAAATCTTGCTGCACAAAAGTCAGCAGATTCTTTTGCTCTGTCCGATAACCTGCTGGTGCTGCCAAGCTTTATTGGGTATAAGAAACAGGTGAATAAGAAGCTGGTATTCCTCGGAGATTCAATCACTCAGGGAGTACGAACCTTAAAAGATGAGTATGCATACTGGGTTGCGCGGATTGCTGCTGGCCTTGGTGCGGATTATGGAGTCTGGAATTTGGGCTCAGGTTGGGCCAGAGCATATGATGCTTCTGCTGATGGCGCTTGGCTGACTAAAGCCAAACAAGGCGATGAAGTGATGATTGTACTCGGCGTCAATGATATTGATATCGGTAACCGCTCAGCTGAAGAACTTCTGAGTGATCTTACAGTTATTATATCCAAGCTGAGAGAGGCTAACGCCGAAGTGAAGATTATTCTGGGTACGGTACCGCCTTTCAATTTCCAGGATGAAAGAGAACAGACTTGGCGCAGCGTGAACAGTGAAATTCTGTCGAATAACCTGGCTGGAGTTGACCGAGTGTTTGATATTGCTGGCCTTCTATCTTTACCGGCACCCCATGAGCATAGGATCAGACCGGAATATATGAGCAATACAGACGATCCGCATCCTAATGGTACAGCGGGTAAAGCGATTGCGGATGCTTTTCTGAAGTGGTATTGAGCTGAAAAAAAGCTCTATAAATGAATATAAACCTCTCTATATGACATGGGCTCACTAGCTTTCCCAAGGTCACACGGAGAGGTTTTTTGGTTATACCATTCGAACAAGCGTTGATTGAACAGCATCAGGGCCCCGAAATGGCAATGTTCCTCTGCGCCTTCTTCTGCGGTAAATGTGAGATATGTCTTTGGACATTGGAGTGCCTCGTAAAGCCGCTTCGGCTGACCGGCAAATTAATTCGGAAATTGTCCCCGGTACCCCTGCGGCGTAACACCTTCCTGCTTCTTAAACACCTTGCTGAAATATTTGACGTCTTTGAAGCCAACCATTTCGGAAACCTGCGAGATGCGGAAATGTGGGTTCTGCAGCAGCAGCTTGGACTTATCGATGCGATATTTACCGATATAATCGGAGAAGTTAATACTGAATTCCTGCTTGAATTTACGCGATATGTATTCACGGCTAACCGAGAAGTGCTGCGCAACCTCCTGTAGGGACAGATCTGACTGATAGTGTTGCTCGATGTACTTGACGATTTGGTTCATGGTCTTGAATTCACTGCCCTGCCGGGAGAGCAATTCCTGTGAGAGCCGCAGCATGAAGCCATATGACCAGTCGCGCCAGGCGAACAAGGAGAAGGAATAGCCATTGGCAAACGGCGCAGGGTGCAGACGGTCGGAGGCTTCAAGAGCAGCGATGGCTAGCTCAGCATTCTCCCCAGCATTCTCGCGCAACAGCCGAGAGCGGAATAATAGCGCATCCGCTTTCCACGAGCTGAGCATTGCCGGAGTAATAATACCACCGCGGCTCAGCTCGTCGATCCAGCGTTTGGAGGCGGCTTGCAGCTGCTCTGGCCTACCGCTCATGACAGACATTTTCCAATCATCACCCATGTTCGCAAATAAGCTTTGCGTAGGAGGACCGTCGGAGATCGTATGCACATAATCTTCTGGATTCAGCAGGTTGCGGCGGCGCAACGCGGTTTCCGCTTCAGCATACTGGGCGGGCAAACTTTGCGGCAGTATACCGGTGTGGCCTATCCCGAAGTGCATCCGGCGCTGCAAGGTATGAAAGATGCCCAGATTGATATCTGCGATAAGTTCACTTGCGGCTTCCGGCTGCTCCCACAGCAGCATGGCAATTTCAGCAGGCGCCCCCCAGTAGCGGAAGGCGATGCCGCGTTGCCGGGAGTGCATAAATTCATTGCAGATGTTCACAATGGCATAGTGCAGCAGATCGCTGTCATTTCCAAAGCGCAACAATAGAGGGCCGTCACCGGCATCCATCTGCAGCAGCAGCAGACGGGCTGTTCCTGCGTTGGCCGGGATAACACCTTCCAACCGCAATCTGCGCAAGGAAGCTTCCGCTGTCACCGGATCATCAATCAGAGAAGAGAGCAGTCGCTCGCCGTAAATCGGCTTGAATTCATTCAGCTGGATATTCTGGCGCTGCCGGGTGTGGCGCTCCTGCTCCTCCTGATTCCACGCCGTGACTGCTTTGGAGACCGCGGCATTGATGGCCTCTGGGTCGATGGGTTTAAGAATATAATCAATTCCGCCGTGGCGGACAGTATGTCTGACGAAGTCGAAATCATCATGTCCACTGACTACGATAAACTTGACACTCACGGCAAATTCGCTGACCCAAGCCATCAATTCGACGCCGTTGCCCGCTTCCATCATCATATCCATGATGACAATCGCTGGCTTCAGGGTGCGGATCTGCTCAATCGCTTCCGTCCCGCTCCCGGCTTCCTCAATCTCATCAATCCCATGGCGCTCCCAATCGACCAGCAGGCGCACGGCTTTTCGAACCCTGGCTTCGTCATCTACTATTAATGCCCTCATTAAGGCCTCACGCTCCGATCTTATATCAGTTGAACTAAGATGCTCTTAAATCGCCTTTAATCGTAACTGCGGTGAATGTTTGGACTTCCGGCCGCTGTTGTCTCCCGATTTCTTGATTTATTCCGCGTTTGCGGATGAAATCCGGAGACAAAGGCGGTCGCTATCGCTCCTACAGTTCCAAAATTCCCCTCCGTTACTTTTGCCTTTTCTTACGTTTTAAGTTCATCTTATTTAGATTGTATTCTCAGACTAATGCGTATTCCCACCGGTTCCATATTATCTACAGTAATAGTAGCATCGCTTCCGGAGACCATCCGCAGCCGGGTCAGTACATTTACAAAGCCGATTCCTGAAGAGTCGGAAGCCTCTTTCAACGCATCACCAGGGACAATGGTGTTAATGCTGGCGCTGTTCTGCAATTTCCAATTCAAGGTTTCCAGACGTGCTTCGGAGATTGGTATTCCGTTGTTCTCAAGGTCGATTTGTACGAAACCGTCGGGTAGTGCTTTGGCGGTAAGGAGCAGCAAGCCATCTGATCTAGTGCGGTCCAATCCGTGCTTAAAGTAATTTTCCACGAGCGGCTGCAGGATCATTTTGGGCATTGGGGTCCCCAGTATCGCATCTTCCACATCGTAACGGAAAGTGAACTTGTTTTCAAACCGTTCCTTCTGCAGCTCGACATAGGCCTTCACATGCTCCAGTTCATCTTTTAAGGTTACGGTTTTGTCGTCGTTGTGCATGCTGTAGTGCATCATTTTGGCGAGTGCGGACAGCAGGGCATAGATACGCGGAACGTTCAACTCTAGAGCAAGGGTTCCGATAATCTGCAGCGTATTGTTTAGGAAGTGAGGGTTGATCTGCGCCTGTAGCGCCCGCAATTGATTGGTTTTGTTAGACAACTCCAGCTTGTACTCCCGGAGGATCAGATTGTTGATGGTATCCATCATCCCACCGAATTTGACCATGACCTGCCCGATTTCATCATTGCTGACCTGCTCGATGTCGATGTCCATTTTACCCGTCTGGACCTGATTAATATAACGGCCTAGCTGTTTAATGGGCGCAGTGATCTTAATGGAAATTATAATTGTAGCGGCAACTATAATGACCAGGGAAATCCCCAGCAGCAGCAGGTTGATCGCTACAGCCTTGTTGGCTTCACGGATCAGATAAGGGACGGGAATCTGCTTCACCAACGTCCAATCCGCTCCGGCCTTTTGTAGACGCTGATAGACAAATACAGCATTGTCACTCTCGAAATTTCCCGTGCTGCTCTCAGTTCCCGCTATATGCTGGGTGTACCATTCCTGCTTCATTGGCTGACCAAGCTGCGCCGTATCATCGCTATAAATGATATTTCCCTCGGCATCAATGATATACACATTCTCGCGTTCCTTCTGATATAGCTGGTCGGTGATGTCGCTCAGTGCAGATAGCTGCACATCAATCGACAAGTATCCTAAGACTTTAGAGGTAGGTACCTTCTCAATTCTGCGATGTAGCGTGAATACCGGCTCAGGCGGATAGTTGGGAGATAGTAGGCCGAGACCATAGGTATTGCTCATATGAGTTTTTTGTACGACAATGCTCTGCCGACCCGTAATAGCAGCTTCTGAAAAAACAGGCAAATCCAAGGATCGCTTAGGTATATTCAGCGTGACGAGGGTTGATTTGCGGCTTTTGCTCTCATACAGATATACCTGATAGATATTCGGTACTGATGTTCCGATATAAGACAAGGCCGCGAACATGCGTGAACCGCTCTGAACATCATCATAGCCGCTCTCCAGCAGCCGGAAGAACTCCGTATTCGAATACACGGTCGTTGAAGTCCGGTTCAAATCCTCCAGCAGAGCGCTAAGATTACGCTGGCCCTGATAGAGCAGATTGGCGTTCTCGTCTACGGATCGCGTAATCAGTGATTTTGTAGTATACGAATAAGTAATTAGCATCGTAGCCACAATAGGTATGGTGGCAGCGATTAACATAAATACGATCAGCTTCGTGCGTATGCTGTTCCATTTCATGGCAAGACCTCTCTTCCGATCAATAAATTACTCCTTCGAGTTCACCTGTGTAGGTGTTTATGATACTCCTTAACCCGCATAATAAAAATATAATAGTTCTCCGGTAGAAAGAAAGAGGGGTGCAGGATGGGCAACAAAAAAATGGCACGCTTAGGGCCGCAGCTTGTATTTGTAGGGCCGGTACTTATATTTTTCACAGTTATTATGATTATTCCGTTTCTGCTCGGCATGTATTACTCGTTCACGGATTGGAACGGGGTAGCAGGAACTGTAACTTGGGTTGGCTTTAAGAACTTCCAACAAATCTTTACGAATGATCCCGACTTCTGGAAGTCGTTCTGGTTCACTACCCGCTTCACCGTGGTGGGCGTCGTATTGACCAATATCGTAGGGTTTGCCTTGGCTTACTTCCTGACTAAAGGACTGAAGCTGCGCAATGTGCTGCGGACGGTATTCTTTATGCCCAACGTCATCGGCGGTCTGCTGCTCGGGTTTATCTGGCAGTTCATCTTCATCAAAGGGTTCTCTACACTTGGAGATTTAACCGGCTGGTCGTTCTTCAACCTTCCTTGGTTGGGCGATGCAGCTACCGGATTCTGGGGCATCACCATCGTATTCGTCTGGCAGTCTGCCGGATACCTGATGGTGGTCTACATCTCTTCATTGACTAACGTTCCTACGGAAGTCATGGAGGCAGCGGAGATTGATGGTGCGAACCGTTGGCAAATGCTGAAGAACATTATTATTCCGCTGATTATGCCTGCTGTAACGATCTGCCTCTTCCTGGCTATATCCTGGGCCTTCAAAATGTTCGATCTGAACTTGTCGCTGACCAAAGGCGGACCGTTCAAGTCCACAGAGTCTGTAGCGATGAACGTGTATGTCGAAGCATTCCAGAATAACCGATACGGACTGGGCACGGCGAAGTCATTATTGTTCTTCATCGTAGTCGCAATTATTACCATACTTCAGGTCCGTCTGACGAAGAGCAAGGAGGTAGAAGCTTAATATGGGTACTTTCAAAAAATATAACGGACGCTTATTTACCACAGAGGTCCTGATGGTCCTGGTTGGTCTGTTGTTTCTCGTCCCATTCTACTTTCTGTTCGTAAACTCGTTGAAGCCGTTTGGGGATATTATGACCAATTCGGCCAGCTGGCCGGCGGTATTTAAATGGGAGAACTACTCCAAGGCGTGGGAGCTAACCCGCTTCCCGCAAGCTTTTTCCAATTCCTTTGGAATTACAGTCGTAAGTGTAGTACTGATGGCCTTGTTTGCAGCCATGGGTGCTTACTGGATGGTCAGATCGGATACGAAGTTTAACAAAATGCTATTCTTTCTATTCGTGGCAGCCATGGTTGTTCCTTTTCAGTCGATCATGATTCCATTGCTGAAGGTCATTAATGTACTTGGTGTCAACAATAGCCGAACAGGGTTGATCCTTACCTATCTGGGGCTTGGAGCGCCGATGTCGATCTTTCTCTTCCATGGCTTCGTCAAAGCGATTCCGCTGGAAATTGAAGAAGCAGCAACAGTAGACGGTTGTAATCCTTATGGCGTGTTCTTCCGAATCGTATTGCCGATGCTCAGACCGATGCTGATGACAGTGATCGTGCTGAATACCCTGTGGGTATGGAATGATTATCTGCTGCCTTCTCTAATTCTGCAAAAACCGGATATGCGCACCATTCCGCTCGCCACCTTTGCTTTCTTCGGACAATATACGAAGCAATGGGATATCGCGCTTCCGGCGCTGGTGTTGGGTATCGCTCCAGTTATCATATTTTTCCTGATGCTGCAGCGTTATATTGTCGAAGGTATAGCAGCGGGTTCAGTTAAAGGTTAATATTGAGCTTCACTATAGACATGGAATTTCGGCTGGACTAAGTGTAAGAGAAGCAATCCGTTAGGAAGGCTGGTGGAAGAGCAAAGGTTCTCCACCAGGTTTCTAATAGAGCTAGAGCGGACTACAATATCTATCCATGGAAGAGCCGTTCCACATATAAGACCACATCCATTTTACAATCACTTAAGGGGGAAATAAGAATGAAGAGCAAAAAACCTGCGTTATTGGCAGTGTCCGTTTTGATGGTAATGTCACTAGTACTTGCAGCCTGTGGAGGCAATAATAATGCCGCAAGCGACAGTAACGGGAATAGTTCTACTAACACAGATAAAGTGAAAACGGTAACAATTTTCCAGTTCAAAACCGAGATTGTGGAAGGCCTGAACGAGCTGAAAGTCGAGTTTGAAAAAGAACACCCGAACATCAAGCTTGATATTCAAACCGTCGGCGGCGGTGCGGATTATGCAGCTTCCCTGAAGACTAAATTTGCTTCCGGTGATGCTCCGGACATTTTCTCCAACGGTGGATACAACGAAATGGATCTTTGGATGGACAAGCTTGAAGATCTTAGTGATCAAGCCTGGGTTAAAGATCTGATTCCTTTGGCTGCTGAGCCAATGTCCAAGGATGGTAAAGTATACGGTATGCCAATGAACCTTGAAGGCTACGGATACATCTATAACAAGGATTTGTTTGCCAAAGCAGGCATTACAGAAATGCCAAAAACCTATACCGAGCTGGAAGCTGCTGCGAAGACGCTAAAGGCTGCCGGAATCACTCCTTTTGCTAATGCTTATCAGGAATGGTGGTTGATGGGTAACCAAGGAATTAGCGTGGCCTTTGCACAACAACCAGACGTAAATGCTTTTATTAAAGGCTTGAATGATGGTTCAGCTAGTATGGTCGGCAATGAGAAGTTCGATAACTTTGCTAAATTGATGAAGCTGACTGTGGACTATGGCAACAAAAATCCACTGACTACCGATTACAATACACAAGTAACACTCTTTGCTAATGGTGAAGCTGCTATGATGCAAGAAGGCAACTGGTCACAGACGATGATCGACGGTATTAATCCTGATCTGAATATCGGCGTATTGCCAATGCCGCTTAGCGACGATGCTGCTGAAAGCGACAAGCTGACTATCGGTATTCCAGCTAACCTTGTCATTAACAAAGATTCCGATTCCAAAGAAGAAGCTAAGACTTTCCTGAACTGGCTGGTAACTTCGGATATGGGTAAAGATTATATCGTAAACAAATTCAAATTTATTCCTGCCTTGTCGACCATCAAAGCAACACCGGAACAAATGGGCGATATCGGTACAGAGCTGTACAAATATATTGATGCTGGCAAAATCATCGGCCTGCAATCTTCGAAATTCCCTGATGGTGTAGCGCAAGAATTCGGCAGCGTCATTCAAGAATATGTAGCCGGAAAAATTGACGTGAAAGCTTGGGAAACGAACATGCAAGCCGCGTGGGACAAACTTAAGACTCAGTAATAGTAAGCTGTAATGCTTTATTACATTTTGATTTAAGTTATTAAATTAATTCGAGTTATCCAAAAGCTGCTTTCTTCGCTTCATCCCCTGCGGTGAAGCAAGGGGTGGCTCTTTTTTTCGAAGAAACGGGTGCAGTCTATATAAAAGCCGGCATTGCCGGTTCTTCTTGGTACAATAATAGAAGAATGGAGTGTGGTAGGTGTGGCGATGAAAGAGTATAACAACGTGCAAGTCGGAGTAGAATATTACCCGGAGCATTGGGATGAATCGCTCTGGGAAGCTGATATCAAGCTGATGCAAGCAACTGGCGTGAAGGTGGTTCGGGTCGCCGAATTTGCCTGGAGCCGGCTGGAACCAACGGATGGTGATTTTCAATTTGCGTGGCTGGACCGGGCGATGGATCTTTTTCACAACTATGGACTGCAGGTCGTCATCGGAACACCAACCGCTACACCGCCACGCTGGCTGACCACGGTTTATCCGGATGTGCTTCCGGTATTTGCGGACGGGGGAATCTTTCATCCTGGGGTACGCGGACACCGTTGTTACAACAGCCCGTCGCTGCGGAAATACGGGAGCCGCATTATAGAGCGCTTGGCGCAGCACTACAGCGGACATCCTGCGGTTATAGGCTGGCAGACCGATAATGAATTCGGCATGCTCGATTGCCACTGTGAGCATTGCAATGATGCTTTTCGTGAATGGGCAAAAGCCAAATATGGCACTCTGGAAGCCATAAACAGTGAATGGGGCACCAATGTCTGGAGCGGGGAGTACAGTGCTTGGAATGAATTTACGGTTCCGTTAGGAGGCTCGCGCCATCAGAACCCTTCCTTGTTGTTAGATTTCCAACGTTTCCAGTGGGATTCCATCGTCGAGTTTCAGCAGACACAGATTGATATTCTGCGCTCCGTATGCCCGGAGCATTTCATAACCCATAATTTTCACAGTTACCCACAAAAGTTAAATACGTATGCAGTCGGTGCCGAGTTGGATGTAGCTGCGTTTGATTATTATCCCAATACCTCTCCGACCAAACAGGCCACTGCGCCTTATAGTGGAGCCTTATCTCTCGATTTGACTCGTGGGATTAAACGGCAGAATTTCTGGATTATGGAGCAGCTAAGCGGGACCCCAGGCTGCTGGATGCCAATGTGGCGCACGCCGTATCCTGGCTTTATCCGTGCTTACGCCTGGCAGACTATTGCCAGAGGTGCTGATACCGTAGTGCATTTTCGCTGGAGAAGCGCAGTAGCGGGTGCCGAGCAATTTTGGCATGGTCTGATTGATCATAGCAACGTTCCGGGACGCCGCTTCGCAGAGTTCACTCAGTTCTGTAATGAGGTAAATGCGCTAGGGGACCAGCTAAAGGGGACAACCTTGAAGAATGAGGTAGCTATTCTGAATTCGCATGAGCAGCTTGTGGCGCTCGATATCCAGCCGCAGGTTGAGAATATGGAATATTATGAGAATCTAAAGCAAATTCACCGTGCGCTGACGAAGCTTGGGATCGGCTGTGATGTCATCGACTGGAGACAACAGCTGGATGGATACAAGGTCGTCATTGCACCAAGCCTATATTTGTTTGATGAGGAAGTTTCCAGGCAACTTGAAGCCTATGCCGCAGCGGGCGGCACCTTGATAATCACGAACCGCAGCGGCGTCAAAAATATGAATAATATAGCGGTCATGCAGCCGCTGCCAGGATTGCTCAGCTACGCTGCAGGTGTCCGAGTGGATGAGTATGACCCGATCGGTACCGAAGCGCATATCATCGTAGACATTAACGGTAATTCCTATGAGTGTCTGCAGTGGTGTGATCTGCTGACGCCTACTACCGCCGAGACCATCGCCTGGTACGGGAATGATTTCTATGCCGGAATTCCGGCGGTGACGGTTAACACCTTTGGCCGGGGCCAAGTCTATTACTTCGGAACCCATGCGGAGGAAAGTTACTGGTCTGCTCTGTTGGGAAATCTGGCGAACAAACACCAACTGTTCCAGTTTGCCGGCCTGCCGGATGGAATGCAGGCTTCTGTGCGAACCGGAGAGAGCGGAACCTTCCTGTTCCTGCTCAATCTAAACCGCCAAGCCCAGACAGTCACGCTGCCGCGTGAATATAACAGCGTGCTCTACGGGCAGCCTCGCTCTGGCGAGCTGCAGCTTGGGCCTTATGGTGTGGAGATTCTGGAGATGTAAAGGCTGGATTGTGGATATAGTTGCACTTCATACACTTAAAACCGCCTATTTTGCTTTGGTTGACTCTTTAAGTGTATTCTCTGCAACTATATTCTTGAAATGAGGCAGAATAGCCAGAAGGGTTCGCTTTTAGTTGCACCAAATACAACTAAAGCCCAAATTAGGTCATAATAAATCCGAATAAGTGTATGAAATGCAGTTATCTACTTTAAACTAGCTCAATTCTATTCTATTAAAGTTCTCGGTCTTGATTTTTGACCTTGACCTGGTTCTGGTTCATTCATCCCCCACACTGTGTTCTAAAAGTGTGGGGGTTTATGGGTTGAACTTAGTCTCGAGGCATAGCAGAGAGGGAGGTTCGGGGAACGAAGAGAAATTTTGGAACTGTAGAAGCGTTAGCGTTCGCCCGAAAGCTTTCCGAAGGAAAGCTCGCATCGAAAGCATAAGCTGTCCCCAGAGTTCATCCGCAAAAGGCGGTAAAATCATAGAAATCTGGGGATAACAGCGGCCGAAAGTCCAAAAGTTTCTCGCAGTGCCGACAAACTCCCGGAAATTTGCCGCAGCAGTTCCCATAGCCGCACCAAACTTTTAGTGCAGCCTCCTAAATTGCTCCGGCGTAGTCCCCGACTGCTTGCGGAACGTAGCGACGAAATGGCTGACATCACGGAAGCCGACTAGTTGAGAGATTGCTTTTACCGTTAGGTTGGGTTGGCTCACGAGCATTTCCTTACTTTTGCGGATGCGCAAACGGACAAAATAAGCATAAGGCGAGAGCCCAAAGGTTTGCAGAAACAGGCTGTTGAGATAACGTCCCGAGACCCCAAGCTGTGTAGCCAGATCATATAGTCCGATGTCAGGATCACCATATTGGCTGTCCATCCACTTCAGCAGCGGCTGCAGCTTGTCCACATTGCGGGAAATCGCAGTATTGTTATGGAGCTGTCCGTATTTGCTCAGAGTTAATAGGAAACGATAAGCATCAGTGGAGGCACCCAAACTGAACATATCCTCGGCCGCATCATGTCGGTCCAGCATCTCATTCAGCATCAGAGAAAGAGGAGCCGCACTCTCCCAGCGGTAAAAGGAATTAGATTTCATACCGAGGGTTTCTAGAATTTGTCGGCTGGAGCTGCCACCGAAAGTTAAATAATAGGTGCACCAATCGGCAGATACCGATTCATAACGGTGCGGGGTATGGGGAAGCAGCAGTACACCGCTGCCTTCTGCCAGCGAGAGGGTTTTGTTCTCGAAATGAATAGTCCCCTCACCATGGGCAGTTTGAATCCAATGATAGGTATGGTAGCCATCTGGACGGGTCACTTTTTCCTGTTCGGGATTGTAGCCCATGCTGTCTAAAGTGATCGGCAGATGCTGGCCACCCTCGTGGGCGAACACAATTCTGCGGCGTGCGATTAACGACAAATGTCTCATCTCCTGCTAGTTCCATATTATTATATAGTACGTCTGGAATATTATATTTAAAAGGAAAGGTTAACCGTTTACAATAAATATATAATTATACTATAAAGGATGTGCGCAGCGTGATCAACGATAAATTACAGAAGATTTGGTACGGTGGGGATTATAATCCCGAGCAATGGGAAGCTCCAGAGTGGGCAGAGGACGAACGGATGTTTAAACTGGCTGGAATTGACGTGGCTACGATAAATGTCTTTTCCTGGGCGCTGATACAGCCGTCAGAAGATACTTATGATTTCTCTACTTTGGATGAATTAATAGATAGATTATATAAGAATGGTACTTATGTATGTTTGGCTACAGCTACTGGCGCTCATCCGGCCTGGATGGCGCACCGCTATCCTGAAGTAACCCGTGTTGATGTACAGGGCAGAAAGCGTAAATTCGGCGGACGCCACAATTCTAATCCGAACAGCCCAGTCTTCCGCAAATTTGCCGCTAAGCTGGCAGGCAAGCTGGCTGAACGCTATAAGGATCATCCAGGTCTGGTAGCTTGGCACATTTCCAATGAATTTAGCGGCTATGATTATTCTGAGCAGTCTGCTGCTGCCTTCCGGGTTTGGCTGCAGGAACGTTATGGCACGCTGGATGCTTTGAATAAAGCCTGGAATACGCGCTTCTGGGGCCATACTTTTTACGACTGGGAAGAAATCGTTGTGCCAAACGAGTTAAGCGAAGAATGGAATGGCAACCGCACCAACTTCCAGGGGATTTCACTGGATTACCGCCGATTTATGTCCAACAGCCTGTTGGAATGCTACAAGCTGGAATATAACGCGATCAAGGAGCACAGCACTAACATTCCGGTAACGACCAACCTGATGGGCTTCTATCCGGAACTGGACTATTTCGAATGGGCTAAATATATGGACGTAATCTCTTGGGACAACTACCCTTCATTGGATACACCCGTCAGCTTTACGGCAATGACCCATGACTTGATGCGTGGACTGAAGAATGGCCAGCCGTTCATGCTGATGGAGCAAACTCCTAGCCAGCAGAACTGGCAGCCCTACAACAGTCTGAAGCGTCCGGGCGTTATGCGTCTGTGGAGCTACCAGGCAGTGGCACGTGGTGCGGACACCGTATTATTCTTCCAGCTGCGTCGTTCCATCGGTGCATGTGAGAAGTACCATGGTGCAGTTATCGAGCATGTAGGGCATGAGCATACTCGTGTCTTCCGTGAATGCGCAGAGTTGGGCAAAGAGCTGGAACAGCTTGGCAGTCAGCTACTGGACGCTCGTGGACAGGCAGAAATCGGAATTATTTATGACTGGGAGAACCGTTGGGCGCTCGATCTATCAAGCGGACCTTCAGTTGCCCTAGACTATGTAAATGAAGTGCATAAATATTATGACGCCCTATATCAGCAAAATATCGAAGCCGACATGATCGGTGTCGAAGAGAATTTGTCCAAGTACAAGATCGTGATTGCACCAGTGCTGTACATGATCAAACCGGGTTTTGCCGCGAAGGTCGAAGCCTTTGTGCAAGCTGGGGGCACGTTTATTACGACCTACTTCAGCGGTATCGTCAATGAGAATGATCTTGTAACCGTAGGCGGATATCCTGGAGAGCTGCGCAAGGTACTAGGCATCTGGTCAGAAGAAATTGATGCACTGCTGCCAGGAATGAGCAACGAATTAGTCATGAATAAGGAATGGGGCGCTCTGAGCACATCTTATACCTGCGACCTGCTCTGCGACCTGATTCATCCTGAAGGTGCTGAAGTATTGGCCCAGTATGGTACGGACTTCTACAAAGGCATGCCTGCACTTACCGTGAACAACTTTGGCGAAGGTAAAGCTTATTATGTAGCGACTAGTCCGGAAGCAAGATTCCTGCAAGGATTTCTGGCGAACCTTTGCGCGGAGCAGGGGATTCAGCCGCTTGTATCTGCACCGACAGGCATTGAGTCTGTGCAGCGCGTGAAGGATGGAGTGTCCTATTTGTTCCTGCTGAACCATACCGAGGGAGAATTAAGCGTGGATATTGGCACTGCCGTACGTACGGATATTCTGGGTGGCGAGGAACTTAAGGGCACTGTCGTTGTGCCAAGCCGCGGCGTACTGATATTGAAGGGCGACCCATTGAACGCTTAAACGAAGAGCTCCTCAGAACCTATACAAGGAGAAATCAATTATGGACAATGGTTTTTTAGGGACTCAAGTGGTTACACAGATCGGTATTATCGTAAATGACATCGAGAAGGTTTCAGCAAGCTATGCCAAATTCTTTGGCATTGAGCAGCCGCAGTGGTTCTGGACGGACACTGTTGAGCTTGCGCAGACGGAATTCAATGGTGAATTATCAGAAGCACGTGCTAAGCTGGCCTTCTTCGATTGTGGACAGTTGCAGATTGAACTAATCGAGCCTGACCATAACCCTTCAACTTGGCGGGAGTTCCTGGATAAGGAAGGCGAAGGTGTCCACCATATCGCTTTTTCAATTCAAGGAATGAACGAGAAGATCGAACTGCTGCACACCAAGAACATGCCATTAATTCAAAAAGGTGAATTCACAGGAGGACGGTATGCCTATATCGACACCTTTAGTGAGTTGAAAGTACTGACTGAATTGCTGGAAAATGATAAATAATCTTCGAGAAATATAAGGAACAATTATTGCGCGAAGCATATAAATCCTTATATTTCCAATAAACTTCCCGGACTACTGCTAAAGTGGTTCGGGATTTTTTGTGTGGACAATACAGCGCAATAAGAGAATGGATTCCCGCAAAAATTTAGCGGATTTCCACATCCGGTATTCGGTGAAGCCTTGAAAAGGCTATGTTAAGGTGAATAAGTAAAGTTAAATGTTTAAATAGGACATGTTGCACATATCTATGCAAATCTAACAGTAGGAGTGATGGGGGCAATGATGCTGCGAACAATTAATTGCTATTTATACGACAGCGAAGCCACCGCGTATCTTTTACAGGGTGTCATTCGTTTTGTTCAAGCAAGAAGTCTAATGAACGTAGTGCTGCAGAAGAGTTGGACCTATGGCTTTCATGTGAAAGTAACCTATCCGGCTGCAGACGGGGACAATGGACTAGAGTCTACGATCCGCCAACTAGCTTTTCGCTACAGCCGACCTAGGGGGCACAATGAATATGCTAAATTTGAAGCTGTCATTCGTAAAGTAGCGGAGTTAGAGGATTATGCAGGAGAATATCTTCCACTTCGCAAGGATGGCGTGGTGACAGTAGAAGAAGGTGAGGAATTGCAACATGGGAATCCCTTGGGCAGCCCTCATGTCAATTATGAGATTGAACTTCACAAAAGCCAGCTATTGGTTGACCTTTATGATATATGGGGCGAACTGTCTGAAGAACAGCAAAACATAGAATTCGCCAAAATGTTTATGATTGCGGTTAATCGCTGCGAGGGCGGACTGAAATTCAGCTACTTGTCGCTGCGCTCCAACTTTGAATATTTTAAAGGTCAAATGGAATTAACCGGCAAATATGCCGAGACCACACGCAGAAATTGGGAGACACTGTTCGGCCGCACAGAGGAAGAGCAGCAATTTATCACGCAAGGTGTGCAGTTATTCGCAGAGGGCAGCTATGAACGGGAGTATGTTTTTACACGGATGCAAATTTTCATTGATTGCCTGCTCTCCGTACTATCTCAGGGGTATGATGATGGAGAATTGAGCTTGGACAAGCAGGGGCAAGGCAGTGACCTTTTTCAATATTATGATGCAGTCAATGATTTTCACTGGGACTTTTATTCTAATACTCAATTTCTCAGACATTATCAGCAAAAAGAATTTGTAATCTATCAGTTTATAGTCTCCGTACTGTACTCCTTGATGTCGCTGCTGCGGGTGTCTGCCATTCGCAAACTGCGTATCATTGGTATGGTTGCCGAGAGTGTGGAATGCGGATTCTCCATGAGCTGGCGCGATACATATCTGGAAATGAGCAAGGAGCTAGTCTCTGGTGGCACCAAACAAAGGTTGGTACATTAAGACGATCCATTAATAATAAGGGGATAAAAGAAAGAGGACTACCAAATGGCAGCCCTCTTTCTTAGCGTTGTGCTTAAGCTGGATTGTTGTGTGAACCAACGCCCGCTCCGCCGTTAATTGGTAGTAGTCGTGCTGTCGTTGCCTCTCGCCATGCCACCTCCGGGATTTCCATTACTTAATGTAATGCTCGCAGCTTCGGTGCTGTCTGTCTTCAACGTATAGCGGATAATATCATCAGCCTTTAGGTCTGCTAAGCTAAGTTTGCTTTCTTTCTGTGCGCCGTTGTCGAAGGTAACGGAGGAAATAGTGGTGTCAGCACCGATTGTAATGACTGTGGTTTCTGCAGAGAAGTTCTGCTGCATTCTGCCACCTTGCATCCCACCGCCCTTCATTCCACCACCTTGTCCACCTCCACCTTTTTGCGTTCCGCCTTCAGGAGCCGTTCCTTGTTCTCCGCCAGCATTGCCTTGTGGAGCGGCACCTTGATCTCCCTGTGGAGCCCCTGTACCTTTTCCGCCCCCATTTTGCCCAGGTGCCATAGTCATATCCGCGGTATAAATCGTGATCGTGCTTCCAGTGATGCTCTTGATTTTGCCCATATTCATAGCTCTGTTAGGGTTGCCGTTCTCATTAGCTCCTGCTGAAGGAGCTGGCTGTGCTGCGGAAGTATCCGTTTGTGCTGTGGTGTTTGTATTTGCACCGCAGCCCGCCAACAATATAGAAGCCAGAAGGCCCCCGGAAATCATAAACGGTATGAATTTTTTCATTTTGACTATTCCTCCCAAGATATGGTTTAGAGAACAATATATCAATCGATTCTGAAAGTACGATGAAAATCGGCTGAAGGATGCCCAAAGAAATAGCACCTCTTTCTGTTGTATAATGGCAGTAGTAGTAACTCTTAATCTCCAAGGAAAGAGGCAACACATGACAACCTTACTAGTAACAGGCTACCGTGCGCATGAGCTCGGTATTTTTGATAATAAGCACTTGGGGATTCCCTATATCAAAAAAGCGCTGGCGAACAGGCTGATTCCGCTCGTGGAAGACGGAGTGGAGTGGATCATTACGCCTGGCCAATATGGCGTGGATCTTTGGGCTTGTGAGGTAGTGCTAGAGCTAAAGCAGAAGTATCCTGAGCTTAAGCTGGGAATCATTACAGCCCACGCCGCGCCGGAGGAGAAGTGGAAGGAAGAGAAGCAGAATGAATACCGGCGTATTGTTGCTGGCGCAGACTACTACGGAGCGGTCAGCAATGCGCCCTATGACGGCAGTTGGCAGTTCCGGGCCAGAGATGATTTGCTGTTTCGCAAAAGCGACGGGATTTTACTCTTTTATGATGAGGATGCTGCAGAAGGAAGCCCAAAATTTTTTAAGGAAAGAGCGTTGAAGTTGCATACGGAGAGTGACTACGGCCTCTATCTAATTCATTCGGATGAGATTCAGAACATTGCCGATGAAGAGAATCAGCGAGGGTATGACTAAACTTATTAGTGAGGTGCAAGCGGACTCCATACACATAAATAAGCCCGGAACGAGTGCGCTTCAGCTCATCGTTCCGGGCTTATTTATGTTATTAAGAATGTTGCACCTATCAGATGAAACTCTGCAGTGAAGGTGCCTTACGAACCTTGGTATACTGCTCAAAGGCATAAGCCAGCTTAATCAGCAGCGGTTCCTGGTAAGCCTGTGCCGAGAAGGTAACGCCGAAAGGTGCGCCAGCAGCGGTATAACCTGATGGGACTACGATCGACGGATAGCCGGCCCTAGAGGTAATTCTGGCCCCGAAATCAGCCGGGAAGAGTAGAGCATCAAGGTTATGCTCCTTCATGACTGCGTCAATCCCCTGCTCCTTGCACAGCTTCAGGTCGGTGGCGCGGTCACGCAGGTATTGCGGATCGGTTAAGGTGCCGGAAGTAGCATATTCGGCATCCATGAGCGTAACCTGGCCATATTTTAGCGTCTCCATGGGACGGGTATGATTGAAATCAATAATGTCTCTTAACGTCCGCATCGGTGCTCCCGGGCCTAACCGTGATAAGTAGGCGTTCAGGGAGATTT
>LIDZ01000093.1_pt1 | contig 67924 bp, 71 predicted proteins | sample 644651 | NCBI WGS metagenome assembly LIDZ01 (sample SAMN03856242, study PRJNA289617) | food metagenome | isolation source: wine grapes on drying loft during traditional withering process | host: Vitis vinifera cv. Corvina | place: Italy: Gargagnago di S. Ambrogio di Valpolicella | collected 2014-01 | reverse complement strand
GTCTATAGCGCCGATGGTACTGCATGGGCAACTGTGTGGCAGAGTAGGACGTTGCGAGGTAATTTTAAAAGAGATAGTATTTACTATCTCTTTTTCGCATGTGCATATTCCATTACATAGCATTATACTTCAATAAAAATATTTACTAACGTAACATTTTTACTTTGACTAGTATAAAAATTAAATATGGTTTAAAGTTCATAAAATAAATAAGGACGTGATTAAAAATGATGCCAAAGTTCTTTTCTATGATTAAGAATAAGGAAATTACAAAAGAGCAAGTTATTAAAGATATCATAGCAGGAATTATTGTTGCTGTAATAGCATTACCATTATCAATAGCGCTTGCAATATCATCAGGTGTATCACCTGAAAAAGGTCTTGTAACAGCAATAATCGCAGGATTTATAATTTCATTTTTAGGTGGTAGTAAAGTTCAAATAGGTGGTCCTACAGGAGCATTTGTTATTATAATTTATTCAATTATTCAACAATATGGATTGAATGGACTTATTACAGCAACAATAATGGCTGGAATTATATTAATTATAATGGGATTATTAAGATTGGGTTCATTAATTAAGTATATACCTCAAACAATAACTATAGGATTTACGTCAGGTATAGCAGTAACATTAATGTCAACACAAGTTAAAGATTTCTTTGGATTACAAATTAACAATGTGCCAGCAGAATTTTTTGAGAAGTGGAAAAGTTATTTTGGAAATGTAGAATCATTAAATATATGGTCTTTAATAATAGGTATAAGTACTATTATTATAATAGTACTTTGGCCTAAGATTAATAAGGCTATACCAGGTTCAATGGTTGCATTGGTGATCGTAACTATAACAGTAAAATTATTAAATTTACCAGTAGAAACAATAGGTAGTAGATTTCAAGAAATTTCATCAGTAATACCAGTTCCTGCATTGCCGGAACTTAGTATTGCTATAATAAATAAATTATTTAGCCCAGCAATGACAATTGCTATTTTAGTAGCTCTAGAATCATTATTATCAGCAGTAGTAGCAGATGGGATGATTGATGACACACATGATTCTAATATGGAGCTTATTGCTCAAGGATTAGCTAATATTACATGTGGTCTATTTGCTGGAATACCAGCCACAGGTGCTATAGCAAGGACTGCTGCTAATGTAAAGTCGGGAGGAAGAAGTCCAATATCAGGGATGGTTCATGCTATAACATTATTAGCGACTATGCTAGTTCTAATGCCTCTGGCAAAAATGATACCAATGACAGCACTTGCTTCGATATTGATAGTTGTATCATATAATATGAGCGAATGGAGATCTTTTAAAGGATTATTAAAGGCCCCTAAGAGTGATATTATTGTATTATTAATTACATTTGGATGTACAGTTGTATTTGATTTGGTCGTTGCCATAACTATTGGATTGATTACGGCAATGTTCTTATTTATGAAGAGAGTATCAGATACTACTCAAATTAAAGATTTAGTAAATGAAGAAGTTTTTGATGATGATATATCAAATGTATTAGAAAATGCAAAAGGAAAAATACATGTATATCAAGTAAATGGACCAATATTCTTTGGCATAGTAAAAGACTTTATTGCAAAAATGAAAGAGATTGAATCTTCTATTGAGGTTGTTATTCTAGATATGCGTCATACTCATGCAATAGATGCTTCAGCAATAGATGCACTAACTAGATTACTTAAGCATTGTAATAATTTAAACATAAAATTATGTTTAACTCACGTACAAGAACAGCCGATGCAAGTGTTAGATAGGATGGGTTTCATAGTTAAAATTGGAGAGAGTAATATATATGAAACTAAAACAGAAGCAATAGAGAAGGCTTATGATTATGTAAAGAATCTAGAATTGTCTTAAATCTTGAGTTATTTTCTAATATCCAGTTTGAATAAATAATTTAAGCTAGATTAATATAAATACTTATAAAGTAAAAGCTAGTTTTATAAATGGCATGAAAGATATATTGTTAGTTAGGGAGGAATCAAATTTAAAATTTGATTCCTCTATTTTTTGCATGATAAACAGAACAATGTTTATAGATTGAAAATTTCTTCAATTCGTATAAATTAGAAATATCTATTGTAATTTACGGGGAAACAAGAATAGCTCAAACTTTAAATAGAATAATGAATGATAGTATATTAAAATCAGATTTACACATACTATTATTGAAAAAGAGATAAGGAGTGATAAAAATGGATGTAAATTCATGTATAAAATGTTCAGTAAACAAATGTCAATACCATGCACAATCAAAAAATAATTGTACATTAGAAGAAATTCAAGTAGGTACACACGAAAAGGATCCAACTGATATTGCATGTACAGATTGTGAATCATTCGAATTAAGATAACTTAAAGCTTTTTTAATGAAAAGATGCTCTAAAGGAAATATTTCTTTAGAGCATCTTTTATGATTTTATTTTAAAATATAATCTTTAACTAATTTAATTTGTTGATATAATGGACTAGTATGGATAAAGCATTTATAATACATAGATTATTATTAGATTTAAGAGAAGATTTTTATTATATAATTATATAGAGTAGTGAGGTATATTTAGATGGAAGACGATTGGGAAAGAACATTTCCGTTTTTAGAAATTGATAAGAGCAAAGTTGGTAAATTATTTGAAACAATAGTGGAAGAAAAGAATATTATGGATATAATACCAATAAGTGAAGGATGTAGAACAACAAATTATATTATTGAAACTAAAGAGCCTAAATATAGATATATTTTAAAAATATACTTTCCGAAAGAAGAAAATTATAAAAAAGAAATTAAATTATTTTCTAAGCTTAGAGAAAATGAAAACATACCTGTCCCTAAAATATATAAGATTAGTAGGAATGAAGTTGTTCAAAGCAGGGAATATGCAATTTATGAGTATATACAGGGAATTACCTTAGGAGAAGCTATGAGTAAAGGATATGTATTAGAAAAAAAATTTATTAGCGATGTTGCAAAATCTTTAGCTCAAATACATAGTTATAAATTTGATAGACTAGGTTTTTTAGATGAAAATTTAAACATAAGAGAAGGATTACCTCCCCTTATTGAATGGTATAAAAATTTTATGGGTAATAGAGCTAAAAAACGTTTAGGTAAAGAAATCATAAATAAAATTAACTATATAGTTAAGGAAAATAAAAATATATTAACCATATTAGATGAAGATATTAGGTTAGTTCATGGGGATTTTCAAGGCACTAATATATTAATAAAGAATAATAGGTTATCTGGAATTTTAGATTGGGAATTTGTAATGGCTGGCCATCCTATAGCTGATATAGGACAATTTTTTAGATATGAAGAATACTTTAATGAAAGCTTAGTACAAGCTTTTGAAGAACAGTATAATATTCATTCAAGTTATAAACTTATTGATAATTGGTATAAAATAAGTAAATTGCGTGATTTGGTAAATTTAATTCAATTAATTGATGGAAACGAAGATATGCCTAATAAGTATGCGAATATAAAGCTGATAATAGTTAATATTTTAAAACAATTTTGATTAGATTTCAAACAAAACTGAAGTTGCTTTGAAAAAAATGTTGACAATATTATATTAAGATAATATAATGTTGAATAAGAACAATGGTGTTTGAGAAAGATATATATAATATTTTTCTCAGGCACTATTTTTATTTGAAAAATTATAAGTGAATGAATTATAATTATTATTTTTTTAATTCACTATTTTGAGGGGGATTTTTTATGGAAATCAATTTGGGCGATAGTGCTTTCATACTGATTTGTTCAGCACTTGTATTTGTAATGACACCAGGACTTGCATTCTTTTATGCTGGCATGGTCAGACGGAAAAATGTTTTAAATACATTGATGTCTTCATTTTTTATATGTGGATTAGCATCAATAATGTGGGTTTTAGTAGGCTATTCTTTATCTTTTGGAAATGATTTTCATGGAATAGTTGGGGGATTGAATTTCTTTGGCATGGTAGGTGTAGGTGCTGAGCCTAATGCAGCATATGCAAGTAATATACCACAATTACTTTTTGCAGCATTCCAAATGATGTTTGCAATAATTACACCAGCACTTATAACAGGTTCTTTAACAGGAAGAATGAAATTTTCAGCATTATTTATATTTATAGCAGCATGGTCATTTTTAGTATATTATCCACTAGCGCATATGGTATGGGGAGACGGTGGATTAATAAGAGCTCTAGGAGCTGTTGATTTTGCAGGTGGAAATGTCGTTCATATAAGTTCAGGTGTTTCAGGGCTTGTAGCATGTATAATGCTAGGCAAGAGACGTGGATATGGTATGATGTCATATAGACCTCATAATATTCCATTAGTAGTTCTCGGAGCATCTTTGCTTTGGTTTGGATGGTTTGGATTCAATGCAGGTAGTGCATTAGGAGCTGGTCCACTTGCAGTACATGCATTTATGACAACAAATACTTCAGCAGCAGCAGCTATGCTTGCATGGATGCTGATTGAAAAAGTAAAGCATGGTAAACCAACGATACTTGGAGCAGCAACAGGTGCAGTAGTAGGACTAGTTGCAATCACACCAGGAGCAGGTTTTGTTCCACTCTGGTCATCAATCATAATAGGTGCAGCAGTATCTCCAATTTGTTTCTTATTCATGGACAAAGTAAAGTCTAAATTTGGATATGATGATGCACTTGATGCCTTCGGTTGTCATGGGGTTGGAGGAATTTGGGGCGGTATTGCAACTGGTTTATTTGGTCAGACTGCAATTAATTCTGCAGCACAGTGGAATGGTCTCTTCTTTGGAGATACTAAACTTTTAATTGCACAAATAATAAGTATTGTAATAACAATAGTATTCGCAGGCGGTATGACTTTCTTAATTATAAAAGTTATGAAATTATTTATGGATATTAGAGTTGGAAAATCAGAAGAGGCTGATGGACTTGATGTAGCTGAACATGGTGAAACGGCTTATCCTGCATTTACTGGATTAGATTAGAGTATATTTGATATAATTAAATAAAATATCTTTAAATATTTTAGTGCATAAGTTTAAAATAGATAATTAATAGGAAAATGTATAGTTATATTATATGGATGATTAGGGGGAGGAAATATATTATGAAAAGAATAGAAGCAATTATAAGGCCTTCGAAGCTTGAAGAAATTAAAGAAGCATTAAAACATAAAAATATAAACGGAGTAACTATCAGCCAAGTTATGGGATGTGGACAACAACGTGGTTGGACTGAATATCATAGAGGTACGGAAGTAATAACTAATGTATTACCCAAAATAGAAGTCAAGATAGTTGTTGAAGATGACAAAGTAGAGGATGCAATTGAACTAATTACTTCGATTGCTCGAACTGGAGAAGTGGGAGATGGAAAGATATTTATTGTTGATATTGAAGAATGTGTAAGGATTAGAACTGGAGAACGAGGAAATGCAGCTTTATAAATTAGATATTCTGATTTATAAATATACATATCTATCCATATACTAGAATAAATATAGTTATAATTTATAAATAGAGGGTAATTTGTTATTGCGATTATTAAAATTTTTTAGTAATTTAGTTAACAGAGTATCCTCTATTTTTTTGCCTAGAATTAAAGATATTTCGACAATATACGATATTTAATTATAATTAACTTTTTAATAGTTGATAAAAATAAGGGGGACATATATGTTAAGATGGTTTAATAACTTTAGAATGATGACTAAATTAATTTCATTATTTATTATTTTAGCCATGTTTATAGCAATTGTTGGATTTATAGGAATATACAATATGGATAAAATAAATTCAAGTGCGATAATAATGCATGATAATAATTTGAGATCTGTAGAAGAACTTAATGCTATGAAACAAGATTATTCTACTATCCGTGCAGATTTAATAAAATTGGCTTACAAGGAAAAGATAGAAGTAAGTGAAGTGAATGAAAGTGTTAAGGAAATAGGTGATTTATCTAAAGAAATTAATAATCGTCTAGAAAATTATAAAAATGAACTTCTTTTAGATAAGGAAAAAGCTACGATAGATAAAATAGAAAAGGCATCCAAGGAATACTTAGATACAGGAGAAAAAGTATCAAATTTTGCTATAGATGGAGATCATGTATCTGCTCAAAAACAACTTTCAGAAACGTCTACTGCTAGAGCATCGCTTTTTAAGGGACTTAATGAAATAATAGAGATTAATATAAATGAGGCTGATACAACGTCACAGAATAACATAATATCATATAATGGATCTAAAATAACAATAATAGCAATTACTATAGTAGGCTTTATTATTGCATTAACACTTGGATTTTTAATGTCTATAGCTACTTCTAGAGCACTAAGTAAAATTGTTGAGTTCTCTGGAGCGTTAGGTGAAGGTGATTTAACTAAAAATGTAGATATTAATTCTAAAGATGAAATTGGGGATGTTGCTAATGCCTTAAACAAAGCAAAAGATAATATGAAGATATTGATATTAGAGATAATTAATAGTGCTAGTGATATCGGTGCTACTAGTGAAGAATTATCGGCTACATCTGAAGAAGTTTCTTCAAAGATGGATTTAGTTAATAATGCTACTGAACAAATAAGTAAGGGCATTCAAGATTTGAGTGCTACAACTGAAGAAGTTAGTTCATCAGCGGAAGAAATCGGAAATACAACAAACGAATTGGCTATCAAAGCTAAGAATAGCTTTAATTCTGCAATTCAGATTAAAAAAAGAGCTGTTGAAATAAAAGAAAAAGCAATTAATAATATAAAGCAAGGCAATACAATATATGAAGAAAATCGTAAAAATATTTTGAAAGCAATAGATGATGGGAAAATTGTTCAAGATATTAAGATCATGGCGGATTCAATTGGTAGTATAGCAGAACAAACCAATTTACTTGCATTAAATGCAGCTATTGAAGCTGCAAGAGCTGGAGACATGGGAAAAGGATTTGCTGTAGTTGCAGATGAAGTAAGAAGCCTTGCAGAACAATCTTCAGAAGCAGTAGCCGGTATTCAAGGCATGGTTTATAAAGTACAAGGCGCTTTTAATAATCTATCAAAAAGTGGCCAAGACGTTTTAGAATATCTCGAAAGTAGCGTTAAGCCAAGCTATGAATTACTTAAAGATACAGGAGTTCAATATGAAAAAGATGCAGAGTTTGTTAATGATATGTCTAGTGATATATCAAATTCATCAGAACAGATGAAGGAAGTCATAAATCAAATAAATTTTGCACTAGAGAATTTATCATTGACTGCTGTAAAAGCAGCTAATAGCTCTGAAGACATATTAGCGAGCATAAATGAAACAACTCATGCAGTGGCAGAGGTAGCTAAATCATCACAAAGTCAAGCAGAAACATCTCAGACATTAACTGAATTGGCACAAAGATTCAATGTCTAATAGGTGTATTAAAATTTAATTAAGTGATTTTAATATACTATATTAGAATTAGATTATTAGTACTGGCTAGTTGTGAGGTATAGAATAAATAGTATTGTGTAAAAGCAATACTATTTGTTGTACTTTACTATAAGAAAAAATTTAAATGATTGTGTTTAGGAATTTTAATATTTGATATACTAACAATGTAACTTATTATTATAAATTTTATCATGTATCAAGAGGAGATTAATATGAATAGTAAAGAGATTTTTTTTAGTATAGAAAAACATTTATTAAATGATAATAATCCGTCCATTTATCTAGAAGAAGCATTAAATAGAGAATTACTAAATGGCTATCCCTTTTCAATAATTCTAGATCTAAAAGATGTACCTCAAAATCCTAAATTTCATCCAGAAGGAAATGTATTTATCCACACAATGATGGTTGTTGATGAGGGTGCAAAAAATAGAGAAAAAAGTAGAGACAGAAGAGCTTTTATGTGGGCACTTTTATTACATGATATAGGTAAAAAGCCAACTACTAAGATTAGGAATGGAAAATTAACATCATATGATCATGACACTGTAGGAGCAGAGATGACAAGAGAATTCCTGACTTATTTTAATGAAGATGAAGATTTCATAGTTAAAGTAGTAGCACTTGTAAGATGGCATATGCAAAGCTTATTCATAGCTAAAAATTTAAAATTTCAAAATATAGCTGACATGTTAAAAGAAGTTAATATTAATGACATAACACTAATTTCACTTTCCGATAGATTGGGAAGAGGTAATTTAGACTACGAGGAAATTAAAAGTACAATAACTGAAGTAAATAGATTCAAAGATAAAATAAGTAATTTTGATAAAGATAAAGAAAGAATATTATAAAAAACAAAATATATAATAATCTATAGGGGAAATCATGAGATTAGATAAAATCAAGAAAGTAATATTTATTTATCAATTAAAAGAAGCTGTTACAAAATAGAAATTAAATTTCTATTTGCAACAGCTTCTTATTTTTATGTTAATTCAAGTCTATGCAGCTATTTTATATAAGAATATATCTTTATTGTATATTACAATTAAGAATTATGCTAATATTCCTAACCAATAGAAAAGAATACCTAAAGCGAATATTCCAAAGATAATCCAGACAGCATTAACTTTCATTCTAAGCAATTTCATACATGCGAAAGTAGCTAATAATGGAAGTAATCCTGGTAACAAGGAATTCAATATAGTCTGGATGGTTGTAACAACAACTGTTCCGTCTGATTGAGTAATTTTTGAAACAACTAATGGAACATTTATAGTAGTCCATCTATTAACAAGAGCACCCATTACGAATAATCCAAGGATAGAAGCACCTTCTGTTAATTTTTGAAGTGTACCATCAGCCATATCATTAACAATAGTAGTTCCTTTGCCATAACCATAACTAATTCCAAACCATCTTACTGAAAGACGAACTGCATTAAATAATACAAAGAATAGTATTGGTCCAAGTATACTACCCGTTAATGCTATTGAAGCACCTAAAGCAGCAGTAACTGGTCTTAATGTACCCCAGAATATTGGATCACCAACACCAGCAAGAGGTCCCATTAATCCTATTTTAAGACCATTAATAGCAGCATCATCAATATCAGCACCATTAGCTTTTTGTTCTTCCATAGCCGCTGTAACTCCTAAAATTGGAGCAGTAACGAATGGTTGAGTATTATAAAATTCAAGATGTCTCTTAAGAGCTTGATTTCGGTCTTCACCAGTATATAATCTCTTAATTACTGGAATCATTGCGAAACAATATCCTAAAGCCTGCATTCTTTCATAATTCCAAGAACCTTGACTTAAGTTTGAACGAATGAACATACTTGTAAGGTCACCTTTGGTAAGCTTTTTTTCTAATTCTTTACTCATAATATATTACCTCCTCTTCTAGATTATAGTTCGTCGTCTGCATCGTTTGAAGCAGATCCAGCAATAACAGTACTTTTATTGTACTTAGGACTTAATTGGATGTAGATTATAGCGGCTACAGTTCCGATTACACCTAAAGCAACTAAATTCAAGTTTGCAATAGCAGCAACAACGAATCCTAGAAAGAAGAATGGCATTAAATGCTTTGCTTCCATCATGTTTATAACCATAGCATAACCAACTACGACTACAACACCACCACCAACTCTAAGTCCACCAGTTACAACTTCAGGAATAGCTCCTAACATGCTTTGAACAACATCTGTACCAACAAACATACCCACAATTACGGCAGGGATAGAAACACGTAAAGCTTGAATTAATAAAGCACCTATGTGACACATATCAATTCCGGTAAGGTTTCCTTCTTTAGCAAATCTATCTGCTTGATGTTGGAAGAATACAGTAATAGTTCTAGCAAGTATAGTTAATACTTGACCAGCTGCAGCAATTGGAATTGCTATTGCTATACCAGCACTAACATCTTGCTTACCTGCAATTACGATAATAGTAGAAATGATACTAGCTAAAGCAGCATCAGGGGCCATTGCAGCACCTATGTTCATCCAACCCAATGCCATCATTTCAAGTGTACCACCAATTATGATTCCAGTTTTTAAATCTCCTAAAACAAGTCCGATTAATGTACATGCGATTAGTGGTCTGTGTGTTTGAAATTCATCAAGAACACTACCCATACCAGCAACACATGCGATTATGAAAATAAGAACTAGTTGTAATGCATTAATTTCCATAAATAATACCCTCCTTATTAATAATTATTTATATTTGAATTAATTAAATTAATTAATTTAATATACTAGATTAAATGTAAATGTTTAAACAATAGATCCAAAATGTAGATAAACTACATTTTCCAGTTAAAAATAGGTTTAAGCTATTTAGCTGACATCTTGTTAATTAAAGGCATTACATAAGATTTTGAATCAGAAGCAACTTTTCTAATTTCTAATTCTATTTTCTTTTCATCTAATGATCTAAATGATTTTATATCATCATCATTAACTGAGATAGCACCAGTTAATTGAGTTTTTCCTTCTTTGAAAGACATTCCACCGATATTAACAGTTTTAATATCAATTCCGGCTTCTACTAATCTAAGAACATCAGTAGGATTAGTGAAAAGAAGTAATACGATATCATTTTCATATTTAGGATTTTTAATAACTTTAACAGCTTTATCTATACCAACCACGTGAGATTGAACACCTGGAGGTGCTACTTGAGTTAATAAAGTTCTTCTTATTTCATCATTTGCTACATCATCATTACATACGATGATTCTTTGACATTTTGTTTCCTTTGTCCAGATAGTAACTACTTGACCATGTATTAATCTGTCATCAATTCTTGCTAATGCGATTTTCATTATAAATCATCCTCCTCTAAATCTGTTTTAATTTGTTTTATTAATTGTCTTATAGAATCTTTACCAGCACTTTGTGCAATTGATAGCAATTCAGAAAGACTTGAAAAATCTCTACTACCGAAAACTTCTAATAACATTGGAAGGTTAACACCAGTTACAATTTCCATGTTGTCATTTTTCAATGCAAGTATACTTGCTGCATTGAAGGGACTTCCGCCGAAAAGATCTACCATAAATAAAATCCCATCGGTGCAATCTAATTCATTTATAAGTTTATTATATTTATCAACTAAATTATCTGTACCCTCACCTGGCTTAAATGTAACAACACCTATGTTTGTTTGAGAACCAAAAATCATTTCCGATGATTTAAGAAGTTCTTCAGAGAAGTTCCCGTGAGTACTTATAATTAATGCAATCACTAATCTATCACCCTTTCATTATTATAATTAATATTTCATTTCTATGTTAATATATACAGCAAGTAACGTGCCAACATAGTGTATCAAAAATTTGAAACACTATAAAGATACAGTTCTGTGGATGTTAGGAAAAATAATTATAAAAATTTAATACACTAAAAGAATAACTTGATACACCTTATGCAGAAAACAATATACTTCTAATTGATATAATTAAGAATTGATACTGATTAACATCTGATCAAACTTTGATATCATTAAGTATATCAACCATATAATATAATTCATCATTAGTTAATGAGATAGATAATGAGTTCTTAAATATTAAGCTAGCTTTATTTAAGGCAGATAAAGTATTTTTATTTAGTATATCAGGAGAATCCTTATAAACTAATCCATCATTTAAGATCATCCGTTCTAAGGCACAAGCGACGTGCAGCATAATCCTTAGTTTAGCAGGATTTTCATAACTTATACATAAAGATTTTTCAATAGTAATAACAAAGTCTTCTAATAAGGAACATATCTTCTCAGGATTAAGGAATGTCAAAATTTCTCTTAGGCTTTGTTTACAAAGGTTCTTCAGAACTATTTGATTTTCTGCTTTATTAATTGAAGGGAGAATAGTTTTTCCTTCAATTATATTCTTTAATGTTTTCTCACCAGATCCATCAATTAAATTTTCTAGGGATATAAAAGGAATTTTCATATTAGGATTTGAAATTCCAATAATAGCTATGATTTTATTACTCTTAGATATATGACTAATAGATTTATTCAAATTATTTAGACCAACAGGAATAATATTTATGATGTTTGTACTGATGGTATCAATGATATCTTGTACCAACTCCTTGAGTTTAATAGCAGCACCTCTACCAGTAGAACAAATTGTAACTATAACACCATCGGTAGTGGAGATTTCTTCAGCAATAAGTTTATTAGTATATCCTCTAAAATCAGTAAGTAAATATGAATACACAGAATTTAAATCCGTATCACAAAGAGAGCACTTTCTAACAGCTTCTAATACTAATGGAGTAGATACCATATCAATGCTCTTAGTAAGAATTTTGGTCTTTTCAGTAATAAGGTCGCCAAAGCTATTTAAGGAACCCATATCTACTAAAAGAAGGACACCTTTCCCCTCATCAACTAATTTAACTTTTTCAATAACAGTTTCTAGTATGTCAGAAGGAGCCATTTCAAGTGGCATATCAACAGCTAAGATATTATCAGCATCAAAAAGTTTTTTAGCGACTGCAACCATACTTGTAGCTGTACTGGAACCATGAGCAGCTACAATGATTCCTACTCGTTCTTGACGCGATGATTCTTGTATTGAAGTTAAAAGTAATGCAAGATATTCGATTTCAACAGGTGGAATTGTTAAGTTATAACGTTGTTCTATTAATGTATGAATTTCTTTAGCAACTTCATATTCTTCACTATTAATAGTTGATGGTAATTCAATAGAAGATGAAAAAGAAACTGTCTTTTTCTTGATTCGATTAAATAATGCGCTGAAGTGAAGACTTGTAGCATAAATAAATTTTTCATTTAGTTTTTTATTTAATCTATTTTCAGCTAAAATTTTTATTTCTTCAGCAAAATCAACAATATCACTATCAACGATCTTAAGTAATCCCTCTCTGCGATGAGTATCATTTTTAAATCTAGCATAAAATTTTTTTAAATGAAGGTTAATATCAGTAGTTATAAAGTTTTTAATATCATTTTCATTCATCCCTTCTTCTTGAAGAGCAGAAGTTTTATCTTCAATAATGCTATAAATATTAAATGGAGGCTCATAAGCATCTGTTTCTAGAAATGTCTTATTACCATCAGGTTGAATAGTAATCGTATTAGGGATTATATTCCATGCCGCAGCATTTTCTTTGATTTTATTACCAAAAGTAAGAATTCCATTCTTTATATTAGGAGGTAGTAATTTCAGATTTATATCAATGGACTCATCTGTATTAATACAGTTTAAGTATCCTTTTGCACAAGCTAATTGAATATTAGATTTTAATTGCCCAACATTTCCATAAGAAGTACTACCAATTAAGGCTTTAATAGCTTCTGCTGAAATCTTTATTGCTTTATTAACTCTTTGAGCTTCTTTTGAAATCAAGAAGTGTATCAATTGAATCTGATCATCGATAAGTCTTTCATCGAAATCGGGAAGAGCTATAGTTATAGGAATTCTTCTAATAAAGGTTTTAAGCAATGTAGAATTTGGATCCTCTGTAGTGGCACCTATCAGTAATACATTAGCGCTACGAGTCCTATCTGTCTCACCTAGTCTATTGTATGTGCCTGTATCCATAAAGTAGAAGACCATTTCTTGTCCTTCTGGTGGCAATCTATGTATTTCATCTAGAAATAAAATACCCCTATCAGCCTTCGAAACAATACCCTCTTTTTCTTTTTCAGCACCTGTAAAAGCACCTTTAATATGTCCGAATAGATAAGATAATAGAAGTTGTGGATTATTAGCATAGTCAGCGCAATTGAAGATAACAAAAGGTGCATCTTCAGGTAATTTCTTGATATATTTAGAATATTCATACATAATGTTAGCAAATAAACTTTTACCAACACCTGTACTACCAACTATCAAAGTATGTAATCCATTGGGTGGATACATTAACGCCGCTTTAGCTTGCTCTATTTGATTTTTTAGACTTGTATTAGCACCAATTAAATAATTAAATGGAGATTGATCTTCAGTAATTATATTTGGTGAACAAGTTAGGGAGTTTATATCTAACAATTCTTCTAAATCTTCAGGTAATTTTATAGATAATATATCTTCAAGGCATTTTCTATTGAAATATAAAACAGGTCTATTTTTAATCTTGATTATTTTTTTTTCTCGGCAAAGAGTATTAAGCTCCTTTGAAACATTATTTCTTAATATATCTAAGACACTTCCAATCTGTTGTGCACTAAAACCCTTCTGAGATAATAACTTATCCCGATCGAAACTTTTAGAATTTTCAAAAATGTAGTCATAAATCTTATCGATACGCTTCATAAAAAATCCCTCCTTGTATATATACTATTGTAAGGGTTTAAAAGGAAATATTCAATAGTGTATTGATACAGTTACTTCATATAAAAATCAGCATAAGAGTAATGGATTATATAAAACAATAAAATGTATTAAATTAAATCAAAAATATCATAAATTTAAATAAAAGTTTTAAACAAATTAGCTTTTGATAAATATTATATAATATTAAGAGATATAGGGAGGGACAATATGTTTAAAATTTTTTCTTTTGGATTTGAAAATATCTTTAATTTAAGTAATATAAATGGATTCATGCGTACTTTTTTAGATAATATTGATATAAATGAATTTCCAGAAGAGCATAGAGAGAATTTTTCTGATATAAATTATAAAAATGCTAGAGAATATGAGGAATTAGAAAAAGATGATTTTATTGAAATTAAGCAATACGAAGATATGTATTTACTAAGTATAGATCTGCAGGGTATTGATATTCGAGAATTGAGTATCAGATATGATCCTGGGGTAATAGAAATAAATTTAAATAGATCAGAATTAGAAAAAAGTAGTTTCGGTGCATTACCTAGAAATATACTTGTTAAGAAAGCATATAATAAGAAATTTGAAAATATTGAAGAAATAGATACAAATCAAGTACTTAAAAGTATTGATAATGGAATTCTTAGCATGAGAATGCAGAAAAAATATGAACTAAAAGGTGTATCTAATGTAGTAGATGTTGATTATTATGAGGAAAATATAGATAATTAGGTATATATAAAAATCAAAAAAATAAAAAAGGGAGGATAAGCTCTAGGTATACACCTAAAAATAAATCTTCCCTTAAGTAAGAGTATCAAGTCTATTTAGTTTTGTTATCTCTTACGCTTACTGGCAATTTCAACGTTAACTTTCTTCTTATTAATCTTTCCACCTGGGCATTTATCTAATATTTTAATAGATACATTTTCATCTACTGTTACAAATGAGAAGTTTTCCATGAGGTCTATTTGACCTACTGCCGAAGAATTAACACGTGTCATATCTTTGATGTAGTTAATTAATAATTTTGGAGTTAAACCATCTCTTTTGCCGACAGAGAAGAATAAACGAACATCTTCTTTTTTAGGTGCATCTAAATTATTTGAACTGTAATCAAAGACACCTTCATCTACAAACTTAATTTTCATTAAAGCTGCAATAATTGCTATTGGATCATTATTTTCAGCTAATTCTATTGCACTTGGAGTAAATTTATCAAGATCTCCAACTTTAATAGCTTCTTCAACTTCTGAAACCATGTCTTTGAATTTCTTATTATTGATTTCATCAGCAGTTGGAACTGCTTTTTGTGCAATTGGGCTTTTAGTAAAATTTTGAATTTGTCTAAGCATTGATAAATCTTTTGGAGTTACTAATGAATAGGCAATACCACTTTTATCTGCTCTACCAGTTCTACCGATTCTATGAACATAAGATTCAACATCTTGAGGTAAATCATAATTAAATACATGAGTTACTCCTTCAACATCGATACCTCTAGCTGCAACATCAGTAGCAATTAATAAACTTAAAGTACCTTTTTTAAATTTATTCAAAGTAGCTAATCTATAAGATTGAGTCATATCTCCATGCATTCCTTCAACCATATAGTTCTTTGATTTCAACTCTTGTACGAGTTCATCAACACCTATTTTAGTTCTACAGAATATTATAGCTGATTTTGGAGCGTCTAGATCTAATAATCTACAAAGTGCTTCTAATCTATGCTTATTATTAATCATGAAGTAGCTTTGTTCGATAGTAGATACAGTTAGTGAATTTTTCTTAACACTAATAAGTTTAGCATCTGGTTTCATATATCTCTTAGCAAGCTTAGCTATTGGAGCTGGCATTGTTGCAGAAAATAATAAAGTTTGTCTTTCAGCTGGAGTATGACTAAGGATTTCTTCTATATCATCAATAAATCCCATGTTAAGCATTTCGTCAGCTTCATCTAATACTAAAAACTCTACATTTTCTAAATGAAGGTATTTTCTTTTTATAAGATCTAACATTCTTCCTGGAGTTCCAACAACAATATCTACACCATTTCTAAGTGCTTTGATTTGCCTGTCGATTGAATCTCCACCATAAACAGATAATGTTTGAATGTTTTCATACTTAGCAAGTCTTTGAATTTCTTCATTAACCTGAACAGCAAGTTCTCTTGTTGGTGCTAGGATAAGCGCTTTTATTCCTTTTTTATCGCTCATTTGATTAAGAATTGGTAAGCTATAAGCAGCGGTTTTTCCAGTACCAGTTTGTGCTTGACCTATTAAATCAGCACCATTAATTGCAGCCGGAATACTTTGTTCTTGTATTTGAGATGGTTTCGTAAAACCAAGGTCTAATATTGCTTTTACAATACTCTCTTTAAGACCTAATGTAGTAAATTGATTATCATTCATTAAATATCCTCGTTTCTTTATTTTAGTTTTTACTTTAATAATTAAAATTAAAGTTTTATCCATAAGTCAAATGAGCTCATTATAACATAATATATATAAGAATGTCAAAAAAATATTTATTTAATAAATATACCTACAGCTTTAGACTTAAAGATATTATAGCTTGTGCAACAAAATTATATTAATACATAAGATTTGGACACCTAGAATTGCTTAGACATTTAGTTATTGAATACCCTCATAACTTTTGTACGTACTGCTTATAATAGAGTGAACAGTTTCAGGTAAATGTTCTAATTCCTCTTTGCCTAATTTCGTTACATCTATGGGAGGATGTATTACTAACTCTATATTTGCACCTTTAATTTTGTTATTATTTTCTTCTAATAACTTATATGTACCATTTATAGTTAATGGTACTATCAGACACTTTGATTTTAGAGCAAGTTTAAAACTGCCACCTTTAAATTCATTAACTGGTTTTCCTTTACTTCGTGTGCCTTCTGGAAAAATAACCATTGAATTGCCAGATTTTAATAAGTTAATACCTTCAACTATCGACTGAGCAGATTTCCTTAAATTATCTCTATCCATAAAAATACAATTTATATGTTTCATCCAAGTACTAATAAAAGGCCAGCTTGCAAGTTCCTTTTTTGCAATAAAGCCCTTTGGTATGTCAAGATAACCTAATAATAGAGGTATATCAAAATTGCTTTGATGATTTGAAACAAACAAGACAGTTTGATTTATAGGAAGATTCTCTAGACCTACGATACTAACTTTAGCACCAGCTATTTTCATTACAAATTTAGCCCATGTATTGGTCACTTTATGAATATATATCATTCTTTTTTTGATATCACCTTTATTAGTCAGAAATTTTACCTTAATTTCTAAAAAATAAGTAATTATCAGACTTATTAAAAGAGCGGGATAAAAAAATATAGTTCTTAACATAAGCTGTTACACATCCTTAATATATTAAATTTCACACTAATCAGTATATTATAAAAGCTAATATATTAAAAGCCTTAATAGATTGCAAATACATTAAAGTAATATGAGATTAATTTCATATTAGGAAAATATATAGGGAAATATAATATTAAAAAATGTATAATATATATTACATTGATTAATTCTATGAAATAGTATGACAAAATAATTTATATAGGCAGGAGAAAACTGATGAATTTAGATAATATAATGCATATACAGGAAGACAAGAAAGAAAATATAGTAGGATTAACATCAAAAGAAGTTAAACAAAGAATTAAAGAGGGAAAAGTTAATAATATTCCTAAAACACCATCAAGAACTATACCTCAAATAATAAGGGCAAATTTGTTTACAAGATTTAATGCAATAAATTTTATACTCGCAGCAGTGATTATCTTAGCTGGTTCACCTAAAAATGCTGTATTTGTGGGTGTAATAATAGTTAATACGCTGATAGGTGTGGTCCAAGAGGTTAAAGCTAAGAGAACTCTAGAAAAATTATCGCTTATAAGCATAGCCCATGCAAAGGTCCTTAGAGATAGAGAGGTACAAGAAATTTTGATAGAAGAGATTGTACTAGATGATGTGCTTTATTTAGAGGCAGGCCTGCAGGTATTAGCAGATGCAGAAGTTTTATATACTAATGGATTAGAAATAGATGAATCTATGTTAACAGGAGAAGCAGATGCCATTGCTAAAAGATCTAGAGAAAAACTATTATCAGGAAGTTTTGTCGTTGCTGGAGAAGGTTATGCACTGGTTACAAAAGTAGGCAAAGAAACTTATGCTTCAACTCTTGCAGAGGAAGCTAGAAAATTTAAAATAATAAATTCGGATTTACAAGCAGCTATAAATAAAATTTTTAAAGTGATTTTATGGATTGTACCACCATTATCAGTGTTATTAATAATAACTCAATTAAGAATTCCAGGATATACGTGGCAAGACGCATCAATAGGAGCAGTGTCGGGAATCATTGGAATGATACCTGAAGGGTTAGTCTTGTTAACAAGTGCCACATTTATAGTTTCAATTATAAAACTATCAAAGTATGATACTTTAGTACAAGAATTATGTGCTACGGAGGTTTTAGCAAGAGTAGATGTACTTTGTTTAGATAAAACAGGCACGTTGACACAAGGGGATCTAAAATTATCAGAAGTTAAAAATATTGGAAATAGAGATATGAAAGAAATAGATAATATACTATCAGCTTTAATTCATAATATTCCATGTAATAATCCAACGCAAAAAGCTATATTAGCCAAATATGTAGAATATGATAAGAATATAAAATGTACAGATAAAATTGCATTCTCATCTAAAAGGAAGTGGAGCGGAATTACATTTGATGAACTTGGTACATGGATTCTTGGGGCACCTGAAATAATATTAAATAAGGAATATCATTTTATAGAAAATTTAGTTAAGGAAGAAGCTAAAAAAGGTAAAAGAGTTTTATTATTAGCAAAACTTGATAATAAATTAAATGATAAATTAGAAGGAAAGATAGAAAGTGTTGCTTTAATATTAATTGAAGATATCATAAGAGAGGCAGCTCCAGAGGTATTAAAATACTTCAATGGTCAAGGCGTAGATGTGAAAATAATATCTGGTGATAGTCCTGTTACGGTTTCAGAGGTTGCGAGAAGAGCTGGAGTGAAAAGATGGGAAAATTATATTGATGCAAGAGAATTACCTGAAGATGATAAAGAATTGAAGGCAGTAATAAATAGGACTTCTGTTTTTGGAAGAGTGACACCACATCAAAAAAAGCAAATTATATCAGCACTTCAAGAAATGGGCCATACTGTTGCTATGACAGGTGATGGAGTGAATGATGTACTTGCCTTGAAAGCATCAGATTGTGGAATAGCTATGGCAAATGGATCTGATGCAACTAAAGCTGTAGCACAATTAGTATTGATGAAATCAGACTTTTCTGCACTTCCTAAGGTTGTTGAAGAGGGAAGAAAACAAATTAATAATTTAGAGAGAGTTTCAGAATTATATCTATCGAAAACTGTATATGCTGTAATTTTAGCATTTATATGCTCAGTGCTATTTATAGAAGTTCCAATACTACCAATACAATTTTCTTTGGTAGGGAGTTGTGCAATAGGCATTCCATCTTTCTTTTTAGCATTATCGCCTAGTAGTGGTGGTGTTAAAAAAGGATTTTTAACTAGAATACTAACAGTTAGTATTCCAAATGGAATATTACTTGCATTATTTACTATTATGACATTTTTGATTTCGCTTCAAGTGAAATTACCAATGATGTATAGCAGAACCTTATCAGTATTGATGTTTGCAGGAATTAGTATGGTAATATTGTTTAGAGTTGCAAGACCATTAACTAAAATTAAGACAATAATGTGTTTAGCAATGTTTGGGATCATAGTACTTGGATTCTTAACTCCGATTGGAAGGGATATATTTAGTTTATCTGAAATACAACTAAAACATTGGATAATATCTTTAGCTGTGATAGTGTTATCAAGTCCATTGATAACAAAGATTGTAGACATATTTAGAGTAAGGGTTAATAGTAAATTTAAAGTGAAAACAATTTAGAAAAAGTTTAATAATAATGTGATATTTAGACGAACTTGAAGATAATATTTGACAATACTAAATAATTATAATAAGATTTATGAGTAAGAATTAAATGCATAGTTTAATTCTTTAACATATGCTTCTATAGTTAAATGGATAGAATAATCCCCTCCTAAGGGATAGATGTGGGTCCGATTCCCACTAGGAGCACCATATATATTAAAATAAAGGCTTAACTGCAGAGGTTAAGCCTTTATTTTATTTAGTAATATTTAATGTTCTACATTCGGCTGGAAGTCTAAAATATCTATATTTGTATTTAAATTTCTAATTTTATTAGTAATTTTTATAAAATTAATGTTATATGTTACAAAAATTAAGAGTTCAATACCTTTTATCTTATCGAATATGTATAATAGTAATTAATAATATTATTAATTACTATTATACATATTCAATATAAAAAAAGGTAAAGAGAGGTGTGAAAATATGGAGGTTATTCTAGAACAATTTATTTCATCAGATAGACCTAAGAGAATGAGTACCATGCTTAAAAACATATCAATTGCTTGTGGTATAGCTGCATTAATGATTATTTTTGGTTCGATTATAATTGGGATAGCATTGGGAATAGTAGCTTTAGGTTTTTTTATAGGAAGCTATCTTGTATATATAGACTATGAATATGAATTATATAATGGAGATATCACTATAACTAAAATCTATAATGCAAGTAAAAGAAAAATTGTTCAAAAAATTAATAAAGACCAAGTTAGAAGAGTATATCTTACTGAAAGGAAAGATGCACTCAAAAAAGGAGTAACAGCATATTACAATACTAATTTAGATGGTCTAAAGATATATACTTTTGAACTAAATAATAACAAAGTAGTACAAGTAGCATTAAAATCAGAGTTAGAGAAAATAATTAAAATAATTTATGTTCAAAAAATCACACATTAAAGTAAGATATAATAAAAAGTAATATTGAAAAGAAAGTGTATTCTTTACCTAAAAAGAATACACTTTCTTTTGGTAAGATTATAGATATGCAATGTGAAAATTTCATTTATACATATAAAACACTAAAATTAGCTAATGAAATAATGTTAAAGTATGTTTCTTATTTCTAACTTAGGATATGTATTAAAGACATAAGTGTAATTTAGAAGTTAATTAAGTATGATTATACAATAAGGAACCGATATCACAATTAAGACAAAACAAAGTTTGAATTAAATTATGCCAGAAGTAATATAATTACTATTAGGCACGATCAAAAAAATAATAATAGCCTTTTATATATAATAAAAGGCTATTATATTTAGTAAAATCTAAGAATAAAATGTATAATTAATTAGTTAAATTATGAAAAGAGCTTGACATAATATATATGGAACTGATATCATAAAACTATCAAATCAAGATAATGAAAAATATGAGTACTCAACTACATGGAAACGATTTAAAAAATAATATTTGGAGGAGATGTAACTATGAAAGAAAATGTAGTCGCTAAAGAGATATTACAAAATATCGGTGGAAAAGAGAATATCAAATCAATTGAGCACTGTGCAACTAGACTAAGACTAATATTAAAAGATAAAGAAAAGATAAATGAAAAAGCAATTGAAGCAATTGATGGAGTAAAAGGACAATTTTTTGCAGCAGCACAATTTCAAATAATACTTGGAACTGGATTTGTAAATAAAGTATATGAAGTTATAGTTGGAGAAAATGCAGACTTAACTACTGGAAATAATAAAGACGAGGCTTACAGTGAAATGACAACACTTCAAAAGATTTCTAGAATATTTGGAGATGTATTTGTACCAATAATCCCAGTACTAGTGGCAACAGGATTATTTATGGGACTAAGAGGACTTATAACTAATTTAGGTTTTCACATGGATGACAATTTCATTCTATTTTCGCAAGTATTAACAGATACAGCTTTTGCATTTTTACCAGCATTAGTTGCATGGTCTACAATGAAAAAGTTTGGAGGAACACCAGTTATAGGTATTGTAATAGGATTAATGCTTGTATCTCCAAGTTTACCAAATGCTTATGCCGTAGCAGCAGGAACAGCCACTCCAATAACTCTTTCTATACTTGGATTAACTATTCCAGTTGTAGGATATCAGGGTTCTGTATTACCTGCATTAGTACTCGGAATTATTGCAGCTAAAACTCAAAAGGCACTTAAAAAAGTAGTACCAGATGTATTAGACTTAATAGTTACACCATTCATTACGTTATTATTTTCAATGATAATAGGATTATTAATAGTTGGACCAATCATGCATAATGCAGAACAATTAATTTTTGGAGCAATAAAGGGTTTTATGAGTCTTCCATTTGGATTAGGCGGATTTGTAATTGGAGGAGTTCATCAACTTATAGTTGTTACAGGAGTTCACCATGCACTAAATGCTTTAGAAGTTGAATTATTAGCAAGCACAGGAAAAGATGCATTTAATGCAATGATAACCTGTGGTATTGTAGCACAAGGGGCAGCGGCTTTAGCAGTAGCGTTTAGAACAAAAGATAAAAAGAAACGTTCATTATATATTTCATCAGCAATACCAGCATTTTTAGGGATTACTGAACCAGCTATCTTTGGTGTTAATTTAAGATTCATAAAACCATTTGCATTTGGTTGTGCAGGTGGAGCTGTTGGTGGTATGCTGGCAGCAATACTTAATTTAGCAGGTACAGGAATGGGAATAACAGCTATACCAGGTATGTTATTATATGTTAACAGCTTAGGTGGTTATATTTTAATCAATGTAGTAGCAATGGCAGTTGCATTTTGTTTAACTTTCTTCTTCTTTAAACCAGAAGAATAAAATATTTTTGAATATGCCTTATATAAGAAATTATTATAATTTATAGAATAAAGAATAGATAGATTTAGTGAAAATATATATTATTGCTAAGTCTATCAACTATATGGAAGTAGTTAAGAAAAAGGCTTTTTGGCTATATAAAAAATAATTTAAATTAATAACACTTGTAATTAGGCATATGAAGGAAAGTAACAAGTACAAAATGCGATGAAAAGTTCTTATATACAGCATAGCTGCTCTTTTCTAATGTGTATATTTTGCTTTAAGACTAAAGGCACCTAAAATAAGTTGTTTTTAATAATATGCAATAATGATATATAATAATATTAATTAAAGCTTATATGGAGGATAATATGGATAGAAAAGTTACAATTCAAGATATTGCTAATATGGTTAATGTGTCTAAGAGTAGTGTTTCTAGATATTTAAATAATGGTTATGTCAGTGAAGAAAATTCTAAAAAAATAAAAGAAGCTATTGAAAAAACAGGATTTCAAACTAATTTTTTCGCTAAACGATTGAAGACTAAAAAAAGTGGATTGATTGGAATTGTAATACCTAGAATTGATTCAGTTACAGTAGGTAAATTTTTAACTGGAATTAATAAAAAACTAGAAGAAAACGAGTACCAAGGAATTATTCTAAGCAGTGAATTAGATATTGAAAAAGAATTATCAAATATTAATAGTCTCCATCAGCAAGGTGTTGATGGAATAATTATTAATTCTATGGCCATTACTAAAAGGCATATTGAATTCACCAGTAAGCTCACGATTCCAATAATTTTCACAGGCCAGAAAAATGAATTTACTAATTATATAAAAATTGATGATTATGAAGCAGGACAAATAATGGGAAAATATTTTAAAGCTAAAGGTCATACTAATATTGTTTTTTTAGGAGTAAATGAATGGGATAAAGCGGTAGGTGTTGATCGTAAAAATGGATTTATTGATGCTATAAAAGAAAATAATTTGAAATGTAATATTGAATTTGTAGAAACAGATTTTTCCTTTATCAGTGCATATAACAGGGCAAGTGAAGTATTAAAATATAAGCCAACGGCTATAGTTTGTGCTACTGATAATATTTGTCTAGGGATACTTAGGTATCTACATGAAAATAATATTAAAGTACCAGAAGAAATTTCAGTGGCTGGATTTGGAGGATATGATATAGGAAGTATTTCATATCCAACCCTTACAACAGTGGCCTTTGATTATGAACTAATAGGAGTAAAGACAGCTCAAGGAATTTTGGATTTAATTGAAGGAAAAAAAATACAAGAAAATAATGAAGTGCCCTTAAGATTAATAGAAAGAGAAAGTGTGAAATCAATTAAAATAGAGAAGTTTTAAGAAAATAACAGACTAATAGCAAAGGCGGGGAAAAATGCCAAACAAGAAATCATACAAAGACATAGGTAAAGATTTAGACAACTATTATATCAATAAGGATAAAAATATATGGAGAAATAAGTTTCATATTGAGATGCCGTTTGGTTTGCTTAATGATCCAAATGGGTTAAGTTATTATGATAATAAGTTTCATATATTCTATCAATGGAATCCCTTTGGATGTGAACATAAGACAAAGCATTGGTGCTTAGTTACAACAACTAATTTTGTCGATTTTACTAGACCTAAGATAGTTCTGAAACCAGAAGAATGGTTTGATAAAGATGGCTGCTATTCAGGATGTGGATTAGTTAAGGACGATAAGCTAAAATTGTATTATACAGGAAATGTGAAAGGAAATAATAATGAAAGAAAATCCTATCAATGTGTAGCTACATACTATAAAGATGGAACCATTCAAAAACAGGGCGTAATCATCGGAAAGCAACCAGAGGGATATACAGCTCATTTTAGAGATCCTTATATATTCATGAATGATAATATTTATTATATGGCTTTAGGGGCTCAAAACAATAAATTAAAAGGGAAAGTTCTGATTTATAGATCGAAAGATTCTACGGAATGGAATCTACTTGGTGAACTAAAAACTGATATGAAAGATTTTGGACACATGTGGGAATGTCCTAATATGGTTAAGATAAGCGAGGATAAATATGCATTTATATTTTCACCACAAGGATTAGAAGGTAAGGAGCTGAAATATCAAAATATATTTCAATCAGGATATGTAATTGGAACCCTAGATTTAAAAGAACTTGAATTAAAAAGGCATAGTGAATTTAAGGAATTGGATATGGGATTTGATTTCTATGCACCACAAATATTTGAACATGATAGTGAAAATATAATGTTTGGTTGGGTAGGCTTGCCAGATAAGGGATGCGAATATCCGACATCTAATTATGGGTGGATGTACTCATTAACGATTCCTAGGGTTTTAGAATATAAAAATAATATATTATATCAAAAACCTCTTAAAAGAATAGAAAATTTGAGGCAATCTCAAATAGTCAATATCAAAAATTTAAGTTGCAATGATTATAAATTAAATTTACAATCAAGATATGTAGAAATAATGTTAAATCTCGAGATGGATGAAACTGACTTAATAGAAGTAAGATTTAAATTTAGTGATGAATATATATTATTAACTTGTGACAAAAAAGCTCAAATAGTTACTATAGATAGGAGTAATATGTGCTTAGGTGGAAAAGGAATAAGAAAATTCAAATTAGAAATTAAGGATAAATTGAAATTACATATGTTTATTGATAGTTCCATCATAGAAATATATTATCAAGATGGATTAGAAGTGACAACTCTAGTCTACTTCCCAAAGGAAGAACAGTTAGAAATTGAAATTAAAAACGATAATGAAGTTAAAATAAATGAATTATGTATTTGGAATTTAAGGAGTGTAAAATATGAGTAATAATATTTTTTGTATTGGTGAACTGTTAATTGATATGGTTTGTGTTGATAATAAAGGTTTAAAAAGTGGAGAAAAGTTCGAAAAGAAAGCTGGGGGGGCACCTGCGAATGTAGCGGCAAGTATCTGTAAGCTAGAAGGTAATGCATATTTCTTAGGTCAAGTAGGAGATGACTTCTTTGGAGAATATCTAATTGAATTACTAAATGATTTGAATATAAATACTGAAATGGCAGTATCTAAAGGAAGCACTACAATGGCGTTAGTCGGAATCGATGCAGATGGGGAACGTGATTTTGATTTTCTAAGGGGGAGTGATGGAGATTATTGCTTCGATAATATTGACTTATTAAAGATAACTAATTCAGATATAATTCATTTTGGTTCGGCTACAGGATTTCTAGAAGGTGAGCTAAAGAAAACATATTTTAAGCTATTAGAATATGCAAAATCAAATAATATTTATGTATCATTTGATCCAAACTATCGTGATGCTTTAATTACACCAGATAAATTGGATTTATTTGTTGAGGATAGTATTAAATTCTTGAGAAAAAGTGATTTTACTAAATTAAGTGATGAAGAATTATTTTTATTAACTGAAGAAAAAGATATTGCAAGAGGAGTTAATAAATTACATGAACTAGGAGTTAAAGTTGTAACTATTACTTTAGGATCTAAGGGAACTTATCTAAGTATTAATGGGAAAAGTGGAATAATACCATCTATCAAAATTAAGCAAGTTGATTCAACGGGCGCTGGCGATTCATTTGTTGGAGCTATATTAAAACAATTAGCTGATGTTGAAGATAAACAAAATATCAGCTTTGAAGAATGGAAAGATATAGTTGAATTTGCTAATAAAGTTGGAGCGATGACATGTACAAACTATGGCGCGATAGCTTCAATGCCTACATTAAGTGAGTTGAGTTAGTTAAAAAATGATTATTTAAATATGTCTAATATAATAAAGAGAATGTTTCAAAATAATTACGTAAAGTCATAGTAATTTTGAAATGTTCTTTTTATTGTTGAGAGGGTTTGAGTCACAGATTTTATTTTATAATAAAATTATTAATAAGTGAAAGTTTAAATAGTGAGGTTACATTATTTTTTTTATATTGTGATATAATAGATGGTAATATATAAATATTAAAATTATTAGGAGAGTGATTATTTTTGGACCCCAATTATACGTGGCAGATAATTATGTTAGTTATACTAATTGCATTATCTAGTTTTTTTTCGATGTCAGAAACTGCACTAATGTCTGTGAGTAGGATAAGATTAAGGCACATGGTGGAAGAAGAAGTTCCAGGAGCTAAATTAGTAGAAAAGCTTACTCAAGATCCAAACAGACTTTTAGGAACAATTTTGATAGGAAATAATATAGCAAATATTGCAGCATCTGCAATGGCAACAGTATTTGCAACAAAGATCTTTGGTAGTAGTGGAGTTGGAATAGCAACTGGAATTATTACTATTTTAGTACTTATTTTTGGGGAAATAACTCCAAAATCTATTGCAAAGCAGAATTCAGAAGCTGTCGCTTTAAAAGTTGCAAAACCAATAGAATTTTTAGTAATAGTATTTAAGCCCTTAGTTTATATATTTACGGCTATTTCTTCATTTTTTATTACAATTTTAGGTGGAGATCTTAATGAAGAAAAAGCATTTATAACACAAGAAGAGTTAAGGAGCTTGCTTGGAGTAAGCGAAGAAGAAGGCGTCTTGGAAAATTCTGAAAAGGAAATGATATTTAATGTATTTGATTTTGCAGAGCTTCAAGTTAAAGACATAATGGTTCAAAGAGTTGATATTGTGTCAGTTGATGAAGAAGCAAGTTATGATGAGGTTATAGATGTCATTAAAAATGAACAATTTTCAAGAATTCCAGTTTACAATCAAACTATAGATAATATTATAGGGATATTAAATATTAAAGATCTTGCTATAATTGAAAATTTAAGAGAAGATTTTAATATTTCAGAATATATAAGAGATCCATTTTATACTTTTGAGTTTAAAAAAATAATAGAATTATTTAAGGAAATGAAAAAAACAAGAAATCATATTGCAGTTGTATTAGATGAATATGGTGGAACTGTTGGATTAGTTACAATTGAAGATTTAGTAGAGGAAATAGTTGGAGAAATCGAAGATGAATATGATGAAGAAAAAATCCACGTTGAATTTATTAACGACAATGAGTATGTAATTGATGGGAGTGTTAGACTTCATGATATAAGTGATTTGATAGGTGTTAATATAGATTCAGAAGAATTTGATTCTATTGGTGGGCTCATGATAGGAGATCTTGGACGAATGCCGAAAAAGCAAGAAGAGGTTGTAGTAAACAACATAAGATTTGTTGCTGAAGAAATAGAAAAGAACAGAATTAAAAAAGTTAGGATGATTATTAATATTGAAGAAAAGCAAGCTGTTATTAACATGTGAGGGACATGCATAAAGAAGTTAGCTAAAGATGAGTAAATAAAGTCATACGAAATTAAAATAAGAACGATGGTTATAGTAAGCTATCGTTCTTATTTTAATAGTATTTAATTTAGTTTGTGATCATAGTTAATAATAAAAATGAGTAAGAAGCGTATGATTTTATAATTATAATATATGTAAGGAATTTTGAAAGGGAACTAATAAAATTAATTATGGGAGGATAATATGGATGATTTCATGAAATTTGCAAAAGAAGAAGCTATTTTAGCAATGAATAAAGGAGAGATACCAGTTGGGGCGGTAATTGTAAAAGATGGAGTGATTATAGGAAAAGCTCATAATTTGAAAGAAACTCTAAATGATATTACAGCTCATGCTGAAATTCTAGCAATTAAGGAAGCTTCAAGATATATTGGAAGTTGGAGGCTAAATGGAACTGAGATGTATGTGACTTTAGAACCTTGCCCAATGTGTGCAAGTGCTATTTCGCAAAGCAGAATATCTAAAGTTTATATAGGAACTTTTAATAAGGATATGGGAGCTTGCGGGTCAGTAATAGATATTTCAAATAGTAGACGGCTAAATTCATTTGTAGATATTAAATGGACATATGATGAAGACTGTTCAGCGTTATTAACAAGATTTTTTGACAAAACGAGGAAAAAGGAATTATAATAAACTTCTAGAGAATATTTTTATGCAATTTAAAGTTGAATTATGATGTTAGGGAGAGATGGCTGAGCGGTTTAAAGCGGTGGTCTCGAACACCATTGTACTTTTATAAAAGTACCGGGGGTTCAAATCCCCCTCTCTCCTCCAAAAGATATCAACAAATAAATATACATAAAAAATATATAGTCGTATTATTCGTATTGCAATATATAGTGTATTAGTAGGAAATAAAAATATTCAGTTGAATAAAAAAATTTTATATGATATTATGAAAAAGCATTAAATGATTAATAAAGGAAACTCGAATCACATGCGTTCACTTAAAATCATAGATTTTAGTTCTCTACTTATGGAGAGATGTCCGAGTGGCTTAAGGAGCACGCCTGGAAAGCGTGTATAGGGGCAACTCTATCAGGGGTTCGAATCCCCTTCTCTCCGCCATTAAAGTAAGAAGTGCCTGAAACATTAGAATTACTAATGTTTCAGTAAAAGGAAAAGCTTATACAAAATTTATCTGATTTAATAAAATTCAGAAGGTTTTGTATAGGCTTTTTTTGTTGTATCCAAGATTATACAAGGCTTTATGGATTTGAAGGTTTTAAGGATATGTATAGTTTTGGAGGTGTTAACAATAAAAAAGATAGAAATGAACGATTATCGAATGACGTTTCAAGATGGATTTGAAGATTTTAAGATTTACTGTATTACAAAAAATTTAAGTAAAGACACAATAATCCATCATCAAAATGTTATTAATACAGTTTTTAAATTTGTTAATCCTAATATGTTACTAGAAGATATTACAAGGTTAACTGTAAATCAATTTATTTTGGGTTGTAAAGAGAATTTAACTATTAAGGATATTACGCTAAATACTTATGTTAGAAGTCTTAGAACAGTATTGTATTATTTTATGAATATGGGATATACAGAAAAGTTTAATATTAATGCACCCAAGTTTGATAGGCAAATAATTCTTACGTATAGCGATGAAGACTTAAAAAAGCTATTAAAAAAGCCAAATATTAAACAATGCGACTTCGTATTTTATAGAAATTATGTGATTTGTGAATTTTTTATGGGCGTTGGATGTAGGACTAGAAGTTTAATAAATATAAAAATTGCTGATTTAGACTTTGATAATAATGTTGTTTATCTTAATGTTACTAAGAATAGAAAACCATTAATAATTCCATTGTCAGCTACTCTAAGAAAGGAATTAAGAGAGTATTTAAGGATTAGAAAAGGAAATAATGAGGATTATTTATTTTGTAGTGCATATGGGCAACAGATAACAAGGACACGTTTATATAATTCTATGCAAGACTATAACAAAAAACATGGTGTGGAAATTTTTGGATTACATCGCTGGAGACATACATTCGCTAAAAAATACATCGTTGGAGGAGGTAGTACCCTAAAATTAAAAGAGATTCTCGGGCATAGCAATCTTGAAATGGTAACTAATTATGTCTGTATGTTTACCGAAGATTTACAAAAAGATTTTGACTTATATAATCCATTAGAGAATTTTAATAAACATACAAATATGAATGACAATATGAGAAGAAGGTAGAGATAGAACCCTAGTATACAGTCTTGAAATAAGGCACAACCGATAAAAACATACAATTACATTACTAAGAATAGAACGTCTTAGAGAGTCGTATTAAGCCATTTAGAACCACAAAAAAAGAAGACTATTGCAATAGTCTTCCACTCGCTATAATTGAATATTGTTTGATAAATATTTCTGACACCCTCTCAAACTAAAGGGAATCAACATCTAACTAATTTGATTTTATATTTTTTTGAAAGAGCTGTCAAGAGTTTTATTTCTTGCACCCTTTTTTAGAGTGTAAGTTAGCTGTTATGTACTATGCAGGAGCGTTCACGAATTTGGGAACGCTTAAAATAGTAGGTTAGGAGAGCCGATGCAGAAATTCCCATGCCATATTATTCATTGTTTAGTTTCTCTTATTGTAGGCAATGTAAGGTAGTAGTGTGGCGAAGGTGGACGGCAACCAATAACCAATAAATAATAGTCGTGGTGGTATTTTGGGACTCTAAAGAGTCGGTAAATATAAGTAATGAAACATAAAGGACAGAATATTTATGGTAAAACTTATATGCAGAAATGCAGTAATAATAAGAGATTTTAAGCGATTCCTATTAAACTCAAAACATTAGCTTTAATTTATTGTTTACTTATGAGCTATCAGAATTAATTTTTTTTGATAGCTTGTAGGTAAAATAATAATTTTGCTTAAACCTTCAAATCTAAAACATTATATGTCCTTGGCAATAACCAAAGTCAAGTAGTTTGAAACCTAATACAGTAAATAATCTTAATATAGTAGTAAAACAAGAAGATCAGATATGCAACCCAACCTTTGGTAAGAAGATAAGAAGATAACTTCTTGGAGAACATAAGAAGTTATCTTCCTAACATGGTGATGTGAGTTCGAGTAGCTTAAAGATGGCTAAATGTATAATGGAATTGGAAAGGATATATGGAGTAAGGAAAGGAAGTTCAAATGAAAAAGGAATAAATATTGGTCATCAAGATAATCTTGATGATGGAAAAACACAAAATGATATAGCTAATCAATTACAAATAAGACCACTAGAAACAATAGAAGGTGAGATAAACTTCTACAAACAACAAACTGCATTAGGTATAATGGAGATAGGTAGACGGCTAATTGAGGCGAAGGAACAGTTAAAAGAAGAAGAATCATTTAAGACATGGTGTAAAAAGATGGATTTTGGTAAAAGTACTGCTTATAAATTTATAAAAGTTGCGAAAGAATTTGATGGAAGTGTCCAAGCGCTTGGACAAACTAAAATATTTGCATTATTAGATTTACCACAATCAGAAAGAGATGAGCTTATATCAGATACTCATGAAGTAAATGGTGAAACTAAGACTGTAGATGATATGACTACTTAAAATAAAAAAGGATAACTTGCTACTTCTAAACAAGCTATCCTGAATAGTACAATGACTATATAAGTATTAACTTTTTAACTAACCAAAAATAACAACGGCACAAACTACTGCATATGCAGCTATAAATCCTAAAGTAAATACAAATGGTTTAGTCATAATCATAAAATATACCACCTTTAATTTTAATATATATTATATTATTGCTTTAATTTATAAAATATACGTAAAAATAATAATTGGTATAAATTTATAAAAACATATTTAACTAATTGTGAATAAATGGTAATGCATAAATAATAAAATATATTAAGTAATAAAAATATGGAGGGACTGTTTTATGCAAATAAGTCTTAAAGAAATAGAAGAACTTTTTGACAAATTAGAAGAAAAAGTGGATTGGATAAAGGGATTTGAAGAAACATTTAGAAAAAATAACTCAAAGAAAATCGATGAAGTGGCTAAAATATCAGAACAAGTAGAAAAATCAATTGATGATATAAATAAAAAGGTTAAGCTATTAATAGAGAATGCAATAGTGGAAATAGATGAAGATACAAGCGAGATATATGAAGCGTTAAAGGAAAAAGCAAGACCGAATGGCAGGAAGATACCTAGTAAAGAAGATAAAGAGATAGAGAAGAAGATAGAAAAAGTTAGAGAAGATGTAGATAAAATACTGGCAGAATTTAAAAACAGAATTAGATAAAAAATCAATCAGGCTTTGATATTATATAATGAATTAATAACTATTATGTAAAATATATAGAGAATTTGAATAAGGATTATAGACATAATCCTATTTATTTACATGGAATAAAATGGTAAAATAATATTATGTTAATAAATAGGAGATGATTCATATGGTAAGGGAAATTTACAATATAGCTTTTAAAGATATAGATACAAAAGAGGAATTTCTAAAAGAAAATTTTGAGTTTGAAGATTTGATGTATTTTAAACAATTAGATATATTAAAAACAGATATTTTTGATAAAGATGAGAAGGAAGTGTGTTACAAAATTATATCTGTAGATGGTGGTTTTAAATTAACTAATACTGAGGTCGAAATATATTTAAAAAGATTGGATAATATCGATAATGATGACACTTATAAAATAGATAAAAACAGTTTGAATATGGCAGTGAAAGATATGCAGGAATTAAGTATTCAGATTAAGAATAAATTAAAATTAATTGTTAATAATGGGTCAGGTGTTAAAGTATTAAGTGAATGCATTAATTCAGTTATAGATATAGAAGAAGATATAGATTTTATTTTAAATGAGATGAATAGTAATACGAAACCTAGAAAATTAAAAAAGAATATTTTTGTTAGAAGATAAATTGAGGTGATTTATGAAAAATGAGTCTATGAAAAATCTAGTAATCAAAATTATATTTAAAACCGTAGATGGAGTAATTGGGATTGGAGATTATAAAGAAGGAACTAAAGATATTTTTAAAGTTGAAAATGTAGAATTTAAAAATGTTGGCAGTGAATTATTTATACCCAATATTAAAGAGCCAAATAAAAAGAATACAGGTTTAATAAACATTTTTAGATCTAAAGTAATTTGGTATCAAGAAATATACTCAGAATGGAAAGATGATGATGAAGAAATTTAAGAGGTAAAACATGGATAATGAAATGTTAGATAAATTATTAAAACTTAGTGAAGAAAATGGAGAATTAAAAAAAGAAAATGAAATGTTAAAAAGGGAATTAAGTAAATATATAAATAATAGTCTACCAATAAAAGAAATTATAGAAATGTATAGATAATTGAATATCTTTTTATGATTAACTAGAATCAATCAAAATAACGGACTACTTTATTATTAAGGTGGTCTTTTGTGTTCTGACTGCAAAAAAGAATTAGATATTTATAAATATCCTTAATATAAATTAAAGTAATATATGCCTTAGTATAGAAATATAATTAGAAAAGTACAAAGTATACTAGTTAATATTCTTACGGGAGGCAACATATATGGAGGATAATGAGAAAACATTGCAGGAAGTTAAAATCACACATTATGGCAAATGGATTATTGACGATGAAAAAAACATATCAATTAATTGTTATGTCACTAATGATGAGAGAAGAATCTTATCATTAAGGGGCACTGCCAAAGCAATGGGATTAAAAGGTGGTGGTTCTGGAGCTCTTCTAAGAAATCTTAATAGTAAATGGATAGAGCCATATTTAACTGATAACTTGAGGCAATGGATGAAAGATATGGAAGGTAATAATATAGAATTGGTAAGAGGCAATAATAGCAAAAATTTTTATCCTTTTGATGGAGATTTATTTGTTGATTTATGTAAGGCATATGTCCAAGCTGATAAAGATGGAGTTTTTGAGGGTTTAAAGCCTCCGTTTGATGGAAATCAAAAAGATATTGCTGATAGAATGTTGAGTATTATGTCCGCATTCGCCAAAGTTGGTATAGTAGCTTTGATTGATGAAGTTACAGGATATCAATATGATAGAGAAAAAGATGAACTTCAAAAATTATTATCAGCATATGTCAGAGAAGAATTTTTACCTTGGACTAGAAGATTCCCTGAAGAATTTTACAAAGAAATGTTTAGACTTAAAAAATGGGAATACAGAGGAAACGCAAAATCACCATTAGTAGGAAAATATACCAATAAATTTGTCTATGACGTTTTACCAGAAAGTGTATTGGAAGAACTAAAAGAGAAAAATCCAGTGATACAGAATAAAAGTTACAGAAGATATAGATATCATCAATTTTTGACAGAAGAAACTGGAATACCACATTTAGATAGACATTTAGCAAGTGTAATAACATTAATGAGGGCTTCCGATAATTGGAAAGAGTTTGAAAACTTATTTGAGAAGGTATTTTCAAAAGCTATCCATTAAGGTTAACTTGCCTATGAAATCTGCTAATAGGTTGTCGTAAAGTTTGGACTACTCGACAAATAATATAAATATTTCCATAGAAAATAAAGGAATTACTTACTTTTTTATCGAATATATAAATATAACTGGTAAATTTACTGGTAAATATTTTTATGGAGGTGTTAAAGTTAAAATGGAAAGAGATGATTTATTAAAAATTACAGAATTGAAAAACAGTGATTATCCATTTTTACAATATAATGCAATTGAAAAAATGTCATCGAAAGAAAATATTAAACTCGTCGAAGATTATAATAATAATCAAGAGAAATACAAAGATAAAACATTACAAGAATATATTGATATTATGAAAAAAGATAAAACATTACATTTGTTTAAACATAATGTACAATTTGAACCATATGATTATGATAGGGCTTATAATCACATAGAAATATTATGTGGATTACATGAGAAAATATATGTATATGATGGTAATGATAATAAATTAAGCAATGATGATAAACGTTTTAATTCTGAAATATTTCAGAGTTATTTAGATAATAATTAAAACACATTGGAAAATTAAAAGGACAACTCATTAGAGAAGTCCTTTTTTAGTGGGATAAATTATTTAGATTGTTCTTCAACATATTTAATTAATACATTGTTAAGATGATTGCTAAGATTTCTATTATCAGCCTTTGCAAGTTCTTCTAATTTAGATTTCAACTCTTTATCAACTGTTAATATAATTCTTGCCTTATCTTCTCCTATAGCCATGTGTATCACCTCGAAATCATTATATAATAAAAGTGAATAAAAGTAAATATTTTTTAATTAAAAGTGATTGACAAGTGATTCACTTAGATGTATTATAAGTACATAAGGTAAAACAAGTTAAGCAACCAACACAACCTTATGAAAATATAAGTATAAAAGGATGGGATATATTATGGAAACAATAGTTAAAAACAATCAAATGAGTTTAGAAGGATTTAGAGCATTCTGCATAGCACACAACAATTCAATACCACAAAAGACAATTGATTTAGATAATTTTAATTTCTTCTTATTGAATAATGAAGATTATCAATTTGTGATTATAGAAAAAGAAGAATATGACAAATTTATGAAATCCGATGAAGAATATGAAATGCCGATGAAAATGACTGACTATAATGATTTCTATGAAGAAGGTTTTGGTATTGATATGTGGCAATTTGAAAAGAATTTCATGGGAATAAGCTACATAGATGCCGACGAAGACAGAATATTACTAGCTATAAAAGTTAATGGAGTAGAAGAAAAATTCGTGATAGATTTGGCATAATAAACGTACTGTCAAATAATGGTTTGACATAACATTTCATACATGATAGTATAGGAAAGGACACAAAAATCAAGATAAATATTCTACTAAAATAATTATCTTGATTGTAGTATTCGATTATAAATTATTGTCCCTATAAGTGGACAATCTAGCTCTTTGAAAACTGAATATTTATCATGTATATCTACGTACAGAACTTATCAGTACGAGATATAACTTATCTCATATTTACATTTTAAATCAGTTTTGGACTATTGTCAACACCTTTTGGGGAAATATTTATTATACATATATAGGCTGTATCAATTAGCATGACTATTGTGTAGCGTTAGGTACTCGGAGAAATAGCGATAAAACAACATTTTTTAGAAAAGTATTTCCCAAAAATAAAGTTAAATTTGTACATCAATTATGACGTACAAGCATTAAAATATTATATGAAAGAGGAGATTAAAAATTATGCTAGAGAATAAACTTCTAAAAATTCCAATAAATGATTTAGATAAAATAGATACAATTGAAATTACAGATGAGCAATATGAAAAAATATGCTATTGGATTTCAATTAATTGGAATGAATTAAAGCATAGAACTAATGAATTAAAGTTGCCTTTTGATGAATTTGCAATTAGAAAGATTGACTCTAATAATCTTGTAAATGACTTAACGTATATAACTATAAAAGAAGATTTTAGAGTTGTTTCGTTTTTAGAAGATAAAAATACAAAAGAAACTATTCCGATGAGTGTATGGGATTACGATATTCATAATTTTGAAAGTTTGAGAAATGATTTTTTTGAATCTAAAAGTTGCGATTATACTTTAGTTGTTACTAAAGAGTTTGTGGAGTTATTTAGTGAAGAATATGATGAAATAACAACTTTGAAGAATAATCTTAAAAATTTAACAGATGACTATAGATTAGAATGTGTAAAAATGTTTTTTAGAATACTTGTTTATTCTCAATTTCATGAAGAATCTATAATTAAAGAAATTAGAACCAATACTAAAAAAATACAATCTAAAAAAACTAAGAGAGCTGGGAAGAAACCAAAAGTAAAATTAATTAGGCAAAATATAATAAGACTTAATACAGATTGCATCAAACAACCAACCGAAGAAGAAAAGAGAGAATATGAAAGACATATATTTGGTTGGACAGTTAGAGGTCATTGGAGAGAATACAAAAGTGGCGCAAAGATATGGATTAAACCTCAAGTAAGAGGAGATAAAGAACAGGTACAAGGTAAAGTCTATGAAATTGATTAAATTATAAGCATGATTAGGACAACCAGTTCTGCTCTAATACTATTCAGTAACAAATATATAAAATGATAAATTTAAAGGAAAATTGGGGGATTTAATGATTCCTAGAATTCAATAATTAAAATTAATCAAATAAACTAATCCATAGCTGTATAAATGATTTCAAGGTTAAGCAAACGTCATTTAAAGACTATGAATTAGTTTAAATAGTTAAAATGTAGGGACATGTAAACAAATATTAAGTTAGAGAGAACAAAAAAAGTTGAGAAAATAATTATAAATATTAGCAAGTGTAGAAAAATAAGATAAAGAGCTAAATAAATTCTACAATTATTATAATACCCATGATTAATATAATTATACATTGTTAATATTAACTAAAAGTTATAAAAATTGAATATAAAAAATAATGAGACTTAGGAAAATTGTATTCATAAGTTTATAAAGTGACGCTAAAAATCAAATTAAGGAAGGATTTAAAAAGGAACTTGAATATGCTAATGTACATATTTTTGTACATTGACCGAACTTGCTAAGTTACCTTGATGTACAAAAATATGTACATGGATAAGCTATAAGAAGAAGAGAAACATATCTAAGAAGAAGAGAAACAATCTTTTGGATGCTGAATAAATTCATCACCATTGGTCAGTTTTAGTTTTCTTTTTTCTTGGTAGGAATAGTCTGTTATTAGAATTTAGTTATAGGAAGGAATGATATAAAAATGACAACAGAACCATTTATTAAATTACCAAATATATTAGTAAGAGATTTAGATAATAAAAGAGAGAATACATATTCATTTTTATATTCAGAAAAGTTATGTCATATATGGAGTGCTTTTGATTGTCTAATGAATAGAGTTGGTACTATATCCTTTTCACTGGAAATATTAATTACTGAATCTGGAGTAGTAGCAGATAATCATGCAGGAAGGAACGTAGAACAATATAGAAATATACTCATCAAACTAGAAGAGAATAAATTTATTACAGATGTGAGATGTGATCTTAAGAAAATAAAATATAAAGAATTGATAATGTGTGAATATTCAATTCCTCAGCTTGTTAATAAAGATTCAAAAGACACTCAATTTTTTATGATAACTAGAGAAGATTATTTAAACATACTGAAACATAAGACCAAGTTAAATAAGATTACATTATTATATCTATATTATTATTTGATTTCTCGAATGAAGATAACCAAGACAGGAACAGTTTGTTGTTATCCTTCTTACATTCAAATAATGGAAGATTTAGATATAAGTAATAATACACTTACTTCTTATTTAAAGGAGCTAAATATTTTAAATTTAATTTATTATGAATCAATTGGAGTTTTAGTAAAAAATGGAAAGCAAAAGAATGCTAATAATGTTTATGTTAAGCATCCTTCTCATATGCGAGATGCCTTGGATATGAGTAAGACTTATTGGAAAAATGAGGGTTGGCTTGTAACCAATAAAAAAGTTTCTGTAATAAATGAACAGATAAAAGGTTATAAAGGTCAGATCACAAAGCAAAGTAATCAAGGTAAAGACGTTACAAAATTAGAAGATAAACTCTTTGAATTAGAAAGTAAAATAGCAAATAATGTAGATAGATCAAGAAATGATATTAAAAGAGAAATAATATTACTTAGTGATGAAATGATTGATTTAGATAATAAGAACAAATTAACAACATTTGTAAATGTAGATATTGAGGGTTATTTCACAGATCTAAAAAAAGATATCTATATTAAAGAAGATTGTGAAGAAGTATTAAAGCATATGCAGAATATTAATAAAGAACAATTAAAAGAATTAGCTTATAAAAATGGTAAGCATGTTGGATTACCAAACCCAAATAAGCAACCTATTAACTTTTAACTTAAACAAATTAAATACAAATTAAATTGATGAAGGAGTAGATATAAATGAATAAAGAACAAATTAAATTATACAGCGTAGATACAAAGGCATTTTATACTATGGAGGAAAGGAATTACACTAATATAAAATTCTATGCAGACAATAGACTAAATAATATCTATAAATACATGGTACAAAATAGTGATGATATTGTTTTAGATTTAGAATTACAAATAGAAGAAGAATTTGAAAGATTAGAGGAATTAAAAAAAGAAGACTCAGCAGAAGAATTAGAAATTGATGAAACTGGATTAACGTTAGAGGACTTAAAGGAGATATTTATAACAAAGGACATAATCAAATTTGAAATAGAAAAGATATTTAAGGAACATTCTAAATATAAAATGTTAAATAAGATTTATAGAGATGCTATTGTTAATTTTAATAATGAAATCAAATCATTTAAAGGAATAAGAAAACTTAATAAAAAGTATCTAAATATCAAAAATCAAGTGGCACTATTTGAATCTAATTTAACTAGGAGCATGGAGTTTCAAACTAGCGAAGTTACAAATCACATATTAATCTTAAGACCATTTCATTACATAATATTAGAGCAATTAGTTAATAATGGATATGACTTTAGAGGACAACATCATATTTTACTAACATCTAGTTCGGGACAATTAAGAGGTAAGAAAGCAGTTTTTGTAGATGAAATTTTATGGAATAAATTTGAGAAAACTCTTATGTGTGGATTATCTAAAGAACAAATGAATAATTCAAAAGAACTAGGAATGAATTTAGGAAAATTTTTAGCATATGTTGCCCTCAACAACAGCTCAACAGATGAATGGACAGCAGAAGAAGGATTTGCGATTGATAAATGTATTGTTATTAAGGATTTTGAAACAATGGTATATGGTGAAGTGGACTATATAGATGTAGACCATAAAGTTAAAGAATTTAGGAATAGAAGATTAACTGATTTAGAAAGAAAAGAATTAGATTCAAAAGTAAAATTATTTACTGAAAAGGCAAAAGATGAAATTGATATAAAAGGTTATAGAAGTGAAGAGAAAGCAAAAAATAAGATTGCAATAGAAAAATATCAAAAGACTTTAGATTTAAGTAATCCAGTTGAAGCTTTAGCATTAGCACAAATAAAAGCCGATGAACTTAAAAAGACATTAGATAAAGAAATTAAAATCAAGAAAGATAAACTGAATAAAGAAGTAAAAGAATATAAGGAAGAAATAAGAACAGAAATAATGTCTTATGAAGTTTGTGATTTACCTATAGAAAGAAAGTTTATGGATGTTCCAATTCCTCATTCAGACGGGTGCGGTTGGGTTTTACCTTCTGTATCAGATAAGAATTTCATGTGTCGTCTCGCATGGATTAAAGGATTACTAACTGTTAATAACTTCATAGATTATTGTAAGAACTATAGAAAGAAATTAGTTAATGGTGAGTGGGTAGATGATAAAGATAACTATTGGATAACAGATTTATATGGTAGAGAACACAATTTATTAGATGAACAAATCTCCGTTATCTTTTCTGAATCACAATTCAAGGCTCATAAATATTACACGAATACTATTGAAGATGGAAAACTTATTAAAACAGGTTGGGAACAATATCAAGAATATTTCAAGCAATATAATTGTAAAGCTAATCGGTGTAAAGTTGAAAAGGACAAGTTTAAGAAAGCTAATTTAAATTATCAAATGTTTCAATCACTAACAGATATTACAGATGAAGAAATTGAATATTTTACTAATCCAGTTAATGAGTATATTACAAATGGTTACACAGATTTAAAAACACAATTAGATATAGTTGGAGCAACTAACCCTAAGAATAATTTACAACAAGCAATTAAGATGTATCCAGAGATGTTACAAGAGTTTTATTGCAAAGATGAATTAAGTAAGGCTTTAAATAAGAAAAAGAAACAAGCTAAATTTGGTAAAATTAAAACTGATGCAACTTATACGTTTATTATCCCAGATGTTCTAGCATGGAATCAATTTATATTTGATGGTGACGAGAACCCAGTAGGACTACTAGCTGATGGAGAAGTTAGTTGTAAATTATATTCTAAGGTAGGCAACTTATGTGTTAATAGAAGTCCTTCTTTGTACCGAGAATTAGGATGCAGAAAGAATATTGTTACTAAAGAAACTAATAAATGGTTTACTACTAATGCAGTTTACACAAGTTCGCATGACTTAATATCTCAGCTACTAAATTTTGACTCTGACGGAGATGAAAGTTTACTAATTGCCGATCCTAAGTATTATGAAATTGCGAAAAGAAATATGGAGGGAATTGTTCCTTTATATTATCCAATGGGTAAGGCTAAACCACAATTAATTACTAATGCAAACTTATATACTGCTTTAATTAATGGATATAAGTTCGGTAATATAGGTATATATAGTAACAAGATAACTAATATGTGGAATAGTGAAGAAATTGATTTAGATGCCATTAAGATATTAACTTGTCTCAATAATTTTTTTATAGACGGAGCAAAAACTGGATTCATGATAGAACCTAGTAGAGAGATAAAAGAAAGACTTAAAAAATCTAATGGTAAATCTCCATATTTCTTCAAATTTGCAAAGGATAAAGAAGAAGGACAAGTAAAGGAAGTTAATAATAGCACAGTAAATAAGATATGCAAGAATGTAGAAACAATTAAACAAGGAGATTATAATTTTAGTAAGCTAGGTAAATTTAAATATCCTACATTATTATTACATGAAAATCCAAGTGTTGATGAAGACGCTAGAAAAGAACTAATTAAAGAATACAGAAGATTGGATAATAACAAAAATTATATATTTGCTCAAAGTAAATTAGAAGAAAAAGAAATAACTTATTCAGTTTTCGACAATATTAAAAAGGAAATGAATAAAAAAGCAAATAAATTAGATATTGAATATTTGGATATGGTAGATGTTATTGTTAGAGATGTATATGTAAACAATAAGGATAGCAGGAAGAAAACTATTTGGGAAGTATTCGGAGCATCAGTAATAGAAACTATGAGAATTAATATTAAAAAACCAGTAGAAGATGGAGAATATATATTATGTTCAGATTGTGGAAAGCATATCAAGAATGAAAAGAATAAGAAATATTGTCCAAAATGTTCTAAGGAAAGAACAGCCGAAAGAAACAGAAATAGAAAATAACCAACTACACATTAATATAAAACCATACACACTAGATATAGAGCCACTTAAAGGGGTATTATGATAAGGAATATTCACTTGATAGTACCCAAGGATGGCTTATCTAGTGGTTTGGCAATGGTTTCTCACTTTTTACAAGGTGAGAAGTATATCCGTAAAAGATGTAAAACTATTTTAAGTAATAGGTGCGATTCGATTTGTACGTATTGTACCTATTTTATATTTTTCAATTTATAATAACATATATCTATTAGTGTACTACTTAATTATATCATAGTTTTAAGTAAATACAATACTATTTCAAAAATAAATACGAATTTATTTGAGTAGAAAAAAACTACTCAATATTCCTTCTTTAATTTGTTGGGTGGGTTCATTTAATTGTGAGCCTATTCAAATAAGTTCGTATGGTCAATAGCGTATTATTTTATCAAAACGCTACTAAATAAAAGTTATGCTACTTGAAGAAGGCACAAAGGAGATAAATATTATGTTGAAATATGAAGATTACAAAGAATTACAAGGAAAATTAAATGATTACTGGAAAGCTTTTGAAGATTGTGGAGAAGAATTTTACACCTTTAAAGTGAAAGAGTGTAAAGACGGAGATATTATGATTAAATGTTTTAATGATGATAAAACCGAAGCATGGACTATTGAAGCAGAATACAATTCAGACATGGCAGCACTAATTAAAAATTGCATTTATGAATTTTATGAACTTATGGTAAATCCATATACTAGAGTAGTAAAAGCATGGAAAGGTTTTGTCAATCGCAAGGTTAAATCATTAAGTTTGGCTATGGGAAAGAATGATTCAGATAAAATAAATAAAATTAATGAAGATATGATAGAGAAATATAAAAGAATGACTATTGCAAAATTTCAAGCTAGTGAAAACAAAGTGTTTGTAAGTATGTTTTATATTATAAAAGAAGAATATGAATTGGAAGTTATTTAATTATGATGAATATTGCTGAATTCTTTAATCAAAATCCTAATTATAGTACAGAATTTTCTAAAGATATTAAGGATTATAGAATATTAACAGAACACTATTTAGTCGATGAATATGAAGAAAGTGAAGGATATGAGGGGTGTTACGATGAATTTAAAGGCAAAGGATATTATGTAATTACAGCCGATAGAGAGATACCTTTTAATAATTTATATTACTGGCTAGGAGATTTAATCGTAGATAAAAGTAAAGATAATAAGATTATAGATGGAATTGCATTTAATTAAATTTAGGGGGAGAGTGTTAATAATGACAGATACAAAAATATTAATAGATATGGCTTTTGCTGGAGAAGTTCCAGAAGAATATGTGCTAGAACAATTAGGTAAAAGATCAGAAGAACAAATAATCCAAGATTTAAAAGAAAATGTAAGTTTAGATGGGTTATTACAGACTCAGGATGCCTTAGAAAATTATCTTGATTCTACAGGAATTAATGAAGATAATAGAAAGTGCATAGAGCAAACTAAGAAGGCTTTAGAACGTACATATAAGGCAATAAATCAAAGATGTTCAGAATTAATTGGGTGTGAGAAAAAATTGAAGGAATTAATGTTTAATTAGAATACAAATGATGTGTTGAAAATGAAGATAATTAATCAGTATATGTCGAAATTTATCGACATATATTCTGACAATATGTTATAATATTTATATATAAAAGCATAGGAGGTAAATAATGATAAATAAATGCAAAAAAGGCTATGATATAAATATAAGAAAAATTGGTGTTCGGACAAATATAATGCTACCATTTGCAAGTATTAATAGTGATGGTACAAGTGCTATTAAATGTAAAACAGACAAATGTGAATTAATGGAGACATGTGAGTATAAAGATTATATAAAAAATATGGATAAATAATCAACTAAGTATTTATTTATACATTTATTGGAGACTCCACATCTCCATTTAGCGTATATAGAGTCTATCTATTAATTTAGGTAGGCTTTATTATGTGCTAAATTTGTGGACTTTACAATAAGTGTATAAGAGATTATACGCTAATAAAAATGTGGAGGTGTTGCTAAATGAGCAATACAGTATTAACAATTTTGAAAGGACAAACTTTAGACAGCAGGGAAGTTTCAGAAATGATGGAAAAGGAACATAAATCAGTATTAAGAATGATTGATGGTTCAGCAGATGGAAAAGACATAGGAATAAAGCCAACTTTGGAAAGAGCGAATTTCGTGCTATCCAAATATTTCATCGAATCTACTTACAAATCAGGGACTAGAGAATATAAATGTTATCTAGTAACTAAAATGGGTTGTGAATTACTAGGAAATAAATTACAAGGTGAAAGAGGTATATTATTTTCAGCTAAGTATGTTGAAAAATTTAATGAACTTGAAAATACTATCTCACAAGTTGATAAAACTATTAAAATTAAAGGGAAATTAACTGAGAGTGATTGGAATAAAATACAAAATAAATCTATCTATTTAACAGAAGAAATTCACGATAGAAAATCATTAAGAAAATTCATTAGAGATTACGATAAAATGAAATTAGATGAATGTATAGATACTATTGGAGACATGACAAATAAGATGAAAGGTGTTATAAAACATGAGTTACTTGATGTTGCAATTAAAGAATTAAAAGCTATTGATAGTGGACTTATGAAAGATACAATCAAAAATACTTTTATAAAAGATACAACTTGTGCAGGAATAATTATATTACAGGATGTTAAGATTGGTAAGTTTAAGAAAAGAATTAAGACATTAGAAAATAAAGCAATATAGATAGGGTATACAAGATATATTATATTTTTACTTGGCAGTTTAATATAATATATCCATCTTAAATTAATTATATCATTAGTCAATAGGTAAATCAATAGAAAATTGAAAATAAATTAAATAAGTGAGATGTGCGTGATATGCACTTCCGAAAATAATTAAAAATAAATTAAAAACATTGAGCGAAATTTTTCGCTGAGTGATTAAGCAGATAACTGGCTAAACAAGTTATTGGAAAAGGAAGGAACAAAAATGAATAATAATAAAATTACAGGAATTTATATGATTAAATGTACACAAAGCAAAAAATTTAGAATCGGTGGAGCAACTGATATAATGAAAAGATTTTCAAATTACAAAAGTAGATTATCTAATGGATTAGGTAATGAAAGAATGGTTGAAGATGTTTTAAATTATGGCTTAGATTCATTTGAGTTTCTTATACTTCAAGAATGTTCAATAGAAGATTTGTTCAAAATGGAATCTAAATATATGGATTTATATAGTGATTGTTTAAAAGATGGATATAACAGCAATAGAGTTGTTAAGAGAGAAAAATATATTAGAAATTTGGAAGAACAAAGAGCATATAAGGAAACGCGTTCTAAAATTACAAGTGGAGAACTTAATGGACATTGCAGACTAAAAGAATCTGATGTAAAAGAAATGCTTTATAAGGTGTACATTGATGGTATTAGTAGGAAAGAAGTTTGCTTAGAATACGGAGTTTCAGATGGATACATAAGCAGAATTGGATGCGATAGATGGGTGTCTACATATAAGAATTTCATAGAAAAACATAACTTGGAGGTGGCTAAATAATGACAAAATTTAATAAGTATTTAAATATAATAAATTTTGTACTTTGGTTAAGTATTTTATTATCTGTTATTTTAGCACCAACTGGTACTGATTTGAGGTTTATTTGTATTGGTTCAATGTTTGTTGTGTTAGTAGATATATGTTTTGATATGTTTGGAAATAGGAGAGTGAAGTAATATGCATTATAAAGGAACTAAATGTACATATGATTCAATTGATTTTGATTCAATACCAGAGAAAGAATATTACATAAAATTAGTTAATGATAATAACATATCAGAACTTCAAGTTCATCCAAAGTTTATTATATTAGAAGGGTTTAGAAATTATGAATCAAAGAAGATCCAAAGCATAACTTTTAAGCCTGACTTTTATTATATTAGAGATGGAATAGTACATATCGAAGACGTTAAACCTTTAAATAAGAAATTAATAGACGAATCCTTTACTTTAAGGTGGAAAATGTTAAAGAATATGTATAAAGAGCAAAAGGCAGTATTTAGGTTAATTGCTTGGGATAAGAAATTAAAAGAATTTGTGGAAATATAGAGGATTTACCATATATTTGTGTAATTAGTTATATGAAGGTGGTGATTATAATTATGGCTGACAATATAAATGTAGAACCTACACCAATTCAAAGAAATGCGGAAGATGTTGCAATAGAATTAATGCAAATATATTATAGAAAAGGTGATTATGAAACACCAATAACTATTGAATCACTTCAAGAAACATATTCTAAATTTTATGCAGTTGCTAGAATGATGAATCGATATGGAAGTAGAAGTGATACATTCCCAAAACTTGAAGCGATGTTACCAGAAATATTAAAAAAATAAAGCAATTAGAATCCTAGAAATGGGGTTCTCTTCTTTAATACAATTATTGTAGAATATCATAAAAAATGGTATTATTATACGATAAATTGTATTAGGGGGTGAAATTAATATGAATAATATTTATTCAAATATTGCTGGTTTTGCACTTGCTTTCTGGTTAGTTTTGCATGCATTGAGTACTCAGGAATTCTTTAAAGCATTTCCAGCACTTTTTTTATTTGGAAAATGGAAATATACTGATTTTGATAATATTTTTAAATTTATATATTCAAAGAAATTTAAAGATATCAATATTAATTATATTACTAAACTAAAAGTAAGATTAAATACTTATATACAAAAATATGAACATAAGAATAAAGGTTTACTAAATAATGTCGTAGCTATTCTCATATCGTCTTTAATAACAGTCACAATAGCTCAATATACATTTCAAAGTCAAGTGAATAAGGATTTAGTTACTCAAATAGTTAGTAATTTAAATGATGATTATATGTTTGCTTTTTATTGGGTTATCGGTGTATATGGGATTTATGGAATTCTAGAGGAATTTGCTAGTATTAAATTTGAATATTATATTTTGGTTAAAAATATAATTGATGAAATTGAAAAGGATAAACCTGTTAAAAAAGAATATTATACATCATATATGAAAAATGAAATTTGATATTTGCACAATAACGTTTGGAGTACAGAGATGTACTCTTTTATTATGTAGAAATACTACTATATTTGTAATAAATAGAATATAATAGTAGTATGAGGTGATTTAAATGAAATTAGGTATAAGGACGCCAAGTCTTAAGAAAAGCCTAAAAGCAAGGACAACAGGTAGAGCTAAAAGAGCAATTAAGTCTAGCATAAATCCATTATATGGAAAGAAAGGCATAGGTTTAATCAATAATCCTAAAAAAGCAGTGTACAATAAGGTTTATAATAAAACAAGCGTTAGTCTTTGGGATTTAATAGCAAAGTTATTTAAGTAAGAATTTAATATGTTATACAGTAATTAGGGTAGATTGAGTCTACTCTTTTTTTATTGGTCAAAGAAAGTGTAGGTTAGAAGATGATGGATAGTAATGGTATATAAGAAGTGTAGCAAATGTGGTAAGAAGATAGAGCAATATACAGAATGTGAATGTATGGTACAAGCTAAGAAGGAAAGTTATAAGAGATATAAGGATAGAAGAATGTTGGATAAGGAAGAGAAGAAGAGACAGGAATTCTATGTTAGTAAAGCATGGTTGACCTTATCTAATTTAATTAAGAATCATTTCTTCGGTATATGTGTCCTATGTTGGCTTAGAGGTTTGATAGTTAGTGCAGTATATACACATCACATAGAGGAAACAGATAAGAGAGAAGACTTAATGTTAAGTGAAGATAACTTGCTTCCTTTGTGTGCAAGTTGTCATAAGATGACGCATGGTCAATATAGCAAAGGAAGTAATGCAGAATCGAATATGAAAAAGATATTAGTAGATGCAATTATAAAATTTGATAAAGAATATTATGAGTAGGTGAATCACCTAGTGGGGTAGGGAGTACTAAAAAGTTTTGAGAATAGTGACGAAAGTCCTTGGTACTCTCCCAGTCACGCATAGTTCCGAAATGGGACATTTTAAGCAATAATGATTATTAATTAGAAAGTAGGTGATAATATGGCTAGGACAGCTTTGCCAGTTGCATTGCAAAAAGCACATTTAACAAAAGAAGAAATACAAAAAAGAGAAGAACAAGAACAAAAATTAAAAGGTAATAGTGAATTAGTATATTCATTGCCTACTTCACTAAAATCAAAACCAGAAAAGGATTTATATTTATTTTTAGTAACAGAATTAAAAGCAAGTTCAATACTAAATAATTTAGATATTACTATATTAGAACAAACAGTAGATGCAATTATAAAAATGCGTGATGCTAATAAGTTAATAAAAAAACATGGATTAGTATTATACAAAGAGGATGGAACTGGACAAAAGAATCCAGCAGTACAAGTATACAAAGATTATCAAGCGATATTTTATCAATGCTCGATGTCGTTGGGATTGTCACCTTCCGCAAGAGCAAAGTTAGGTGCTATTAATATTAATAAAAAAGAAGATGATGAAGACCTTGTTAAAAAAGCAATGCGAGGTGATAACTAATGTTATTACTAGATAAAGCATTAGAATATTGTGAAGATGTACTAAAGGGTAAGGAACTTGCACCAATAGAAGTACAACAACAATGTAAAATATTTTTAGATGATTACTACATTGGACAATACGAAGATGATTTTGAGTTTATCTTTAGTAAAGATAAGTTAAAAATAATAAACAATCTATTGAAATTATTTTCTTACGCAACAGGTTTTATAGTAGGCAAACAAGTATTAGAAGGTTTGGCAGGATTCCAAGCCTTATTTTTATGTGCAATTTTTGGATGGAGATATAAGAATGATATAAATAAGTTTAGATATAGAGATGTAGTTTTATTTATTCCACGTAAGAATAGTAAAACATTTATTATTGCAGTAGTTTTACTATTACTAATGCTGACCGAAGATGATTTTTCTGAATTTTATAGTATATGTGTTGATAGAGATTTAGCTACGGAAGTAAGAAAAGCAATGGCTCAATTAATTGGTGCTAGTGATGCATTGAAAAAACATTTCTTTGTATCCGAATCTAAAATAGGAATAATTAAATGTTTATTAACTGAAAGTTTTTATTATCCAAGAACAAGTAAAGCAAATAAAAATAATGCAATTAGACCATGTGCAATATGTGCAGATGAAGTAGGAGCATTTACAGACAATGCCAATATACAAGCTATGCGTAAAGGTCAACTTAATGTCAGAAATCCACTTATGTTAAAAATTTCTACTGCTTATGCTGAATCTGATTCTATAATGTTAGAAGAATTAGACTACGATAAAAAGGTTTTAAGTGGAGATTTAGATAATCCAAGATTATTTGCATTACTTTATTATTGTACACGAGAAGAAGCTTGGGAAGATGATGCAATATATAAAAGTAATCCACTTAGAATTGAAGAAAATTATAAGGAAATAAAAGAAGATAGAGAAACAGCGAAAGTAAAAACAAGTGAACAGGAAGAATTTTTTACTAAGAATCTAAATATTTTTCTTGAAACAAATGAGTTAAATAAATATTTAGAAATGACATATTGGAAAAAGTGTTGTGTAGATAAGATTGATTTTAAAGCTAGAGATGTAGTGATTGGTGTTGATATGTCGGTAACTACGGATCTTACAGCAGTAGGGATAATGTATAGAGAAGATAGTATATTATATTGTCACTCTCATGGTTTTTTACCAAGAGAATCATTAAAGAAACGTAGAGAAAATATTGATTATGAACTAATGGAGAGGCAAGGTTACTGTGATATACATGATGGAATGACAATTAATTATACACTTGTAGAAGAATATATAAGGGATATAGAAAGAAAATATAATTGTACTATTAAATGTATTGTAACAGACCCTACTAATGCTAAAGAAATGATGGAAAGGTTAGGAAGTGACTATGATGTATTTTTAAGAAGACAAACTTATACTGAATTATCACCCGCGACTAAAGAATTTAGAAAAAAAGTTTATGATAATGAAGTAAAATATGAAAGAAATTCTTTACTTGATTGGAATATGAGCAATGCAATAACCACAGTAGGTAAATCAGATGATGAGATGTTATCAAAAGAAGATAAGAATAAGCAGAGGATAGATATGGTTGCAGTTCTGATATTTTGTTTTACAGAATTGTTTGAAATTGAAGAAACCAATTATTTAACAGTTGAATATTTAGATAAACTCTATGGAGGAGGGAATTAAAATAGAAAAGATTAAATTAAAATTAAATAAAATAAAGCTATTTATGAACCTCAATATAGTAGAAATATTATTAATTGTAGGTTTATTTTTTATTGTAACAGCAACATTTATGATAAATACAATATTAGCTTTATATGTTATTGGAATTATTTTTGTAGCCTTAGCAATATTTCTAATAAAATATCCAAATAAAAATATGCGAGGGAGGTGAAATATTATAAATGGGATTTATTAAAAATAGAATAGATATTAAAAATGCAACTACAATTAATACAAATATAGGTTTACAAGATGCACAACTATTAAAATTATTAGGTATTGAACAAGGAAGTTTGTCGGGTAAAGAAAGTATGGGAGAGATTACATATTATACTTGTCTAAAGGTTATCAGCGAAAGCGTAGCAAAACTACCAATTATTACTTATAAAACTAATAACGATAGTAAAGGTAAGGAAAAAATAAATGATAGCTATTTAAATTATATTTTGAATGTTGAGCCTAACCCATATATGACTGCATCAACCTTTTGGCAAGCAGTAGAATTAAACAGATTACATTTTGGAAACTCTTATTTATATCAGGACTGTTATAAAGTAGGAAAAAATGCTGGTAAAGTAAAAAGCTTATGGATACTACCGTCAGGTGAGGTTACAGTATGGCAAGATGATGCAGGTATATTTGGACAAGATAATGCTATATGGTATATTTGGCAGGATACAAGAGGACAAGGAAAGCAATACAAATTTAGTATGAGTGAGATATTGCATTTAAAATCCAGTACTAGTTTTGACGGTATTGTTGGAATTCCAGCAAGAGAAATATTAAAATGTAATTTAGAACAAGCACAATATGGAGCAAACTATTTAAAGAAACTTTATTCAAATAATCTTTTTGGAGATAAAATTTTGTTGCAATACACGGGTAATTTAGATAGTAAAGCGGAAAAAGCTATTGCATCTAAAATTGAATCATTTAGTACAGATAATACAACAAGTGGAAAATTTATTCCATTACCAATTGGGCTTACTGCAAGTAATTTGTCCAGTAAGCTTACAGACTCGGAATTTTCTGTATTAAATCAAACAAATAGTTTAAAAATATGTGCAAGTTTAGGTTTAAATCCTAATCACATAAATGATTATAGTAAAAGTTCTTACAGTAATTCAATATCCCAGAGCTTGGATTTCTTAACAAATACATTAAGTCCAATATTACTTTCTTATAGTCAAGAGATGACTAGAAGATTGCTAACTACAACAGAAAAAACTACAGGAATGACACTTGAACATGATACAAAGTCATTGTTAAAGTTAGACCCAATTCAGCAAACGGATGTATTACAAAAGCAACTGAATAATTTTTTACTTACTCCAAATGAGGGGAGAGAAATTTTAGGTTATGAATATAGCACTGACCCAAAAGCAGACCAGTTATTGGGTAACGGTTCTAGTATATTGTTAAATCAAGTGGGTACACAATATATAAAGTCAAGCGAAGGGGGTGATAATAATGGTAAATAAATGTATACAATTTAAAAACAGTACAGGTAAGCAAGAGTTATATTTTTATGGTGATATTGTGAGTGATGAATGGTCTAAATGGACTGATACAGATACTTGTCCACAAGATGTATTGGATATTTTAAGTAAAATAGATGAAAAGAAACCACTTAATATTTATGTTAATAGTGGTGGTGGCTCTGTATTTGCTGGAATGGCAATGTATAATATGCTTAAGCGAAATAAATCAGATAAAACTGTTTATGTTGATGGTTTAGCAGGATCTATTGCATCCGTTATAGCTATGGCAGGAGATAAAATTGTAATGCCTAGTAATTCTTATCTCATGATACATCATGCGTTATGCGGTGTACAAGATAATGCAATAGGTTTAAGAAAAATGGCTGATACATTAGATAAAATTGATGAAGGTATTGAAGAAGTTTACAAAACTAAATTAGTTAATGATGTTGATATTAAAACTATTATAGATATGATGGATAATGAAACATGGTTAACTGGTAATGAGGCAAGTAAATATTTTAATATTGAAGTTGTTGAGTCTAATGAAGCAATAGCGTATTGTGGAGATATTGCAAATTATAAAAATGTTCCACAAGGATTAAAAGATAAATTAGAAACTAAAGAACATGAAGAAATTGTTAAAGAACCAGTAGAAGATAAAACCCACAATGTCGGATTGCAAAATAAAGAAGATCTAGAACTAGCAATTGCAAAATTAAGAATAAAATTACTATAAAGAACAGTTTGAAATGATATATAACTGTTCTTTTATTATGTCCAAAAATAAAGAAATAACAAAAATAAAACTAAAAAGGTGGTTTTTTATATGAAAATATCAGACGAATTGAGACAAGAATTAGAAACTTTAAAGGCAGAAGCAAAAGATTTAGCTATAAAAGATGGAGTTAAGGCTCTTGAAATTAATGCTAAGGCAGATGCAGTAGATTTACTAGAAGCAAAGCTTAGAGTACAAGATAAAATTGAAGCAGATGAATTAGCAGAAATAGAAGCTAAAACTAAAAATTTAGAAAATAAGGGAGATGCAAAAGTAGTGGAAAATAAAAATTTAGGATTAATAGTAGCAAAAGCAATTAAAGGAACAGCAACACCAGAGGAAATGACAGAAATTACAAATATGGTCGTTGAAGGCGATAGAACAAAAGGTGGAGTTGCTATTACGCCTGATATTTCAACTAAAATTATAGAATATCAAGATTCTACTAGACTGTTTGATATAAGACCATACCTAAATGTAGAACCAGTAGGAACTTTAAAGGGAAGTAGACCGATAGCAACTAATATTCCACAAGCTAGCGGATTTGCTAGTTTAGATGAAGGTACAGAAATTCAAGCATTATATGAACCAACATTTGGAGATATGTCTTATGAAGTAAGAAAATATGCAGGATTTATACCACTTTCAAACGAGTTACTTGCAGATTCAGCAGAAAATATTTTAGGATTTATAACTAGATGGTTGGGTGAAAATGAATTAAATACATATGCTTATCAAGTATTTAATGGTACTGGAACTAAATCTGCTCAAGGTATTATGACAGAAGCTAATTCTACTGGATTATTAAAAGATAGTTTTGAAACGATTGAATCAGCACCTGCAATTAAGAAATTTAAGACTATATTTAATGTAGATTTAGAAAGTATTTCTAATGCAAACCTAGCAATATACACTAATGCCGATGGATATGATTATTTAGATGGACTTGCAGATTCTACAGGAAGATTCTATTTACAACCAGACGCAACAGTAAAAAGTGGATTCACATTCTTAGGAAGAGAAATTGTAAAAGTACCTAAGAAATTCCTTGCTAATATAACAACTGGAACTGGTGCAAGTTTAGTGACTAAAGTGCCATTTGTAATTGGATCTTTAAAAGACCTTTATACTATGTTTGATAGAAATCAAATATCGATTGAATCTTCTAACTTAGCAGGTAATGCTTGGAGAACAGATACAACTGAGGTAAAAGGTATATTCAGATTTGATGGTAAATTCTTAAATACTAAAGCAGTAAAAGTATTAACAGCTAAATTAGCTTAGTAAGAAATATTATAAGGGTGATATATGATTTTAAATAGTTTTTTATTGCCCTTTTTAAGGAAAGGAATGGTGTAATTGATAGTAAGTTTAGTAGAAGCGAAAACATGGCTCAAGTGTGATTATGAAGATGAAGACTCAGAAATACAATTATTAGTAGATTCAGCAGAAGCTTATTTACAAAATGCTACAGGCAAGGTTTTTGATAACACAAATGCTTTAGCTAGGTTATATTGTAGGGTGCTGATTACTGATTGGTTTGAAAATCGTGAACTTATGGCAGATTCTAAAACATCTGATAAAGTTAGATTTACATTACAATCTATTATGCTTCAATTGCAGTATTCGGTAATGTAGATGAGTAGTATAAAAATGAATGAAAGAATAATAATATCAAAATATCTAGGAGAAGTCCAAAATGATAATGGCTTTGATGAACCAACTTGGGATGATACTTATTATCCTTGTTGGTGTGCTTTTAAACAAGTTAGTGGGAAAGAATTTATATCTGCTAAAGCTGACAATTCTGAGAATATAGTCACTTTTACAGTTAGATATTGTACAAAAACAAAAGTCTTATTAGTACCAGTTGCAACAAAGAATTATAAAGTGATTTTTAATAATGTTGATTATAATATTATATTTTCTTCTGACTATAATAATTTGCATAAATTTATAGATATAAAAGCAGAGGTAGTTATGTGAGTGGATTTGAATTAAGTGGATTTGAAGAATTAGAAACATTGTTACAAGATATGACATTAACTGAAGCTGAGGAAAAGAAGGCAGTAAAAAAATCTATAGATGTGATTGCTAAAGTAGTTGAAAGTAATACTCCTATTGGTAAAACTGGAAGTACGAAAAAACAAATTAAAACTAAAGTTAGCAAAGATGATTTTTCTGTTACAGGACAAATAATAATGGGTGCTTTTTATACTGGCTTTGAAGAATTTGGGACTAGTCAACAAAAACATCATGTTGGATTCTTTGAACGTTCTGTAAATAGTTCACAAAATGAAGCTTTAGAAATATTAGCAAAAGAATTATTAAAATAGAGGTGGTGCATATGGTTAATATTAAAAAATTAATGAAAGATACTTTAAGTAACAATGATCTACTTAATCTACTTGCAGATAAAAAGGTATATTTTCTACATGCAAATAAGCCAACTGCACCTTATCTAGAGTATGAAATATTTGATGAGAATGGTGAAGAGTGGGCAGAGAATGTTGAAATAGCAACTAATTATTATGTGCAAGTAGATGTATTTAGCAAAGCAGATTATACAGATTTAGAAAATAAAATTAAAGAAAAAATGATAAACGCTGGTTTTAACAGAAGTATGTGTGCAGATTTATATGAAAATGACACGCAATTATTTCATAAAGCTATGCGTTTTTTTATTACATTATAAAATAAAAATGAAAGCGAGTGATAATATATGGCAATTACAGGATTAGAGAAAATTTATTATAGTAAAATCACAAAAGATGACAATACAGAATTAACATTTGGTGCTCCTATATACCTTGCAGGAGTTAAAGAAATTAAGATATCTCCAAAAGTTTCTACAGAAAAATTATATGCAGAAAATAAGTTATGGGAGCAAGCAACAACTTTAGAAGATGTAGAAGTAACTGTTAATCTTGCCGATTTAACGAATGCACAATCAGCAGATTTATTAGGACAAACAGTTGCAGAGGAAGGTGGTATATTTAGTTCAGACGATGACCTTGCACCATATATAGCTTTGTTATACGTTGCTAATAAATCTAATGGTAAAAAGAGATATGGAGTTATTTATAAAGGTAAGATGGAATTACCAGATGATTCTGCAAAAGGTGCTGAAGGAAAAACTGATTTCCAAACACCAGAAATGAAAGCAACGTTTCAACCACTTCAAAATAATGGAATGTGGAAATATCAAATCGATTCAGACGATCCAGCTTGTCCAGTAGGCATTGATACATCTTTCTTTACTAGTGTTATTGTACCTACGAAGAAAGTTGTTACACCTTAATTAAATTAGGCAAAAAGCTCTTAACTGAATAATTATATTTGGTTAAGAGTTTTTATATTAAAGGATGAAAAATAGAATATATAGGAGTGGATTATAAAATGTTAGATAAAATTAAAAAATTAGTAATAAACGAAAACGAATATAGCTTTAAAATGACAAATAAAACTATATTTAATATAGATAATAAGTATGAAAATTATGGAACTATCCTAGACGGAATAATGAATGGTAAGCAATTTTATACAAATGCATTAAAATTATTAAGTTGTAGTTGTGTAGAAAGAGAATTTGAACTGGATGAACTATTTGATTTATTAACACCACAACAACTAAATTATGAAATAGCAGAATTCGTTACAAATTTATATTTTGATTATATGGGGATTAATGACGATAAACCAGATAAAGAAACTAAGAAGACAAAGAGTAAAACTGAAAAAAACTAAATGACCAGTCGAATCCTTATAAGATGGATTTTGACTGGCTTTTTTATATAAGTAAAGTTCATTTAAATTATTCTAAAAGTGAATTTATGGAATCCACACATGCAGAAATATATAAAATGTGGATGAATCACATGAAATTTAACGGTTGGGAAAATGATGAAAAAGACAGTGAGAATAAAACCAATAAAACTGAACAAAGGGTTTATATTGATGAAATACCATTTTTGTAGGAAGGGGGAAATAACATGGCAGATACGGAAAAGCGAATAACCGCTAAAATGGTGCTAGATGACACTGGATATAATTCTAGTATTAAGGGTATAAATAGTAGCTTAAAACAAACACAGTCTGAATTTAAGTTAGCTAGTGAAGGATTAAAAACTTTTGGAGCAACAAGTGATAAGTTAAAATCTGCACAGAATGCATTGGCACAACAGTTTGATTTACAATCCAAAAAAGTAGATACATATAGAAATGCAATGGAAAAATCTAGTCAAAAGATGAATGATAATATAGCAGAAAGAGATAAATTAAAAGCTAGTTTAGAAAGTGCTAATAGTAAATATCAAGAGTCAATTAAATTGTATGGCAAAGAAAGTGAAGAATCAAAAAAAGCTAAAAAATCGCTTGATGAACTAACAGAAGGATATAACAAAAAAGAAAAAGCAATTGAGTCTAATGCTAAGACTATAGAAACTTATAAGACTAGCATGAATAAAGCAGAAACCGAGATGGTAAAGACCGAGGGCGAACTGAAAAAAATTAATACTGAATTAGATAAAAGTAATAACAAATGGCTTAATGCAAGTAATTCTTTAAATAATGCCAGTGAAAAAATGAAAACAATAGGGAGTAAAATTAATTCTGCTGGTAATAGCATACTAAAAATGACTGCACCACTAATTGCAGGTGGAATCGCAAGTCTTAAATTTGCTAGTGACTTTGAAAACAGTATAGCAAAAGTTTCTACTATAAGTGATGAAGGCGTTGTTCCAATAAAAGATTTAAGCAAGCAAATTTTAAAGCTAAGTGACGATACTGGAATTGCAAGTACAGAGATAGCAAATAACGTTTATGATGCAATAAGTGCAGGGCAAAAAACAGGGGATGCTGTTAATTTTGTAAGTAATTCTACTAAATTAGCGAAAGCTGGATTTGCAGAAGCTGGACAGAGTTTAGATTTGTTAACAACCATAATGAACTCATACGGGCTTGAAGCAAAGGAAGTTAATAATGTGTCTGACACTCTCGTGACCACTCAAAATTTAGGTAAGACAACAGTAGGACAATTAAGTGAGTCTATGGGTAAAGTTATTCCAACCGCTAAAGCTTTTGGTGTAAATCTTAATCAAGTTGCTAGTTCTTATGCATTAATGACAAGTAAAGGTATAGCAACTAGTGAAACTGGAACTTATATTTCAAGTATGCTAAATGAACTTGGAAAAGGTGGAACTCTTGCAAGTACAACATTAAAGAAATTAAGTGGACAAACATTTCAAGAAATGATTTCTAGTGGTAAATCTTTAGGAGATATATTAACGATTATGGATAAAGGTGCTAAGGATAATGGAAAATCTTTAATAGACATGTTTGGAAGTGCCGAAGCTGGTAAAGCCGCATTAGTTTTAAGTGGAGATGCTGGAAAAGATTTTAATGATGTATTAGGTCAAATGGCTAATAGTGCTGGTGCAACAGATATTGCATTTGAAAAAGTATCTAACACAACTGGAGAAAGATTTAATAAGTCTATAAATAAGCTTAAAAATGATTCGATTAAATTTGGTGATGTTATAGCACCAATGTTAGATAAAGTTAGTGAATTAATCGGAACAGTAACAGATAAATTAAGTGGTATGAGCAAAGAACAACTAGAGAGTATAGCGAAATGGGGATTATTCGCCATTGCCACTGGTGGAGTATTAAAAACAGTCGGAACTCTTGCAAATGGTATAGGCAGTATAATTGGTATATTTGGAAAATTATCACCAATTTTAGGTACTGCAACAGTTGCAACCGAAGGAGTAGCAACAGCAGGAGTGGTAGCAGGTGGTGCTAGTGGACTTGGTGCATTAGTGGGAGGATTAGGTAGTGCAGTTGTAGCTTTTGCACCTTTTATTGCAGGAGCAGGTGCAATAGCTTTAGCTGGATATGGAATATATAAAGGATTAACGCAAGAAGTAGTTCCAAGTGTAGATTTATTTGCAGATAAGGTAACATATACTGCAACGCAAGTGCAAGGACAATATGGACAAATGGCTAATGGAGTAGAATCGAATACTACCAAGATTAGTGAAGCCACTAAAACTGCTGTACAAGATTATTTAAAAATGGATGAAGGTGCTAAATCAAATCTACAGGATCTATTTATAAATGGTCAAGTTATTACTGGAGAAATTGTAACAGATAGTAAAACTAAATTTGATGACATGAAAAATAGTATTGTGCAAGGTTATGAGACACAAAAAACAGATAGCTTAGCTAAGTTACAAGAGTTGTTTACATCACAAAGTACATTAACAGATACAGAACAGGCTGAAATTATTCAAAAGACTACGGATTTTTATACTAGTAAACAAACACAAACACAAACTTATGAAGATCAAATAAATACAATAATTAAGACTGCGAGTGATGCTAAAAGAACACTAACACAGGATGAAGTAACAACAATATCAGGTTTACAAAATCAAATGAGAGAAAATGCAGTAAATTCACTATCGCAAAATGAGGTTGAAGCTTCTGTAATTTTACAACGCATGAAAGATTATGATGGAAGAATTACAGCAGAACAGGCATCTGAACATATTAAAAAATTAAATGAAAGTAGAGATGGAGCTGTTACAGCGGCGGAAGATGAATATGATAAAAACATTGCTACAATTACAAAAATGCGAGATGAAACAGGAACAATTACAACAGATCAAGCAGATAAAATGATTGAGGAAGCAAAGCGACAAAGAGATGAAGTAGTGCAACATGCCGAAGATACTAGAACCAATGCAGTAGAAAAAATAAAAGACATGAATACAGATATAACAAATAATGTAGATACTACAACAGGTAAAATTTTGACTTGGTGGGATAAACTTAAAAATTGGTGGGGAGGTTGGCAACCAGAACAAAAAACATTTAGCTATGCAACTGATGGTAATGGAACTGTAGGACATAGTAGACCAGATTATAATTCAGAAGGAAATCAAAGTTTTAAGGGTGGATTAACGTATTTACACGAAAAGAAATATGAACTATATGATTTGCCACAAAAAACAAGAATTTATAATCATGATGCATCGGAAGATTTAGTTTTAAAAACAGCAGAAAGTGTTGCGACAAAGGTTGCTAATAATATTGCACAAAATTCTAATGGTACTAGTTCTCAGCCAGTTATAATTCAAGTACCTGTTATTTTGGATGGTAAAGAAATAGCTAGGGTATCTACACCATATATTTCAAATAATTTAGCATTTAATAATGATAGAAAGGGGTGGTAAAATGTCTTTTATATTTTATAATAATTCAAGTAGTGAGGATCTGGATATAATAATAGAAAATATTCCAGCAATTCCTGCTACTAATTTTTTATATGAAACAATTGAAATTGAGGGTGGAGAAAATTTAACAAAAATAAAAGGATTTACCGATATAGAAATAAGTTTTAATTTTATGTATAAAGCCAATGAGGAAGAATATCTAATGAAAAAATCTAGAATTGATAATTGGTTGTTAAGTGGAAAATCTAAGGAACTTTTTTATAGTGTTGATGAAAATAAAACTTATAAAGTTAAGCAAGTAAAAATAAGTGAAACTAATACAAGTAGTAGAATAGTAAGACGTTTTACTGCAACTTTTATTTGCACAGGTCTTAAATACTTAACAAGTGGCTTAAAGTCAAAAACTATAAATATTAATGGAACAATTTTAAATAATTTTGGCACGTATGAAGCAAAACCATTATTAAAAATTTATGGTAATGGAAATATAACTATCAATATAAATAATTCAAGTTTTAATGCAAATAATGTAAGTGGCTATGTGACAATAGATAGTGAAATAAAAGAGTGTTATAAAGATAATATTAATTTTGGTAGAAATATGACTGGCGATTATCCAGTCTTTTTTATTGGTCAAAATACTATAAGTTGGACTGAAAATATTACTAAAATTGAAGTTACTCCTAGATGGAGGTGCTATTAATGGTTAAGTTATTTAAAAACAATGAAACAAATTTTAAGCATAACGAATTTATGCTTAATGAAATTATATCTTGTAAAGTTACAGAGGAAATAAATGGTGATTATATAACAGAATTACAGTATCCATTAGAAGATACTAAAAATGTTTCTGCAAATTTAGTAGCAAGTAGTATTATTTCAGTTCCTGTTATAGATAATAGGGAACATCAATTAATTAGAATAATTAAAAAGGAAACTAATTCTAATTCAATTATTGTAGAAGCACAAGCTAAATTATTAGCAGATTTAAAAACAAATAGAATTAGAGCTATGACTATTATAGGTAAAACAAGAAAAGAAGCAATACAATATATTTTAGATAATGCTTTAGAAACTCATAATTATAGTGTAGGTAATTTAGATATAAATACTAATAAAAATGTACTTATTAATATCAAAGAAGGCAATTTATTAAGTGCCATTATTGGTTCTGAAAATAGTATTTTGTCTGAATATGGTGGAGAGTTTATAGTAGACAATAACACTATTGATATTATTGATTTTAGGGGTGCTGACAATGGCGTTGTAATTGAGTATGGGAAAAATATATCGTCTATAAAAGAGACTATAGATATTACCGATTTAGCAACAGTTTTAATTCCAAAGTCAGGTGATTATAGATTACCAGAATATGTTGTTGAATCTCCTAATGTTGAAGCATATGAAAAAAGATATTTTCAAGATGTAGATATTAACTTAGATATTTGGAATGGAAAAGATACACAAAGTGAAGGACAAATAACTGTACAGCAAGCATATACAATAATGCGTGAGACTTGTAATAAAATGTTTACTAAAGATAAAATAGATCAAATAAATTTTAATTATACCGTAGATTTTATAGAACTATCTAAAACAGAAGAGTATAAAAACTATAAAGCTTTAGAAACTGTAAATTTAGGTGATACCGTTACTATTAGACATAAAAAATTAAACTTAGACCTAGAAGGTAGAGTCAATAAAATAAGTTATAGTGTGGATAGTGACGGGATTACAACTATTGACACCGTGGAAATTGGATTTAGTAAAAAAAATATTACTGACATTATAAATAGCACACTTAGAACAATTAAATTTACAGAACAAAATATTTTATTGCAAGTGACTAGTTTAGATAATAATTTAAATGCGAAAATAGAACTTACCGCTATTGCAATTAGAAGTGAGGTAACAGATACAAAAGCAGAATTAGAGACTAATATAAATCAAACTGCAAGTGCTATAAGATTAGAAGCAAATGATAATAAAAACAATCTACAATCAAGTATAGAACTTACCGCTAGTGCAATTAGAAGTGAAGTATCAAATGTAGATATGGGATTAAATTCTAAAATTGACCAAACTGCATCTAGTATAAATCTAAGTGTAACTAATCTTAAAAATAGTACAAATAGTTCAATTAATCAATTATCTAATGAAATATCTGCAAAAGTAAGTGAAGGTGACTTTAGTACGCTTATAAAACAAAATGCTACTTCTGTAGCTATAGCGATTAAGAATGAAACTGATACTAACATTATATTTGATTCAAATGGTCAAACAATAAAAAATGGAGCACTTGTAATTGAAAATGATGATGGTGATAGTATTATGAGTTTTAATGATGGAGTAGTAAATTGTGAAGCAATTGGAGTCAAAGACCTTGGTATAAATAATACTGATAAAGGTAGCTTATTTTACAATACACTTGCAAATATGGAAGAAATATATGCAGATAAATTTTCTTGCGTAAGATTATATATTGATGGTAAACATATTTACAATTATATAGTAGATATATTAGAGGATAAGGGATTAATTTAAATACAGAGAAAGAGGTGATTAAATGAGTGATCTACATACTTTAGAAACGGATTTAGACTTAAAACAAAATTTAAATATATATGCGACTTGTAAACAACTTGATACATTACATTTAGTTTTAAATGTATATGATGATAGTTTACAAGCAGATTTGAGCAATTATAATGTAAGATTAAAAGCTTTGAAGTCTGATAAAATTCCGTTAATACAAGAAACTGATTACACAATAATTGGAAACATAGTAACAATGGTGGCAGATGAACAATTAACAACCACAAGTGGTAACACAAAAATAGAATTACAATTTATTAATAAAACTACAGGCGAAAAGAAAGCAACTTTTAATTTGAATTTAAAGGTAATAGCTAGTGTATTAGAAGTGGCTAGAACGATAAGCACAGCTACTTATACATTATTAGAAGAATTAGAAGATAAACTAGATCAAGCTAGTGATCTAAATGAAAATATTAGTGAAGCAATAGAAGTATCAGCATCTTTGAATACCAGTATTACAACAGCAAATACAACTAAGACTGCATTGGACACTAGTAATACTAATGCAACAACAACTAAAGCCGATTTAAATACTGCAAATAGCACAGCTAGTACAAATATTACAAGTTTAACAACTCAAAATACAAATGCTAGTAGTAACATTACAACATTAACAATTAAAAATGCTGATGCAGTCATTAATAGTACTAATTTAACAAGTGTTAATAATACTGCTATTAGTAACATTTCAACTTTGACAACTAAAAATAGTGAAGCAGTAACTAATAAGACCAATATAGATAGTAGCATTTCTACTGCTAATACTACCAAAACTGCATTGGATTTAAGTAACGTAACAGCAAATACAACGAAGACCGCATTAAATACTAGTGTTACAAATGCTAATACTTCAAAGAGTGCCTTAGATACATCTAAAACAAATGGAGATGCTTCAAAAGTTGCTTTAGATAATGCAATTGCTAGTGCAAATACTTTTGTATCGACTCATGGAGATATTGTTAATTTAGATAATAGAGTGACTACAAATACAAATTTTATAGCAACAGTTTCTACGCAATTAACAGAGAAGGTGGAGTTATACATTGGAGAAACATTACCATCTGTAGCAGACAGAAAAGAAAAAACTATGTATCTAAAAATAACGGATACAATAAATACAAATACAAGCAACAATTTAAAAGTAAGCCCTACAATGGGACTTAAAATAGTATAGAAAGGATGATTTAAATGGATAAAGTAAGAGTTCAATTATTAGACCAAACCACAGGAGTAGTAATAAAAGAGGTGGATGTATTAACAAGTTCAGATGCAGTTACATTTTCGGATGGACAAACATTCCAACAAAAACTAGACGCAGGGGCACTAAAGGGTGCTAAAGGAGATACTGGAGCACAGGGTGCAACTGGTGCAGTTGGAGCGAAAGGTGACAAGGGAGACTTAGGAGCAACTGGGAACACTGGTGTACAAGGTATTCAAGGTGTTCAGGGAGAAGCATTTTCCATAGCTAAAATATATACTTCGATTGCACTTATGAATGCTGGATATGCTTCTGATGGAGTTGGTATTGGTAAATTTGTATTAATAAATACAGGAAATATAGCAGATGTAGATAATGCAAAATTATATGTTAAAGCTTCTACTGCATATAGCTATATTACAGACCTTAGTGGTGCTACTGGTATTCAAGGAATACAAGGTGTTCAGGGAATACAAGGCTCGACTGGCACAAAAGGTGATACCGGAGCAACTGGAAGTCAAGGTATCCAAGGAATAAAGGGTGATACTGGTGCAACTGGAGCTACAGGAGAAACAGTAAGAGTTGGTACATCTTATGCAAGCGGTACACAAGCTAACTTATTCTTTAAATTAATGTAGAAAGAAGGTGAAAATATGTCTATAAAAAATATAGAAATACAAGATAGTAGTGGAAATGTCTATTATCCACATACAGATGCGAGTGTAGTTAAATATGGGAATTCAGATGTTGGCTCGGCATTGTCAGATAAGGTGAACAGAACTATAACAGATACCGGGAAGACTCTTAATAGGGATTTTACGGATTTGGGAAGATATCGTGTTTCTGCCGCAACAGCAGGATTACCAACAGGATATACTACAGACAATGATTTGATTTTAGACCCTATTCCGTTTATCAACGGTGGCACAACATATCGTAGAGAAATGTTATACGATATTAGAAGCACAAATATTTATACTAGACAAGTCTTGGATGGTGTGTATAATCCTTGGATGCAATTAGCATTAACTGAAAGTCCAACATTTACAGGAATACCAAAAGTATCAACGGCTCCAACGGGAACTAATACAATTCAAATAGCAAATACTGCTTTTGTAGCTAATGGGCTAGTTTTAAAACCAAATATATTACAAGAAAGTTGGAATGCTCCAACTCTATTAAATGGTTGGGTTAATTTTGGAAGTGGATTTGCAACTGCTGGATATTTTAAAGATGGATTTGGAATTATACATTTAAAGGGTTATTTAAAAAGTGGTACAGCTACAGTAAACACAATAATTTTTCAATTACCAGTAGGATATAAACCACTAGAACATCATGGATTCTCAGTTTATAGCAACGACGGTGGAGTAAACGGAACAATTCAAGTTTATTCAGATGGAAACGTCAAAATTATAAGTGGTGGAAACAATAGTTTGTCACTTTCTGGAATAACATTTAAAGCAGAGCAATAGAAAGGGGATATAATAATGGTTAAAAAAGTAATTAGAATAGATATAGATAATTTATTTGTAGAAGATGTAATTTTACAAGAAGATGCGGCAACTCCAAATGATTGCATAGAAACTGTTTGTCAAGATGGTTTTTATAAGCCTAAGTGGGACGGACTTAAGTGGATAGAAGGATTAACCCAAACAGAGATTGATACAATAAAAAGCGTTACCGCAAATCCAACTGAAACAGAAAGAATTGCAAGTATAGAAAACATGATAACTATGATAATGGGGGTATAAAGAAATGGATTTTATTTCAAATCAATGGATTATGAGAAAATATACGGAGATCAATATAAGTAAATGTGTAGTTAAAGAATATATAACGCAAGCACAAGCAGATGAGATTATGGCAATGGCACAAGTAGAAGTTATTACATCATAGAAAGATACTGCCAAGTAATTGATAGTAAAATTTTGAAATATTAATACTTTTAAAGTATAATTATTTTAGAGGTGATGAAATTGCAAGATGAAGATTTTATTGGTAAAACTTTTGGATATTTAACTGTAGTTAAACTAAAATCTAGAGATAAAAGAGGAAGTACATGGGTATGTAAGTGTGTTTGCGGTAACGAAGTTACACTTCAAAGATCTCATATTATTGGAACGAAAACTCGTAATCCTAATAAGAGTTGTGGCTGTAAACAAAAAATACAAGAGGGGTTTACAGTTTCTCATAATAAATTATATAAGACTTGGAAATTTATTCAGGCAGTATGTAATAATGCTGAACATCCCAATTATCATCACTACGGAGATAAGGGAATAGAAATGTGTGATGAATGGAAAAATAATTTTAATGCATTTTTAAACTGGGCTTTGAATAATGGATATGAAGAAGATAGCAATTTAATAATTAATAGAACGAATCCAAAAGGAAATTTTGATCCTGATAATTGCAGATGGGCAGATAAATATGTACAGGCTAGCAATAAAGGACTAAGGAAAAATAACAAGACTGGATACCAATGTATTTGCGAAGGGAAGTCTGGTTATAGAGTTGATACTATGAGAATGGGACAGAGAATACATATAGGGTGTTATAAGCAATTAGAAGAGGCAGTTAATGAAAGAAATAAATACTTTTTACAACGAGGGTGGAAATTACCTGTAGATAAATAAAAAATTAACATAAATTAAAGACTTTTCGGAGTCTTTTTTTTCTTGTCTAAAATTATAGAAAGAAGATGATAAATTTGAAAATAGGATTGAGAGCAGGTCACTCAGATTTAGTTGAAGGGGCTGTAGGAATCGTAAATGAACATGAACAAATGAAATTATATTATCAAGCAGTAAAATCATTATTAGAAGCAAATGGACATACTGTTATTGATTGTAATTCAAATGCTAATACAGAGAATGGTGAACTAAGTGAAGGTGCTAATATAGCTAATTCAAATGGTGTTGATTTCTTTGTAAGTCTTCACATGAATTGTTTTAATGGACAAGGACATGGAACTGAAGTATTAGTTTCTAGTCAATCAAGTGGTGCTTATCCTGTGGCACAAAAGTTGGTACAGAACTTTAGTGAACTTGGATTTACAAACAGGGGAGTAAAATTTGTAAGAGATTATGAAATGAATCATGTTTCAGCACCTAATATTATAAGTGAAATATGCTTTTGTGATTCTCAAACAGATATAGATATATACAATCAATATTCTTGGGATAAATTAGCACATGTATTCTGTAATGCAATAGATTTAAATATCCCTAAAGATGTTACAGGAGCAACAGAGACATCAAATAAAAAAGGATATGTAGTTACAACTTATTTACCTCATTCAAGTTCAACATATGATGGTGTAGATATTAACTATGTGCTTAATTATTTCAATGGTGTTAAGTGCTATATAAGGGGTAATGACAAAGGTGTATGGATTGAAACAGAATATTTAGATATGGATAAATGCAATGAACTTAAATCAACTTTAGATAGTTGGTTTTATAGTATAGAAAAATAATAAAATATAGAGGAGATAGATATAAATGATAAAAACAATATTAATGTTAATAGCAAAGGTCTTAGAAAGTAAATTAGTTAAAAGTGGGGTAGAAGCAACACTATTAAAAAATCAAAATTACTTTACAGAAGCAAAGAAAATTTGGTCAATGATAGATGAAAACTTTAGAATTTCTGAAACTGTAGAAGAAAAATTGTTATCCAAAGCCGAAGAATTTAGTAAATACTTACTAGTCAAATTTCCAGAATTAGATCAAACTGATATTAATAATTTAAGACAATCAATAGCTGGAGAAGT